>Ga0209887_1000582_pt1 | contig 11018 bp, 9 predicted proteins | sample GWRWN1_30_40_FD_187230 | JGI IMG/M metagenome (GOLD analysis project Ga0209887, IMG submission 187230) | Riverbed sediment microbial communities from areas with no vegetation in Columbia River, Washington, USA - GW-RW N1_30_40 (SPAdes)... | ecosystem: Environmental > Aquatic > Freshwater > River...
ACGCCGAACGGCGCGGCCTCCTCAGGCCGGGGGCCACGCTGGTCGAGCCCACCAGCGGCAACACGGGGATCGGCCTGGCGATAGTCGCCGCCGTGAAGAGGTACCGGCTGATTCTCACGATGCCCGACGACATGAGCGTGGAGCGACAGCGGCTTCTGGCGCGGCTCGGGGCCGAGATTCACCTGACGCCGGCGATCGAGGGGATGACGGGCGCGGTGCACGCGGCGCAGGAGCTCTGCCGCGCCCATCCGGACTACCTCATGCCGCAGCAGTTCGAGAATCCCGCGAACCCCGAGGTCCACCGGCGGACGACGGCCCTCGAGATCCTCGAGGCGACCGAGGGGCGTCTGGACGCGTTCGTGGCGGGTGTCGGGACGGGCGGCACGATCACGGGTGTCGGGGAGGTCTTGCGGGAGAAGCTCGGTCACGTCGAGATCATCGCGGTGGAGCCGGCTCGCTCTCCGGTGCTGTCGGGGGGCAAGTTCCGGGTTCACGGGATCCAGGGGATCGGGGCGTCCTTCGTGCCGGGAGTCTTCAATCGCGCCGTGGTGGACGAGGTCGTGCAGGTCCGGGATGAAGATGCGATGGCGACGGCCCTCCGGCTGGCTCGGGAGGAGGGGCTGCTCGTCGGGGTCTCCGCGGGCGCGAACGTCTGGGCGGCGCTCGGCGTCGCCGAGCGACTCGGCCCAGGGCGCCGAGTGGTGACGGTCCTCTGCGATACCGGCGAGCGGTATCTGAGCGTGAACCTCGAGGCCAGCAGCCCATGAGTTCGGAGATTGGGACGGTTCCGAAGGAGGTGGTTTGAACATGGCCGTGAGTGTGTACATCCCGACGCCGTTCCGGCGGGCCGCGGCGGACCAAGCCCGCGTCGACGTCGACGCCGCCGACGTCAAGGCGCTGCTGGACGCGCTCGAGGGACGGTTCGAGCGGCTGCGAGGGCTGGTCCGGAACGAGGCGGGCGAGGTGCATCACCACGTCAGCGTGTTTGTGAACGGGGAGGAGATCGGCGAGCTACAGGGGCAGGCCACGACCCTCAAGGCCGGGGACGAGGTCTCGATCATCCCTGCGCTCGCGGGCGGGGCGTGCGCCGCGTGCTGACGGAAGCGGAGCTGGCGGCGATCCAGAAGCACGCGGAGGCCGACTACCCGGCTGAGTGCTGCGGGGTCATTCTGGTCCGGGGGGGACGCGAGCCTGACCGGCAGCTGTATGCCTGTCGAAACATCCAGGACGTGCTCCACGCCAAGGATCCGACCCGGTTCCCCCGCGACTCGCAGACGGCGTACTACATCGCACACGAGGACCTGCTCGAGATCGGGCGGAAAGAGACCGAGGGGTACGGCGTGCATGTGATCTACCATTCCCATGTGGATGTGGGCGCGTACTTCTCGGAAACGGATCGTCGTAACGCGATGGTCGATGGGGAGCCGGCGTACCCGCGCGCGACGTATGTGGTCGTCGGGGTTCGCCACGGTCGAGCCGAGGAGACTCGGGCGTTCCGCTGGGAGCCCGCGACGCGTGAGTTCGTCGAGGCGCCATTCGCGCTCGAATGAAAGGCGTTCGCGCGCACAAAGCCGTTGACTCACCCGGACCCCGCTGCTATCATTCGCGTGGTTTTTCGGACATAACCCACTGCCCACCAAGCCCCACCTGACCAGGCTGCGGGCGTTTCCAGCGAGCCGGGGAGTGCTTCGAGGACAGACTGGATGCGGGTCCGCGTGAGGCTGGCGCTCGCGGGGCTGGCCCTCCTGGCGGCCGTGGCCGTGTCGTTTGTCTTGCTCGCTCTCCCACCCGAGACCCGGGCTCAGGGTCCGAAGCAGCCTATCGCGTTCAGTCACAAGCAGCACGCCGGCGACTTCAAGATCGACTGCCAGTACTGCCACTCCGACGCCCGGCGCTCCTCGTACGCCGGGATCCCCTCGGTGAAGCGCTGCATGGGCTGCCACCAGATCGTCGCCGCGAACAAGCCCGAGGTTCAGAAGCTCCAGGGGTACTGGAAGGAGAGTCGGCCCGTCCAGTGGGAGCGCATCCACAAGGTTGCGGGCTTCGTCTATTTCCCGCACAAGCGGCACGTGCAAGTCGGGCTCGCGTGCCAGACCTGCCATGGCGAGGTCCAGGCGATGACCGAGGTGGCGCAGGTCGCTCCGCTCACGATGGGCTGGTGTGTCTCGTGTCACGCCGAGCGTCGCGCCCCGCTCGACTGCGTGGTCTGCCACCACTGACGGAGCGCGCCATGTCGTCCGGAATGGACCGCCGCGGGTTCTTCAAGATCGTGGGCGTGAGCTCTGCGGCGGCGGCCGCCGCAGGCTGCGGCAAGACCACCGAGGCGATCCTCCCGTATGTCATCCCGCCGGAGCATCTCGTGCCCGGCGTTCCGACCTGGTTCGCGACGGTCTGCCGGGAGTGCCCGGCGGGCTGCGGCGCGCTCGCGAAAAGCCGCGAGGGCCGCGTCGTCAAGCTCGAGGGGAATCCCGACCATCCGGTGAACCGGGGGGCGCTGTGCGCGCGGGGCCAGGCATCGATCCTCGGTGCCTACGATCCGGATCGGAACGCGAGGCCGCGGGTCAGGGAGGGCGATGGCTGGAAGACCGTCCCGGTCGCCGAAGCCCAGAGGCTCCTCGTCGAGAAGCTCGCCGCCGCCCGCCAAGCTGGAGCGGGGCGGATCGCCATGATCTCCCAGCTCGAGACCGGGAGCCTCGGGCGGCTGATGGACGACTGGCTCAAGGCCGTGGGCGGCCGACCCCGGGTGGGGTACGAGCCCTTCGCTCACGAGGCGCTGCGCGCGGCCAACCGGGCGACGTTCGGGCTCGACGCGATCCCACACCACGCCTTCGAGGAGGCGAAGACGATTCTCTCCTTGGGGGCGGACTACCTGGAGACCTGGATCTCCCCGGTCGGCTTCACCGGCGGGTTCCATCGGGCGCACGCGCTCCGAGGCGGGACGGCCGGCACGGTCATCCACATCGAGCCCCGCTACTCGATGACCGCCGCCAACGCGGACGAGTGGGTGGAGAACGCCCCCGGCACCGAAGGGGTGGTGGCGCTCGCCTTGCTGAGGCTCGTCCTCGAGCGTCAGAGCGTCGACCGACCGGGCAAGGACGCCCAGACCCTCTTGGCTGTCGCTGGGGCCGTGGATCTCGAGACCGCCGCCCAGCAGAGCGGCGTGCCGCTGGCACGGCTTCGACGCATAGCCGAGGCCCTCGCCAAGGACGGGCCAAGCCTCGTCGTCGGAGGCGGCGTCGCCGTCACCGGCCCCGGCGCGACGGACGCCGCGATCGCGATCAACCTGCTCAACTACGCGCTCGGGAACGTTGGCCGGACGGTTCGCTTCGGGCCGAACGAGGCACTCGGCCGGGCGAGCCGCTACGCCGACCTCCTCACCCTGGCGCGGGCGATGACGCAGGGCGAGATCACGGTGCTCATCGTGAAGGACGCGAACCCGCTGTTCACAGTTCCGGCGAAGGCCGCATTCGGGGAGGCGCTGGCGAAGGTTCCGTTCATCGTCAGCCTCTCGAGCCACCTCGATGAGACGACGGCCCGGGCGCACCTCGTCCTGCCGGACCTGACGCCGCTCGAGTCCTGGGGGGACTACTCGCCCCGGGAGGGGGTGTGGGGGATCATCCAGCCGGCGATGGCGCCGGTGCCCGAAGTCGGGCCGGGGCGCGAGGATGCCCTGGATATCCTGATGAAGCGTCGGGGGGAAAGGTTCCCTGGCGTCGAGACGAAGGCGGCCGGTGACGTGCTGCTGGAGGTTGGGCGGGCGCTCGTGGCGGGCTCGGACAAAGGAGCCTTTCAGGCGAAGACCTTCGCGGACTACCTCCGGGAGGCCTGGCGGGGTCTCGCGAAGACGGCCGCACCCGGAGTGCCGTTCGACACGTTCTGGGAGGAAGCGCTGCGCCGCGGTGGGTGGTGGACCGGGGTCCCGGCGACGAAGGTCACCCTCCAGGCCGCCATTCGCGCGGCCGCCGGAGGGCCGATCCTCGAAGGCCCCGCCGACGGGCTGGCGCTGATGGTCGTCCCCTCCTCGCGCTTCTACGACGGGCGCAGCGCCAACAAGGCGTGGCTCCACGAGACCCCGGACCCGATGACTCAGCTGGTGTACGAGAGCTGGGTCGAGCTCGCAGCCCCCACGGCTCAGCGCCTCGGCATCCGCGCGGGCGACGTCCTCCAGGTCGAGTCGCCACATGGCCGCGTCGAGGTGCCGGCGTACATCTCGGAGACCCTCCAGGCCGGGACTGCGGCGATCGCAATCGGGCTGGGGCACACGGCGTACGGGCGCTTCGCACAGAGTCTCGGCCAAAGCCCGCTCGGGCTGCTCCCCGGCGACGCCGACGCCGCGTCCGGCGGGCCGCGCTGGCTGTCGGTGCGGGTCAAGCTCACGAGGACCGGGCGTACCTCGAAGCTCGCGACGCCGGCCGGCGTGACCGACGTGGATCACGAGCGGGAGATCATCGAGACCATCGGGCTCAAGGAGGCCGTCGCCCTCGAGAATGGTGGCAAGGCGCCGACACACGCGAACCTCCCCTCGATGTACCCGGACCTGAAGTACCCCGAGCACCGGTGGGGCATGAGCATCGACCTCGACTCGTGCACGGGATGCCAGGCCTGCGTCGTGGCGTGTCAGGCGGAGAACAACGTGCCGCTGGTCGGTAAGAAGGACATCGACTACGGCCGGAGCCTCCACTGGTTGCGCGTCGAACGGTGGTGGGAGCGGGGCCACGCCGCGGGCAACTCGGGGACCGGCCACGCGGAGGGGAACCCGCTTGGAGCGGGCCTGGCTCACGCAGCGGACGCCGCACCGGCACGTCGGCCGCAGGCTCGATTCCTCCCGATGCTCTGCCAGCACTGCGAGGTCGCGCCCTGCGAGCCAGTCTGTCCTGTGTTCGCGGCTTATCACACCTCGGAGGGCCTGAACGCCCAGGTCTACAACCGGTGTGTCGGAACGCGTTACTGCGGCAACAACTGCCCGTACATGGTCCGCCGATTCAACTGGTACCGGTACGATTGGCCCGCGCCGATGACCCTCCAGCTGAACCCGGAGGTCGCCGTGCGCGACCGGGGGATCATGGAGAAGTGCACGATGTGCGTGCATCGGATCATCGCGGGAAAGGATCGGGCGCGCGACGAGGGGCGCGTGCGCACCGCGGCAGACGGGCGGGCCGTGCCGGATCCGAAGGACGGCGAGATCCTGACAGCCTGCCAGCAGACCTGCCCGACGCAGGCGATCACGTTCGGTGATCTCAAGGACGCGAAGAGTCGCGTCTCACAGATCTCGGCGTCGACGCGCGGGTACCATGTCCTCGGCGAGCTGGGGACCCGGCCGGCCATAACGTACCTGAAGAAGGTGATTCGGGAGCACACGGCGTGAGCGTCCCTAGCCGCGGGAAAGACCGTCCGAGTCCCATCTCCGGCGCAGGCGGCCCCACGTACGCGGATGTCAACCGTGACGTCATCAAGACACTGGAGTTCCCATCGTCCCTCTACTTCGGGTGGATGTCGTTCGTCGCCCTCACGCTGGCCGGTGGGGTGGTCGCCTGGATCTTTCAGATTTACTACGGGATCGGGATGGCCGGCAAACGCAACCCCCAGATGTGGGCGATGTACATCACGACCTTCGTGTTCTGGATCGGTATCGGCCACGCCGGGACCCTCATTTCGGCGATCCTCTACCTGTTCCGCGCGAGGTGGCGGACGTCGATCTACCGGGGCTCCGAGGCGATGACGATCTTTGCGGTGATGACGGCCGGACTCTTCCCCGTCATCCACCTCGGCCGAATGTGGCTGCCGTACTGGCTCATTCCGTATCCTAACGAGCGCTTTCTGTGGCCGAACTTCCGCTCCCCGCTTCTCTGGGATGTGTTCGCCATCTCGACCTATTTCACAATCAGCGCGGTGTTCTTCTTCGTTGGCCTCGTCCCGGACATCGCGGCGCTGCGAGACGCCGCCACCGGGCTGAAGCGTCGTATCTACGCGCTGCTCGCGCTGGGCTGGCAGGGCACCGACCGCCAGTGGCGCCACTACCGGCGGGCCTACGGCCTCTTCGCGGCGCTCGCCACGCCGCTCGTCGTGTCGGTCCATAGCGTCGTGTCGTGGGACTTCGCCATGGCGCTCTTGCCGGGCTGGCACTCGACCCTCTTTGCGCCGTTCTTCGTCGACGGGGCGATCTTCTCGGGCTTCGCGATGGTGCTGGTCCTGTTGATCCCGATGCGCTACTACTTCAACCTCTATTCCTACATCGCCGAGAAACACCTCGACAACATGGCGAAGCTCATCCTCGTGACGAGTCTGGTCCTCACATATTTCTATGTCTGCGAGGGGTTCGTGTCCTGGTACAGCGGGGAGCACGTCGAACGCGCCTCGTACCTTTTCAAGTGGGTCGGCGTCTACGCGCCTTGGTGGTGGCTCCAGATCTTCTGCAACAGCGTGGCGCCGCTCGTCCTGTTCTGGCGCTGGGCTCGGGTGCACGTCCCGACGCTCTACATCGTCTCGGTTTTGGTGCTGATCGGGATGTGGTTCGAGCGCTTCAACATCATCGTCCCGGGCCTTGCCCACGGCTTCTACCCGTACACGTTCGGGACCTACGTGCCGACGCCGGTGGACACGGGGATCATCATCGGGAGCTTCGCCTGGTTCTTCATCCTCTTCCTTGCCTTCATCAAGGTGCTGCCGTCCGTGTCGATCGTCGAGGTCAAGGAGACGATGCCGCATCCTGTGCGGGATGGTCACGCCCACTGATGGCCGGGCCGATACCCGTCGCATCCCGTCGTCCCACCCATGGCCTTCGGCCATGGGTACCCGCGTCCGCGAGCCTCAACGTGTGCGGCACACGCCTCGGCTCGCGTCCTCCCTGCGTCCTAGGGCTGCTCGGGTCTTGGCCCGGCCCGTCGTCGGGGCCGAAGCCCGACGGGAACGCCCACTGATGGCGGACAGGGCTGGAAGTGGCGTACTGGGCGTGTTTGCGCACGTGGACACGACGGTGCGGGCAATTCGGGAACTCCGGACGAAGGGATTCCAGTCGGTCTCGACGTACAGCCCGGTTCCGGTGGAGGAGATCGAGGAGGCGCTCACCGGCTACGGGCTGCCGAAGAGCCCCGTGCGGCTGTTCACGCTGGTCGGGGCGATCACCGGGACGGCCAGTGGGTTCGCGCTGACGATCTGGTCCTCGCTCAAGTGGAATCTGATCACGGGGGGCAAACCGGTCGTCTCGATTCCGCCGTTCGTGATCATCGCGTTCGAGCTGACAATCCTCCTCGGGGGGCTCTGCACGCTGCTCGGGCTGCTCGTGACCGCGCGCCTGCCGAGGTTTCGAGGGTCGTCGCGCTACGATGCGCGGTTCACGGCAGATCGGTTCGGCGTGGAGGTGGCCTGCGCCCCCGGCGACGTTGGGACCGTCGAAGAGATCCTGCGGAGCGCTGGCGCCGAGGAGGTGCGGGCGTGAAGTGGGTCTTCCTCCTCTGTCTCCTCGTCCTCGCGGGTGTGGGCGGCGTCATGGGTCTCCTCGTCGGGTACAGGTGGATGACGAGCATGCAGGCGGATGTCAAGGTCGTTCCCGGCCAGATGACGCTCGCTCAGCCCGCCGGCACGGTTCCGCGAATCGGGGGCGAGCTCGTGGTCGCTCGTGAGTCGTACGCGACCCGGAAGAGCCCGGTCGCGCCCACTCCCGAGTCCGTGGCGCGTGGGCAGAAGCTCTACGCGATCTACTGCACACCGTGCCACGGCCCCGGTGGGAAGGGCGACGGGCCGGTGACGCCGCGGTTCATCCCGCCGCCGGACCTCACGAGCGCGCCGGTCCAGGCCAAGACGGACGGTCATATGTCGTACTACATCGGCTACGGTGGGGCCCTCATGCCAGCGTACGGTGAGTCGGTTTCGGTGACCGAGCGCTGGGACATCGTGAGCTTCCTTCGGACCCTGGCGAAGAAGTAGCCAGTGGCCAGCGCAGGGATCACTCCAGAGCCCGGGATCTCCGGGCGAGGGTCGGGCCAGTGGATCGTCGTCCTCGCCGGGCTGGTCACGCTGGGGGCCTTGGCGTTCCTGTGGGGCGTCCTAGCAGGCCCGCGCTCGCGGACGTGGGCGACCTTCCTGGTAAACCTACTCTTCTGGTCGGGCCTCGCGGCGGCGGGACCGGCCATCGCCGGAATCTTCGAGCTGACCGAAGCGCGCTGGGCCGCGCGCCTGCGGAGGATCGCGACCACGACCGCGGCCTTCATGCCGGTGTCGTTCTGCCTCTTCCTCGTGCTGATTCTTGGGATGACGGTGCTCTATCCGTGGGTGACGGTTCCCCTGCCGAAGAAGGCCGCGTGGCTAAACCTCCCGTTCATGGTCTCCCGGGTCGTCCTCGGGGTCGCGGCGCTGTACTGGGTCAGCATCCGGTTCGCGAGGGCCGTCCACGCCTCGCCGGCGGGGGCGGCCGAGGAGCCCGGGCGCGGGCGACGCGCGCGGCTCGCCGTGGTCATGCTCTTCCTGTACGTCATCGTGGGGTCGCTCCTCGGGTTCGATCTCGTCATGTCCCTGGATCCGCACTGGTTCAGCGGGCTCCTGGGCGGTTACTTCGTCGTCGGCACCCTCTATTCCGGATTCGCCTTCCTCGTCGTCCTGGTCGGCCTGCTGAGTCTCGGCCGGCCTACGTGGGCGATGCCCGCGACCGAAGTGCAGGATCTGGCCAAGCTCGTCTTCGCCACGTCGATCGTGTGGATGTACTTCTTCTGGTCCCAGTACCTTGTGATCTGGTACGGCAACGTGCCCATCGAAACCCGCTACGTCCTGGAGCGATTCTTCCACGACCCCTGGCGAGCGCTGGCGATCACGGCGTTCTTCATCGGCTGGCTGATCCCATTCGCGTACCTCCTCGGGAGGCTGACCGGCCGGCCGCCTCAAAGCCACCGGTTGCTGGTCGGCGTCGCGTGCCTGTCGCTCCTCGCGATCTTCATCGAGCGCACCGTGCTGGTCTTCCCGTCCGTCATGAAGCAGGCTGTCTTCCCCTACGGCATCGCTGAGATCCTGATGACCGTCGGGTTCGGCGCGCTGTTCGCCCTCTCTTACCTGGTTTTCGTCCCCCGGCTCGGTCTCGTCTCGCGCATCGAGCTGTGATGCCCGGGCCGCGCGGGTGCCCCCGCCGCTCGGTGGCTCGCCCCCTCGGTTGCCTGGCCCGGATCGTGGCGTTAGACTGAGCGCCGGGCTGGCGTACGCGGTCAGCCAGAGGAGGCCCATCGCGTGCTCTCCGTCGAAGAGGCGCTCACGCGCGTCCTCGCCAGGATCCCTGTCCTCGGCTCAGAGACGGTCGAGCTGACGGCGGCGCTGGGGCGGGTGCTGGCTGAATTGCTCACCGCGGGTCGGGATCTTCCCCCGTGGGACAACTCCTCCATGGACGGCTACGCCCTGCGAGTCACGGACACCCTAAGGGCGACGCGCGAGCAGCCGGCCCGGCTCACGCTCCTGGGCGAGGTGCCGGCCGGCGCGGTGGCAGAGCGGCCTGTGGCGCCGGGCGAGGCGTACCGGATCCTGACCGGCGCTCCGATGCCGCGCGGCGCCGACGGGGTCATTCCGCAGGAGGACGTGCGTCGCGAGGGCGAGGTCGTGCTCGTCCCGCGCCCCGTGACGCGCGGCGACTTCGTCCGCCTCGGGGGTGAGGACATTCGGACGGGGGACCCGGTTCTCGCGCCAGGCACGGTCCTCGGACCCGCCGCGCTTGGCGTTCTCGCGGCCCTGGGGCGACCGATCGTACGCGTCTACCAGCGGCCACGGGTGGCGATCCTCTCAACTGGCGACGAGCTCGTGGACCTCGACGCCTCGCCGGGACCAGGCCAGATTCACAACTCCAACACGTACACGCTCGCGGCCCAGGTGCGCGAGGCCGGGGGTGTGGCGGTAAACCTCGGGATCGCGCGGGACACGCGCGAGGATCTTAAAGAACGCTTTCGCTGGGGGCTGGCCGCAGACGTCCTGGTCTCGTCCGCGGGGGTGTCGGTCGGGGATCGCGACCTCGTCCGAGACGTGATGGAGAAGCTCGGCGCGGAGCTCGACTTCTGGAAGGTGTCCATGCGGCCGGGGAAGCCCATCACCTTCGGTCAACTCGCCGGTCGGCCGTTCTTCGGGCTGCCGGGTAATCCGGTATCGTCCATGGTGACGTTCGAGCTGTTCGTGCGCCCTGCGCTCCGGCGGATGGGCGGACACCGGCGGGTCCTGCGTCCTCAGGTTCGCGCGTGGGCCGTCGAGCCGATCGACAACCCCGGACCCCGGCGGGGCTACCTGCGCGTGCGCCTTTCGGAGGAGGACGGTCGTCTCTTGGCCCGCCCCACGGGGGAGCAGGGCTCTGCGATGCTTCGCTCGATGCTTCTGGCAGACGGGCTCGCCGTGGTCTTACCCGACACACGAATCGAACGCGGGCAGCCGGTCGACGTCATCCTCCTCCACAGTGAGTGGCCCGTATCCACTGATGGTGCTTGACAGCTTTCTCAGCCGCCCTTAATATCATCATTGTCGATGGGTTTGGAGACTAATGGATTTATGGCCGTCTCTCGCCGGGGCGCCTTCCGACTTCTCCTCCTCGGCGGTTTGGCCTCCGGCTTCCGTCGCCACTCGGCCGCCCAAGCGCCGGGACGCCCGGCCGCCGCGGACGCGGCGCACCGCGTGCAGGTCGATGTGCCGATCCTGGCCGATGACCCGGTGGCGATCCCGCTGACAGTGTCCGTAGATCATCCAATGGAGCCTGACCACTACATCAAGAGTCTCGAGGTCGTGCTGGCGACGGACCCGGTGCCGAAGAAGGGACTCTTCCGATTCACTCCGGTGAGCGGCCGCGCGTCGGTCGCGTATCAGATCCGATCCGGTCAGGGGGGGGAGCTTGCGGTGATCGGGGAGTGCTCCCGCCACGGCCACTTCGAGACGAAGCAGTCCCTCCGCGTGGCGCCCGGTGGGTGCGCGGTGCCTCCCGGCGCGGCGATTCGCGAGCGAGGTGGGAACCCGACGGTTCAGAGCAGCGGTCGCGTCAAGCCCGGTGAGGTCGCGCCGATCTGGGCAGC
>Ga0209887_1000583_pt1 | contig 11016 bp, 19 predicted proteins | sample GWRWN1_30_40_FD_187230 | JGI IMG/M metagenome (GOLD analysis project Ga0209887, IMG submission 187230) | Riverbed sediment microbial communities from areas with no vegetation in Columbia River, Washington, USA - GW-RW N1_30_40 (SPAdes)... | ecosystem: Environmental > Aquatic > Freshwater > River...
GTCTGGCTGAGGTCGAACACAATCCAAAGAACAATCGCATGCGGGCTCTGTAGTCGTTTTTCGGATCCGTCTTCCCTAGGTCGCACCACTCGCCAGCGCACCCATCTTCGTGCCGGGGCATGCGAATGCCGGTAAGCACTAGTTGGCGACGCGGTTTCGTCGAAGTCCTTGGTTGACGGAGTAACATGGCAAAGGTCATTCTTGGAATGACAATGTCACTTGATGGGTTTATTAACGACCGTAAGGGCAGCGTGGGCGCGCTGTATCCTGACCTCGATACACTGCGAAGTATTGAGCCCATGCCATCAAAGCAGGACTTGATGATGAACTACACATTGACATCACGCCAGTACTCCTTTGCGGCGGTTATCGGCTATTTGAAGATATCGGCTCTGAACAGATTCAACTGGAAAGATTGACTGTGATGGATCTGCCTACCGGTAGAACGCATCTTAGATACCGCGTCGTAAAGTAAGATGCATTTGGTGAACGGGTGAGTCAGTCAGGAGATGATACTATGCCCGCCAATTACCCTTCAGTCATTCCGATGATCGCGTACGAAGACGGCATCGGCGCGCTGGAATGGCTGGCAAAGGCTTCGGCTTCCGTGAAAGCATGCGCCTGACCGGGCCGGACGGCACCCTGTCTCACGGTGAGATGGAAGCAGGAGAAGGTGTCATCATGCTAGCGACTCCCACGCCGGCATATGAGAGTCCGAAGCGGCATCGCGAGCACTGCGAGCGCGCGCGGCGATGGTCGGCTGTTCCATGGATCATTGATGGTGTGCTCGTTTACGTCGACGATCTCGATGCGCACTACAAGCAAGCAAAGGCATCTGGGGCTACAATCCTCTCCGAAATCGAAGAAGGGCCACCTGGCCGGCGATACCGTGCCGAAGACTTCGAGGGTCACCGCTGGTTCTTCTTCCAGCGAGAAGGGGTGTGACGGAGGTTCATATGAAGACACAGCGACTCGCTATCGCGCTGAGTGTGATCAACCTTGTGCTCCTGCTTTTCACCATGACGCAAGTCAGGTCGACGACAGCGCAGACTGTCAGTCCGATCCTGCGAGGACGCGCGCTCGAGGTGGTGGATGAACGCGGGGTGGTCCGCGCGCGCCTCGGTGTGAAAGGGCCAAACGGTCCAATTGAGCTCGATCTTTTTAATAAGAGCGGGAGCGTTCGCGTCAAGTTTGGTACCGGGGAGGACGGCTCAGGGCTGCTCTTGACAGATGAAGGAACGGATGCCGCCTCCCACTCCTATGTCCAACTCATCGCCAGGCGGACCAGCACCTCCGAGAAGCCGAAGACCACCAGCGTTACGTTGAGAGGAGCGGATGGCCGAGAGCGCGTGATCACGCCGCCTTAGCGATCCCTTCAGTTCTTCTGCAATAGCGCCGAAATCTATCCGCCTTCCGGGGTGAGACACATGGAAGTAACTCTGAACGACGTCCCCATGATGTATCTCGTGGCCGAAGGCGGGCCGGCAGGAGCCAAAGACGCGTTCAATCAACTCGAAGGCAAACTTTCGTCCCTTCGAGGGCGAAAGTTCTACGGCACATTCCAGCCTGGGACCGGCGAGTATCGAGCATGTGTCGCGATTGAGTCCGGTGACGATCCCCAGCGGATGGGTCTCGCTACCGGCGTCATTCCGCGCGGGCTATATCTCCGCGAGAAGATGAAGAATTGGATGAGCCGGAGAGACGAAATCGGAAAAACATTTGTGGCCATGGCGGAGCGAGAGCGGCAGCGAGTTGACAACAACCGTCCCAGCGTCGAGTTCTATCGAAGTCAGGATGAACTGATTCTGCTATTACCTATTACTAAGTGAGGTTCGGGAAAGACTTTCCACCAGAGAACTTGCTAAGCTCCTACAGCTAACGCTCGGCTGGCAGGCCTCCAACGAGCGACCAGGAGTACTACGACTGCGGCTAGCACCTGCATCGCGGCAAGCAGCCAGAACACTCGCTCGTAATCGGCAGACACGACCATGGCCACGACGTACATGAGCACGAGGTCGTACCACGCGTGAAAGACGATAGCAATTAGCAGGCTGCCCCTGGTGTTGACGAAGACCCACGTGAACAGGACTGCGAGCGGGGGCACCTGCAGCAGGAACGGTGCTGGCGGCCGGGTGGCCGGGTCGGTTAGGACGACCGGCAGGTGCCACACCGACCAGAGCACGCCGATGATGAGGCTGGCCGTCAGCGCCGAGCGGCTGGCCAGGAGGCGCGGCAGGGCGTAGCCACGCCAGCCGACCTCCTCACTGAGCGGGGCGCCGATCGGGAGGAAGAGGAAGAGTGCCAGCATGAGTCCCGTTGTGGCCAGATCCGGCCGGTTTGTCCAGTGAGGCGCTGTGCCGCCGAGTAGGGTGTTGAGGGCCACCGCCGCAGCCACGAGGATGATCGGGAGGGCGAGCACGACCGCGTACCAGCGAGGAGCAACCCGCCAGCGCAGCAGACGCTGACCCAGGTCTCGCAATCCTGCGCGGCCATCCACGAGGCCGGCTGTGAGGAGAGCCGCGAGCAGTGGGCCACCTGCAAAGAGTGGCGAAACCAGCGGTACACCCCGCAAGAGTGCCCCCACGCCCCAAGAGAAGACGAAGGACAGGATGAAGAAGATGGCAAGAGAATTGCGGCGTGGGGAAACAATGATTTCAGTCATCAAACGCTACCCGCTGGTTGCTTTCTTTGTACTGGCCTACTTCCTTTCGTGGGGGAACTATTTCCTGTCCAGGACTTCGCCCAATTTCCCCTTCGTCTTCCCCTTTGGACCATTGCTCGCGGCGATTATCATGGCGAGCGTTACCCGCGGAATGGACGGGCTGAAAGATTTGCTCAGCCGTTGCGTGCGATGGCGCGTCGGGCACAGATGGTATGTCGCAGCGTTGTTCGTCCCGGTTGGCATTACTCTTGCCGCTTTGTTTCTTAATAACCTATTGGGGGCTCGGGCCGACGCGACCAAAGTCGGTCCTTGGTACAGTCTATTCTTGCTGTTTCACATGGCCATGATTGATGCTCCACTGCAGGAAGAAGCGGGCTGGCGCGGCTATGCTCTGCCCAGATTTCCAGCGAGCCGTTCGCCGATTGCGAACACTTTAATCCTCGGGGTGCTCGTGGTCGGATGGCATTTGCCAGTCGCCCTGGGTGCTCCATCCATCGCGGCATACATGATCGGCGGTATGGCCTCGGCGGTCCTCACCAATTGGGTGTATTACAACGCACGTGAGAGCGCGTTGCTCGCGATCCTGTACCATACGGCGCAAAACACTTTCGGAGGGTATTACATCTTCCGAATGTTCTCTGGCGGGGACTTGGTGAGGCTGTGGTGGTTATGGGCTGCCGTATACGTGATGGTAGCAGTCATCGTGGTTCTATTCACCGGGCCGAATCTCCGGCGCCAACCACATGCGAGTCCGCCCCGGCAAGTCAGCTACTGACTAGAAGTGAAGGGCCGCTCGCATGAGCGGCCCTTCGGTTTCCACAGATCTGAAACGCAGCGGTCACAATTGACGCACCGTCACGGAGACCGGCGGTGAGCTGAAGCCTTGAAAGGTTGAGGTTACTGTAATCGTGTAGACAGTGCCCGGAACGCGCAGCGGCGGCCGAGCCGTGAAGACAAAGAATCCGTGTTGGTCGGCTGTGACGGTCCCGCTCGTTACGGGCAGTTGGAGGACGGCGAGCTGCGCCGTGACCTCGACACGCACCTGTGACCCCGGCATGGTTTGGCCAGTGACGAAGAACTCCCCCGCAGCGATTTCCGCGCCCTGTTGAGGGCTATGGATTACCGTCTGCCCGGAAAATGGGACCTGCCCCGGAAATGGGATCTGACCTGGAAACGGTACGGGACTTGGGAATTGACCCGGTGCGAGGCCACTGTGACCATGAACCGTAATCACCTCTGCGCGGATCTGCTGGTTCCCAAGTGACCGTCCGATAACCTCGACGAAATCACCGACTCGGAGGAGTCCCAGAGCGGACCGACCTCCTCTGCCCCTACCGGAATTCCATCCGCGGTCCTGGATCAGCCCGGTTACCTGGGTCTGCGGGTATAGGCGAATGGTCCAAAAGCTGTGTCCCTGGACCGTGGACTGTGCCTGCAATTGCAGGATCCCCTGGCCACGGGCCTGCAGGTCGACGATGGTCCCTGTGAGCCTGAACTCTTGTCTTATGCCGCGTGAATCCTGGCCGTTGCCGGCGAGCCCCGAGCCCATTGTGATGGACCTGGCCAAGAGTTCGCTGCCAATGATCCACCCTTGGACTGCGGCGATGGTGCCGGTCCGGAGAAGGCCGAGTATCTGCTGCGGTCCCCTCGCGACGATGCCTTGCTGTAGCCGCGCTTCAGTCGATGCGGTGACGCGGACGGTCCAGTGACGTCCCTGGCCAGCTGAACCCTGTTCCTGGAGCAGGAATGTCTCCTGCGAATGTTGGATGCCCACGACGACACCGGTTACATTGATCTGAGCTCCTGGAAGGACAGTGGCAGCGAGGACGGGGTTGGGAACAGCGAGAGCGAGCAAAAAGAAGACTGCAACAAAGGGGAGTGTTCTTGTGCGCATGGCGGTCACTCTCCACTCATTGTGGCTTTCATTTCTATTACGCAGCAGGGATCGTTTAGGTTCGGGGGCTCAGCACATACTGCGGTGCATTTAGGAGGAGACTACCCCCTTTGCTGAGGAAGCGGGAGGATTCTACACGCACCTCCTCACATATGGTGCCGTCATGGCCTTGCTGTTTGGCATCGATGTTTTGACTGGCGAGGGATGGTGGTTCTACTGGCCCCTGCTTGGATGGGGGATTGGCGTATCTGTTCACGCTCTGAATGTGTACGGTAGGGGCGGGCTCTTCGGTGCTGAATGGGAAGAGAGAAAGATCAGGGAGATGATGGACAAGGAGTAAATGCTTTGGAGTTCAGATAGGTGGCCGCTCGCAAGGGCGGCCTTTTTCTTTGCGTAAGGGAATTTGGAAGTCAGTCCAATGCGTTGAGGGATAGAAATAAGAGTCGGAAAGGGGAATTGGGATGAATATCGCCCTCTGGATTGTGCAGTTTTTGTTGGCAGTGCAATTCCTCTGGCATGGATACTTTATGATTGCGCCTCCCCCGAATCTTCCGGAGACGGCGCGGTGGGTCTATGACCTGGCCCCAGCTCTGCGGATCTTCATAGGTGTTGCTGAACTGCTTGCCGCGGCAGGCTTAATTCTTCCCGGGCTCACCAGAATCAGGACCGGATTGACCCCTCTGGCGGCTCTTGGCCTGGCGCTCATTATGATCCTTGCGATTGTCTTCCATCTTCAGCGCGGGGAAGGATTCGTCATTAACGTCGTTGTCCTCGTCCTTTCCTCTTTCGTGGCATACGGACGGTGGCGCGTCAAGCCACTGCCTGGTCGGGAGGAGAGTCGTGGACGAGCAGTCCGTCCTCTGGCGTAGACTGGATAAGCCGGGCCACGAGTTCAGTCGACTCTTCTTTTTAGATTCCCGCTGGCATCTCGCTGGGACGGCGGTTTTTCTGGATGACAAAATACCCACCCAGCTTGCTTACGACGTTGTCTGCGATTCGAACTGGCAAACCCTGTCAGGGAAGGTCGCCGGCTGGGTTGGAAGCAAGGCAATCGAAATCGAAATCTCCGTTGATTCTGATCACCGCTGGCGACTCAATGGGATGGAGCGTCCAGAGGTGGCAGGCTCCATCGACATTGATCTGAATTTCAGCCCATCCACCAACCTGCTACCGATTCGCCGCCTTGCTTTGGCCATCGGGCAGGAGGCGGAGGTGAAAGCAGCTTGGCTTCGTTTCCCAGAATTCACTCTTGAACCACTCGCGCAGCTCTATCGCCGAGTTGACAGTGCCACGTACCAATACCAGAGCGCGGGCGGCAGATTCGTCAGGGAACTCGAGGTGAACGCCGCAGGGTTCGTCACCCATTATCCAGACTTTTGGGAAGCTGAAGGAATCAAAAGGTAGGCAGCGGCCCGCACGCGAACACTGATCGCATCCAAACTTCGTTTGTGAGGTGTCGCCATGGGGGCGACGTCGGTGCAGTCACTCGTATTGGAGCGCGCGCCTGTTCGGCGTGGGCACTTCCTGTTGGGCTCAGGGATGCACACGCCGTATTATGTTGAGCTCGAAGCGATCGTGCAGGATCCCGTCATTGCCAACACGGTGTGCCGCGCCATTGTTGAACGGTTTCGTGAGCATGAGCCGCAAGCTGTGCTGGCAGCCGCGGGACCGGATGCGATCCTCGCGTACGAACTGGCACGACAACTGAACGCGCGGGCTATCTTTGCCGAAGGATCGCACGGCCAGCGCACGCTGCGGCCCGCATTCCAGATTAAACCGGAAGAACGTGTCTTGATTGTGATGGGTGTAATCGTGACCGGAGATTCGGCGAGGGAATTGATCCGGTTGGTCAGAAGCACAGCGGGGCAGGTCGTGGGCGCCGCGGCGCTGGTGGATCGTAGCAGTGTCACCCTTGAATTGGGCGTGCCGCTCGAAACCCTCGCGGTCGTTGATCTCGAATCCTACATGGCACCGATATGCCCGCTTTGTGCAGACGGCCAGCCGCTGGAAAGACGCAAGGACTAATTCTGCAGCAGATGAGTCTCGACGTCCGTCCCCTCACACAGAGTCGCTGGGACGATCTGGTCGAGCTTTTCAACCGGCCGGGAGGGGCGACCGTCCGCCGATGCTGGTGCATACTACAGAAGATCCGGCGGCACCGAGCGGCGCGGGCGCGACGCCCATTTTGGAGGCTCTGGCGCGGCCAACAAGCGAGCAATGAAGTCGCTCGTAGATAGTGGACAGGTGCCCGGGCTCATCGGCTACAAAGATGGACGGCCCATCGGGTGGATCTCGTTAGGCCCCCGCGAGGACTACCGCAGGCTCGAGCGTTCTCTGGTGGCGAAACGCGTCGACGATAAACCTGTGTGGTCGATCGTGTGCTTCTTCGTTGATCCCAAAGAGAGAGGCAAGGGTGTAATGGAGGCATTGCTTAAGGGAGCAATCGATTACGCTCGATCGCAAGCGCCACACTGCTGGAGGCCTATCCCGTCGACAAGAAGGAACGAACCTATTCCGATTGGTGGGGAGTCAAGCGCATGTACGACCGGGCCGGCTTTAAGGAAGTCGCTCGGCGGAAAGAGACTAGGCCGGTTATGCGCCGCGTAGTACGACCGCAAGTATCGCGAGAGGTAAGAGGGCTATGATCCGAGAGGCTGTCAATCGCATAGGCGACAACGAAACATCGTTGATCGAGGCAGCTCGAGCGGGCGATCACGAGGCGTTCCGGCTGATCATTGAACCATTTCAGCGCGAGCTGCAGCTGCACTGCTACAGAATGCTCGGCTCGCTGCATGATGCCGAAGACCTGCTGCAAGACGTCCTCTTTCGAGCCTGGCAGAAACTCGAGTCATTCCGAGGTCGCGGTTCCTTGCGAAGCTGGCTCTACAAAATCGCAACGAATGCATGCCTTGATGCATTAAAGCGCCGCCCGCGACGGGTTCTGCCCTTTTCAAACGGACCTGCGGCGGATCCCGCGGAGCCGGTACAACCCGATGTGCTCGAACCGATCTGGCTTGAGCCTTATCCCGACACGCTCCTTAATGGGTTAACCGCGAATCCTGAAGCGAGGTTCACGTTGCGTGAGAGTGTGAGCCTGGCCTTTCTCGCTGCCATCCAGATATTGCCCGGGCGGCAGCGTGCGGTTCTAATCTTGCACGATGTGCTGGACTGGCGAGCAGCAGAGATCGCCGGGCTGCTAGATGCTTCGGTAGCCTCTGTCAACAGTGCCCTGCAGCGAGCCCGCGCGACGTTGCGAAAGCGATTCCCAGCCGGTGCGCCCGACGCAATTGACGGGCGTGCACCCTCCCAAGTCGACCGCAGGCTGCTGGACCGGTATCTCCACGCCTGGGATGCAGGAGATTCACACGCGCTGGCAGCGCTGCTGAGAGAAGATGCCATTCTCACAATGCCGCCGACACCCTCGTGGTACTTGGGACGTGATGCTGTTGCACGGTTCTTCGAGACAGCTGCATTCAACGGGGAGCTCGGTGGGAGGCTGCGTTTGGTACCAAGCCACGCCAATCTCCAGCCGGCGTTCGCTGTTTATCGGCGAGATCCGGATGGAGTCTTCAGGGCAATGGCGCTGCAGGTCCTGACGGTCGAGGCTGGCCTGATCCGTGCGATCACCGGGTTCGTTAATGTGAGCTTGTTCCCAGCCTTCGGACTTCCAACCACGCTCCTCGCGGGCGCGTAGCAGCCGATCTATCGGGGCTCGTCGAATCAGTCTCGGCTCCCGCGCTCGATAAGGCCGCGAAGCGATTCCAAAACTGTCTTTGTCGCCGTTCCCCACATGGTCGCAATTTGCGTTTCCTGCGTGGGATCAATCGCTTCAAACTCGGAATCCAAAAGTACCACTGAACCTCTGCCATTTGCGTTAACGGAGAAGGCACCGCGGTTCGTTCGCATGCCTGGGCTCCCAGCGATCGAGTAGCGGTAGGAGCGCCGTTCGTCTGAATAGTCGGAGATCTCCTCGTGCTGGACATGGCCGTCCACAAACGTGCACACACGCTCCCTCGTTCCGTCAAGCTCGACCTTTGTTACGCCGGGGATCCATTTGTCGGCCTGCCCCAGATCACCCAGAACCGCCCACGCCTGCTCTGGTGTGGCGTCAACCTCTATCGTGTTATGGAATCGCGGCATGTATCTTCATCCTCCTTTGTAATCCAGGATCCTCGCGAGTTTCACATCCTGAAGGCTGCTGCGAACTCACGCGGGTCGTAATAGATGCGCTGTTCGACCACGCGCCCACCGGCCACGCGGATCCAGTCAGCCATTGGGATCGTCACCGTCCCTCCCGCGGGTGTGCGCATCACGAGTTCGTAGATCGAGCACACCTGGTCGCCATCAACAAACTGCTTGAGCATCCGTGTCTCCAGGTGGGCAGGGAGCAACTGCGTGTTCAGTGCCAGGTATTCGGAAGCCCCGTGGATTTCCATCAGCGGGCCGGCAAACGTGATGTCGTCTGCGACAAGGTGACGCAGGTCAGCGACAATATGCTGCGCCGGATTCCTCTTGCTGTTGGTCAGGTCGTAGAATCGGTTGACAATGGCTAGGGTGGGATCCATCGTTCTCTCCTCCAGTGGACCGGTTTACAAGATATGACGATAAAAGGGACCGAAACTCATCGGTCCCAGCGCGGAAGTCTGTGTCGCCACTTCCACTAGTCATATTGACAACTCGTTGTCTATCTGGTATTGTGTTGTCAATCTTGAATAAGGGGTGCAGCATGGCAGCCGTTGTTGCGGAGAGGAAAGGGGATGAGGCAGGGACGGGGCGACCTGCCTGGCTCTCGGATGCGATCTTCCCATTCAAGAGCCGGTTCCTGGCACTGCCCGACACGCAGATCCACTACATCGACGAGGGCCGCGGCCCTTTGATGCTCTTTGTCCACCCAGCACCGTCGTCATCGTTCTTGTACCGTGCGTTCATCCGAGATCTGCGGTCCGATTTTCGCTGTGTTGCCCTCGACTATCCGGGCTTCGGTCTGTCGACAATCAGCGGTGACTACCCAATCACGTTGGAGCGGTTGTCGGCAGATGTCGCCAATTTCGTAGAGGCTCTTGATCTGCGGGACATCACGCTGATGGTGCACGACAGTGGAGGACCGATCGGTCTGGGCGCCGCCAGCCGTGCGCCCGAGCGGTATAAAGCCTTCATCGTCACGGACACACTTGCGTTTCCGCTCAATGGGTATCCGCTTGTCCAAGTGATGCTCCGCCTGGTCACCAGTCGTCCCTTCATGATCTGGAACCGTCGCTACAACATCCTCCCTCGAGCAGTATCGACCATGGCGCCCATCGGCCGCCGGCTGTCATCTGAGGAGCGAGCGGCATACCGATCGCTCTTTCCTACTCCCGAGACCAGGGATCGGATTCTTGCTCTTTTCCGTGAGTTGCTTGAGCAGCCTCGATACTTGGCCAAGCTCGAGACGGATCTTCAATCGCGATTCAGCGAGAATCCCGCCCTCATCATGTACGGTCAGTTCGATCCCACCAGGCTGGTGGGATGGATGAAACGATTTCGCAAGATCTTTCCGAGGCATCGGGCTCGAATTGTGCCCCGAGAGGGACACTTCCCACACGAAGGGTCGCCGCAGTTCATGATTCGGGAAATCAGGGCCTGGTATCAGGACATGTTCGCGAGATAGGGGAAAGCCGTGGCGGTCAAGCGTACACCCAAGGGGGAGATGCTGACTGAACTCATCCTTGACGTGTTCCGGTTCTGGGGCGAACTCGAACGCCACGGTAGGAGACTGGTCAAGCCTTTCGGCCAGTCTCCATCCCGATGGCAAGTACTCGGGGCAGCGCGCGAGGAGCCGCGCACAGTCTCGCAGATAGGGCGCCGAATGGGACTGACGCGGCAGGGAGTGCAGCGAGTGGCCAACATGCTCGTCCGGGATAGGATGGCGGACTTTGTGCCTAACCCCGATCATCGCCGCTCGCCGATCCTCCGTCTCACGCCACGAGGAGCAGATGTCCTAGCGCGTATTAACGCGGCACAGGCGGTCTGGAGTAATGAAATGACCGAGGGCCTAAGGCTCCCAGATTTGGAGGCCGCCGTCAGGGCGATCCGAGAGGTGACCGAGCGGCTCAAGGGAGCGGTGTAACAGAATCTTCACCCTTCATTTAAGGCTGCATTATCCAATTCCAACAATGGTGCGCTATGAAGGTCTTGGATCCATGATGGCTCGGGCGGAAGGCTGTGCAAAGGAGGGGATGTGATGATAAGACTTCGGACATCTGTGTTGGTTCCCGCGGCGGTCGCTCTATTGATAGCGATCGCCACTCCTGTATTCGCCAGTAATGTTTGCCCCGTTATTGGTGGTCCGAACAACCCTGAGATCAAAGGTACCCCGGCAGAGGTTAAGGACAAGTCGGGGAACCCCGCCCACGGAGCTAATCCGAGTTCGCCGGAGCCCGGGGACGCCTTCTGGAATTAATTCCAGCCGCAAGCCGCCCAG
>Ga0209887_1000585_pt1 | contig 11005 bp, 12 predicted proteins | sample GWRWN1_30_40_FD_187230 | JGI IMG/M metagenome (GOLD analysis project Ga0209887, IMG submission 187230) | Riverbed sediment microbial communities from areas with no vegetation in Columbia River, Washington, USA - GW-RW N1_30_40 (SPAdes)... | ecosystem: Environmental > Aquatic > Freshwater > River...
GAGCACTCGCTCCACGGCGTCGCCGATCTCCTCGCGGAGCAGCGCGTCCTCGACCTCGTTGAACGCGGCGTCGGAGTCGACCTCCTCGATCAGGTCGCCAAGCTCGGTGTCCTCGCCCACAGGAGACTGGAGGGACAGCGGCTCACGGCGACCCATCTCCGACAGGTCGTCGATCTCCTCGACTGTGGTGTCGAGGGCCTTGGCCAGCTCCTCGCGCGAGGGCTCCCGGCCCATTGTCTGCGCGAACTGGAACCGGGTTCGGTTCAGTTTGCGCAGTCGGTCGTGGATGTGCACCGGCAGGCGGATCGAGCGCGACCGGTCGGCGATGGCCCGGGTGATGCCCTGGCGGATCCACCACGTGGCGTAGGTGGAGAACTTGAACCCCCGACGCCAGTCGAACAGCTCCACGGCTCGCATCAAGCCGATGTTGCCCTCCTGGATCAGATCGAGGAGGGGCAGCCCCTGGCCCTGGTACTTGCGGGCCACGGACACCACCAGCCGGAGGTTGGCCATGATGAACCGCTGCCGGGCGGCCTCGGCCTTCTTCACGGCCTGGCGCGCCTTCAGGATGCTCTTCTCCGAGCGCAGGCGGCCAGCTCGGAGCTTGTCCTCCGATTCCTTGCCGTGCTCGATGATGATGGCGAGCTCGACCTCCTCCTCCTTGGTGAGGAGTGGCTCTCGGGCCGCGGCCTCCAGGTACAGCCGGAGGTCGTCGGCGTCATCGGTGCCCAACGGGCGGGCAGGCTCTGGCATCTAGTTCTTCACTCTCCTCCTCCGGGTCTTCCCAGGGCGTGGTTCCGCTCGGGGAGGTCTCGGGGACCTTACATAGTACGTCGGCAGGCGGGGACTCGAAACTAGAGCTGCCGGTGGCACGTCGCGTTTCCCATGGTACGGGCGGTCCCACCCCTTGTAAAGGCCGCCAATTGTTAAGACATCGTGACGACCTGCTCTATTCCCGCAGCTACCAGGTGCTTTTCGGCTCCAAGCGAGCCACGGCCACCTGGGCATGGGGCCATCTTCGAACGTTCGCCGGAACCAGGGGGAGGGTTCGCCGGATGCCCGCTGCTGCGACCCGCAGGGCCATGTCCCTGGCCGGGCCCCAGGTCAGACCGAACCGTTCGCGGAGGTGCTCGGGGAGCAGCCCGATGGTGCTCTCCCGGAGCAGGGCCCGGACAGGGGCAAGGCCCATGGGCGCGGGCGAGGACATGATCTCATGCGCCAAGCGTCGGGCCTCGGGCGTGACCTCCAGGCCGACCAGCTGCTCGTCCAGGTAACGCCGGAAGGAGGCGGCGTCCCGCGGCAGGACGTCACGGAGCACGCCGAAGGCGCCGGCGAATCTCTTCATCTCCTCGTGATAACGCTCCACGTTATCCGGGCCGAGGGGTCCGACGAAGCGCTCGTATGCGACGAGCGCCGAGTCCACCAGGGTGGTGTGGACCCAAAGCAGGAGCTCGTTGTCGAGAGCCGAGTAGGTGCGGCCACCTCGGCGCCCGGTCACTCGACCGTGGATGCCTCTGACGCGGTCAGCAGCTTCGAGCGCCTGCTCCATGTCGCCGAACGCCACGGTGAGCACGGCGTCCAGCGTGCGCCACAGCCGGTCGAACGCGCCGGCCTCAAAGTCGCTGTGGTCGGCGACCCCGGCCGCCACCAAGGGATGGGCGATCTGCATCAGCAGCGCCCGTCCCGAGCCGAGCAGCAGCGCCGTCTCTCCGTTCACCTGCCAGACCATCGAGCCGGGCCCGAACAGGCCCGGATCGCCCGGCCGGCCCGGCGAGGGCTTGGGAAGGCTCCGGAACACTCCGGAGATGCTCGGTACTCCCGTCGAGGCCACCCTGCGGATGCTACGCGGGGGAATTCGTCAACGTGACTCGGCCTTCTTCGACGCTAAGTGCTCCTGGACGCCGACCCGGTAGGCCTCCGCGAGCCACCCGCGCACCTCGTCGTCGAGGTCCTCCGGTCGGCGGACGTGGAAGGTGTGGACGAAGTTCCTTGGCGGGATGAGCTCGACCTTCGCGAACCGCGGGCTGTCGATCCGGTGCTTCAGCCAGAAGCTCACGCGCAGGCCCCCCTTCTGGAGCGCGACCCCGGTGAAGCGGACCCGGACCATGAAACCGATTCCCGTCTTCACCGGGACTGCTTTCACTCCCGGCCCCAGGTCGCGGACCATCCGAGCGAACCGCCGGTACAGGTCCACGACCTCCTTCGGTCGGCCCCGCACGTGGTCCTGGACGGACATCCGCACGCATGAGTGCCACATGTTGGGCGACACGAACCTCTGCCCGCACTTCGGGCAGGCCCACAGCGGCGGGAGATTCGCCTTGCCCCGCGCCGGCATCACGCCGACGAGGCGCGGACCGAGGTCACGGGGGCGAGGTGGGGGGCCACCGTCCTCCACGTCCGGCCGCCGTCGGCCGAGCCGAACACCTCGCCCGACGTCGCGCCGAAATACAGGCCCAGTGGATCGCCTCCGTCGTGCCCGAAGGCCTGGCGAAGCACGGTGAGATACGCCTGTTCGTCGGGGAGCCCCCGGCCTCGAGGTTCCCACGTCCCGCCGGCATCGCCGGTCTCGTACACACGCACCTTACCCTCAGGCGTGACCCGGTCGCGGTCGGCCACCAACGGAATGACGAACGCTCGATCCGGGTCCCGGGGGTGCATGACGAGCGGGAATCCGAAGTCCGACGGCAAACCCTCGGCGATGTCGAGCCATGTCTCGCCGCAATCGTCGGACCGATACACGCCCCCGTGGAACTGCATGAACAGTCGCTCCGGGCTGACCGGGGACCGATACATGTTGTGGACGCAGAGGTCGAGGGTGGTGTCCCGGACCTCCTCGGGCACGTACCGGGGGACCAACCCCTTGTTCCCGTTGCGCCACGACCGGCCGCCGTCATCCGAGAGCCACACCCCCACCGCGGAGATGCCGATGGCCAATCGATCCGGATCGCCCGGCCACGGGCAGATCGAGTGGAGGGCGAGACCGCCCGCGCCGGGCTGCCAGTCCTTGCGACTCGGCTGATCCCACAGAGCGCGGTTCAGCGTCCAGGTTCGGCCGCCGTCTTCGCTCCGGAACAGCGCCGCCGGTGCTACCCCGGCCCAGAGCACCCCGTCCTCTTCGCCCGGCTGGACGATCCATATCCGTTCCACGGTGACGTCCTCACCGTCGGGGAGCCTCGGGCCGTCAGCCTGTTCCCACTCCTCGGTCAAGGGATCGTCCGTGAAGAAGACGCGGGGCCCGTACTGACCGTGGGTGACGGAGGCGAAATACCGCCCCGACCGCGGATCTCGGACGGCGTATTCCACGGTCTGCCCGTCGAACCGCCGGGCCGCGACGTCCATCGGTCCCCCGCGCTCCCCTCGGAGGACGAACAACCCCTTTCTCGTCCCCACCAGCATCTCCGCGTCGTGCGCGCCACCGGAGATGGATGGCAGCACGTGGACACGATCGCTCTTCCCCACGGTCGCGTCGGGCGCAGCGCGCTCCTCGTTCACGAACACAGCGATGTGTTGCCGGATCTTGCCCTGGTCATCCAGGACCCATCCCGTAAGCCGGGGGTGCGAGCGCTCCAGGGCCCGGAGGAGCTCGGTGACCGTGGCGCCCTCGATCTCGATCTCGCGACCGCCGGCCAGGTCGCGAAGCGGCGGACGAAGGGTGACGATAGCCATGTAGCCGAGTCTATCCGGGCTCGACGACGGCGGTGACCTCCACCTCGACGAGGATGGCGGGATCGATGAACTCGAGACCGCCCACCGTCGTGTTGGCCGGACGGACGTCTCGGAAGACCTCGCCGTGTGCCCTCGCGGCTTCCTCCCAGTGCGAGGCGTCGGCCAGCAGGACGCGGGTCCGAACGACGTCGGCCAACGAGGCTCCCAGCTCTCCAAGCGCTTCCCCGATCGTGGCGAGAGCCGCGCGGGTCTGGCCCTCGACGTCGCCCGGGGAGAGGATGGTGCCGTCGGGCGCGGCAGCCGTCGTGCCTGAGACCTCGACGACGCCCCCGATCCGCACGGCGCGCGAGTAGCCCATCACCTTCGCCCACGGTCGGTTCGCCTCCACCCGCTTCCTCATCGCCTCGCTCCCCCTATCTGGCTTCCGCGTGTCGAGCCACGCGATCGTACGGAGTCTCTTGGAGCAGGGTGACATGAGGTCCAACCACCTCCTGTCCCGGGCCCGGCAAGTACGCTTGGGCCGATGGCCGAGCTGGACATCCCGGAGAGCCGGTTCGTGGATCTGGACGGGCCGGTCCACTACGTCGAGTGGGAGGGACCGTCCGACCGTAGCTTCGTCCTCCTCCACGGGCTCGGCGGCTCCTACCTCAGCTGGGTGTGTGTCGGACGGCGCCTGTCCGAGCACGGCCGAGTGCTGGCCCTCGACCTGGCCGGCTTCGGTCGCACCCCCCGTAACGGGCGGAGCAGCAAGCTCAGCGCCAACCAGGTGTTGTTGGCGCGGTTCATCGACGAGGTGATCGGCGGACCGACGGTCCTGGTCGGCAACTCCATGGGGGGCGCTATCGCCATGCTCCAAGCCGCGTACGAACCGGCGTCGGCCGAAGGGGTCGTGTTGAGCGCGTCGGTGTTCCCGTGGGCTCGGGGGGGTGTGCCGTCGGCCCTCGTCCTGACCGGCTTCGCCCTGTATCGGGCCCCTGGGATCGGCGAGTGGGTGGCCAGGAAGCGGTTCACCGCGATGTCGGCTGAGCGCATCGTCCGCCTGGGGTTCCGGATCGTCGCCATGAATCCCGCCTCTGTCCCCGAGGAACTCATCCGAGCGCACATCGACCTGCTGCTCGAGCGACAGAACGACCCCGACATCGGGCCAGCGCTCGTGGAGGCGGCGCGCTCCCTCCTCCGCCTGGGCGAACGGGGGGAGCTGGCCCGAACGGTCCTGGACCGCGCGAAGTGCCCGGTCCTCGTGATCCACGGCTACGGCGACCGGCTCGTGCCGGTGTCGTTCGCCCAGGCGGCTATCGCCAGCCATCCGAACTGGCGGGTTCGCCTGCTCCCGAGAGTGGGCCACGTGCCGATGATCGAGGACCCCGACCGGTGGATGGCCGCCGTGGCGGGGTGGCTCGAGGAGGTTGTGGAGGCGGGGCCGGCCTCGTCCCCCGATTCGAACCCGGCCTAGACCCCCGCCGCCTTGCACATCTCGTTCAGCGAGTCGTCGATGGCGGTGGCGAGCCCATGGATGTCGGGCATCCCATCCCAGTCTCCGGTCAGGCCGAAGGCCATCACACCGCCCAGAGATGAGCACGCGATCGACAGCGCCGAGTTCTCCCCGAGCGGCATCGACGGGTAGCTCGCCACCAGCCGGGCGCCGGCGAGGTACATCGGCTGCCCAGGCCCGGGGATGTTCGAGACGACGAGGTTGAACCACCGCCCCCGTGATACGGCTCGGGCCGCCGCCGCGAGCAACCCGCCCGGCGCGTAGGCGCCGAGGCCGATGATCGCGTCGGCCCCGAGCGCCATCATCGAGTCCTTCAGGAACCTGGTCCCCTTTCGAACCTCGGCGAGGCGGCGCTTCGCCGACATCGTCCCGATCGGGACGTCCACGAAGGCCGGCGCCACGCGGTTGCCCACGCCGTCGTCGGCGCCGGTCCTGACCGAGACCGGAACCATCACGCGGAGGGTGCGGCCGCGCGAGGGCTCTCGCCGGGCCTTCAGCAGCTGGTGCAGGGCCCCGGCCACCACCGTCAGCACGACGTCGTTCACCGTTCCGCCGAGGGCATCCTTCACGTCCTTGAACCGTTGGAGCGGCGCCTCCGTGATGGCGAACCTCCGGTTGGGGCCGATCGCGACGTCGAGGGGGCTCGACGGCCGGGCGCCCATCCCGAAGATGCTGCGTACGCCGGAAGCGATCGCACCCAGGCCGAGGGCCGTCATCGCAGGCGCCTGCAACACCTGATCCGCGCCGTCGAGGACGGCCCGGACCGGGTGCGTGAGCTGCCAGAGGAGGGCCTCTCGCACCAGATCTGCCCGGGCCGGCTCCGGCTCCGGGTTCCAGGGAGGAGGTGCCGGCGGTTCGGGGGGCGTTAGATCGACGTCGTAGAGCACCGCCGCGAGCTGCATCCCGGAGACCCCGTCGATCATCGCGTGGTGCACCTTGAGCAGGGTCGCCACGTGAGCCTCCTCCAGCCCCTCGATCACGTAGAGCTCCCAGAGCGGCTTCGTCCGGTCCAGGGGTCGTGACAGCACGCGTTGCACAGCGTCCGTTAGTTCCCGTCGTCCGCCCGGCGCGGGGAGCGCCGAGCGGCGGACGTGGAACTCCAGATCGAAGCGCTGATCGTCCACCCACACGGGGAGCCCGAGGTGGCCGGGGACCATCACGACCTTCCGTCGGAACCGCGGCGCGAGATGGATACGTGAGGCGATCACGCGGGCCACGTCGTCGTGCCGGAGACGGCCGTCCGGACGTGAGGACGGGTCGAACACCGACAGCGCGGCCACGTGCATGTGCATCGCCGGCCGCTCCAGGTACAGGAACGACGCGTCGAGCGCGGAGAGCCTCTCCGGTGGCATGGCGGGTCTACGCGCGGGCCCGGACGCCCACCTCGTCGAGGTGACGGAGCAGGTCGGCCGGGTCCTCGTACACGCGGTAGGCCCCTGCGCGTTCCAGCTCGTCCTGCCCGTAGCCGCCCGAGAGCAGGCCGACGCCCAGGGCTCGGGCCCGGCGTGCGGCGAGGAGGTCCCACACGCTGTCGCCGACGACGACCGACTCGGCGATGTCGACGCCGAGTCGTTCGGCCGCGGCCAGGAACAGATCCGGGTCCGGCTTGGCATAGGACACCTGGTCGCGAGTCACGACGGGGACGCCGTCGGGAACCTCGAGGAGCGGCAGCACCCGGCCGGCGCTCTCCATGCCGCCGCTCGTGGCGATGGCCCATGGGACGTCGGCCTCGGAGAGATACGCGAGGAGCTCGCGCGAGCCTGGAAGCAGTCGCACCATGCCGGCCCGCAGCTCGTACGCTTCGGCGTGGAGCTTCTTCAGGCGCTCCCGCTCGTCGGCGCTGACGTCGCGGCCCGTCTCGCGAAGGAGCGCGTTGGCGAACAGGCCGCCGCTCATCCCGACCTTGCGATGGATCCGCCACACCGAGAGCTCGATGCCAACATGGTCGAGCGCGTCCTGCCACGCCAGGACGTGCTGGTACACGCTGTCGACGAGGGTCCCGTCGAGGTCGAACAGGAACGCCATGGTCCGGTCCATCGGGGGCTCCTTTCGACCAGAGCGTACTCCAGCCCGCCCAAGGGCTTGCCGGCTACGGGACCTGTTGCTCCTGCACCGTCGCCACCCGGGCCAGGCTCGCGGCCACGGCACCCACCAGGATCAGCGCCCCACCGAGCGCGATGCCGCCGGTGACGGACTCGCCGAGAAACACGACCGCGAGCGCCGCGGCGGCGAGCGGCTCCATGGCGGAGACGATCGCCGTCCGGATGGCGCCGATCCGCCGGATCCCCTCCAGGAGACAGACGAACGCGGCCGCGGTGGCCAGACCCATCCCGATCACCGGCCACCACTCGCCCCATCCCTCCGGGAGTGAACCGTTTCCGGTGAGCCCGGCGAAGGCGAAGAGGCCGAGCGACGCGCCCGCGCTCACCCACATCGCGCTCGTGAGCGGGCTGGTGCGACGGAGTATGCGATCGGTGCCGACGAGATAGGCGCTGTAGGTGGTCGCGGCGCCGAGCGCCGCAACCACCCCGCGCGCCTGGATCGACAGTCCGGTCCCGGTCGCCACGACGACGGCCGCGCCGCTCACCGCGCACACCAGCGCGAGGAGCGTGAGACGCCCAGGCCGGCCGCCCCCCACCGCCCAGGACATCAGCGTGACGACCACGGGATAGATGAAGAACAGCAACGTCACCGCGGCCGCCGTTCCGTGCTCCAGCGCGAGGAAGAACAGCGTGGCCTCCACCGCGTAGCCGCACACGGCAAGCACCGCGAGCCCAGCACGCTCGCCCTCCGCCGCCGCGAGCGAACGGTGGAGGGCCACAAGCAGCGCGAAGAGCACCACCGCGGCCACCCCGAACCGGATGGCCAAGAGCGAGTACACGGTGATGCCGCCCTCGAGCTCGTGCTTGCCCAGGACGACGACGGAGCCGAAGCACAGAGCGGCCAGCGCGACCAGAGCGCCGCCCACCGCTTCGGGCCGCGTCGAGGTGACCTGCGCCCTACCGGTCGACAAGCTCGATCCGCATCCGCTTGAAGCCCTTGCCCTTGCTTTCGGTCTTCACCACGCGGACACGGCCCACCTCGGCAGTCGAGCGGACGTGGGTGCCGCCGTCGGCCTGCTTGTCGACCCCCTCGATGTCGATAACCCGGATGGGATCGACGTGCTCGGGGATCAGGTTCACCTTCGTCCGGATGAGGTCCGGGTCGACCAGGGCCTCGTCCCGCGGTACGAACGAGACGTGCACCGGGCGATCCTCCGCCAGGGCGTCGTTCAGCTTCCCCTCGACGGCCCGCCCGAACTCCGCCGACATGGTCGGGAGCTCGAAGTCCATGCGGGCCACGCGGAGATCCATGGACCCTCCCGTCACCTTCGCGCCGTAGTCGCGCCACACGATCCCCGAAAGCGCGTGGAGCGCGGTGTGGGTCCGCATGAGGATGTGCCGGCGGTCCCAGTCGATCTCCGCGGTCACGCGGGTGCCGATCGGTGGTGGATCGCCCTCGATCACGTGCACCAACGTACCCTGGCTCTTCACCGTGTCGATCACGCGGGCCTTCCCGCCGCTCCACATCAGCCACCCGGTGTCGCCGGGCTGTCCGCCGCTTCGAGCGTAGAAGACGGTTCGGTCGAGCACCACGCCTTCGCTGCCGGCATCCATCACGATCGCCTGGCACGTGCGCGCATACGCGTCGGTCGAGAAGAGCTCTTCGGTCACGCGGCAGAGCCTACCGAAGCCCGGCCGGTCGCCCGCCGCCGATCGGTTCGGCCTCGAAGTCCTTCTCGCCGGCCGGGACAGCGACGGACAACCAGTTCTCGCCGGGCGGGAGGGGGCAGCTCCACTCGGGGTTGTACGCGCAGTACGGGTTGTAGGCGTCGTTGAAGTCCAGGACGACGCGGTCCTCCTTCGGCCGCTCGACCTCCAGGTACCGCCCAGCGCCGTATGTCTCCTTGCCGGACGTCGCATCGCGGAACGGGACGAACAGGTCCTCCTGGTCCGTCGACTCGTACAACGTGATCTCGACGGCCTGTCCATCGATCTGGAAGCGAACCTTCCCGGCACGGCGGTAGACCTGCGTTCCGCCGGTGGTGGTCTGCATCACGATCTGCTCGTCCCGGTCCACGTCCATGTCGAGCTGGCCCTCGATCCGAAGGGCCGGGCTCTCCGGGTAATACGAGAGCCCGTTGAATGCTCCGCGCTGGTCCGGTGTGAGCGGGGACCGGGGATCGTCCCGGAAGAACCCATCCTTCGCCTTGCGGTACTCCTCGAGCTCGCTCATGGCTAAGGAGGGAACCCCGCCATGGCCTCAGTCATTCCCGGTCAGGAACGCGCCCACTCTCTGGACCAGGGACGGGATGGCATTGAACAGCGCGATCTCACTCTCGAACATCAGCAGCTCCGAGCTCGGCAAGAGGTCGTGCAGGGTACGGCCGAGCTCGGCCGGATGGATGTCGTCTCCTTCGATGCAGATCAGCAGCGTTGGCGCCGTCACCTTGCGCAAGAGCTCGCGGTCGGACACCGGCCAGTCCTCGATGACCTCCCGGATCGCCCGAGCCACGCCGTCGGGGTGCTCGTGCTCCCACATGACCTTGTCCATTTCCAGTCTCCACGGCGTCTGCACGTATTGGGCCACCCGTTCGGGGTCGGACACGATCGCCGCCAGCGCCTCATCGGGGGTCTTGCCGTCGAGGCTCGCAGCCAGCTCCTGGTACCGGTCCTTGAACCCGAAGGGAAGGTCCAGCGCGGCCGGCAGGAGCCACACCATCCGCTCGAACCGGTCGGGATCCCGGGTCAGCAGGTTGGCGATGGCGCCGGCGCCGAGCGACGTGCCGACGGCCCGCGTGGCACCGTACGCGGTGGCCACGGCATCGAGGTCGCCCGCGAGGTCCTCGAACCGGTACCCGGTCGGCGGAGCGCTCGACCGACCGTGACCGCGGAAGTCGAAGCGCACCTTGGTGCCCGGCACCATGGGCGTGAGCGCAGCAAGCTCCCGGCAGTTGTTCGTCAGGCCGTGCGCCACGACGGTGACCGGCTCTCCCTCGCCGTCCACCTCACAATGGAGGGTGACGTCTTCGGTGATCACCTCGGGCAGGGGAAGACCTCCGTTGGAGAGCTCGCGTACGATACACGCGGGGGGCACAGTGTGGCCGACATCGAGGTCCGACGTGCGAGCGGCGAGGACTTCGTGCCTCGGTTCCGCGTCACCGTTCGGGACGAGGACGGGTCCACCAGCGTCCACGAGGTGACGGTGTCGCTGGCCGACTTCGAACGCCTCGGCCGCAATTTCCGGGAGCTTGACGAGTTCGTCCGGACCTGTTTCCAGTTCCTCCTGGAACGGGAGCCGAAGGAGTCGATCCTTCCCTCGTTCGACGTCGCCATGATCTCGAGCTATTTCCCGGAATTCGAGGACCGGATCTCCCGGGCCTCACCGTACTGATCGACCTTCGATCGCGGCGAGCCCCCGCCGGGCCTGGTCCAGGTGGAACCGGTCGTGCCCGGCGATCAGCCGGAACGACAGGTCCAGGCTCTCCGGACCGCGCTCCGCGTGCAGGCCGACGCGGGCCTTGGCCGCGGGCGTCGCCCGGGCCCAGAGCTCCAGGTTGGCTCGTCGGAGCGACTCGAAGAGCCGCAGCAGGTCGTCGGGATCCTCCCGGTCCTGGTGCAGCCGGTCGACCCACAGGTCCTGGTCGTAGCCGATCAGGGTTGGCTCGTCGTGGGCCACGATCCACCGGTACCGTCCCGCATAGACGATCTCCGCGTCCGTGGCGTGCGCCAGGCACTCCAGTGCCGACCACTCGCCGAACTCGGGTCGGACGGCCAGGAGGTCGCCAGATCGTTCGACGATCGATCG
>Ga0209887_1000587_pt1 | contig 10968 bp, 6 predicted proteins | sample GWRWN1_30_40_FD_187230 | JGI IMG/M metagenome (GOLD analysis project Ga0209887, IMG submission 187230) | Riverbed sediment microbial communities from areas with no vegetation in Columbia River, Washington, USA - GW-RW N1_30_40 (SPAdes)... | ecosystem: Environmental > Aquatic > Freshwater > River...
ACACAACTGTTCCTTGATCTCCTTATTTTTCATGACCAGCGGCAAGCGTAGATAGATCGCGTCTGGATGGGAAATAGGTCGAGCCACCTCATTCACAGTAGCTAACCTACGAATGAAGTCCTGAGCCCGAAGGCGGCGGCGATGATTCGATAGTTCCAACTCTTCGCGCCAATGCGCAAGCAATCCGGCCCGAATTCCGTCCAGCCGATGAATCGGAAAATCACGATAAAATGTCGTCTCGCCGAGTTTCAGAAAGGGAAGCCCGGCCGGAAACCAATACAGCCAAGGGTGGATTAAGATACCCATCGCCAACGTTTGGCTCCAGTTTTTCAAGATGCTGATCGCCGATTCTTTCCTGAGTTTGGCATACTCGACTCGAATGGCTTGCGCAATCGCATCCGTATTGGTGAGGATAACTCCCCCTGATCCACAAGTGATGTTCTTGCCCCGGCCGAGGCTAAAGAAGGCAACATCTCCTCGGGTACCAAGAAGCCGACCCCTGTGTTTCACTCCCATTGCCTGAGCAACGTCTTCGACCACAAACACTCCTTTGTCTTGGCAGAGGCCCTTGACACGATCCACGTCGGAAGGCAGCCCGAGCAGATGGGTGGGCATCACGCAGAGGGGGTTCTTATCAATCAACGGCTGTAGGCAGTCAAAATTGAAATCGAGCGACTGCAGATCTACATCGCACAAGGATACGTTCAGACCGGCTTTGACAATTGCAGAAGGAACGGAAAAGCAGGTATAGGCTGGAATCACAACGTGTTGTCTGGAGGACAAAGACTTAAGAGCGACTAAAATAAGGGTCAAAGCCGCCTTTCCGGAAGAAACGAAGAAGACGTGTTTGACACGGAAATAATCCTGGATCTCCGCTTCCAGTTTCCTCAAGTTTTTCTTTCCCAGAAAGATACCGGCAAGACCATGCAGCAAGTCATGCACAGAGAGTGGGGCTGCAACAGGAGGGAGAGTTCGCTGGATTCTCATGGAAGATACTTCACGATATGGGGCCCTACCAGTGTTGTGAATGCAAGAGGCAACTTCTGCCAAATCTTGATGGCAAGGCTGTACTTGGGGTTTTGTGGATTCAACTGAGGAAGTCCGGCGCCGTCACGTATCCAATAATACCAGTGAAGCGGAACTGGTCGAGCCCCCCATTGCTCTTTGAACCGGTAAGGCCCACTGCCGGGGGTAGATCGACCAAAATCAAATAGCTGGAATCTCTCCTGACAAGCATATTCCAGCACTGAACTGTAAAGGAGCATGTTCGGGGCTAAGTGGTTATACCGCATGTCGGAACAAGCCCACGGAATTTCCAGTGTGTTGCGAAACCCGTATAAGAAACCTGCAGCCAAAGTGACACCTTTAGCGGAAACAAGGCAGATTCGGGACTCCTTGGGAAAGGTTCGTAAGATGGCTTCGAAGAAGTTCTTGCCATAGACAGGAGTTCCTAAATCGCGCATGCCGCGTGCGAACACTGCGTAAAACTCCTCCAGATGCTCTCTCCCCCCAAACCGAACCGTCATCCCTTCTTTCTGAGCCCGGCCAACTTGGCTGCGAAGTTTAGAAGGGAACCCCCTCCAGAGGACCTCAAACTGACTGGGCAGTTCCAGTCGCATGGAGACTTTGCGATGACTACAAGGCCATCCTATTTCACACATGTCTTGTTGACGAAGCTCAATATGAGCAGCCTTTACTTCTCTCGCCTCCTGTACAGCTCCCTCCAGGAGCATTTCCCTGACTGAGTCAGTGTCCGTTATCACTCCCCCATAATTCACAAAAGGCAGGGATATTAAGAATCTGCCAAACAGTCGGCTGGAGAGCAAGACCAACGGCAACACTCCGCGTACATCTCCTCGGTCATCTTTGACCATCAAGTAAATAGTGCGATGTCCAAAGGCCTCCACTAGAACCTGACGCCAAGCTGCCAAGTGATAGCCACTAGCTGATGGCCTATCCAGAACATATCGGTCCCAGGTTGCCACTTCAGAATCGGCGTTCAGCTGTACGACCCTCAATGCCAACTGCCACCCTCACTGTCTTGCTGTCTTGGAAGGATGTTCTATCGAGTGCTCCACCCAAACGTCATTCAGTACTTTTGCGAGATCGCCTGTGAGAGTCCGGTAGTCGAAATGATCAATACACTCCGGTGGAGGGGACTTCAGCTCCAGCTGACCATTGACAAGCTGATGAATGAGCTGCTTGATATCAGCAACCGTATTGGGACAATTGCTACCTAACCGGTGCTGCCGAACTAATCTTGCCGTTGCCCCTTCTCCTCCGATCAGTAACAGCGGACGTCCGGTCGCGATATATTCGTAAATTTTCCCTGGGATTTGCAGTGGCGAGTCTGGCTGAATAATAAGCAACGCGCTAGCGCGAGCCATCTGCCGCAGACAAGCTTGGTGAGCGACGGGGGCTTCTCGCCGCAGGAATCCGTGTTTCTCAAGTTCCTGCGCAAGTCTTTCAGAACGAGTATCAGTCACCTCCCAGGTACCCACAAATCGTATCCGTACCTGGTCGGCCCTCAGTTGCTCTTCTTCATAGAGCTCCAGCATCGCTTGAAATAAGGCAACGGGGGTTCGTCTGCCATAAACAGTTCCAAAATGGCAAAGCTCTATTCTCCGTCCATCCCTATCTAGAGGCAATGGTTGATCATTCACTGTGCTGGCTTCATGCTCCGATATAAAGCTTTCTCTGTCGAACCCATTCGGAATCGTGAGGCATTTGTTACGCAGGTCAGGGTAATCGGCACAGAGCTTTAATCGTAGTTCGTCAGTGTTGGTAATGACACGGGCAGCAGCTGTGCAAATGGACTGCTCCAAGCGCTTTGCCTTGTTAACCAGGAAGGGAGACAAGAAGGCATTATAGGGATTACTCGTCCAAGGGTCACGGTAATCGGCAATGAACGGAACCTGAAATCGCATAGCCAGCGTCCTGCCGATAAGCAAGCTTGTCCATGGCGGCCCAGTGGCGAAGACAGCCTGAGGGAATTTCTCACGCTCAAGATCCGAAAACCGACGCATGGCTGGTCGTAACCATGAACACTGCGAATCCGGAAATGAGAAGGCCCAATTGAGGAAAAAATCCTTTACGCGGGATATCCTTCCTCGGGACTGAGGCTTTGCCAGGTCGGATACAGAACGGTCGGCTTGGCGTTGTTGGTTCTGAAACTTAATGCCTGAACTGGCCACTTTGCGAAGGCGATGGCGAACTGCGATGATCCGATGAAGAGGGTTGGTGTAGGGGACCGTCTCAACAGCCACAGTGTCCGGAAGCCCGGCCAAAAGCTGGTGATCAATCGGGTGAGGCGGATAAGCAGAATAGGGGGCAGTGGTGAGTACCCACGGGCGCCACCCGTATTCCTCAAGATAGCGACAGAACCCGAGAGCTCGCATAGCCCCACTGGCTGCAACAGGAGGAAAATAGTAAGCCACAAATAGAAGCGATTTCACGATTCCACTCCCCCAACCTATCGCGATAGTTCAGAGGTACGATATGAGAAGCCAGGTCATGATGGTCTACACTGCCATGCTTCCGCTGGAACCCCAGTTGCAAGTGCGCTGGGATTTTGTGCGCTGACCATGTGGCAGTCTTATGCCGGTCTTGAAGAGCGATAACGCCCTGCGGCGTGCTCCAACAGAACAGCAATAATTCGCTGCGAGGCTTGACCATCCCAGAGCGGCGGGGGAATGGGTGTCGGCAAAGGGGCCTTCAGTACACGTGCAACTTCAGCCGTGATTCGTGCCGGTGATGATCCCACGATGTGATTGGTTCCATGTGTAACAGTGACCGGCCGCTCGGTATTTTCTCGCAACGTGAGACACGGAATGCCAAGAATCGTTGTTTCCTCCTGAATCCCGCCTGAGTCGGTGAGAACAAGCCTTGCATTCGCGACTAGCGACATGAAGTCAAGATATCCGATTGGATCCATGCAATGGATCCCTCTGCTGGGTGTAGGTCCATCGCCAAAGTACATGACTGACTGGAACCCTGGGATCGTTTCAAGAGATTTCCGGGTTCGAGGATGAACAGGGAACACAATGGGTTGCTGCCGTGCCACATCCGCGAGTGCTCCGATCAGTCCTTTGAGGATTGGGAGATCATCGACGTTCGAAGGACGATGGAGTGTCACCACGCCATATTGGCCCTTCTTTAATCCCAGCTGGTTAAGAATATTCGACTGTGTCCACAGACGTCGGGAGAACTCCAGAGAGTCGATCATGACGTTACCGACGAAGAAGATTTTGTCCTCGCTGATTCCCTCAGCCAAGAGATTCCGTTTCCCGCTCTCCTCGGTGACGAACAAATAATCAGCGATTGCATCAGTGAGCAGCCGGTTAATCTCTTCCGGCATCGACCGGTCAAAACTCCGCAACCCAGCCTCCACGTGAGCCACTGGAATATGCAGCTTGGCCGCTGTCAATGCGGCTGCAAAGGTCGAGTTGACGTCCCCCACAACGACGACCACGTCGGGACGTTCGTATTCCAGGATCGGCTCAAGGCGTTTCATGACTTCGGCTGTTTGATACGCATGTGAGCCAGATCCGACTTCGAGCGAGACCTCAGGTGGGGGAATCTGAAGATCCTCAAAGAACTGCCCTGCCATGCTCACATCATAGTGCTGGCCGGTATGAACCAGCTTCGCTTCGATCTCAGCATGCTTCCGCATCTCCTTGATCAAAGGCGCAATCTTCATAAAATTGGGACGCGCGCCCACAATATTGACTATTTTCATCAGAGGATCCTAGTTGTTAGCCTTCCGCATTGGGACAGACCTCGAGAAGTCCCAAATCGGTCTCACACGAACTGTCGAAAATACTCAATCGTTTTCCTAAGTCCGTCCTCCAATTCAACCTTTGGCGTCCAATCCAGCAATGCCTTCGCTCGTCTGATATCCGGCCGACGGACCCGCGGGTCATCTGCAGGTAGTGGTTGGTGTTCGATCGAACTATTGGATCCAGTCAGTTTCAAGACCAGCTTGGCGATTTCTCCAACGGTCAGTTCATGAGGATTCCCAATATTGACAGGATCGTGCACACTCTCGGATCCTGCCTCGACTCGCCGAACCAGGAACCCCGCTCGATCAGTTCTCTCGGCAACGGTCTTGTCCGACTTGACCAGCAACAAAGCCGTGATCCCGCGGACGAGATCATCCACATAACAGAAGCTCCGTGTCTGTGAGCCATCGCCGAAAACCGTAAGCGGTTTTCCCTGGAGCGCCTGGACAATAAAATTCGAGACCACCCGACCATCCTTCGGTCTCATTCGCGGACCATACGTATTAAAAATGCGAACGATCCTGGTGTCCAGCCCGTGGTACCGATGATAAGCCATTGTCATGGCCTCCGCAAAGCGTTTCGCCTCATCATACACCCCGCGTGGGCTCATCGGGTTGACATTACCCCAATAGGATTCTGGTTGTGGGTTGACCAGTGGATCGCCATAGACCTCTGAAGTGCTGGCCAGAAGAAAACGAGCGCCCTTTGCTTTGGCGAGACCTAAGGCTTTATGGGTACCAAGGGCCCCGACTTTGAGCGTGGCGATCGGGAGATCGAGATAGTCCTGAGGGCTGGCGGGGGATGCGAAGTGCATGACGGCGTCCAGCGGCCCATCCACATGCAAATAGTCGCAGACATTGTATTTGACGAAACTAAATCGCTCATGGCCCATGAGGTGGGAGATGTTCTCCATTCGGCTTGTAATGAGGTTGTCCATACAGACAATCTGGTGTCCCTTACCGATTAAGAGATCGCACAAGTGGCTTCCCAGAAACCCGGCTCCCCCCGTGATCAGGATACGCATGTGAACAGTCCTCCACAACAATTTCTAAGTGATCAGACGGATAATCTTGCTTCAGTGTGTTCTCGAGTTCTCCCTGATTCTACCTTGCTCATTGAAGGCCGTGATGATAATCGCCACGATTGGATGAATACCTGCCTTTGCCTCCTAAGACCAGTTTTTCCTGCAGACTGCTGATACAAGAGTTGGGCATAAAGAGGCATCGTCGTTCAACATTTTCATCCACATCTCAAATTGCACCACATTGAAGAGTCCGTGGAAATTTTGGCCAATTTCCCCGTTGCGATGCTTTTGAAGATCACGAATGACCGCATCAGTGTTATAGAGACCCCGCTCGCGGACCACTTGGCTACCCAGCAGATCAGCCATTGGTTCATATAGGTCATTAGCAACCCATTTCCCCACTGGGGTGGCAAAGCCCAATTTATCAGCTCTTGTTCGCACTGACTCGGGAATGCGCTGGCGCATGGCTTCCCTGAAAACATACTTATTCCACGGACCTCGAATCTTCCATTCTTCAGGCAAGTTAAACAACAACGATACCAATCGATGATCCAAGAAGGGCAGGCGCATTTCGACGGAATGAGCCATTGAATTGCGGTCTTCAATTCGCAGGTAGAGGGGTAGAGGCGCTGAGGTTATGGATCGTGCCAAGTGCGCATTGAGTGTGCCATCCAATGGACGTGAACGCTTCAGTGCAAGATAGCGTGTGAGGTCATTGGTGAACCATGCGTTGCGCTGCAATTGATTGTGGTTCCTCACGGTGGAAAACCTGTGGTACGCCGGTATTCGATGACACTCCCATGCCAAGGCCCGCAGCAACGCCGCTGCCAGAGCTTTTATCGGCTCGCCGCCATGGACCGCTGTGAAAGCGCGAACTTCTCGCCAAGCGCGATCTATTTGGCCTTGGTGAACAAGTGTTGTCCAGTAGTCGAGGAAGTAACTGGAGTATCCTCCCATCGTTTCGTCGCCACCCTGCCCATTAAGCACCACACGAATTCCGTTTCCAGCGACACATCTCATCAACTCGAAGCTGACAAGAGCGGTCATCGTGTGGACGGGCTCGTCCTGGTACCAAAGAACGGAAGGAAGCTTGTCCCATAATTCACGGGGGGTTGTTTGCAGTTCTATCAATCGAGCTTGTGTCATGGCCAACGTATCGGCGATGTACTTCGATTCATCGAATTCCTCGGGCACGAAAGAGAACGCATGCAAGGGTTCCCCACGAGCAGCTTCCCCTCTCTGGCGAGCAGCGGCACAAATAATGGCTGTAGAATCGATGCCTCCGGAGAGAGCGACGTCGACCGGAACATCGCTGCGCATGTGGAGGCGAACGGAATCCTCAAAGAGCGCCATCACCTCATGAACCGGGTCCTTGATCTCGACGGACGGAGCCTGAAGTAGCGACCAGTATCTCCAGTATTTCCAGGTTCCTTCCAAATCCACCTCGAATGCCGAGCCTGCCGGAACCTGCTCAATGTCGGAAAAGAAACTATCGTTGGTTTCATCAAGTTGCCCTTCTAAGAGGAAACTAGCGGCTACACTCCAATTGATTCCACCGCGGTAAAGGCCGGAAGCCCTTATTGCCTTGATCTCAGACGCAAAGAGTATGGAGCTCTTGTCGCGGTGATAATAGAGTGGCTTGATCCCAAATCGATCGCGAGACCCGAACAGTCGCCCTCGCTTGCGGTCATAGATAACGAAGGCCCACATGCCGTTGAGCCTGGAGAGGCAATCTTGCCCCCATTGTCGATACGCCGTGAGTAAGACCTCCGTATCGCCAGTCGATCTGAAGCGATGGCCGAGCGATTGTAGTTCATTGCGCAGTTCGACGTAGTTGAAAATCTCACCGTTGAACACAATGACATGCTGACCATCCACGCTGACCATAGGCTGATGGGCGGCGTCTGTCAGGTCAAGAATGGCCAAACGCCTGAATCCGAGCCCAACGGAGCCGGTGCCATAAAAACCGTCTTCATCTGGTCCGCGATGGAACAGGCTGGCCGTCATAGGTTCGACGACCGCCTGGTCTGCCGGCTTTCCATTGAATCCAAGCATGACCGCAATACCACACATAATATCTAGCGACCTTTCGGGATTAGCCTAGCCTTGTGGCGGGGAAACTTCTGTACGACGACTCTGGATCAGATCCCTTTCAGACCCACTCCCGGAACTACCCCACTCTCTCTCAGGGTCGACGAGCCCGCAAACTCAGTTCTTTGCTCAGTGAGGCGATACAACGATCGAGAGTCTGATAGCATTGGCGAATGTCGGCTTCGGTTCCATAATACGGATCTGGGATTTCCATAGACCTGGACGCTGGATCCCGCAGATAGGCTCCCAGCAAGAGTGTTTTGCGCTTCACATCGGGGCAGCAGCTCAGCAGTCTGGCCTCAAGCAGATAGTCCATCACAAAAATCACATCGGCGCCTCGAACCGACTCACATGAAAGTTGCGACGCCTTGTGAGTATCCAATGAAATTCCAAACTCCTTTGCCACCAATAGTGCGCGCCTGTCGGCTGCACTGTCTGTCTTTGTATGCAAACCGGCTGATGACACAGTGAAGGCCCCCAAGTTAGCTTGGGAAAGGTGCCGTCGCAACAGCGCTTCCGCCATGGGACTCCGAATAATGTTGCCATGGCAGACGAATAGGATGGAGTGCACTCCGGCAGGAATTCTCCGGATAAAAATGCGCTGCAATCCAAAATTGCGCAAGAGTTGTTGTCTGAGATAGACCGCCCTGACGTGCGGGTCGAGATTACGATAGAAACGAACAACGGTAAGTGTTTTGGGAGGGATCAACGAGCTGATCAACTGCTTTACATCAGCCAGAAACAGACGTTTGAGGGTCCGGAGAATCTCGGAAATAGCCGGCTGAGGATCAGCGATCGACCAAAGCGCAGAGCGAGTCGAAAGCCGGCTGTCCGATACAAACCGCCACGCTTCTTTCCAACGAGAAGGACCAGGTGCGTGATTGGGGCTTTGGTCCATCAGGAGACCATGAAGCCTCATGAGGTCGCCGGTCAGCCAGCGCCATTTCATGCCAATGGTGTATTCATTGGGCACGGTCGGAAACTCGCCATGTGCCAACTGCCATTCGTACCGCGGAAAGTCCACACCGGCTTGTACGGCCAGCGAGAGGGTTCCCCAATAGCGCCCGTTTACCTCCATCAGCACCGCACGCCCAGAGGCCAAATCTTTTCGAAACTCAACCATCGCCACCCCTTCCCAGTGCAGCGTTCGAAGGAGCGTGATGGCCTGTTCGGCCAACACAGGGTCGAGCGATTCTGAAACAGCGGTGACACTCACGCCACCTGTGTACGGCAGCTCCTTTAGTCGCCGATGCTGAAACATGACGATGGGTTCGCCTTGTTTCATCAGAACAGCGATACCCACTCCAACCCCCGGGCAATACTCCTGCAATACAATTCGAGTGCCAAACTGCTCATCGGTGGCGAACGCTACCGCCAGTTCCTCAAAGGATTGAAAATACCGGACCTTAAAGGTGCTCCGCTCAATATCCGTTTTGCTGCGTGGTTTCGCCACGATCGGGAACCGCATCTCAGCTCGCAAGGTCTCAAGGTGAGCCCGGTCGTAGACGGCATACGTGGTCGGGATGGCAATCCCACACTTTTGTGCGACCTGGATGGTCTGATCTTTGTTGAGCACTTGTCGCACGATAGCTGGCGGCGGACAGCCAACATACAGGAGGGCAGTCAGGTCCTCATAATGGTCTGCGACCACGGTTAATGCGGTGTCGCTTGATGGGATGAGCATGCTGCAACGTTCGCTCTGGATCAGGTGCGACAACTCCGCCAGGAACGTATTGCGATCTTCACGATGGTGAGAGAAGCGGACGAAGTGACGAATCGCTTTGGAGACAGGTTTAGGTTCATCCGCTGAAAGCCCAACAACGATGACAGGAATGTGGCACCGATGGAGTGAGCGAGCGACAGTGACGACAACACGAGGCTCGGCGCCTAAAATGACGACTGGCTGATTTACTGAGATGGCTAGCATATCGGAAACCCTCTCCTTAGCCATGCGATCATGTCACTCTTCGCGTGTGTTCAGCCGCCATATCAGGGTGAAACTGAGGTGTGGGTGCAAGATTCGATGCTTCGCACGTCGCCCTCTTGCGCCACATGTGAGAAAGGCGCAGAAGGGAGGCTACGTTCTTGAACTCAGTGTCCACCGGAATGCAGATAACCCTCTTCCATACAGCTTCTGTGACGGGAAGCATGTGGGATGTGACGCGTGCATTTATATGTAGCGGCGTGTAGCCTGGTTGGCATTCAATCCCGACTTGTGCAAGAACCTGAATGACCTCTTCAACCGTGGGACCGTCATGTGGAAGCACGAGCACCAGCTTAACCACCATGCTGTCTTCTGACAGATCAGTCACGTTGTAGTGATTGAGCGGTCCTAAGGCGGATAACAGCCTCTTTGCGTTCATGCGACGTTGGACCGCATTCAGTTCAAGCGAATGGAGCTGCTGGACGGCAATGGCCGCATCAACATTGGATAATTTACAGGCAGTTGGAACCAGGTGTTCTTCCGTTTGAATGATTCTCGTCAGGAGAAGATTGATGGGGAGCGTCCACTTTCGAAATCGCCGCCACAACCAGAAGGACAGCAGACGCTGAAGAACCTGATGACCACTTTCCTGAGTCAAGGGGATCGCTGCCGCCCGTTCGTAAAGTTGCTGATCGTTGGTCACCAAGACGCCGCCTGCAGGACCTGCGAGGGATTTGCCGGGACCGCAACTCACGATACCACAAACACCGAATGTCCCAAGTAGACGTCCCGCACATCGTGCGCCGTATGACTGCGCAGCGTCGTCGATGACCGCGATCCCCATTCCTCTCAACAGCGTTTCAATTTCATGGATGGATGCAGCACGGCCAAAAAGATGGGGGACAATGACACATTTCGTTCGAGGTGTCAGTGCCGCCTTTACAGTCTCAACCGTCACATTCAGATCTGGTCCGATATCGGCAAACACAGCACGTGCTTCGATCTGAGCAACTGCGTCGAGAACGGCGCGACAGATGTACGAAGGCATGACAACATCATCGCCCGGTCCGACCTCAAGTGCACGCAAGGCCAACTCAAGTGCGGTGCGGCCCCGGTTCACAGGGAGTACATAGGAAACCTTTAGATGG
>Ga0209887_1000588_pt1 | contig 10963 bp, 11 predicted proteins | sample GWRWN1_30_40_FD_187230 | JGI IMG/M metagenome (GOLD analysis project Ga0209887, IMG submission 187230) | Riverbed sediment microbial communities from areas with no vegetation in Columbia River, Washington, USA - GW-RW N1_30_40 (SPAdes)... | ecosystem: Environmental > Aquatic > Freshwater > River...
CTTACGCGACGCCAAACCACAGAGCGAGAATGCGTTCAAAATCGAGTTGGCCAAGCGCTGCCTCACGCACGCGCTCCAGTTGGCGACAGCGTGATTCATTGAAGGAGCAAACATGTCAGCGACACAAGAAACCCCGACGACATCACCGGTCGGCCGCGACACCCCTCGCGTCGACGGCCCATTGAAAGTGACCGGGAAGGCGCAGTACACCTCCGACTTCCATTTTCCCGGGATGCTGTATGCCGTGCCGGTTGAGGCGACGATCGCCAACGGCCGCATCGTCAAACTCGACACAGCGGCGGCCGAGAAGATGCCGGGCGTGCGCGCAATCTTGCATCGCGAGAACATTGGAAAGATCTTCGGCTCGGTCCTGGAGCCAGGAATGGAAGGTATCTGCGAAGAACGGCTCCCGCCATTCGAGGATGATGTCGTTCGCTATTACGGCCAGTACGTCGCGCTGGTCGTGGCGGACACGTTCGAGACTGCCAAAGCGGCTGCCGATGCGGTTCGCGTGACGTACAGCAAGGAGAAGCCGAACGTCGAAACTCACCTGGAAGCGGACAACGATCCCGACTCAGTGGTCACCACGTTCGGCATGCGCGAACGCGTGGACAGCCAGCGCGGCGACGCCGATGCCGCTTTCGCGAGCGCCCCGGTCAAGCTCGACCAAACCTACGTTACGCCGGCCGAGACGCACAACCCCATTGAGTTACACGCGACGACCGCGATCTGGGAAGGATCGAAGTTGACGCTCTACGACTCATCGCAAGGAGTCGTCAACTTCCGGAGCGTACTCGCGCAAATGTTCGATTTGCCGAAGGAGAACGTCCGGGTCATCACAAAGTTCGTTGGCTCGGGTTTCGGCGGCAAACTGTTTCCATGGACACACTGCGCGCTTGCGGCCGCAGCGGCCCGGCAGCTGGGCAAGCCGGTGAAGCTCGTGCTCAGCCGTAAGATGATGTTCCAGACGGTCGGTCACCGGCCGCTCACCCAACAGCGCGTGCGGCTCGGCGCGACACGCGACGGAAAACTCGTGTCGCTCCAGCATGACTACATCTATCACCGGTCAATGCTCGACGCGCATCACGAAGACTGCGGAGAGGCGACGCCGTTTCAATACAGCGTACCCAATCTTCGCGTGACATTCGGTCGCGCCCGGCGCAACGTCGGCGCAGCCGCCGACATGCGCGGCCCCGGCGCCGTGCCGGGGCTCTACGCGACCGAGTCGGCGATGAATGAACTCGCCGGTCAACTCAAGATCGATCCGGTCAAATTCCGCATCATGAATGAGCCGAAAATCGACGAAGGACTGCGGCTTCCGTTCTCATCGCGCCATTTGCTCGAGTGCTTCGAACTTGGCGCGGAGAAGTTCGGCTGGTCCAGGCGCACTCCCGAAGTCGGCTCCATGAAGCGCGATGGCTTGATCCTGGGCTGGGGAATGGCCGGATGCGCGTGGATTGCTGCACGATTCGCTGCAGCGGCGAACGTAGAACTGCGGGATGACGGCACCGCCCGGGTCGCCTGCGCAACGCAGGACATCGGCACCGGCACGTACACGAATCTCGCGCAGCTTGCATCGCACAAGACCGGCGTGCCGCTGGAAAAGATCGAAGTCGCACTCGGCGATACGTCGCTTCCGGAAGGTCCGCTGTCCGGCGGTTCGATGGCAACTCCATCGATAGTGCCGGCTGTCTTTCAGGCAGCAGACAACGCGATCGCCTCACTGCTGACCATAGCGACGACAACGCCGGGATCGCCGTTCGAGAAACGCAAACCCGACGATCTGGCATTCGAAGGCGGCCGGGTCTTTATAAAGGCTGACGGTCCTGCGGGCGGCGTGCCGTTCGCAGATTTGCTTCAGCGCGCCAACCTCCGCCTGCTCACAGGCAGCGGCAAATCCGAATCGACCTTCGGCAATCCGAAGCCGAAGTACTCGACGCACTCGTTCGGCGCTCACTTCGTCGAGGTCACATGGCAGCCGGAAATCGCTCGCCTGCGGGTTAGTCGCGTGGTGACAGTGATCGATGCGGGTCGGATCTTGAATCCGCTGGCCGGCCGGAACCAGATCGAGGGGGCGGTCGTGATGGGAATCGGCATGGCGCTGTTAGAGCACACCTCGTATGATCCGCAGAACGGCGCACCGATCAACAGCAATCTGGCCGACTACGTGGTGGCGGTCAACGCCGATGCGCCGCCGATCGATGTGCACTTTCTCGATTTTCCCGACAAAGAGATTAACGAAGTCGGCGCACGCGGAATCGGCGAGATCGGTTTAGCCGGCATAGCTGCTGCCATCACGGATGCGGTCCATCACGCGACCGGTGTTCGCGTGCGCGAACTACCGGTAAAGATCGAGAATTTGTTAGCGTGAACCATTCCCTCTTCCAACTGCTTTGAACCCAATTGAGAGAGATATATGTCCGAAGAAATCAACCATGGTCGCCGCCGCTTTCTTACTACTGCGGCGATGACTATTGCCGCTACGTCACTCGACATTTTCGGTCCTGTGGTGCAGCAAGTCGCACCTGCAGGGCTTCAACTACCCATTGAAGGTGAATTGCCTTCTCTCGGCAGCGCGAATGGATGGCTCAATTCGCAGCCGCTGACGGCGAACGGCCTGCGGGGAAAAGTCGTCCTCATCGATTTCTGTACCTACACCTGCATCAACTGGTTACGCACGCTTCCCTATGGGGGGGGATGGGCCGAGAAGTACAAGAATCAGGGATTGGTGGTGATCGGCGTGCATACGCCTGAGTTTCCGTTCGAGAAGGACGTCGCAAACGTACGCCGAGCCGCGAAGGACCTGAAGGTCAATTATCCGATCGCGATCGATAGCAACTATGCGATATGGCGTGCTCTCAAGAACAAATATTGGCCGGCCCTCTATTTCGTCGATGCGCAGGGTCGTATTCGACATCATTATTTCGGCGAGGGCGAATACGAAAAGTCGGAGCGGGTCATTCAACAATTGCTGGCCGAGGCCGGAAGAGACGGTATCAGTCGTGAACTGGTTTCGGTCGATGCACGTGGCGTGGAAGCTGCGGCCGACTGGGGCAGTTTGAGGTCACCGGAAAACTATGTCGGCCATGAGCGCACCGAGAACTTCGCGTCTCCCGGAGGTGCAGTGTTAGACAAGCGTCGCATCTATGCTGCCCCCGCGCGTTTGAGATCAGTGGGCACTTTCGGGTGATTGGACGGTGGCGAAACAGGCCACTGCGCTGAACAAGGCTAACGGGCGAATCGCGTACCGCTTTCACGCCCGCGATCTTCATCTCGTCATGGGACCGGCGGCGCGAGGAACCTCCGTGCGCTTTCGCGTGCTCATCGATGGACAGCCGCCGGGCGCTGCTCACGGAATTGACGTTGATGTCCAGGGCAACGGCACGGTTAGAGAACAGCGGCTGTATCAGCTGATTCGACAGCCGAAACCCATCGCTGATCGACAGTTCGAGATCGAGTTTCTCGACTCGGGTGTGGAGGCTTATGCGTTCACGTTCGGCTGATTCACGGCGCTGCTCGACTTTTCTTCATGTTACAACATCGCGCCGCAGACCGAACACTTCCCAATGAGCAACATCAACGAGGCGTTCGCCTGACTCGAATTAGGCAAGGCCCGTCGTCGCATTGTGCTCGACGTAAATTTCTGATCCGCTCTTTGCGAATCGGTGATACGTGCGATCAGAGTTCCTAGAAAGGAGTTCATCATGCTACGAAAGAAAGCAATTGTGGCGGTCTGTGGGGTGTTGCTGTTCGCAGTCACCGGCTACGCTCAGGACACGCTGATTCGCCCCTTCAAAGTCAAGGTATCGGAAGAGTCCCTTGCCGAGCTCAGCCGACGCATCGCTGCTACGCAATGGCCCGAAAAGGAGACCGTCGCAGATCAGTCGCAGGGCGTACCGCTCTCGACGATGCAGGAACTCGCGCGCTATTGGGCGACAGATTACGACTGGCGCAAAGCCAAAGCGAAGCTGAACGCCCTGCCGCAATTCATCACCGAGATCGATCGGCTAGACATTCATTTCATTCACGTTCGTTCGAAACATGAAAATGCGTTGCCGCTGATCGTCACGCACGGATGGCCCGGCTCGATCATCGAGCAGATGAAGATCATCGATCCACTGACCAATCCCACGGCACATGGCGGTAGCGCATCGGACGCTTTCCATGTGGTGATTCCGTCGATGCCGGGCTACGGTTTCTCCGGCAAGCCGACGAGCACCGGCTGGGGCCCCGAGCGCATGGGCCGAGCCTGGGCAGAACTGATGAAGCGCCTCGGCTACATCCGCTACGTCGCCCAGGGCGGCGACTGGGGTGCGTTTGTCGTTGATCAGATGGGCTTGCAGGCACCTGCGGGATTGCTCGCCATCCACACCAACATGCCTGCTACCGTTCCGGCTGACGTCGACAATGCTCTCCTGGCCGGCGGCCCGCCGCCATCCGGTCTCTCAGCTGAGGAACACCGCGCCTATGAGCAGCTGGTCAGAACTTTCAAGCAAGTCGACTACGCCAGGTTGATGGGGTCGCGCCCACAAACCTTGTACGGCATTGCGGATTCACCCGTCGGCCTGGCCGCCTGGCTTCTCGACCATAATGATGCTGACGGTCAGCCGGCGGCAACGGTCGCCTCGGCTCTGAACCGGACCACGAGCGCCACGGGCGAACTGACGCGTGACGAGATCCTCGACAACATCACGCTGTATTGGCTAACGAACACCGGGGTCTCTGCGTCTCGTCTCTATTGGGAATATAAGGGTGGCTTTTTCAACGCCAAGGGCGTCTCCATTCCGGTGGCCGTGAGCGTCTTTCCCGGCGAGCAATATCAAGCCCCGCGGAGTTGGACAGAGCGGGCGTATCCCAAGCTCATCTACTACAACAAGCTCGACAGAGGCGGCCACTTCGCGGCGTGGGAAGAGCCGCAACTCTTCGCGGCTGAGGTGCGCGCGGCGTTCCGATCGCTCCGCTAATCGTGGCCCTGATTCGGGTGTCTGTTCGGAATGCCTGTTCTGAATCCTGATCCGTGATTGCCAGATTACGTATGGGTGCAATTACGCATTAAAGGACGAAAGAAAGTTCACATGAAAAAGACACGAATCATGGCGGCGAGCCGGTATCGACTGGAATTTTCAAACAGTTTGCGTCGGGACGTGTAATGTTCAGGACAAGTACGCGGGTGATAGTTGTACTTACTGGACGAAAGTGATCTTGACGTAAACGCTTTAAAGGGAGTATCTGAAAACGGAGGATGAGATATGGGGCCGGGTCCTGGCAGTTCTTTTATAGCGCGAACGGGCCTTCGCAGGTCTTTCAACAACTCTTCGCGTAGAACTCGCGATACCGGTATCTTGGGCAATCCGGCTGTATCCGGGAATTCTAGATTTTTTCTTTGCCCGCGGCATAGACGGGGTGGCTGCTTCGACTGTCAGCGCTGCACGAACCCACGTCCGACACGAGGAGAAAAGAAATGAGAAAATTCAGCAAGGACCCCGACACCATCTCAAGGCTCTCGCCGGAACAGTATCGCGTAACGCAGCAAAACGGCACGGAGGCCCCCGGAACCGGGGAATATCTGGATAACAAGGAACCGGGCATCTACGTCGATGTTGTGTCGGGCGAGCCGCTGTTCGCATCCTCCGACAAGTTTGAATCGGGATGCGGCTGGCCTAGCTTCACCAAGCCCATTGAACCGGCCAACGTCAACGAGCTGCGAGACGCCACGCACGGCATGATTCGCACCGAAGTGCGTTCAGCGCACGCTGACAGCCATCTCGGGCACGTGTTTCCCGACGGTCCGAGAGACCGCGGCGGATTGCGTTATTGCATCAACTCGGCCTCCCTGCGGTTTATCCATCGGGACGATATGGAAGCCGAGGGTTATGGGGCTTACTTGAACCAAGTGGAGGATGTCCAATGACTGAGGAACGCGCTGTTCTTGCCGGCGGTTGCTTCTGGGGCGTGCAGGATCTTATTCGCAGCTACGACGGCGTTCTGTCGACACGGGTCGGCTACACCGGCGGCAGCGTGGCCCACGCTACGTATCGCAATCACGGCTCACATGCCGAAGCAGTGGAGGTCATCTTTGATCCTGCCCGGATCAGCTATCGGCAGATCCTCGAATTCTTCTTCCAGATTCACGACCCAAGCACGCACAATCGCCAGGGCAACGACGTCGGGACCAGCTACCGATCTGCCATCTTCTACACCAGTGACGAGCAGAAGCGGATTGCCGAAGACACCATCGCCGACGTCGATGCTTCAGGCCTGTGGCCGGGCAAGGTCGTTACGGAAGTCGTTCCGGCAGGCGACTTCTGGGAGGCCGAACCGGAGCATCAGGATTATCTCCAACGATATCCCGATGGCTACACCTGCCATTTCGTCCGGCCCAACTGGAGACTGCCGATTCGGACCGATAAGGTTGCAAAGCAGGCCTAACAGTAGATCGTCCAGCGAATCGCACGCTAGAGGTGTGCAAAGCAATGCACAGCGCCGGTACGTAGTACTACGGTACGCGTATTTGCTTCGTTGTAGCTGTGCGAGCGATTTCCTTCTGAACCGTCTTTTGCCGTTGGCCGGATTCCGTGGGTCACGACCAAGAGGAGCATGCAATGTCCGAAGGTATTATCGGGGCAGTGTGGGCCTTCTGCTGGGGGTTAGCTCCGGCGTCCGGCGCGCTTGTCGGGGCAATTCTTGGGCTAATAACGCACCTCCGGCACCGGGCCATCGCCGCTTTCATGTCGCTCGGGGCGGGCGTGCTGCTTTCAGCTGCCTCGTTCAAGGTCGCATCCGAGGCGCTCATGCTGGCCGGCGCGGCATCCACTGTAGGCGGAATTGTTGCCGGTGCCGCTACGTTCAGCATCGCGAACGCAGCTCTCGCAAACGCCAACGACCGCAAGCGCTGCGGGGAATGCAAGCCGCAGCCGTCGGAAGCCGAGGCGCCGGGCAGCGGCACGTCCATCGCGCTCGGCACCGCGCTTGATGCTGTCCCGGAGGCGCTAGTCCTTGGTGTCACCATGAGGGGCGGGGGACCCGATCTGGCACTGGTCATCGCGCTTTCGCTCGCAAACGTGCCGGAGGCACTTTCCGGGACGGCCGGTATGCGTCTCGCGTCCCGCTCATCTACTTACGTGCTGATCCTGTGGAGCGGTACTACGCTTGTCACTGCGGCGATCACGGCTCTTGCCTTCTACTTCCTGAGTGACCTTGGCCCTCACGCGATGGCAATCCTCAAGGCATACGGAGCCGGGGCGCTCATCGCCATGACGGCGGAAAGCATGATCCCGGAGGCCTTCCACAATGGGCCCCGCTATTCCGGCGTTCTCGCCGCTGCGGGGTTCGCAGCCCTCATCCTTCTCGGCGAACTCGCCCGGTGAGCCTAGTGCGTATCTGATTTAGCGGTGGCGGTTTACTGAGAATTGGCTCAAAAGCGCTCCAAAAACTCGCGGCGCCATAAATGATGGGGTGTCCTTTGTAAAGAAAACTGTTCATCTCAGCTCCTCGTCGCTGGGTCTCTAGGATTCAGCAGCGCTGCTTGGCGGTCAAATTCGATATGGGTTAAATGATGAGCACAAAATTTACTTACCAAGACCAAAACGTTGAAAGACTATACGCAGAGCCAAGGAGATTCTAAGGAGACGAGGAGATTGCAATGAGGATTGTCAAAGGCCGCCGGGGTCCAACTGAGTCCGGTCCTCCATAACCACGAGGGAACGGTCGAAAAGGTCGTGCGGAAGATCCACGCGCCTTGGCCAACAGGGGGTGCAGTTCGCCACGTCTTGCCACAGTGCATGGGTTTAATTAAGCATATTGAAGGAGATACCCTATGAGACGGATTCTTTTCGTGCTGGTTGCAGTTTTAGCGTTGGCCGGCGTGATCGCCTACATGGGCCCGGCATCCGGACAGGCCGGTAAGGGGACGCGGGACGACCTGGCGGGCAAGCTTGCTCGGCGCGAGGTTCAACGCTCGCCGTTATCGATTCCAGGCCGCGAGATGGTGCAGGTCGAGACGTTGATTCCGGCGGGAGTCGAGTCCGGATGGCACGTTCATCCAGGAGAAGAGGTCGGCTACATCATCGCAGGCCAGGTCGAGATGAGAGTACAGGGACGCGCTACCGTAGTTCTGCGCCCAGGGGATGGATTCCTGATCCCTCCGCGGACTCCTCATAATGCGCGCGACATCGGCCCGGAAACCGGGAAGATGCTGTCGACGTATATCGTCGAGACAGGCCAGCCGATCGCGACGTTCGTGGACCAACCCGTTCAGCGATAGGGCGTGCTACCGAGAGGCTTACGCCAATGCCATTGTGACCACAAAAGAGATCGCCGACGCGATCTCTTCTCTCTAGGCTGTCGCGGCAGTTCTATGTCTTAATTAAAAGGAGAACACACAATGACCGAACTAGAAAAAGTACCATTCGACATGAAGCTCGAAGTCGTGCTGCTCAGCGTTTCTGACGTCGACCGCGCCAAGGCGTTTTACGAGAATCTCGGCTGGCGGCTCGACATCGACATCGCGGCGGGTGACTTCCGCGGCGTGCAGATGACGCCGCACAAGTCGGGAGCCTCGATCATCTTCGGCAAGGGAATCACGTCGGCCAAGCCCGGCTCGGCCCACAGCCTGGTCCTCGCCGTCGACGCCGTCGACGCCGCCCGCGACGACTTGATCGCCCGCGGCGTCGACGTGAGCGAGGTCTTCCACTACGCCGGCGGCCCCTTCAACAACGCCGTGGAGAACCCGCGCGTCGGCGGGCGCGACCCGCAAGGTCGTTCCTACTTCTCGTTTGCCTCGTTCGAGGATCCGGACGGGAACGGCTGGCTGCTCCAGGAGATCAAGTCGCGGCTTCCCGGCCGCGAATGGAAGTCGACGCGAGCAACAGCCGTGGACGTCGCGACCCTTGCAGAGCTCCTGCGCGAGACGTCGCAGCACCACGACCGCTACGAGAAGACGCACGCCCAGCACCACTGGCGGGACTGGTACGCGCCCTACTTGAGCGCGCGTCAGAACGGCAGCAGTCCGGAGGAGGCAGCAGCAGCCGCCGACCGCTACATGGAGGAGGTCCTTCATGTTCTTCCCCGATGACGCCGTTCGAGTGGTCGCACTCTCGATCAAGCGTTGAAGGCGCGCCCGGGTACGCCGGTTCGAATCCTTACAGGAGCCGGTTTAATAGTTCCATACTTCAACAGGAGGATCACAGATGAAGATTTTTGTTGCAGGGGGAACGGGAGCGATCGGTCGTCCGCTGATCGCGGAATTGCTTGCCAAAGGACACACTCTAGTTGCTCTGACCCGTGCCTCAGAAAAAACTCAGGCTTTAGTGGAACAAGGCATAGAACCTGCGATCGCCGATGTATTTGACACCGATGCGGTCAAAGCGGTTGTCAGGCGCGCTCAGCCGGAAGTCGTGATTGAACAACTCACCGCCCTACCCAGAACCTACACCCGTGAGTCAATGAGTGCCGCCGCCGCCTTCAACGCTCGCATCCGTTTAGAAGGGGGCGCCAACGTGCTGGCAGCCGCGCAAGCGGCGGGTGTGCGGCGTTACCTGAGACAGTCGATCGCATTCTGGGCGGTTCCTGGTCCTGGATTGGCAGATGAAGAAACGCCTCTAGCATTTGATGCCTCGCCTGCGGTTGCAGCAGATGCCCGCGTAGTAACCGAGCTTGAGCATCGCTTACTAGGAAATCCCAACATAGAAGGGATTGCCCTGCGTTATGGCTTCTTATATGGACCCGGCACCTGGTTCACCCCCGATGGCGATGTTGCCCAACAGGTGCGACGGCAACAGTTCCCGATCGTCGGGAATGGCGAAGGCGTCTGGTCGTGGTTACACATTGAGGACGCGGCGATTGCCACTGTTGCAGCAGCAGAGCAAGGCAATCCTGGGATTTATCTGATTGCGAATGATCAACCTTTAGCGGTGCGCGAATGGCTCCCTGCGTTTGCTCAATGGCTGAATGCTCCACCACCGGCGCAGATCTCGGTTGAGGATGCCCTGAAAGCGAGTGGTGCGGATGCGGTTTACTACGGGACTCAGATGCGAGGGGTATCGAATGCCAAGGCGAAACGCGAACTGAATTTTCAGCCGCGACCGTTGGAGTGGATCGTTGACACCGCCGTGGCTCATGCCAGTTAACAAGTTAAGGGAGAAGCAAGATGAAGATTGCTCAACGGTAAATTAATCATTCTCGGCGCGGCGGCCGAGCCGCTGCAGGTTCCCGGGGATTCCGCTCATCCTGGGAAGACGCTCGGTGATGGGTTGGCCTTCCGGCACCTCCATCGATTCCCAGGACACGCTCAATTTCAGCTTGCTCACCGGCGTGCGGGCGATGAGCGAGGTTTTTCCGCTCGAGCGTGCGGCCGAAGCCTACGAGCACATGATGAGCGGCAAAGCACGCTTCCGCGCGGTGCTCACCACCGGGAGATAGCACAATCTTAAGCCATTGAACGAGAGAGCAACATTTAAATAAAGGAAGAGAACAAGACCATGAGTGAGAAAAATTCAAAGGGAACGCCGACCGATCTCAGCGGAGATGCGGTTGAGGAAATTTCAAGCAATTTGCGTCGGCTGCTTGCCGACGTGTTGGCGCTATACGTGAAGACGAAGAACTTTCGCTGGCACATCAGCGGGCGGCGCTTTCGCGATGACCACCTGCTGCTCGACGAGCAGTCCACGCAAATCTTTGCGGCGCCTCGGGCAAAGAACGAAAGGTCAATTATGCTGAGGAAGAAAATAATAATGGCGGCTCTGATATGTCTTATTGCCGGCCCGCTGATGGCTCAGGAGTCCAAGGTCACGTCGCTCATGTCCAAGGATCTGAGAGAATTTTCCGGGAAGGAAGGTTTGATGATAACAGTGGAGTATGCGCCCGGCGGGTCAGACCCTGTCCATCGACACGATGCACACGTGTTTGTTTACGTGCTGGAAGGCTCCATCGTGATGCAGGTGAAGGGCGGAAAAGAAGTCACGCT
>Ga0209887_1000589_pt1 | contig 10950 bp, 10 predicted proteins | sample GWRWN1_30_40_FD_187230 | JGI IMG/M metagenome (GOLD analysis project Ga0209887, IMG submission 187230) | Riverbed sediment microbial communities from areas with no vegetation in Columbia River, Washington, USA - GW-RW N1_30_40 (SPAdes)... | ecosystem: Environmental > Aquatic > Freshwater > River...
CCGAATCCTGGAGATCGACGAGCGCGCGGACGGCTCCTGCTGCGGCCCGATGGCCCTGGAGGAACGGGATCCTCGCCCGGTCCACGAACTCTCGCGCCGCCTTGCCGTACGAGAGGGGGCTCATGGCCACCGAGGCGAAGGCCACTCCCGTCTCCTCCTGAAGCTCGCGCACCCGGGCCAGCACCGGCTCGGCCCACACTCCCTCCGATTCCAATCGAGGGGGGAACGCGTCGAAGGCCACGAACCCGACGCTGGGGTCGCCGGCCAGCGCCTCCAGGGCGGCCACGAACAAGTCGGTCTCCACGGCGGCCTGCCCGGTGACGTCCAGCGGGTTGTTCTGGCCGGCGAAGGCCGGCAGGACCCTTCGAAGCCGACGTCTCGTCGCCGGGGCGAACTCCGGGAGCTCGAGGCCCACCTCGGCCGCGGCCTCCGCGAACAGGGTGCACGCGCCGCCGGACTGGAGGGCGGCGGCGACACCGGACGTCCGCAGCACACGGTGGGAGGACAGCAGCACGGCCGCCTCGAACATCTCGATCGGATCGGCCATCAGCGTGGCCCCTCGCCCGCGCAGCCACGCGTCACGGAGCTCGGCCTTACCCGCCAGGGCCCCCGTGTGGGCCACGATCGAGCGCTGCGCAGCCTCGCTCCGCCCCGCCGGCGCGCACATCAGCACGGGCTTGCCCGCCGCGCGGAGCGCGTCGAGCCCCCGCCCGATGCCCTCCACGTCGCGCATCGTCTCCACGTAGGTGGCGACGAGCTCCGTGTGCGGATCGGCGGCGACCCACGCGAACATGTCGCCGAGGCCGATGACCGCCTCGTTCCCCACCCCCAGGATGATGCGGAGCCCCAGCCCACGGTCCGAGGCCATCTGGCCCATGGTCCAGGCCACCGTGCCGCTCTGGGAGATGACGGAGAGATTGCCCGCGATGGGGTAGGGGGGCGGCGTCGTCCCGTACGGCGCCACCCGGTCGACGTAGTTCACGAACCCCTCGACGTTCGGTCCGAGGACCGGCAGCCGGTGGCGGCGCGCGGCCCCACGCAGCTCGTCCTGCAGCTTCATCCCCTCCGGTCCGACTTCGGCGAATCCGCTCGACAGCACCATCGCCGCCCGGACCCCCGCTGTTCCGCAGTCCTCGACCGCGCGAACCGCCACCCTCGCCGGCAGGACGACCACGGCCAGCTCGACACCCTTCGGGAGCTCGAGCACCGACGATAGGCAGCGACGCCCCCACACCTCGTCGTACTTCGGGTTGACCGGATACAGCTCGCCCCGATAGCCCAGGTGCTGGAGGCTCCGGAAGATCTCGGGCGCCCAAGAATCGGGGGACTCCGAGGCGCCGACCACGGCGATCGATCGCGGTGCGAGCAGCGGCCGGAGGTTCACGCGCCCCTGTCCCGGAACCGCGCGTCCCTCCAGGCGATGGCGGCCTTCAGGCCTTGCTCCTGCGTGATGCGACGGAACTCATCCCGCTGCGGGAGGTTCGCCGCCTCGATCATCACGTCGAGCTCGACGTTCGCGGCGAGCCCCTCGCGCATCCCGGACAGCTCCCACACGCGGTTGATCGCCCGCTTGGTGGCCCGGAGGACGAAGGGCTCGTTCTTCGCGATCTCCTCCGCCAGAGCGAGGGTGGCATCGCCGAGCTCGCCCGCCGGCACCACCCGATTGACCAGCCCGATCCGGAGCGCCTCGTCGGCGGGGATCCGGTCCTCCCCGGTGAACAGGAGCTCCTTGGCCTTGCGGGCGCCGACCACCCAGGGAAGCAGCATCGTGACGACGCCCGATCCAAACCGGATGTCCGGGTAGCCGAAGAAGGCGTCGTCGGAGCACACGCACAGGTCACAGGCGAGCATGAGATCCGCGCCACCGGCCAGGCAGTAGCTGTGGACCTGGGCGATGACCGGCTTCGGATGGTCGATGAGCTCGAGCATCCGGGCGGCGGAACGCTCGAGCTCCCCGTACCACCCTGCCGAGTCCATCGGTCCCGCCCCCGCGTCCTCCTCCAGGTCGTAACCGGCGCAGAAGGCCCGCCCCGCACCACGAAGGATCAGCACGCTCACGCCGTCGTCGCTTTCGGCCTCTGCCAGGGCTCGTGACAATGCCTCGACTAGCTCCCCGTTCAGGGCGTTCAGCCTGTCCGGGCGGTTCATAGTGAGCCGGCGAACCGGCCCGACGTCCTGGATGAGCAGGACGGGTTCGTGGCCCGGCGCGTCGTCGGTGGTCATGGAAACGCCCTCACAGGGGTCATATCGGAGGCCGAATCATACAGGGCACCTGAATGGCGCTTCAGGCGCGAATGTGGGTTGCGCGACCTGGACGCTTGTGCTACTCAGGTTTGAACGTCCGGTCAAACTAGGGAGGCTGCGATGTATCCAGGTTCTCGCCACCGGGGTCGGATGAGCCGGCGCGACTTCCTGAGGCGGTCGGCGGGTGCTGCCGTGGCGCTCCCGAGCGCGGCCGCCATCCTGGCAGCGTGTCAGAAACCGGGACAGCCGGCGGAGGGGGCCCAACGCGCCGGCATCGGGGGCCTGAATGTCGGAGGCCCCTATCCCCTCGCGCGCCAGGACGCCCCGGTCACCTGGACGATCTTCGACGACAACCAGGCGATCGCCGACGACCTTCCGGTCGAGAAAGACGCGACGCTGCTCATCTACAACTGGTCCTACTACATGTGGAAGAAGGTCGTGGAGGAGTTCGCGGACATCTACGGGGTCAAGTGGGACATCGCGACGTTCACGTCGACCGACGAGTCCATCGCCAAGATGGAGGCGGGCCAGGTTGCGGACGTCTTCTTCCCCACCCCCGACCTCCTCGGGAAGCTCGTGGCCGGCAAGTTGATCCGGCCCCTGAACCACAGCTACATCCCGCACATCAAGGACCACTGGACGGAGTTCGTGAACCCCTTCTACGACCAGGAATGGCGGTACACCGTTCCCTACACGATCTACACCACCGGCATCGCGTACCGCCGGGACCGGGTGAGCGACGAGGAGATGGCCGCGAAAGGCTACGACATCTACTGGGACCCGCCGGACGCGTCGTTCAACGGAAAGATCAGCATCTACAACGACAAGCGAGAGACCCTGGGCATGGCCATGCTCAGGATGGGCTACACGGACGTCAACACCGACGACCCCGATGTCATCGACCAGGCCAAGGAGGACATCCTGGAGTTCGTCAACACGAGGGACGGCCTGATCAAGTACAACGGCGCGTTCCATGCGCTCCCCCAGGGAGAGCCCTGGATCGCCCAGTCCTGGTCGGGAGACATCGTCTACGGAGCGAACGTCTCGTTGCCGTCAGGGGTGTCCCCGGACGTCCTCGGCTTCTGGTACCCGCCCGACGGCGGTGGCATGATCGGCAACGACTGCCTCTGCATCCCGAAGAACGCGCCGCACCCCGTCCTGGCGCACAAGTTCCTCGACTTCTGGATCAGCAGGAAATACGCGACAGAGAACTTCACGTGGAACGGCTACCAGCCTCCGCTCAATAGCATCAAGCCCGACTCGCTTATCGACCAAGGATTCGTGGCACCCTCGCTCGCGGCGGCCGTCGTGGAATCCCATCACTTCGACACGGGGCACTTCCTCCTCGAGGTGACGCCAGAGGTCGAGCAGCTCTACTTCAACGCCTGGCAGCAGATCAGGGCTGGTGCAGAGAGCTAAAGCGCCCGCCGATCGTCGCCGGCGGTTCCGGGACCGAGGGAATCCTGCCACCCAAAGGGCGAGCGGGGTCTGGTACCCCAGATGGTTCTGGCCGTCGTTCGCCGCCCCGGCGATGCTCTGGCTGGCCGTGTTGTTCGTCCTTCCGTTCTACGTCATCCTCTCGGTCGCGCTGGGCACCGTCCATCCCATCTTCCGGAGCCCACTCCCTGTCTGGCAGCCGTGGTACTGGAGCACCGAGCACGTCCGGGATGCCGTCGGCAAGATCGTCGGGCCCGACGCATTCCTTCAGCCGGTGTTCCTCCGCACGTTTCTGTACGTCGCCGCTGCCACGACCCTTTGCATCGTCATCGGATACGCCGTCGCCTATTTCGTCGCGAGGTACGGGGGGAAGCGGAGAGCGCTCTTCCTGGTGCTCCTGATCGCGCCGTTCTGGATCAGCTACTTGATGCGCATGGTCGCGTGGCAGGGGCTGCTCCAAGGCGATGGCTACGTCAACCGCCTCCTCACGGCGACCCACGTGCTCGGCGAACCCTACAACTGGCTCCAGGGGCGGCCGATCACCGTGACCTTGGCGCTCGTGTATGGCTACATCCCTTACATGATCCTTCCCCTGTACGGCCAGCTCGATCGGATCGGTCAGAACCTACTCGAGGCCGGCCGCGACCTGGGGGCGAGCCCCCTTCGCACGTTCTTCCGGGTGACCCTTCCACTCTCGAAGCAGGCCATCCTTGCCGGGACGGTGATCGTTGCCTTGCCCATGTTCGGCGACTACTACACCAACGACCTCGTGGGCTCCTCCAAGACCTCCATGATCGGGAACATCATCGACGACGCCGTGAACTCCACGGGGCAAGGTCCGGAGGCGGCCGTGTTCGTCCTCATCCTGATGCTGATCCTGCTCGTCCCGTTGCTGTACTACCTGCGAAGCACGGCGAAGGCGGTGGGGTCCGCATGACGGACACCCTCCTCACCCCGGCGAAGACGCGAGCGCAGACGCAGCCGCGCGTCGGCGGACGCTGGGTCCGGCCGTGGTGGAAGAACCCATGGCGCAAGCCCCGGTTTCTCGAGGCCATCACGTGGGTGTACCTGGCCTGGTCCATCCTGCCGGTCCTGATCGCGATCCTCCTGTCGTTCAATAACGGCCGGTCCCGGAGCACCTTGCAGGGCTTCTCCCTCAGGTGGTGGACGGGAGACCCATTCGACTCGCTGTGGCACGACCCCGAGTTGCACAGCGCGCTCCTGCAGAGCCTCCGGCTGTCGGGGATCACTATGTTGATAGCGGTCCCGCTTGGGGTGCTGTTCGCCATCGGGATCGACCGGTGGCGAGGCCGGGGATCCGGCACCGCCAATTTCGTCATGCTGCTCTCGTTCGTGATCCCTGAAATCATCCTGGGGATCGCGATCTTCCTGGTTCTCAGGTTCCTCCTCACATTCGTGCACCTGGGGACGACGGCCCAGGTGCTTGGCCTGGTCTCATACCAACTTTCGTACCCGGTGATCATCGTCCGGGCCCGGCTGCTCTCGATCGGACGAGAGCACGAAGAAGCGGCGATGGATCTTGGGGCCTCGCCGACCCAGGCGCTCCGGCGAGTGTTGCTGCCCATGCTGTACCCGGCCATCTTCGCCAGCTTTGCCATCGTGTTCGCGGACTCCATCGATGACTTCGTGACGGTCCGGTATCTCTCCGGACCCTCGTCGAGTGAGCCCCTCTCGGTGAAGATCTACAACCAGGCCCGCGGCGACCCCACCCCCGCGGTGAATGCGGCGGCGACGGCCATGCTGATTTCGGCGATCATCGCGATCGTGATCGGCTTGCTCCTGTACCGCTGGCTATCCCGGGGACAGCGCGCGGGCGTCCAGGAGTTCGCCGCCCAGGTCTGAACCTCCCCTTCGAGCGGGCCCGAGGACGAGCGGAGAAGGCTAGGCGACCGCGACCGAGTCGTCGATGGCGGTGCCGTCGATCAGGACGCGAAGGGCTTCCACCGGCAGGTACACGGTCACCGGAGTGCCCTGCACGTACGGCAGGCCTTCGCCCTGGTTCTGGATCCAGGCCTGAAGGGTCTGTCCCGGCGCGAGATGGACGATGACTTGGAGGATGGAGCCCACGTAGACGACCCGCTCGACCATCCCCGGGACCCGGTTCTCGCCGCTTGTGCCCTGCTGCTCCAGCCCGATGCGCTCCGGCCGGATCACGATCTTCGCCTCGCCTCGCGCATCGCTCTCGCCTTGCCCCGCCAGGAGTTGGAAGTCGCCCAGTCGGACCTTGCACCTGCCGTTCCCGTCCGGGCCCTCGGCCCGAGCATCCATGAGGTTCGACACGCCGAGGAAGTCGGCGACGTAGGTCGTCAGGGGCTCCTCGTAGACCTCGTTCGGCGTTCCCACCTGCTCGATCCGGCCGTCCGACATCACGGCCAGCCGGTCCGACATCGTGAGGGCTTCCTCCTGATCGTGCGTCACGTAGATGAACGTGATGCCGACTTCCTCCTGGAGGGACTTCAGCTCGATCTGGAGGGCCTTGCGGAGCTTGGCGTCCAGGGCTCCGAGGGGCTCGTCGAGCAGCAGGACGGCCGGATTCAGGATCAGCGCGCGGGCCAGCGCGACTCGCTGCTGCTGCCCGCCGGACAGCTGGGATGGCCGGCGCTTCTGCATGCCCTCCAGCCTGACCAGGGCGAGCGATTCGTCGACCTTCTGCTTGATCTCCTGCTTTCCGACGTCCTTGTACCGAAGGCCGAACGCGACGTTGTCGAACACGTTCAAGTGGGGGAACAGCGCGTAGTTCTGGAAGACCGTGTTCACGTTCCGCTTGTGAGGCGGTACCTGGGCCATGTCGGCGTCGTCGAGCAGGATCTGGCCTTCGTCGGGCCGCTCGAACCCGGCGATCAGGCGGAGTGTGGTGGTCTTGCCGCACCCGGAGGGCCCGAGGAGCGAGAAGAACTCACCCGGCTGCATCTCAAGGTTGATCCCGCCAACCGCGGTCACGTCGGCGAACCGCTTGACCAGGTCGACGAGCTTGACTTCGCCTCCGCCCATGGCAAGCGGGAGGATAACGCACTGGGCCTCCGTCACGCCTGACCGCCTTGGCACGGCAGCCGGAGCGCGGGGAGCGGCGTCTCACGGGAATGGAGACGGATCCCTCGAGGTTGTACTCCCCGCGGATCACCGAACCCACCCATAAAAAAGAGGAGTCGAGCATGCCCGAGGTGAAGGACTGGAACCAGGGGATCATCCAGGAGTTCCGCGAGAACGGCGGCCGGGTAGCGAGTTTCCGCGCTCAGCCTCTCCTGTTGCTGCACCACCGCGGCGCGAAGACCGGTATCGAGCGAGTGAACCCGCTGGCGTACCAGGAGCTCGACGAAGGGTACGCGGTCTTCGCTTCGAGGGGCGGGGCCCCGAGGAACCCCGACTGGTACCACAACCTGATCGCGAACCCCGACGTGACCATCGAGGTCGGCGACGAGACCGCCGAGGTCCGGGCGCGGGTCGCGCAGGGCCAGGAGCGCGAGCGCATCTGGGAGGAGCAGAAGCGCCGCAACCCTGGCTTCGCCGACTATGAACGCACGATGAGCCGGATCATCCCCGTGGTGATCCTCGAGAGAGTTACTCCCCCAGGTTGATGTAGATCGACTTCTTCTCCAGGTAGTCCTCGACGCCGTCCTTGCCCAGCTCCCGGCCGATCCCCGACTGCTTGTAGCCACCCCACGGCATCTCGGTAGGGGCGGGCTGCGTGTCGTTGATCCACACGATCCCGGCCCTGAGCGCCCGGGCCGTGTTGATGGCCTTCTTGATGTCCCTGGTCCACACCGCCGCGGCCAGGCCGTAGTCGTTGTCGTTCGACAGCCGGATGACCTCATCCACGTCCGTGAACGGGATGACCGACATGATCGGGCCGAAGATCTCCTCCCGCGCGATCCTGGCGTCGTTCTTGACGTCGCCGAAGATCGTGGGCGGCACGTAATAGCCCTTGGCCAGCTTGGGATCCTTCGGCCGATCGCCCATCACCACGAGCTTGGCCTCGTTCTGCCCCACCTCGATGTACTTCTCCACCCGCTTCCTCTGTTCCTCGGAGACGAGCGGCCCCATCGTGGTGCCCTCGTCGAGCGGGTGGCCCAGATGAATGTTCCTGGCCCGCTCGGACATGGCCGACAGCGCGTCGTCGTAGATGGACTTCTCAACGAACACCCTGGACCCTGCCGAACAGATCTCCCCCTGGTTCCAGAAGATCCCGTTCGCCGAGCCATCCATGGCCGCGTCGAACTCCGCGTCGGCGAACACGATGTTCGGCGACTTGCCGCCCAGCTCGAGCGTGACGCGCTTCAGCGTGTCGACCCCGGCCTTCATGATGATCTTGCCCACGTCGCGGGAGCCGGTGAACCCCACCTTGTCGACCAGGGGGCTGGCCACGAGCGGCGCCCCGGCAGTCTCCCCGAACCCGGTGATCACGTTCAGCACGCCGGCGGGGAGGCCGGCCTCCTCCAGGATCTTGGGGATCTCGAGCGGCGTGAGCGGCGTCTGCTCCGGCGGCTTGAGGATGACGGTGCACCCGGCGGCGAGAGCCGGGGCGACCTTCTGCGTGGCCATCATCATCGGGTAGTTCCACGGCGTGATGCAGACGGCCACGCCCATGGGCTCCTTCACCACGAGCGTCATCGCGTCCGGCCCGACCGGCGGGATCTCGCCGTCGATCTTGGTGGCCCACCCACCGAAGTACTCGAACATGAAGGCGACCTCGTCGATGTCCTCCCGGGCCTCCCCGATGGGCTTGCCGCTGTCCAGGGACTCCATCTCGGCCAGCCGGTCGTGCTCCCGCCGCACGATCTCGGCCGCCCGCAAGAGGATGCGCCCCCGCTCGCGCTCGCTAGTGCGGGGCCACCACGTCCCATCGTCGAACGTACGGCGGGCGGCGTCCACGGCCCGGTCGGCGTCCGCCAGCTTGGAATGGGGCGCCGTGGCCACGACCTCGCCGGTCGCCGGGTTGAACACGTCGAACCGCTCGCCGTCGACGGCATCCACCCACGCGCCGTCGATGTAGTTCTGGAGCTGCTCCGCCAACGGTATCCCTCCAGGGATGGTCAGGTCACCGGTAGGGTACCCGAGGCTAGGCCGACGTCGTGTGCCACTCGCCGTCGGTCCACGACGGCTCGCCCTCGAGGAGCGCCATGATCTTCCCGAAGTTCTCGTCGGTCTTGGGATCGTGGACCATCTCGAAGTACGAGTCCTTGTCCTCGAAGATCACCGTCACGACGGCGTCGTTGCCCTCGTCGGCCACGAGGAGGCTGGAGAACCGGAAGCCCTTGGCGTTCGCGCCCTCCGAGTCGGTCATCAGGCGGACGAGCTCGTCCGTCCTTCCCGGCTTCACCTTCATCCGACCCACGGTCCCGTACACCTCTGCCTCCTTCACCCGGCGAACGGCCGGAGCATACGCCCCGCCGAGCGGCCCGCGATAGGCTCGCTCGATGGTCGAGTCGCACACGGTGCAGGGGGACGGCGTCCGTCTGGCGGTTCGGGAGTGGCCGGGCCAGGGGCCGTCGATCCTGCTCCTGCACGGCCTGGCCTCCTCGTCGCACATCTGGGATCTGGTCGCGCCACGATTGGCGCCGCGGTTCCGCGTCGTGGCGTACGACCAGCGCGGCCACGGCCTGTCGGGCAAGCCATCGAGCGGCTACGGGTTCGACCGGCTGACCGCCGACGCCGCCGCCGTGATCCGCAGGGTCAGGTTGGGACGGCCGGTGGTGGTCGGCCACTCCTGGGGAGCAAACGTGGCCCTCCAGCTCGCCGTGGAGCGGCCCCGGCTGGTCTTGGGCCACGCCCTGGTCGACGGGGGCTTCCTGTCGATGCGTGACCGGATGGACTGGCGGACGGCCCGCACGATGCTGGCCCCGCCGCAGCTGAAGGGGATGTCGCTCGAGCAGTTCCGCACGGGCATGCGCAACTTCACGCGGGGGGCCGTCGAGATCACGCCCGAGGTCGAGGCGGTGTTCCTGTCGCTGATGCGCGTGGACCGCGACGGCAACATCCACCCCCGGCTGTCCAGGGCCAACCACCTGCGGATCCTGCGGGCGCTGTGGGAGCAGGACGCGCAGGAGCTCCTCCGGCGCGTGCAGGTCCCCACGCTCGTCCTGGCGGTGCGCTCGGCGCCGGGGGAGGCCGATTCGGCCGGGTTCATGGAGGAGAAAGAGCGCGCGGCAGAGGTGGTCAAGGCCATCGACGAGGCCGTGCGGTTCGAATGGATCGAGGGCATCCACGACATCCCCATCCAGCGCCCGGAGGCCGTGGCGGACCGGATCGAACGGTTCGCCCGGGAGGTCGTAGGATGAGTTCCATGTTCGTCTTCATCCTCATCCTGCTCCTGCTGGCCGCGGTCTTCGGCATCCTCGGCATCGTGGTGAAGACGGCGCTCGTGATCACGCTCGCCATCCTGCTCACGATCGCGTTCCTGTCGATGTTCGCGTACTACTGGTTCCGCTACCGGGTGTACCGATTCCGCCGCGAGCTCGAGCGCCGCAGCCGCTATTCCTAGGCGCGGTCCTCGATCCGCTACCGCCCCCGGCGGTACGCCTCGGCCACCTCGTTCAGCCGCCCGTGCATGCTGCCGTAGGCGTCACCACGGGGGAGATAGCGCTTGGCCACTTTCGTCACGAAGGTGTAGTTGGGATCGCACACGTTCGCCACGGGGCTCTCGGAGACCTGGGTCAGGAACTGATAGGCGTCGAGCGTCTGGAACCCGTACTCCTCGCATAGCCAGGAGACCATGTCCACGTGGGCGATGCGGAAGGCGTCCTCCAGCGGCCGGGCGGATCCGGTGGACATGACGTACGAGTCGTTCTCCAGGCGCGGCCAGGGCGTGGCCCGCCCCTTGACCAGGTCGATGGCGATGACGGTGTCCATGGCCGCCTCCACCGCCACCCCGCACGTCTCGCCCTCTCCCTGGCGGCAGTGACCGTCCCCGATCGAGAACAGGGCGCCCTCGACGTTCACCCCCAGGTAGCACGTGGTCCCGGCGCGCATCTCGGGCGTGTCCATGTTGCCGCCATGAGCGTCGGGGACGAGGGAGGACCGCGCCTCGAACGACGCCGGCGCCACTCCCACCGTTCCGTGCATCGGGTCCAGGGGAAGCTCGACGACGTACTCTCCGGCCCGGGCCCGGTGGGTGACCGTCCGTTTCGCCGCATTCACCTCGTAGATCCACACCACCTCGGGGAGCGGTTCCTGGAGCGTCGCCGTCTGGTGGGTCGACGTCAGCGCGCCGAACAGCGGCACGGTGCACGAGGCGGCCCAGTCCCGCGAGGG
>Ga0209887_1000591_pt1 | contig 10943 bp, 10 predicted proteins | sample GWRWN1_30_40_FD_187230 | JGI IMG/M metagenome (GOLD analysis project Ga0209887, IMG submission 187230) | Riverbed sediment microbial communities from areas with no vegetation in Columbia River, Washington, USA - GW-RW N1_30_40 (SPAdes)... | ecosystem: Environmental > Aquatic > Freshwater > River...
CGAAACGTGCGAAGACGAGCCCTCCGGCCCCACGTGCGATAACAGCGGGGCGGTCAACAGCGGCGAGCCGTGGATCCTGGTCAGCTTCCGCCACGGCAAGCCCACCGACGTGATCGGGATCGCGATCGTGGACAGCTCGGGAACCGTGCAGGACACCGCCAGCCTGAGCCTGGCCTTCTGTCAGACCAACACCGACTGCCCCGGATACACCTACGACCGATTCGGCCCCCTCGACCCGGGCACTTACGAAGCGCGAGTCACCCGCAACGGGACGCCCGCCGCGACGACCAGCTTCAGGGTCGAGTAGGCCGGGTCAGCGCTCGGTCGGGCGTGCCGGTTCGCGCGCCTCGCGCCGCCGCGCGGCGAGGGCACTGATCGCCTCCAGCACGCAGCGGTGGGCCGCCGCCGCCGTCACCTCGGAGACGTCGTAGGCCGGCGCCACCTCCACCACGTCCATCCCCACCAGCGTCACCGAGCCCACCACCTGGCGGATGCCGCGCAGGAGCTCGCGGGTCAACATTCCACCCGGCTCCGGGGTGCCGGTCCCGGGAGCCATGGCCGGATCGAGGACGTCGATGTCCACCGACAGGTAGATGACGTCAGGCCCGTCCAGCGCCTGGGCGATGGCGTCCCCGACGACCGCTTCGGCGCCGCGGGATTCGATCTCGGTCATGAGATGCCAGCGCATCTGCTGCTCGCGCATCCAGGCCATGGTCTCGGCTGGCGGCCAGTAGCCCCGAAGCCCGACCTGGACGAAATTGCGGCCCGCCACCGCTCCCGACTCGATCAGCCGTCGCATGGGAGTCCCATGAGAAAGGAGGCTGCCCCAGGTGTTGTCTCCCGTGTCCGCGTGAGCGTCGAAGTGGACGATCCCGAGCTTTCGCGGCGCCACCGCCTCCGCCACCGCCCCGGCCGATGGAAAGGTGATCGAGTGGTCACCACCCAGCATGATGGGGATGGCTCCAGTGCCGGCCACCTCCCCGACCCGGGCCCGGATCGCGGCATGCCCCCGCTTCAGGCGCCCGGGGACGATGGGCACGTCACCTCCGTCCACCACGTCCAGCCAGTCGAACGGGCTGATGCCCTGTTGGAGCGAATGGAGGTCACCCGAGTGGTATGACGCGCTGCGGATGGCGCGGGGGCCGAATCGGGCGCCCGGACGATGGCTCACCCCGTCGTCCAATGGCGCGCCGAGGATGACGACATCCGGTCGCCGCGCGGCGAGCGCGGCGACATCGGTCAGCAGCGGAAGCTTCTGGAACGTCGTGCTGCCGAGGTAGGACGGCAGGTGGAAGTCGTCCCATTCGTGCAACACGTCCGCGCCGTCGGATGGGGCCGCGTCGTTCTTGCGCCGACCGGCCGAGGAATCGGGCATGCGTCAGCCTGACGCCGGGGGCGCCGTCGCGGCGCGGAGCTGGCCCGCCGGGCGGGCCGATCCTAGCAGAGGGGCGTACCATCCGGCGATGGCCGAGCTTCGGCGGCGGTACTCCATCGAGGAGGCCAACGCACTGCTGCCACAGGTGCGCGCGGTGCTCCTCCAGCTGGCCGTGGAGAAGGGTCGCCTCGAGGGCGCCGTGGCTGCCCTGACGGCCCACGGCGACGAAAGCGCGACCAACGGCAACGTAGCCCACGCTGATGCCATGGCCCGCTCGGAGGCCGCGATGACCGAGATCGGGGGTGGGATGCGCGCCCTGGTCGAGCACCTCGAGTCACTCGGAGTCGAGGTCCGCGACCTGGAGCAGGGGCTGGTGGACTTCCCCGGCGAGCGCGATGGCCGGCCGGTTTGGCTCTGCTGGCGCCTGGCCGAGCCGGCGGTCGGTTTCTGGCATGCCATCGACGAGGGCTTCACCAGCCGCCAGCCGTGGTGATCCCCAAGCGGATCCAATTCGTGGTGGTCGGCGACGCGACCCTCGATGTCACAGTTCGAGGCCCGGGGGCCGCCATGGCCGGGGCCGATAGCCCGGCCCAGATCACCGTGGCACCAGGCGGTCAGGGCGCCAACCTCGCGGTTCGACTGGCGCGACGTGGGGCGAGGGTGGATCTTGTGACGGCGTTGGCCGATGACTTCCACGGGCAACAGCTGCGGGACGCGCTGGCCGCGGACGGCGTGACGCTGGTGCCGCTGCCGGCGACCCGAAGCGGGATCGTCGTGTCGCTGGTGGACGGCGCCGGAGAGCGCGCCATGCTCAGCGATCGCGTCTCGTTCGACGCGAAGGCCCTGGCATCACCCGCGGTGCAGGCGGCGCTCGACAGCGCCAGCTGGATTCATATCTCGGGCTACCCACTGGCCGATTCGGGCAGTGGCGCCGCGCTGGCCGCGTTCGCGGCCTCGCGACGTGCCGGGCAGGTATGCAGCGTCGGGGGAGGCTCCTTCGCCGGCAGGAATGGCCTGCTCTCCCGGTTCCAGGTGACCCGGTCGGACCTCGTCCTCGTCGACCGCACCGAGGCGTCGGCCATCCTCGCCACAGGTTCTGTGGCGGGCCGTCTCCAGACAGTAGAGGAGCTGGCAGCGGGCCTCGTATCGGCCCTCGGGGGAGTCGCGGTCGTGACCGACGGCGTGAGAGGCTCGGCGGCGGCGATGGGCACCCAAACGGTGACTGTGCCCGCTACGCCGGGCGTGGCAGTCGACGCCACTGGCGCGGGGGACGCCCACGCGGCCGGGTTCCTGCTCGCGCTGGCCGAAGGCCCGTGGCCGCCCAGTTCCGCGACCATGCACGATGCCCTGAAGCAGGCCGGGCGCCTCGGCGCCGAGGTTGCCGGGGTCGTCGGAGCCCAGGCCCGCGTTCCCTCCGAGGCTAGCCAATGACGAAGGAATGGCTCGCGCTCAGCGAGGAGGTCCGTCAAGCGTTGGCCGCTGGTCGGCCGGTGGTGGCGCTCGAGTCGTCGCTCGTCGCCCAGGGGCTGCCTGCGCCGCACAACCTCGAGACGGCGCTCGCCGCGGAGGCGGAGGTGCGGGCCCGTGGCGCCGTCCCGGCCACCGTCGCCATCGCGGAAGGACGGGTCGTGGTCGGGGCCGACCGTGGAATGCTCGAGCGCCTCGCCGATCCAGGCTCCCACCCGGCCAAGGCTGCGTCGCGCGACCTGGGTCCGCTCCTGGCCTCGGGGGGCCTGGCATCTACCACCGTTAGCGCCACCGTCCGAGTGGCCCATGCCGCCGGTATCGCGCTCATGGCCACCGGCGGGATCGGAGGTGTCCATCGCGAGGCGGAACGCAGCTTCGATGTCAGCTCCGACATCGACGAGCTGGCAGCCACTCCGATGACCGTGGTATGCAGTGGGGCGAAGGCCATCCTCGACCTGCCCGCGACGCTGGAGCTGCTGGAGACACGGCGCGTCCCGGTGATCGGCCTCCGGACCTCCGAGCTCCCAGCTTTCTACAGCGTCACCAGCGGCCTGCCGCTCGCCCATTCGGTGGACTCGCCCGCGGCGGCGGCCGAGCTCATCGCCGCGCACAAGTCCGTGCCGGGGGCGGGCGGTCTGCTCCTGGTTCAGACGCCGCCGGCCGAGGTCGCCATCCCGGCCGACGAGGTGGAAGGCTGGATCTCCGAGGCGGTCGATGCAGCCGCCGCCGCCGGCGTGCGGGGCGCGGCCGTGACGCCATACGTGTTGAGCCGCGTAGTCGAGGCCTCGGGCGGGCGCGCGCTGCGCGCCAACATCGGTCTGATCGTCGCCAACGCTGGTGCGGCCGCCGAGGTGGCCGTCGCGTTGAGCGCGTTATCCTAGGCCGGCTGATCGACCGGGAGGCCATCATGCGGATCTACGAGGGAAGCCCGCGTCAGGACTGGGAAGAGGTCCTGCGCAGCGTCGGCGCATGGGCGGACCGCGAGGCTCTCAAGGAGATCCTGTTACTCGAGCTCGACGGCGGGTTCTTGGTCCAGGGCATCGCGACCTCAATGGGTGGTCAGTGGTCGGAAACGGGGACCTTCGCCAAGCAGATGCATGAGCTGACCGATGACCAGATCGGGGACCTGATTGGGGCCGCCGAGGAGCAGCGCGGCAGCGCCAGCGCTGATCACCCCGAGATCGGGATTGCCAACTTCTACGAGCAGGCGCTGCGCATCATCGGCAAATGGCTCGATTCGGTGAATCCGCGCGACGTGTTCTTCTTCGAGCAGGACGGTTCGTTCGTGGTCCGAACCTTCGTGGTCGCGCCCCATGGCAAGGTTGGCCACCAGCTGTCCGAATTCACGCGCGACGAAATCGTGGGTATGATCGAGTCCGCACCACTCGACCGCGGGCGTGCCCCCGCGCCACCCCCGCCATCGGTCGATGCGCCCAGCGCCGCGGGAGATGCGCCCAGCGCGGCGGGTGGAACGGAGACTGAATCATGAACGTCCTCAAGGCTCTCGCGATCGCCGCCGGCGCCATCCTCGCGGCGCTGGTAATCGTCCCGCTAACCATCCTGGCCGGCCTGTTCGTGTGGCTCAAGCTGACCGAGGAAATCGACGACGAGCCCTGGGAAATCGACGACGCGGTCTAGGGACGCGATCTAGGCCCGCGTGACGGGCTAGCCCGGAGGGGCGCTGGCCAGTGCCCAGGCGATCGTCCACAGAATCGCGGCAGCCAGGACCCCCTGCCACAACCGCGTGGCGTTCGACGTCCCGCGCAGGATGGCCAGCAGGCCCAGAACGCCGAGCACGACGCTGGCTGGCTGCAGTCGCGCCGCCAGCACGAAACTGAGGGCAGCGCCCAGGGCGACGCCCACCGCCAGAGCGAGCGCGAGCGAGTGGGCGATGCGCCGCCCGAGCACTTGGGCCAGGCAACGTGAGCCGAGTGCGGCATCTGCATCGAAGTCGCGCAGCGTGTTTGCCAGGTGCGCGGCCGCGGCAAATGGACCGACCAGGAGGACCGCCGGGGCCACCCGTTCCAGCGGGACGCCGACGCTGGCCGCAATCCACAGGGGCAGCAGCCCGAAGCTCACCAGGTAGGGAACCACCGATAGCGGGGTCCGCGACAGCCACAGGTTGTAGGCCAAGGCGGAGGCGCTGGCCGCGACTCCGAAGACAAGGGGAATCGGTCCCAGCCGGCTGGCGGTGACTACCTGGATCGCCAGCCCGCCGGCCGCAATCCACAGGGCGGCGTTGGGCGAAAGCTCCCCGGCGGGCAGTGGCTTCTCGGGCCGCAGGATGGCGTCCCGAGTCTGGTCGGTCAGATCGTTGGTGGCGCCGGTGAAGACCTGCGAGCCGGCGACGCTGGCGGTGACCAGCGCGATCGTGGCGATGTGGACGCCGCCCCCGCTCTCGGCGGCCAGGATCGTGGCCAGCGCGGCGGACAACGCAGTCACCGCCGCGGCAGGGGCGGGGTGGACCAATCGCACAACGGCCCAGGCACGGCGCAGCACGAGCGCATCCTACCGGTGGGGCGCTCTCGGCAAGCGCTGCGTGGCGGTCGCATCGGTTCATCGGCCTGGCCCGAATCGGGTACCATCAGGCCCCGGGTGGGTGAAGGTCGATCCCTTCCCGCGCGCGACCTCGCGCGCTCCGGCAGCTCTCGCTACAGGCCTTCTTGTTCGTCATGGCGAAGTACATCTTCGTAACCGGCGGCGTGACCTCCTCCCTCGGCAAGGGGATTACCGCCGCATCGATCGGGCGCATCCTCAAGGCGCGCGGCATCCCGGTCTCCATCCTCAAGCTCGATCCGTACATCAACATTGACCCCGGCACCATGTCGCCGTACCAGCACGGCGAAGTCTTCGTGACCGATGACGGGGCGGAGACCGATCTCGACCTGGGTCACTACGAGCGGTTCATCGACGAGAACCTGTCCCAGGCCAGCAACGTCACCACCGGCCGCGTGTACCAGTCGGTCATCGCCAAGGAGCGACGGGGCGACTACCTGGGCGGGACGGTGCAGGTCATCCCACACATCACAAACGAGATCAAGGAGCGCATTGCGCGGGTTGCCCGCGAGGGGACCGGAAGCGTGGCCGCCAGCGGCATCGCCTCGCACGGGGTGGTCGTGGTCGAGGTCGGCGGCACGGTCGGCGACATCGAGTCGCTGCCCTTCCTGGAGGCCATTCGTCAGATGCGCAAGGACGTCGGCCGGCGCAACGTCCTGTACGTCCATGTCACCTGGCTGCCGCAGATCGGCGCCACTGGTGAGGTCAAGACCAAGCCCACCCAGCACTCGGTCAAGGAGCTGCGGGGGATCGGGATCCAACCCGACGTCATCGTCCTGCGCAGCGACGAGCCGATCGAGGACGACATCCTGGACAAGGTCAGCCTGTTCACCGATGTCGACGTCCACGCCGTCATCCCGCTCCGGACCGCGCGCAGCATCTACGAGGTCCCGCTCCTGCTCGAACGGGCTGGTCTCGGAAAGCTCATCACCCACGAGCTGGACCTTCCCGCCACCGAGCCGGACCTGTCCGACTGGCAGGAGCTGGTGGCGCGCATCCGAGCTCCGCGGCCCGAAGTCGAGATCGCCATCGTCGGCAAGTACACCGAGCTGCCCGATGCCTACATCAGCGTCAGCGAGGCGCTGAAACATGCGGGGCTCCACCACCGGGTCGACGTCAAGGTGCGCTGGATCGGAGCCGAGCACTTCGAGCGGATTGAGCCCGACGAGGTGGCCCGTGAGCTGGAGGGCGTGGCCGGCGTGCTGGTTCCCGGTGGGTTCGGCTACCGCGGCGTGGAAGGCATGATCCGTGCCATCCGTTGGGCCCGCGAGCAGCAGGTTCCATTCCTCGGCCTGTGCCTGGGCCTCCAATGCGCGGTCATCGAGTTTGCCCGCATGGCGCTGGGGACCGAGGATGCGAACAGCAGCGAATTCAACGTCTTCACCGAGCATCCGGTGATCGACCTCATGCCCGATCAGGCCGATGTGACCGAGAAGGGCGGGACCATGCGTCTGGGCCTGTACCCGGCCCGGCTGGAGGAGGACGCCCGGGTGCGCGAGGCGTACGGCGCCGAGGTGGTGTACGAGCGTCATCGGCACCGCTTCGAGGTCAACAATGCGTACCGCGAGCGGCTGGGCGAGGCCGGCATGCGGTGGAGCGGGGTAAGCCCCGATGAACGCCTGGTGGAGTTTATCGAGCTCCGCGACCACCCATGGTTCGTCGCCACCCAGGCCCACCCCGAACTCAAAAGCCGACCCAACCGCCCCCATCCGCTGTTCCGTGACTTCGTGGGTGCGGCGGCCGCTCGCCTCGGGCTGCCGACCGCAGCGACCGAGGTGGGCGTCGAGGCATCAGTCCCGACCAAGGGGCAGCGACGGAGTCCCCGCAAGTCCCGTGCCGCGGCCGGGGCCAGCACCGGCGAGACCTGACCGGATCGGTGACCCGTACTGCTCCGCGGCGCGGCTCGGCCCCCCGCCGGGCCGCCGGCGCCTTCGACCAGGCCGCGTATGAAGCCGAGGTCGAGGCCTTCTCAGCCGAACAGGGGGAGGCCCAGTACGCCAACCTGGCCGGTTTCCGCGCCGAACTTGACATGGCGCCGGTCTACCGCCGACATGCACGGCTGTTTTCCGAGGCGGCCATAGATTGGCTTCGCCAGGCGGCCGTCGGCACGAACGCGTCGGCCCGCCGAGCGCACCGCCTGCTGGGCTTCGCGGTCCAGGGCCATCTCGAGCTGTCGGTGGCGGACATCTCGGATCGCATCGCGGTCGCCGAGTCCACCGCAGCGGTCATGTGGCGCGGGGAGCGGATCGGGTATCGACAGGTCCCGATCCGGGTAGCGGACATCAGCGACCGGGACGAGCGCAACGCGCTCGACGAGCGCTACCGGATGGCCGTCGAGGCCATCAACCCGCTGCGCGAGGACCGCTGGGCCCGTCTGCATGCCCAAGCCCAGGCGTTGGGCGCGGCCGACTACGTGGAGCTCATCCGCGACGCGGTTGGCATCGACCCGGATGCCGTGGCCGAGGGCGCCGCAGCTTTCCTGACCGACTCGGAGACGATCTACTACGCCGCCCTGCGCCGCTACCTGGCCCTGATCGAGATCGAGGGCGGGGATGCCAGCGTCGCGGATCTCGCCCACCTGCTGCGGGGCCGCGGCTGGGACCAGCACTTCGAGTCCGCACGCTTGATGCCCGTCCTGGTCGAGACCCTGGCGCGGCTGGGCATTGACCTCGCCACCCAGTCCGGGATCACGCTCGACCTCGAGCCGCGGCCGGCCAAGTCGTCCCGGGCGTTCTGCGTCCCGATCCGGGTGCCGGGTGACGTGCGGCTCGTCGTCCAGCCCCGGGGCGGGCACGAGGATTACGGTGGCGCGCTCCACGAGATGGGCCATCTCCAGCATTTCGCCCACATCAATCCGAAGCTGGCACCGGCGGACCGCCTCGTCGGCGACGAGAGCGTCACCGAGGGGTGGGCATTCCTGTTCCAGTACCTGGTCGCCGACCCCGACTGGCTGGGGGTTGAGCTGCGCATGCCGGCCGATGGCATCGCCGGCTGGCTCGACTTCGGGGCCTTCCGCAAGCTCTACTTCCTGCGCCGCTACGCAGCCAAGCTGATGTACGAGCTGCGGCTCCATGGCGGCGGGCCGTGGGCGGTGCACCGGGCCGAATACGCCGGCCTGCTGGGGTCGCTGACCGGGGTCATCACCCCCGAGGCCGGCTATTTGGCGGACGTGGATGACGGCTTGTATGCCGCGAAGTATCTTCGCGCCTGGCTGCTCGAAGGGAGCCTGTCCACGGCCCTGCGCGATCGGTTCGGCCCCGCCTGGTGGCGTGTGGCGGGCGCCGGCGACCTCCTCCGCTCCATGTGGCGCGATGGTCTAGGACCATCTGCCGAGGACGTGGTTGCAACGCTCGGGTATGATCATCTCGATTGGCGGCCAGTCCTGCGCCAGATCCGCGCGCAGCTGATCGGCGAGATGAGTGGTTACGGCGGGCCGAACATTACGACCCGAGCCGGGAGCCGCAAGGTCTGACCGGACGCCGACCTTTACCCCACCCGGAGCCCGCAGCGGCCGTTTGGCCCGCCTTGCGCCCCGGTACCCCCCCTTGACGGAGACCTATTCCCCATGAATGACGAATCACGCCAGCCCCGACGCGGACGCCCGCGCCGTCGACCCGACGGAGGGGGGCCACGCCGCCACGGCGGCGCACCGCGCGGAAACTTCCAGCGCCGGCGCGATTTTTCCGGCGGCTATGCATCGGTCTTTGCGGGAGGCTTCCCGCAGGGCGTCGACGAAGAGCCGGCCCTGACCCTCGGCGAGTTGCAGGAGAAGTCGGTCGACGAACTCCGCGAGCTGGCCACCGAATACGGTATCGAAGCCGATGGCCTCGAGCACTCGGACCTGGTGCTGAAGCTCCTTGATGCGGTGCCCCTGGCCCAGGCCACTCGCCGCGAGGAAGTCGTGGCGGGCGAGGTGTCCGGCATCCTCGAGATCGTGGACGAAGGCTTTGCCTTCCTGCGCCGGCACGGCGTTATGCCCTCGCCGGATGACATATACGTCTCATCGAGCATCGTCCGTCGCTTCGGCCTGCGTACCGGCGATCGAGTGGTGGGGCTCAGCCGCGCCCCGAAAGACCAGGAGAAGTACTGGGGCCTGGCGCGGGTCGACACCGTCAACGAGATCGATCCGGAGCTCGCCCGCCGCCGGCCGAACTTCGACTCGCTGGTGCCGGTCTTCCCTGACGAGATGTTCAACCTGGAGACCGACCAGAAGAACCTCACCCAGCGACTGATCAACCTGATCGCCCCCATCGGCAAGGGCCAGCGCGGCCTGATCCTGTCGCCCGCCAAGGCCGGCAAGACGACCGTGCTCAAGAACATCGCCCACGGCATCACCGACAACCATCCCGATGCGCTGCTCATGGTCGCCCTCATCGGCGAACGGCCCGAAGAAGTCACCGACATGCAGCGCTCGGTGCAGGGCGAGATCTACGCCTCCACCTTCGACGAGCCGACCGAGAACCACACCCGGGTGGCGGAGATGACCCTGGAGATCGCCAAGCGACAGGTGGAGACCGGGCGCGACGTGGTCATCCTGCTCGACTCGATCACCCGCCTGGCCCGCGCCTATAACCTGGCCCTGCCGGCATCCGGCAAGACCCTGTCGGGCGGCGTGGACCCGGCGGCGCTATACCCGCCCAAGCGTTTCTTCGGCGCCGCGCGGAACATCGAAGGCGGCGGCAGCCTGACCGTCATCGCCACCTGCCTGGTGGACACCGGCTCGCGGATGGACGACGTCATTTACGAGGAGTTCAAGGGCACCGGCAACATGGAGCTCGTGCTCGACCGCAAGCTGAGTGAGAAGCGGATCTTCCCGGCTCTCGACGTCCTGCGCTCCGGCACCCGCCGCGAGGAGCTGCTCCTCGACGAGAACACGCTGAAGATGATTTGGACCATGCGACGCATGCTGAGCGCGGTCGGTCCCAACGAGGGGATCGAGCTGCTCATGCAGCGCCTGGGCAAGACGAAGAACAACTCCGAGTTCCTGGTCTCCCTCTCGAAGAGCGTCGAGGCTTCCGAGGGCCGATGAGGCCGCCGGGCGGCCTCCGGGACTCCCACCTCCTCCGGGCATCCACAACCCTCGCTGTCGGCCTGGCCCTGGCCCTGGCAGCCTGCGCCCCGAGTTCACCGAGCCCACCGGCTTCCGCGCCTGGGCCGGCAGCGAGTGCCTCGGCCGCGCCAGAGCCCAGCACCACCTTCGGCCGGGTGATCCCGGCTCCCGGGTCTGACAGCCGCATCTATGGTCCCAACCCGGCGGCCATCGTGGTGGCCATCGATCCGGGTCACGGGGGCTGCCTGGACTGGGGCGTGCCCAATCCGTACGACAACCGGGTGGAGCGCTCCGAGAAGGCATTGACCCTGGCGATCTCCTTGGCGTTTCGCGACCAGCTGGAGTCGGAGGGCGTCACGGTGGTCATGACCCGCCAGGCCGACGTGGCCCTGGCGGGCGACCTGTACCCCGAGCTGGGCTGCCACGGCGAGCCGTTCCGTGACGTCAACGGCGATGGGTACGCCGGCTTCGGCTCCCTGTTTCCCGAGGGCACCC
>Ga0209887_1000592_pt1 | contig 10943 bp, 14 predicted proteins | sample GWRWN1_30_40_FD_187230 | JGI IMG/M metagenome (GOLD analysis project Ga0209887, IMG submission 187230) | Riverbed sediment microbial communities from areas with no vegetation in Columbia River, Washington, USA - GW-RW N1_30_40 (SPAdes)... | ecosystem: Environmental > Aquatic > Freshwater > River...
ATCCGGTGGCCACGACGGAATGAAGTCATCGCGGTAGAAGATTCGTAACGCTTCTTTGCCGCGGCCCCCGGTATTTACAGGCATGTGGTTGACGTAAGCATCCTCAACCATAGTGGCCAACGTTTCCTCCACGTCTTTGGTCTCAAACTCTCCTTTGAGATGCTCCGCCCACAGTTGCTCGAGCTGTTGAGAGGACAGCGTTGTTACTGTTCCTTGTTCCATCGCTCTACGCTCCTTTTGACATGCATTCGGCCCCTTGCTGTTTGTCGCAGGGATCTTTCTCACGAACAGCTAAACCGCTGAAGCTCACCGATCTAAGGGGACGAATTGTTAATCCAAGGGCGTCACTTGGTCACCGACGTGAATCTGCCCGCCAGCGCGAGTCGGACGCATCGCCACTGCAAACGTCGGATTCTCTTGGCCTATTTTCTGGGTCAGCGTTGTGAGAATTGGCAAATCCCGTTGACCGGTTTTGGGGTTCGCGTGCGTGGCAAGGCATCTGGTTTTCGGCTTGACCACATCAAATTCCACGTTGCCTATGCGGATCTGTCGACTAACCCAACTTTGCTCCTCCCACGCTCCCAACCCGTCAACCGCAATGTTAGAGCGAAAGCGCAGCTCGCTGACTTCGGTCCCGAGCGAAGCTGCAAGGGCTTGGAGACTCCCACGGCCGTGTAACGTCACCCGACCTGCCGCGTCGTCGTGGTATCGCGGTGCGAAACCGTCGCCAATCACTCGCAGCGGAAGCCGCTCCGGATGGCCGGAAAGCGGATTTTCGCCAAGTTTAAGCACGTAATCCGCCAACACTGCTGCGATCCGCTTTCTACCTTCTGGATTCAACGCTTCATCGACCAACACAGCGGTCTCTAAGCTGATGTGCAACCGAAACGTTTTTTCATCAAATTTAACTTGCAGACGTGCCAACCCTGGTGTATTTACGAGCGCCACCATGCCTGTTTTTCTACTCCAGGCGTCATCGGCCGCTTCCGTATCGGCAAACCGTACGCCGAGGACACGGTCACCCGTGATTCTCCCTTCGTCGAGAACCGTCAACGTTTTGCACTCTTCCGGAGTAAAGCCTTTTAGCGGATAGCGGTACAATGCGACAACCTGTGGCATGCACACCTTCTTCTATAGGATTTGTGTATGACGCCCAACTGCCAAGTGAGTCGATGGGAATTTGTAGTTACGGGCAATCCTAGAATCTTTTTCAGCGCTTAACAACATAAAGACTCTAGCCGACAAACATCGCACGAGTTGCCAGCCTATATGGCGTCGTCAGCAACGGATTGCGCAAGTTTCTGGTGTCGTTTCCTTTATCCAAGTAAATTCAACTCAGGGCTTGACTCGGCGAGCATTGGCAAACACCGGATGGGATAGTAATAAGTAGGACACAAGGGAGGCATCGATGTTTCACACGGACCTTACGCCGTTCGGCGTGGATATGGAACGATTAACAAGACAGCGGCTGGAGCGGCTGCAGCAGGCGATGAAACAACAAGGCTTAGGCGTTCTAATGCTCACGGATCATCAGAATATTCGCTATGCGACCAATTCGGTCTTTATGCTGGGTCTCCGGGCGACGGCGATTCAGCGCTTCGTGCTGGTGCCTGCCAGTGGCGCACCGTTGATCTGCCAGAGAGAAACAGCGCGAAAGCGCGGAGAGGCGCCACGCTTTGGCGCGTACATGTTCGCTATGCGCCCGCCTGTGGCGACGAAGGATTTCGTTGCGCAAGCGCTGGCTGGTCTGCAGGAACTGGGACTGGCGCGTGAGCGGGTGGGCGTGGATAGTCTCAATCTAGAAGCAGTTGAGGAATTTAAAGATGCTGGCGTGCATCTGGTCGATGGCTGGCGCGCATTGAATCAAGCGCGGGCTGTAAAAACCACCGATGAGTTACAACTCATCCGCTGGACCACGCGTGCCAAGGAGCGCGGTTATGACCTCGTGCGGGAATCGCTCCGAGACTCGAACGTCCCTGAAGATCGCCTGAGCCGCATCATGTTGGATTACTTGCTGGACCAGGGATTCGAAGCCGGCAGCGAGTTCATTTCGATCTATGATTCCTCTCAAGAAGGGCGTCCGCATACCGAACCGATGGGTGCGGATCTTGTCGTGGTAGAGGGCGACTTGGTTATCTGCGATGCCACCGTGGCGGGTCCCGGCGGTTATTATAGTGATTTTGCCCGTACCTTCAGCCGCGGGGACCCGACACCGGCAAGCCGGGCACGCTATCGCGAGGCCTATGAAAGCTTGCAAGCAGCATTGCCGCTGATCAAACCGGGGCCGTGCACGGAATTCTTCGCCCGTTTCGGCAAGCACAGTTCAGCCAAGCTTCCGGGTCTCGATGGATTTCATGGCGTAGGGCTATGTATCTATGAAGCGCCATGGTTGCGCGGCGGCGATCCCGAAGAATATGGAGTGACACTGGAAGAGAACATGATCATCGCCCTCGAGATCAACCATAACCCGGTCAAGCTCGAGCACCTTTTGCGTGTGACCGAAAGCGGCGTGGAAATCCTGTCGAACTATCCAATGGACCCGGAACTGATACCGGCTGGATTAGATTCCTTACGCACGGTTGGTTTCAAAAGCGCGCGTTCTTGACAGCACTCTGACTGCCTGTCTATTAATGCCCTAACATGCGAGTTCGTGATGGAGTTTTAGGCCACGTTGTTCTCAACGTGGCAAATCTAAAGAAGTCGGAGAACTTTTATCGCTCGATAGTCGGCATGAAGATCTCCGCCAGGAACCGGCGCACGAAGATGACGTTTATGAGCTTCGGGCGAGAGCATCATGACGTTGCTTTGATGGAGCTAGCAAAGGGAGCAAAGCACGTGGGTGGGAAGGGGATACCGAAACTACATCACTTCTGCATTTATGTCGGAACGAATGAGGAAGTCGACGAGCTCTATCCTGTGCTCAGGCGTCGAAAAATCCCCATCGTTAGCGGCCCGGAGATTTTGGAAGTCGCCGGCAACCGTTCCATCAGTTTTCTCGACCCGGACGGCAACCGAGTTGAGATTGCTTGCAATGCCAACAAGTTTAGATTCGATAATCGAAAAAATAATGGCTCTTCAGGCGTTCATGTAAAGTAGGATTCGGAGATTGCACCGCGGAGGCGCTGAGGACGCAGAGTAAAGGAGTCCAGCACTCCAATACTCCATTACTCCAGCTACAGAATAGACAAGGGAGGTCCGTGGAACTACTCAGCACCTATCATCTAAAGCAGTGGGTCGAAGCGAACAAAGATTACTTCAACCCACCGTTCAGGACTAACCGCCTTGTCGTCAGTCATAAAGATTTCCTTGTGATGATACTGCGCGGGCCCAATACGCGGCTCGACTTCCACATCGAACCGGGGGATGAGTTCTTCTATCAGGTCGAAGGGGATATGGAGCTGCACCTTAAAGCGCCGGGCGAGCGGCGGCAGGTGGTGGCGATTAAGGAGGGGGAGATCTTCGTCTGTCCGGGTGGCCTCGCTCATTCGCCGCGCCGCTTCGAGAATACCTGGGGACTTGTCATCGAACGCAAGCGCCGGCCAGAGGAAAAAGAAGAGTTCGCCTGGTTCTGCGAAAAGTGCGATGAGTTAGTGCTATCCCGAGCCATGGACCCGGATAGTATCCCCGCGCAGGTTTCACAGGTCTACCAGGAATTCAACGACAACGAAAAGCTCCGCACCTGCCGCGCCTGTGGCTACCTTTTTCCGGAGACGCCGAGGGCCGAACGACTAGGATTCCTGGAAGCCAAGAAATAGGGCCGTCTTTTCCTCCGCAGCCGACCTTTGTTTGCGGCTGTTTGCTCGCCTCTAAGCATGAATATTCATGTATGTCCAAGGGTTTAGCTCTACTGAAAATCGGTTGACAAACAGATGCAAACACTAATACTAGATTCTGTTTGGGGTCTCGTTTAGTTTAGAACGATGCTGTTTGAATCGCTGTTTTGTACGGAACTTTCTGTTCGCCCGACTGTTTTGTGCAGAACGGAAGCCGAACATTCTGGGTTTTGTACAAAACACCCGAAGAACCGATTGCGTGCGAGAAGGAACCAGATGGAGAGGCTCAAGTGAAGAGGGAACTGATCGACAAACTGCTGGAAGTATCGAGACAGGCTGCCCGTGAAGTCGAGTCGGCGGTCTCGACTGTGAAGGACCCCCATTTGCGCGGCGTCATCGCCGGCGTGATCATGCAACGGATCTTGGACGAAGTGGATACCAATGAAAGGGGTACTTCAGCAACTATATCTTCAGCATCTTCCCCAAGTTCGAGTTTTTCGGGAGACCCGGCCAGGAAAAGCGGCACTCAATCGCGCATTCTGGATCTACGATCCGATAGTTTTTTTCGCGAGCCGCGCCGCTTGGAGGAGGTCTTGGAAGACCTTCGGATCAGAGGATATCATCATAACAAATCCGACGTGCGGATGAGTTTGCTTCGGCTGGCGCGAAAGAAATTGCTCCGGCGCATCGCCCTTGGCGAGGGTAGACAGAGAATGTACTTGTATGTGAGCCCCTGAGCGACGATCTTCAAGTAAACATCGTTATGGCAAGTGACAGTCTCTTTTTTTACACAGGGGAGTATCTCAAACGACACACCATGCCTGCCGTTCACCCTCTCGATCAAATCTTCTGGCCTGGTTTTTTTTCTGCCAATTCATAGCTTTTCATAATTCCTGCTTGACCCTTCAGTTCTGGCACCCTTAATGCTCCTGCTGAAGCATAATCAGGTTTTTTTGTCGCGCTAATTCTTTTCAAAACGGTTCACTATTAGACAGCAATTCATTCGGAGTCAGGCTACGTTAATGATTCGGCTGAAAAACTCTCCGTTCATCCTTCGAGAGTCTCAGGACGAACGGAGGAGCGGTTGAGATCACTTGGAGATTTTCCGTTCATGCCAAGCCGAGTCGAAGCATTCATAGGGTTTTTCAGCAGAATCGTTAATCGAAGACGAATCGATGCCATAGAGGCGTCAAGAACATAACCATAAAATCTTAAGGCGTAGTCTTATCTTCATTGTGCCCATTTACGCTCCGAGCCGAGGAGAAAGTGTAATGGAACGTCCGGTTTGCCGAGGTGTTTTCGCGATTTTCCTTCTAGTTGCCGGTTATGTCACTCAAATCGGCGGGCGGACAGCGGCGGCTGATCTCGCACCCGAGGCGGGTGACGGGCTTCAGCCTTTGATTACGACGTCTGAATTGGTGGTTGGGGAGAACCGTTTCGCCTTCGGGTTGCTGAAGGCCGGGAAGCTTCTCGAAGACGCCGATGTGAAATTGCGCCTTTATGCCATCGATGGTGGAGAAGCCAAATTGGCGGCGGAGCTCAAAGTTCCTTACCAAGCAGTCAAAAACGTTAAGCAGGAGCGTTCGGTGCATCGCCATGCGGATGGAACAAAACATGTACATGGGGACGACTCAAGTGTTCGGGGTCTCTACGTTGCGCAGCTCAGTTTCGCTCGGGCCGGTGATTGGGGAGTCGAACTCCTCGTGAGTCAGGCCAGCGGTGCGTTCGAACCCGTACGTCTGGCGGTTACCGTAGAAGAGGCTGCAGCCACGCCAGCGGTCGGTTCGGCCGCGCCGCGCAGCCGCAACCTCATTGCCCGCGACGTCAAAAATCTTCGTGAGATCGACACCAGCCCGAAGCCGGATGCGCGACTGCACCAGGTTCGCATCGCCGACGCAATAAAGCAGGGCAAGCCGCAGCTAATCGTCTTTGCCACGCCGCAGTTCTGCACCAGCCGTATGTGCGGACCAGTAGTCGACATCGTGCAAAGTTTATTGCCGGCCTACGAGAAACGAGTGGCCTTTATCCATCAGGAAATTTGGCAAGACTTTGCCGATAAGAAAATGTTTCCGACAGTCGAAGAATGGCGCCTGATCACTGAGCCGTGGATCTTTGTGCTGGACGGGCAAGGCATTATCCGCGCCAAATTCGAGGGGCTGGTGACGGCGCGGGAACTGGAAACTTCCCTGCAAGAGATGCTCAAGCTGGAGCCGGCCCGCCGCCAGTAGGGCTCAATACTTTTCTTTTTGGTGTCAGTGACGCGGCGAAGGAACAAATTAACTCGCTCTCTAACTCATCGGAAACTGAGGAGCCAACAATGGTGAAATTCAATTTTCAGAAAAGAGCAGCGCAAAGAGGTCTGCTAAAATGCCCTCTATATGCCCCCCGAGGGTTTTCTGTGGACCTTCGAGGGGGCGACTGTAAGTTTACCGCAGATGACGTTGGAGAGAAAATCGTGAGTTAGACAACTCAGGAGGTATAGCAAATGAAACGATTAACACTGTTTCTGATTTTCGTTTTGACTTTTTACGGGATCGGCTTGATAGCTTCTTTGGCGATGGCAAACGATGGCCGCCGGTCTGATGCCGCGACCGTTAGCTTTGGCCAGTATGAAACGGATCCGCCACTGGATAGGGTCGCTACTCCTGTACCGCCAATGGGTGGGAATAATCACCACGAATTAATACCTAACATAGTGACTATCACTCTTAAGGGAGATGCTGTAGTAAACTTCATCATTGCCGGCTTGCACCAGCCCATTGTCTATGATGTCGGAACCCAACCCGAGGATATCAGTCTACTATCGCCTCTGCCGGGAGCAGCAGGGGGGATCATCAATGACCCTAATCACAGAATTTACAGGGGACTGGATCCGAATGTGGCTACCAACCCACGCGACCGAGTTGAAGTAGTGCGGTTCTCTAAACCGGGTACCTACCTTGTGATCTGTGGAGTCGTTAACCATTTTGTCAATGATCGTATGTTCGGCTTCGTAAGGGTAAAGGAAGACAAACATTGAAGGTCGCGGAGACCCGAGCGAGCAACCGCCAATCAAACTGGCATGAACCACTTTTGGTGGTGTAGCAGATCGGACTCGCAATCCCACAACTTAGCCTCACCTGCTCGTACAGCCGCGCCCGGAATCTCTTTCGCTCCGGTTACCGGGCGCAGCTGTTTCCAACATTGGCCAACGATCATCAGAGCCAGAGCCGCGATTTTTGGAGGTGAAAGAGTAACTACTTAGGTCTACTTCTTATGCAACTTCGCAACGAATCCGGCTCTTTTCAATTTCCTTTAAAAAAGTCGCGTCGATAAATTGCTCGGGCTTGGCTTCTTTGGCGCGCGGGTCACTCTGCGCCATCCAGGTGGCCTGCGTTTAAATTGCCGCGGCCGAAGGAAAGGGAATTGGCTGATAGATCCTATAGGTCTCCAGAGCCTCCCGATCCTCTATTCGAAGATACTTCGCCATCGCGCGAATGCTCGCCTCACGATCGTTCTTGAAAAGCTGGATTCCCTCGACGATGGCCCGCAAAAAAAAAGTAATGTAACCGCAAAGAGCCCAGTGCGGCCGAGCCGCAACCAAAACTCGGAATATCTCGCGCCAAAGGCGCAAAGGCCGCAAAGAAATTAAACTTCCGAACTTGGCGTTCTTGGCGTCTTGGCGCGAGCAAATCCCCGTTTTGGATGATTCTGGACATTGGTTGTGGTGCAAATGCTCCGCCACTGGTCCACCGGAAAATTTGCGCAAGCTGCAAAAACTTTTAAGAGTATTGCAAAGGACGCGAAAAAACTTAGGGGCGGTTTCAAACCCGCCCCTACTTCTTCGTGGTTAGCGACCCCAAAAGTTTTTTGTCTATTTCAATAGGAACTCTACCAGCACGCGGTTGAATTCCTCGCTCTCCTCGATCTGCGGCTCATGCGACGAGTTCTCGAATCGGTGAACTCTGGAGCCGGGGACGATCTTTTGAAATTCTACGTCCCAGTCTTTCTGATTCAGCGGGTCATGTGCGCAGGACATAATGAGTAATGGGATGTGAAGCCCGGAGAGCTTTTTGACGAATGCATCCGTGGTCGAGCGCGTCTGGTGCGCCGGGCTTCGAAGCCGCGCGGCCGATAACGCCTCCCAGGCGCCTGGGATGATCGAGCTATCGTAGCGCTCCCGAATATTTTCCTCCGCCTGCCACTTGGAATCGTGGTAAAGCAGGGCCACGATTTTCTTCATGTTCTCAAAAGATGGCACGTAATTATCGAGATCAGCTTGAGATTTGGTCTTGAAAACACTTGCGTTGCCGCAAATGGTGACCATTTTCAGGAGGTGAAAGGGCAGTGGGTCCAGGACCGCAGCGCGAAGAATCGTGCCGCCGCCGGATGAGTTGCCAACAAAGAATGCTTGGTGAATGCCGAGCAGATCCAATAATCGTCTTAGATGGTTGATTCGGTAACCCGCTGGATCGGAGAAATTATAAATCTTATCCGTCCCGCCCCAACCCAACATGTCCGGCGCGATAACGTGAAATCGCTCGGCCAGCGGGCCGATGTTATGCTTCCAGGTTATTTCTGCTGATGCGCCATACTCGCCGCCGTGAAGCAGGACGAGTTCTGGACCCTCGCCGGCTTCGAGGAAGTGAGTTTTGATATCGCCGACAAAAAGTGTGCGATGGCGGTAAGCAGACATAGAGCTAGCCAAACCTGTTTGAAATTCTAAGTTGAATATTGGCGTGCAGAATCGGAAGAGAGATGACTCGCGCAAAGACGCAAAGCGCGCCAAGTTCGGAGAAACAAGAAAATATTCTTTCTTTGCGCTCTTGGCGTCTTGGCGCGAGAAAATTTTTTGAAGTGGTTCTGTAAAACATTTCAAACGAAAGAATCTATAAGAAGGTTACACCGCCGTCGACGGCAACCGTTTGGCCGGTCATGAAATCGCTTAACGGTGAAGAGAGAAACAGCACCGTCCCGACCAGGTCCTTGGGTAGCTGTACTCGTTTCAATGCCCGGTCGCTGAGTCTTGCCGAGCGCATCTTGATGATCTCCTCGCTCGGGTTGTCTTCCGACAGGGTCGAGCCCGGGGCGATGGCGTTGACGTTGATGTTATCCTCGCCCACCTCGCGGGCGAGACACCGGGTAAATCCAATGACCCCGGCTTTGGAAGTGACGTAATGGATACGGCCGGCGCTGCCGTTCAAGGCCGTGCCGGAAGAGATGTTCACGACCTTACCCGACTTCTGTTTACGCATCGTCGGCAACACGGCGCGGCAGCAAAAAAATAGGCCTTTTAGATTTACTGCCATCATGCGATCCCATTCCGCCGGGTCGATGGAGTCGATGCCGCCACGATTCATGGGAATGGTGGCGAAGATCGCCGCGTTGTTAACCAGGATGTCGATGCGGCCAAACTCCTCCAGGATCGTCTGCACCATCAGTTGCGTCGACGTTTCATTGGATACGTCGACTTTTACCGACAGCGACTTGGCATCCGTCTGCGTATTGACTTCCTTTGCCACTTTCACAGCCGCCGGCTCATCGATATCGGCGACGACCACCCTCGCACCGGCACCGCCGAAACCTAAACAGTAAGCCCGCCCGATCCCATGTCCGCCGCCTGTCACAATGGCTACCTTGTCTTTGAGTCCTTCGATCATCGAATTCTCCTAATGACTAGAATTGCGTCAAAATAGCTCCGAACTTTGGGAAGTGTCAAGTTTAAAGAGTGGAATGATGGCAGAAGCGTTTCGACGCTGCTATTATAACGCGACTGGAAAGAAAGAAATCATTTCATGGGCAATTCAACTTCGAAGAACAAACGAACGCAGTGCGTTCTCTACTACTATGCTTAAAAGTTTTCGCAGTTTGCGCAAATTTTTGCGATCGATTCTCACGGATACACTGTTTGACCGAAAGACTTTAGCACCAAGAAGGTCGCGAAGGACACGAAGATCGGATATTAACGAAGAGGCATCGAATCTTAAAAAAAATGGTTTCCTCCTTCGTGCTCTTCGTGCGCTTCGTGGTGCTATCCATTTTTCTTTTGGTTGCGGCTTCGCGTCGCTGGGTCTGTTGGCAGTCGTCGCGTCGGTGACCATTTTTCCGGTGAGTTGGGCCGCCGCCCAGAGTGATCCAAACGAAAAATTGCCGATGTACGGCCAGCCTGGAGTAACTCGACCAGAGAGCTTGAAGAAAGTCGACGAGGACTTCATTCGGGACGCCACCTTTAGATTCGGCAACAGGCAGGCTGCAAGTCGTGCTTTAACGGAGCAGGGATGGGCGAGTGTCAGAAAGGGCATGTTGGACGTTGCTATGCGACGATTCAACGAAGCGTGGCTGCTCAACCCGAAAAACTACCAAGCCTTTTGGGGGTTCGGAGCGGTGTTGAGCGAGCAAGGAAAATTGGCGGAGGCGATTGAACAGCTTGAAGCGGCGAGAGAGCTGATCGACGATTCAAAGCAAAGAGTGGCTCTTCTGTCGGATCTGGGGGCGGTGCACTCGAGCTATGGGGCGCGACTGTCGGCGGATAAACAGCTCGACCGCGCGCAGCATTTCGTGATCGCGAATAATCGCTTCGCCGAGAGTTTGGAGATGGATCCCAATTATGCGCGCAGTTGGCGCGAATGGGCGTTTTCGCTATATGAACAGGAAAGATATTCTGAAGCATGGGTCAAGGCGAAGCGGGCAATGGAGCTGAACAGCGAGCCTTTCCCGGCTGGTTTTCTTGACACGTTGCGCAAGAAAGTGCCTGAGGCAAAATGATAGTCCAAAAAAAGGCTCTTCCGGGTTGGCTGTAAAGGAGTATTCACCGCAAAGATCCAGCGCGGCTGGAGCCGCAACCAGAACAGACACCGAGGATCGAGGATGGAGGATCGAGGATAGCGAATCGGGCCGAGGAGCAGTTCGGCACTGAACCACAGATTTGACCACGAAGGAGCACACGAAGCATGCTTCGAGCAACGTCGAGGGAAGCCCGAAGGAAGAAAACATTTTTTTCCGGACTCGATGTCCTCTCCGTTATCCGGTCTTCTCGACGACCTCCTTTGAAAATACGGCACGGAGGGGCCTCGGTCAGTTTAAGCAGAACCTTTCAATTGCGTCATTCCAGCATGGAGTGCTGGAATCAGGTTGACATGGACGTTTCCGGACCCATCCTTGCGAACCTGGATGCCGGCAATCCATGCCGGC
>Ga0209887_1000594_pt1 | contig 10935 bp, 13 predicted proteins | sample GWRWN1_30_40_FD_187230 | JGI IMG/M metagenome (GOLD analysis project Ga0209887, IMG submission 187230) | Riverbed sediment microbial communities from areas with no vegetation in Columbia River, Washington, USA - GW-RW N1_30_40 (SPAdes)... | ecosystem: Environmental > Aquatic > Freshwater > River...
GCCGGCCCTGGCCCGGGTGGTGGCCTTCTTGCCCGTGGACCTGGCCCGCCTCGTGACCTTCTTGGCGCCGGCCCTGGCCCGGGTGGTGGCCTTCTTGCCCGTGGACCTGGCCCGCCTCGTGACCTTCTTGGCCCCGGCCCTAGCCCGGGTGGTGGCCTTCTTGCCCGTGGACCTGGCCCGCCTCGTGACCTTCTTGCCGGTCTTGCGCCCGCGGGTGGCGGCCTTCTTGCCCCTCGCGGTGGCCTTCTTCGCGGTCGTCCGCGCCTTCCGGACGGGCTTCTTCGCCGTCGATCGGGCGCGCGTGGTGACCTTCTTGCCGGTGGTGCGGGCCCGCCGGACGACCTTCTTGGCATCGGCCGTGGCCGTCCCTACCACCTCTCCCGCCCGTTCCGCCGTCCGGTCGACGGACTCCCACGTTCTCTCCTGAGGCGGCTGTGCGGACGGCGTCGGCGGTGCCGCCGGCTCGCGGGGCGTCTCCGGGGGCGTCTCCGGCGAGCCGCCCCACGGCGAGGTATACCCCTCCCTTCGAGGATCCTCCACGTCATACATGGTGACCTCCTTCCCCTGCTCTCCGATGCATGCTACCCCCCGAGCTGACGAGGAGTCTCGCGCTGCTTTGCCGGCGCCCGTCAGGCCGCGTCATCGGCATGGACCACGAGCCAGGGGATGATCGCGTACGGCAGGGGCGTGACGAACAGGGGCCAGTACGCGTCGAGGGCGTCCGCCAACGCCACCATGGCGAAGCCGAGCAGGAACAGCACCACGATCGCACCGAAACGGCGGCCTTCGGTCACGCGTTCATCCTAGGGGCCCGCCTTGCTTCGCGCCGAGCGGTCCGATCGCGATAGGATCCGAGCCTGCTCGTGCCGGGCGGTACACAGCCGCCGCGTGAGGGGAGTCGACGGTTGGCGAAGGACGACGTGACGGAGATGCTGGCCAGGGTCCCACTCTTCTCCGGCTGCTCCAAGCGGGAGCTCGCCATCATCGCCCAGGCGGCCAAGGAGGTCCGGCACAAGGCCGGGACCGTGATCGCCCGGGAGGGTGAGCACGGAATCGGCCTGTTCCTGATCCTCGAGGGGAAGTGCCGCGTGACCATCGGGGGCAAGGAGAAGGCCATCCTAGGCCCCGGGGACTTCTTCGGGGAGATCGCGCTCATCGACGGCGGGCCGAGGACCGCGACCGTCACCGCCATCACCGACGTCCGGCTGCTCGGCATCACCGAATGGGTCTTCCGCGGGTTGCTGAAGGAGCACCCCTCGATCGCCATCCACACGCTCGAGGCGGTCGCCGGACGCCTACGGGCGGTGTCGAAGGAGCCGGTCTAGGCCGCTCGCAGGTGGCCGCCCTGCTCTTCGTCTGGAGGCACCCGGTGTGACCGACGTGCCCGAGGAGGTTCGACGGCTCGCGTCCGAGCGCGAGGAGCGGCGGAAGGCCAAGGACTTCGCCGCCGCCGATGCGCTCCGCGACCGCATCGCGGACCTGGGGTTCACGGCCGTCGACTCGCCGGACGGTCCTGGCTTAGAGCCGGCCAGCCAGACAGCAGGCGTCGTCGCGGAACCGCCGGCGCGGCTTCGGCCCGAGGACGTTCCCTCGGCCCTGGAGGAGCCGGCCACGTTCGAGGCCAGCGTCCACTGGGTGCTTGAGGGATGGCCGGAAGACATCGCACGGGCTCTGGAGGGGTTCCGCTCCAACCAGGGTGGCCGAAGCGTCCAGTACGTCGTAGCGGATGTGATGGGCCAGGATCCGTCCTTCCTCGGTGAGGGAGTGGAGGTCATCCCCCTGGTCGAGGGAACCGGATGGGGAGCCGCCCGCAACGCCGGGCTGAAGCGGTCCCTGGGGCGGATCGTCCTGGTGATGGACGGCTCGATCGAGCCGGTGGGCGACGTCTTCGGCCCGATCGAGGAGGCCCTGGCCGACCCGGCGGTGGGTGTGGTCGGCCCATTCGGCATCGTCACCACCGACCTGCAGAACTTCGATGCCTCCGACGGTCCGGAGGTGGATGCGATCGAGGGCTACCTCATGGCGGTGAGGCGCAAGGTCCTGCTCCACGTGGGGCTGTTCGACGAGAAGTTCAAGTGGTACCGAACCGCCGACATCGAGTACTCGTTCCGGGTGAAGGAGGCCAGCCTGCGAGCCGTGGTCGTGCCGATGCCGGTCACCCGCCACGAGCATCGGATGTGGTTCAACACCCCGCCCGACGAGCGGGCGAAGTGGTCCAAGCGCAACTATTACCGGTTCCTGGACAGGTTCCGGGGACGGTTCGACCTTCTAGTGGGGGGCGAGCCGCCCGGTTCCTAGCCCTCGACCGCGGCGGGAGGCGGCGGGGGGATCGGCTGCGTCTGAGGCTGGCCGATGATGTCCGGTCCCGACGGGACGCCACGGGCGTCGCCGCTCTCCGCCAGACGGGCCCGGGCCTCCTCGGTCGTGGGGATGGGCTTGTCGCCGTCGACGTACTGGCGAAGATCCGCCCCCTCGATGACCTCGATCACCATCAGCAGGTCCGAGAGCCGGTCGAGCAGGTCGCGCTTGGCCTCGAGCACCCGATTCGCGCGCTCGTGGGCCTCCTCGACCAGGCGCTTGACCTCCTCGTCGACGATGGACGCGAGCTCGGGCGAGAGCTCCTGGGCCGCGCCGGGGAACAGGAGGCGGCCCTCAGGGCTTCGGAACCCGTCGTTGCCGAAGGACAGCGGCCCCACGCGGTCGCTCATCCCGTACTCGGTCACCATTGCCCGGGAGATCTCGGTGGCCCGCTGGAGGTCGTTCTGCGCCCCGGTCGAGACCTGCTTGAAGCAGATCTCCTCGGCCGTCCGTCCACCCAGCAGGATGGCCAGGCGGTCCTTCAGCTCGGGCTCGGTCAGCAGGTACCGGTCCTCCAGCGGCCGCTGCATCGTCATGCCGAGCGCCGCCGCGCCACGGGGGATGATCGATACCCGGTGCACCGGGTCGGCCGTCGGCATGTCGAGGGCGACCAGCGCGTGGCCCATCTCGTGCTTGGCCACGATCTCGCGCTCACGCTCGGACATGATGCGGCTCTTGCGCTCCAGGCCTGCCGTCACGCGGTCGATGGCCTCCTCCAGCTCTTCCATCGTCACCGAGTTCTTCTCTCGCCGGGCGGCCAGGAGCGCGGCCTCGTTGATCACGTTGGCGAGGTCGGCCCCGGTGAACCCGGGCGTGCGCGACGCCAGCACCCGAAGGTCCACGTTCGGGTCGAGGGCCACGCCCCGTGCGTGCACGCGCAGGATGGCCTCCCGGCCCCGGAGGTCCGGCCGGTCCACGACCACCTGCCGGTCGAACCGGCCCGGGCGAGTGAGCGCAGGGTCCAGCACGTCCGGCCGGTTCGTGGCGGCCATGATGATCACGCCCTTGGACGAGTCGAAACCATCCATCTCCACGAGCAGCTGGTTCAGGGTCTGCTCCCGCTCGTCGTGCGCGCCGAACCCGGCTCCCAGCCCGCCGCCCCGGCCCTTGCCGATCGTGTCGAGCTCGTCGATGAACACCAGCGCCGGGGCCCGTTCCTTGGCCTGGTTGAACAGCTCGCGGACCCGTGCCGCGCCGAGGCCCACGAACATCTCGACGAACTCCGAGCCCGACATGAAGAAGAACGGGACGTTGGCCTCACCGGCCACCGCCCGGGCCAGGAGCGTCTTGCCGCACCCGGGAGGCCCGAGGAGCAGCACGCCCTTGGGGATCCGCCCTCCCAGGCGCTGGTACTTCTTGGGCGTCTTCAGGAAGTCGACGATCTCGCGGAGCTCCTCCACGGCCTCGTCCAGGCCGGCCACGTCCGCGAAGTTCGTCTTCATCTCCTTGCGGTCGTAGATCCGGACCTTGTTGCGGCCCAGGTTGAGGGCGGCCGAGGTCTGCGCGCCGCTCATCCTTCGGATCAGGAAGAACCAGAGCAGGCCGAACAAAAGGAGCGGCACCACCCACCCGATGAGGAAGCTCGAGAAGGGGTTCGGCGGGTTGCCGGTGTAGTGGACGCCCTTCGCATCCAGCTGGTCGGTGAGCTGGGTCGTCCCCTGGAGGATGGGCGGGATGTCGGTGGTGAACTCGACGTTCTGGCCGCCCTCCATGTAGGTGCCCGTCACAGTGGTCGTCGAGATCTTCACGGTCCCGTCGATCTGCCCCTGGTTCACTTTCGCCAGGAACGTCGAATAGTCGATCGAGTTGGGCCGCGGCGCCGCGACGTAGTTGAACAGGACCAGGACCACCAGGAACCCGACGACCCAGACCCACGGCGAGGTGCGCAGGCGCCGGGGCTCTCCCGAGCCACCGCCCAGATCGAACCCGGACCACCGGTTGCGCCGGTCGTTGTCGTTCGCCATGGCAGCCATCTTGCCACCGGATCGATCGTGTGACAGCCACCCGCCCGCCCGCGGTCACCTGCCGCCAGGCCGATCTCCCAGGGTCGGGAGCCTGTCCATGGGGGATACTGGGGCCCATGGCGCGTAGCCAGGCGGCGCCGCCGGATGACCCTGCGCTGAAGGAGCGGTTCGAGCGCGAGGTCCTCCCGCTCCTGCCCAGCCTGTACTCGGCCGCGCTTCGCATGACCCGCAACCCTTCGGACGCCGAGGACCTGGTCCAGGAGACGTACCTGCGGGCCTACCGGGGCTTCTCGGGGTTCGAGGAGGGCACGAACCTGCGGGCCTGGATGTACCGGATCCTCACGAACACGTTCATCAACTCCTACCGGAAGAAGCAACGGGAGCCGGTGACCGTGCAGGAGGACGACCTCGACGAGTGGTACCTGTACGACAAGCTGGGGGAGAGCGGGGTGGAACCCTCGGCCGAGGCTGAGGTCATCCGCAGCATGCCCGACGAGGACGTCCAGAAGGCCCTGGAGGCACTCCCGGAGGGGTTCCGCCTGGCCGTGCTGCTTGCCGACGTCGAGGGATTCTCGTACAAGGAGATCGCCGAGATCCTCGGCATCCCCATCGGGACCGTGATGTCCCGGCTGCATCGGGGAAGAAGGGCGCTGGAGAAGGCGTTGTGGCAAAGGGTACGGGAGAGAGGCCTTGTGTCCGATTGATTGCCGCCAGGTCCTGACGCAGATCGAGCTCTATCTCGACGGGGAGCTCGATGCGTCGCTGCACGCCGAGGTGCATGAGCACCTCGGGACGTGCGGCAACTGCACCGACCGCTGGGAGTTCCAGCGCCGGCTGAAGGACATGCTTCGGGCTAAGTGCGGCTGCGACGAGGTGCCCGCTGAGCTGGTCCAGCGGGTCCACGCGTTGCTGCACGAGACCCCGCCGGCCTCCTCCTAGCCGGCCCTCCCGCCCAGCCCTCCGTCGCCCCGGTTGGGCGGTTCCAGGTCCTGCGAACCCCCCGGGCCCCGGCGTCGAATGGTCGGGCGAAGGAGCGCCGCCATGACCAAGGGAACCCGACCCGGGCACCTGCCGCCCGCCTCCAGGACGGAGGACCAGGGCCGGGTGTGCTCCCATCCCGGCTGCCGTACGAAGCTCTCCATCTACAACCGTTCCGATCGGTGCTGGCAACACGCCGAGATCGTGTTCCCCAACTACCGGGGGAAGCGGCTGGCCGACCCTAGGAGCTGACGGAGCCCGCGCTCCCCCCTCCCGATGCGCGGGATCCGTGAAGAACGGCCCCGAAAGGGGTCGTTCTTCGTCTCCGGCCGGGGAAGCTAGGATTCGCGATTGGCGAGATCCCCATGTCTGGACGGGAGGGAGGGAGCTTCGAGTGGCCGACGAGCTCGGGACGATCCTGGGGGTGTGGGCACACCCGGACGACGAGACCTACTTGACCGCCGGGCTCATGGTCCGTGCGGTCCGAAACGGCTCCCGCGTGGTCTGTGTCACCGCTACGCGCGGGGAAGGCGGCTCCCTGGACGAGGAGAAGTGGCCGTCGGCGACGATGGGAGAGGTCCGCGAGCGGGAGCTGCTTCGCTCGCTCGCCGTCCTCGGTGTCGATGAGCACCTGTGGCTGGACCTTCCCGATGTGGACATGGACACGGCGCTGCCCGAGGTCGGGGCGGGAAAGGTTCGGGCCATCATGGGAGAGGTCCAACCCGACACCGTGCTCACGTTCGGTCCCGACGGCATGACCGACCATGCCGGGCACAAGTCGGTGTCCCGATGGGCCACCGACGCCTTCCACGAGACGGCCAAGCCCGGCGCCAGGCTCCACTACGCCACCATGACTCCGGATTGGGCCGAGCGGTGGGTACCGGTCTACAACCGATTCAACGTGTTCCGGCCCGGCACGCCCCCCGTAACGCCTCGCGAGGACCTCGGTATCGAGTACGACCTGCCCCCCGACATCCTCGAGCTGAAGCTCCGGGCCATCCAGGAGCACGTGAGCCAGGTAGAGGGGATGGTGCAGGCCTTCGGGGAGGACATCTTCCGCCAGGCCATGCGGGGCGAGTACTTCCGCCTCGCGGCGGTGAAGGCATGAGCGTTCCTCCTGAGCCGTTCACCGACCTGGACTGGGACCCGGCACGCGCGAGAGCTTTCGCCACACGAGCGGTGGACCTGTGGGAGGAGCTCCTGCGGGAGCTCCGAACCCTCCCGATCGCCCGAGGGCGCGCGGCGCAGGACGTACGCGACGCGGTCGCCATCCCGGTCCCCGAGGAGCCGATGCCCGACGACCTGCTGTTCGACCACCTTCGCGAGATGGTGTTCGAATGGTCGGTGTATCCGGGTCACCCGCGGTTCGCCGCCTACATCACCGGGGCCGGGACGGTGCCGGGGGCGGCCGCCGACCTCCTGGCCGCCGCGGTGAACATGAACCTCGGCGGGTGGATGCTCTCGCCGTCGGCCTCGGAGGTCGAGCAGCACCTCATGCGGTGGTTCGCCTCACTATTCGGCTTGCCCGACACCGCCGGTGGCATCCTCGTGTCCGGAGGTGCCATGGCGAACTTCGTCGCGTTGAAGGTAGCCCGGGACCACCAGGCCGGCTGGGACGTGCGGGCGCGCGGGGTCGCTGGCGGCCCCCCACTCGCCGTGTACATGTCGACGGAGACCCATATCGTGAGCTCCAGAGGCGCCGACATGCTCGGCCTCGGTACGGAAGCCGTTCGGCAGATCCCGGTGGACGACGACTTTCGAATCCGCACCGACCGGCTCCGGGACGCGATCCGGCATGACCGGGAGACCGGGGTTCGACCGATCGCGGTGGTGGCATCGGCGGGCACGGTGGCCACGGGCGCGATCGATCCCTTGAACGACCTGGCGAACTTGTGCGCCGATGAGGGACTGTGGTTCCACGTCGACGGGGCGTACGGAGCACCAGCAGCGTTTGCCGACGACCTCCGCCCACTGTTCGGCGGCATCGAGCGCGCCGACTCGATCGCCTTCGACCCCCACAAGTGGCTGTACACGCCGCACTCGGGCGGATGCGTCCTGGTGCGGGACCTGCAGCACCTGGCCGACTCCTTCTCGATCCATGCCACCTACGTGCGTCAGGACAAGGAGCGCACCGGCCGCGGCCTGGACTTCACGCAGCTCGGGCCACAGTTCTCCCGGGGGTTCCAGGCGCTGAAGGTGTGGGTATCCCTGTTGGCCCACGGGCGTCGGGCGTACGCTGCTCGAATCTCGCACGACGCCGCCCTGGCCCGTTACATGGGCTCACGGGTGCAGGAGCGTCCGGACCTCGAGCTGGCATGCCCGGTGGGGCTCTCGATCTGCTGCTTCCGATACGTGCCGGCAGACCTGCCCCGGGGCTCGGGATCCGAGGAGTACCTGAACGCGCTGAACGAGCGCCTGATGACCGAGGTCCAGCAGGATGGCCGGGTGTTCTTCTCCAACGCGGTCCTGCGCGACCGCTACGTGCTCCGAGCCTGCATCGTGAATTTCCGGACCGAAGCCGAAGACGTGGATGCCATCCTGGACGTGGCCGTCGAGCTGGGCGCCAAGCTCGATGCCGAGCTCCGCCCCCCCGCACTTCGAACGGGGGCGGCATGAGCGGTCTGGCCCTCGCGCTCCTTGGGTCGGGGGAGTTCGAGCCCTGGCAGGCCGAGGTGGACCGCTGGCTGCTCGAGCATTCACGCAACCCCGGTGGCCCGGTGTTGATCCTCCCCACCGCGGCGGCGCACGAGGGGGACGAGACGTTCGATTTCTGGGGGAACAAGGGCCTGGACCACTACCGATCGGCCGGGATCCCGGCGGAGGTGCTCGCGCTGAAGACGCGGGAGGACGCCTCGCGGCCCGAGTTCGCGGAGCGGCTGGACGACGCGTCCGTCGTCTTCTTCTCCGGCGGCAACCCGAAGGAGCTCTCGGCCAAGCTCGCGGGGACGCCATTCCTCGCCCAGATGCTGGCGGCGACGACGGCCGGGCTGCCGTACGCCGGATGCAGCGCCGGCGTGGCCTGCCTGGGCCCACTGGCGCCCGACAGCGATGCGCAGGTGGTGGACGAGAGCGTCTTGGATCATCCGGGTCTCGACCTGTTCCGAGACGTGCAGTTCATGCCGCACTGGGACGAGCTCGACCACTTCGCCCCCGGGCTCACCGACCTGTTGGTCTCGTGGAAGCCATCGCGGTGGCTGCTGTTCGCGATCGAGACGAACACGGCGGCCGTAGGCGACGGCGAGCGGTGGATGGTGGCGGGGTTGGGGAAGGTCCATCTGTACGCGGACGGGGAGTGGGAGCACTTCGGTGCGGGCGAGTCCTTCTCGCGGGCCCTTCCCCTCGGGAGCGCGTGGGGATAAGCCGATCGACGATGCCGCAGAAGAAGACGAAGCTCACGCGGGAGAGCCCGATCGAGCAGCGGGCCCCCGAGATCACCCGGATCCTCTCGGAGACCTATCCCGATGCCAAGGTCGCGCTGAACTTCTCCACTCCTCTCGAGATGCTGGTGGCCACCATCCTGTCGGCCCAGTGCACGGACGAGCGGGTCAACCAGGTGACGAAGACGCTGTTCGAGAAGTACCGGACGTGCCAGGACTACCTGAAGGTTCCCGAATCGGAGCTCGCAGCCGACATCAAGCCCACGGGCTTCTTCAACCAGAAGACAAGATCGATCCGTGGGGCCTGCCAACGGATCGCTGAGATCTTCGGGGGAGAGGTCCCGGACACCATGGAGGACCTCCTGACGCTCCCAGGCGTGGCTCGCAAGACCGCGAACATCGTGCTCGGCAATGCGTTCGGGAACGTCGAGGGCATCGCCGTCGACACCCACGTGCGGAGGCTCGCCGAACGCCTCGGCTTCAGCGGGGAGAAGGACCCCGACAAGATCGAGCGCGACCTGATGCGGTTGGTGCCGAGGGAGAACTGGTTCCCGTTCACCTACGTCCTCATCGAGCACGGGCGAACGCTCTGTACGTCGCGGAACCCGAAGTGCGAGATCTGCCCGGTCAATCGCCTGTGCCCGTCGAGCCGGGTCTAGGGGTCGGGGTCCAGCGTCCAGGGTCGGGGTCAGCCCAGGGCCGCGAGCGGCTCGGGCCTACCGACCCCTCGCATGGCCCGCCGCTCCTCCTCGGAGGTCCCGCCCCACACTCCGGCGTCCTGCCCGGTCGCGAGGGCCCACTCGAGGCAGTCGGGGCGCACCGGGCACATGGCGCAGACGGCCTTGGCCGCTTCCACCTGAGCCAGTGCGGGACCCGTCGACCCGACGGGGAAGAACAGCTCGGGGTCGACCCCGATGCACCTGGCCTGCCGGACCCAGTCCATGCCCACCCCCCGCGGATCAAACGCACAAGCGCCCCGCGGGCGAGGGGCCGAGCGGCGCCGAATATACTCCGGCGGGTTTTCCACAGCAATGGCTGAACATACGTTCAACCCGGATGGGTTCCCCGTGGTCGTCGCCCACCGGGGCGCCTCCTCCACGCACCCGGAGAACACCCTCGCGTCATTCCGGGCGGCGCTCGACCTGGGCGCCCCGATCGTGGAGCTTGACGTCCGCCTGTCCGCCGACGGGGTTCCAGTGGTGATCCACGACCCCGACGTGTCCCGAACCACCGACGGCTCGGGCTGGGTCCACGAGCTGACCCTCGAGGGGCTCCGCCGGTTGAACGCCGGCACGCCGGATCGGCCACAGGGGATCCCCACCCTCCGGGAGGTGCTGGACGCCGTGAGCGGCCGGGGCGGGGTCGCCGTTGAGATCAAGAACATCCCCGGAGAGCCGGCCTACGACGACGAGCGGGAGGGGATCGTGGAGGCGGCGCTCGCGGAGGTCGAGGTCAGCAGGTTCCAGGGGCCCGTCCTGGTCATCTCGTTCAACCCACGCTCCATCGCGGCGTCCAAGCGGATCGCCTCGCACGTGGCCACGGGCTTCCTGTTCACGGCGGCAGTCGATCCGGATGCCGCCCTGGCCCACGTGCTCGACGCGGGACACGAGTTCGCGTTCCCGGGGCATCGGGCGCTCCTGCCGGCGGGTGCGGGCTTCGTCTCGCGGGCGCACGACGCGGGCGTGCGGGTGGGGACGTGGACGGTGGACGACCGGGAGACGTTCGGCCTCCTGCTCGGCTGGAACGTGGACGCGGTGGCTTCCAACGACCCGGCCATGGGACTCGACGTCTTGGCCGAGCGGCGGGGTTCAGGCGGTGGGTGACGCGGTGGGGGGTGCAGTGAGCGAGGCGGTCGGCGACGCGGTCGGCGACGCGCTTGGCGTTGGCGAGAGCGAGGGCGAGGGCGAGGGGATGGGCCCGACGGTGAGCGTGAGCACGGCGGGGAGGGCGAGCGAGCCGTTCGGCGCGCTCGCCCCGACGACCACGTGGTAGACCCCGGGGATGTCCGGCTGGGCCGGCGATCCCGTCGCCGGCCACAGGAGGTCGAGCGTGACTCCGGTCTGGCCGGGGAACGTCGCGATCTCGTTCCCGGATGGGTCGAGCACGGAGACCGTCCACGTCATCGACGCGGAGCCCTTCGCCCGGATCCTGATGTCCACCGGTTGGCCCGTGACGATGGTCGAGGAGGAGAGGCGCGGGTTGTACAGCTTCGGCAAGCCGATGGCCGCGACGCCCGAGCGGAGGGCGGGGAGCATCGC
>Ga0209887_1000596_pt1 | contig 10916 bp, 9 predicted proteins | sample GWRWN1_30_40_FD_187230 | JGI IMG/M metagenome (GOLD analysis project Ga0209887, IMG submission 187230) | Riverbed sediment microbial communities from areas with no vegetation in Columbia River, Washington, USA - GW-RW N1_30_40 (SPAdes)... | ecosystem: Environmental > Aquatic > Freshwater > River...
TGGACGGATTGCCCCGAGACATGCAGGGCTTCGATGTGGCTTTGTCGCCTAGCGAGTGGGACGTGAGTAGCGGGCCTTATGCGTGTCTGTCTCAAATGCGCTCGTTAAGCCGTGATCTAGCAAAAACCACCGCGAAACTCGTCGAGCACCCGGAACGGTTAGCTTCGCGCCCTGCGCGGCGGCGCTGCGATCGCGAGCAAGAAGTCGTGGAGTTGAATTCAAAGCGCCCGTGCGGGATGAGCGAAACAAATCAAGAAAGTCTAGAAGTAATAGTCTACCCTTGATTTCCGTCAGTCCGACATCAGAGAAGTTTTGCGAAAAAATTACCCAAACCAGATGACCAAAGCCTGGCACTTTTGATCTCCCAATGCCGTTTGACGGCTCGGCGGCGAAGCGCTTATAGAGAAAGCAAAAAGCGAGAGGAGCCGTAACGATGAAGAACCGCGCCGCAGAGATACGCGCCGGCCTGAAACACCCCGTGATCGACGGCGATGGCCACTGGTTGGAACCGGTGCCGGTCTTTCTCGAGTACTTGTGCGAAGTGGGCGGCGCTCAAGCAATCGACCGGATGAGAGCACTGTGGCAGCGAAATCACGCGTGGTACCGCTCCACCTGGCCGCAACGCCGGCACAATCGCACCCGGCGCAGCAACTGGTGGGGCGTCACCAGCAAGACCCTCGACAAGGCAACGGCGCTGCTCCCGGCGCTGTTGAACGAACGGCTGCCGGAGTTGGGCATCGACTTTGCGTTGATCTATCCGAGCCTCGGGCTCGCGCTGAACGGCATTGCTCAGGATGACCTGCGCCAGGCAGCGGCCCGCGCCTACAACAAGATGACAATCGACATGTTCGCACCCTATGCCGCGAGATTCGCCCCGGTAGCGATCATTCCCGCGCATACGCCGCAGGAAGCGATTGAGGAACTCGAATACGCCGTCGATAAGCTGGGCTACCGAGCGATCATGCTAAAGGGAAACCAGGAACGGCCGATCCCGAGCGCAGCGGAAGGGATCGATGCGAAGAAAGCCGCGTGGTACGTCGATACCATCGCCCTCGACAGCCCACTCGATTATGATCCATTCTGGCAGCGCTGCGTTGACCTGGGCGTCGCCGTGACTCAACACTCGGGTAGCGGCCGCTGGCCGGATCGCTGCTCTATCACCAACTTCACCTACAACCACATTGGCCACTTCGCCGCATCGAATCACGCCTTCGCGAAAGGGGTTTTCCTCGGTGGTCTGGTGCGGCGCTACCCGAGCCTCAATTTCGGCTTCATGGAAGGCGGCGTAAGCTGGGCCTGTCAGTTGTGCGCCGATCTGATCGAACACTGGGAAAAGCGCCGCCCAGCCGGCTTACAAAACCCCAGAGCCACCAGCATCGCCGCGATGCATCGGTTTATCGCCAAGTACGGCGACGCGAGACTGAAAGCCAATGCCGACGCGATCATGAACAGCCTGGACTTTTTGCGGCCGGAATGCAGCGTCGAAGAACTGGCGCGGCCGGAGTTTATCGCCGACGATTTTGCCGCGGCAGGCATCGAGTCGAAAGAGGATATTTGCAAGCCCTTCTCCGATAACTTCTACTTCGGCTGCGAGGCGGACGACCGAACGACCCTGTGGGCCTTCGATCCCCGAATGGGCTTCCGCCTGCGGCCGGTGTTCAGCTCCGACTTCACGCATTTCGACGTCCCCGACTTCGCGGAAGTAATTCCCGAAGCGTTTGAGATGGTGGAGAAGGGCTTCGTCACCGAACAGGATTTTCGCGAGTTCACCTTCACCAATGCTGCCAAGCTGCACACGCGTAACAATCCGAACTTCTTCAAGGGTACCGTTGTCGAGCAAGCCGTGGCCGACGAGTTGGGCCTCAAGACAACGTCACCCGCTACGAACGCCTAGACAACTTTAATGGCGTTAAGATCGTGCAGCTATCGGACGTGGTTGAAATTGACATCTGTCCCGGTCCGACGGTATAGGTCGGGTCATAAAAACGGTGGCTTAAATTTCCTATACATCTAAAGGAGGAGGCATGACATGGACACAGCAGACCTTAACGACGCCTACACCGTCCGCTCGCTGGACGATCTCGCCGAGATCTATGCCAAGCCGTTGCCCAAAATCGCCAACAAGGAAAACGACCACATCACCGAGGTCGGGCGAGCCTTCATCGCCGCGTCGCCGTTCCTCGTGCTCGCCACCTCCAACGGCGATAGCATCGACTGTTAGCCCAAGGGCGATGCGCCGGGTTTCGTGCAGCTGCTCGACGATCGCACGCTGCTGATCCCCGACCGTCCGGGTAACAACCGCATCGACGGGATGAAAAACCTGCTGGTCAATCCGAAAGTCGGGATCATCTTCATGGTTCCAGGCTCCAACGAGACCTACCGGGTCACCGGCAGCGCGGCCATCAGCACCGACCCCGAGCTGCTGAAGCGGTTCGAGGTGCGGGGCACGCTACCCCGCGTCGTCATGCGGGTCTCCGTCGAGGAGGCGTTCAATCACTGCCCGAAGGCCTTCGTACGCGCCAAGCTGTGGGATGCGAAGCCCGCCCGACCGGCGCGCCGACCCACGGCGACTTCGCGGCCAGCCGCGACGGCAAGGACGCGGCCTACGCAAAGGACTATAACGAAAAATACGCCGAACGCCTGAAGACCGAGCTGTACTGAGCCGGGAAAGCGCTTGCTTCGCTGTGACGGTTGCAATAGATTGCACGATAGTTGGCAAACAACCTGGGACTTTCGGGGTTAATCCGTTGGACGATAAACTAAAACTAAGGAGGACAGCCATGATCGACATGCATGCCCATTGGAGGCCCGCCGAGTTGATCGACGCCCTGCGCGCCCGCACCAAGGAACCGCGCATCGTGCGCAATCAGGACGGCGTCGAAATACTGAAGAGCCGGATCGGCGAGGAGCCGCTGTCCAAGGCGTTTGATGACGTGGGGTTCCATCTCGCAAAGATGGTACGCCAGGACGTGAGCACCAGTGTGCTGTCGCTGCTCGGTTCGTTCTGCTGGATCGAGTCGCAGCCGGTCGAGGTTTCGCTGCCGCTGTGCAGGATGGTCAACGATGCACTGTCAGGGATTTGCCAGAAATACGAGGGGCGCTTCAGTGTGTTTGCCGCGCTGCCGCTCGTGGATATGTCGGCTGCCGCCGCCGAGTTTGAGCGCGCGCTGGCGCTGCCGGGTGTGATCGGCGCGCAAGTACCGGGAAATGGGTTTCTCACGAAGAAGGACGCCGAGAACATGCGCCCGCTGTTGGAGGTGGCGAACCGGCACCGTGCGATCGTGTTCATTCACCACGGTCCGCTGCCTGGCGATGCGTTTCCCAAGGTAGCCGGCGACACCGACAACGCGCGCCGCCGCAACGGCACGCTCGACATGCAAGCGAGCCTGTCCTCGGTGATGGTGACGCTGTGCCTCACCGATTACCTCGCCCCGTACACCGATGCGATGGTCCTGGTTCACAATCTCGGCGGCAATATTCCGTACGAGATCGAGCGCATGGATCACCGCAGCCTGCTGGATACACAGAACGAGGAACTGCCGTCGTCGCGCTTCCGCCGCGCCAAGGTGTACGTGGATTGTAACTCGTTCGGCCCGGGCGCGATCGAGGCCGCGGTGCGCTTGTATGGCGCCGAGCGCATCGTGTGCGGCACCGACGGAACCGAATTCGGCTGCGAGTGGACCAGCAAGGCGCTTGCGGAAGCGCAGATCGGCGAGGATGCGCGCGCGCAGATCTTGCACCGCAATGCCACAGCGATGATGTCACGGCTCGCAAAGGTCGCGCAGCGCGACACAGTCGCCGCGTAATCCTCGCTCGGGCGGAGAACGGGGTCGAATTGAGCTAGCCCGGGTTTCACGGACAGTTAGTTAAGCGACAGTTTGACCGACTCGTACTTCTGCCCGTCATTGCCACGGGCCATCACGTGATAGAGCAGTCCTTCGGCATGGACTCGCGGATGGCGCGGCATCATCTTTCCCCATCAAACGTTAGTAGAGTTAGGCAAGTCTGACACCTGACAGGCGAAAGCTAGGCTGCCAACGGCAACTGCTTCCGACCACTGCGTCTCTCGCACCGCCGAGCCACCCTCAAGAGCTGTCTCTACCCATTGGCGATGGGCTTGTTGAAAATCCGCGAGTTTCGAAAAGCCGCACAATGCGACTAACCCTGGTAAATCGATCACTGCATACCGTTTGGGTGGTTGTTGAATCTCATGGTAGCTACTGGTCGCCCACTTTACAGGATGTCGGACGACGCCTGCGCGGACCATATTTAAGTCAATGTACACAATACATCGATGCAGGGGCTCGTCGGTTTCAATAGCGGTGGCATGATAACGGTCCTCCCAAAACGCCCCGTGCCGCCCGTTGCGCTCGATATATCCTTGACCGGTGCGGCCAGCAATTAACTGCATACTGCGGGCAATAACGTTTGGGCCGGTGTCTTTGATCAGAAAATGGACATGATTGCAGGTGACCATGTAATCCAGCACCGAAAGACCGAAGCGCTTTTTGGCTTCGAATACCCAGCGCAAATGACGGCGCCCACCGAGAACGGCAAATCAAAGGCAGCGCCCCGATCGGCGAATAACTATGGAACGAACGGGTCGAATCTTTTTAAGCACTTAAGTCAACATTTGACTCTGGCCCTACTCTCCGATTTTGTCCAGTTAGTCAACAGCGTCCCATTCCCGTCCGCACGTTCCCGCACTCTCAATACGCGAAATTGAAAATATTGATTACTTGTTGACCCACGATTCGCAACTCGCCACCGCTGCTGCGCTAAGAGCGAGCGCTAGTGATGGAGCTATTGCATCGATACGGCGGGCTTAGGCAGCGGATGATCGCCGAGCGGTTTGGAGGTTTGGGTGAGGGTTTGGTGAGCCGCGATCGCAGAGCGATCCGCGAAAAGATCGAGACTGAACCGAAGATCCGAAAGTGGTTTCAGGATCTCACCAGGCTAAGGACTTAGGTCAAGATTTGACCCTTAGCGTGCTCCGAAAGCAGGCGGAGCGATTGGCGCAAGATTGTCTAGAATAGAAAGCCCCTAACCGCACAACTCGGTGAAGCCGCCAACCGCCTGCCGGAGAATTTCAAGGCCCAGCGCGCCGAGATTGAGTGGCGCAAAATCATCGGCCTGAGAAATCGCATCGTTCACGATTATTTCAACATCGATGTAGAGATTGCTTGGGAGATCATCCAGAAAGATTTGCCGAACCTCAAATCGAAGCTTTCGCTCATCCGCACGTGACCGATAGAGCTGCTCATTTTCACGTTTCCGGAATTCTGGAAACGTGAAAGTTTGGCCTGATAGGATCCGAGACCGTCACATTGTGTCGGTTTAGATCGCCGGGCGAGGTACCCAAACCGTCACGCCAGCAACCGGCATCGACCTTGCCAGAATGCCCGAGCTAGTTTTCGTGAGCAGACTGGAACGCAGCGAAGCGATTGCTACTCACCGGTCCAGCCACTATTCGCCAACATTCTCTGCGTTAGATTTCGAATGTCAAAAGTTAAAAACGTGACCCCATCGGTTTCCGCCATGAGAAGCTTGGAGGTTTGACGAGGGGCTGGTGAGCCGCGATAAAGGAGGTTTAGATTCTCAAATCACGCAACCAACTTCTCTGGGTTAGATTATACACGGCGCAATACGACAGGTTGACATAAGACCAAGTTATCCGATAATCTCTTCGCCCAAAACGGTCATCGGAGGGATGGCCCCGCCCGTTCCTTGGGTTTCCCAAAGGTCGGTAAGCCCCTGGTCGCGCGGCAATTGTCATGCTTTTTGTGCCCGCGCATGAAAAGTAATTTCCTATCACTCTGGCTTCGAGCGCCGGTTTTCTTGCTGGTGCCGGCCTACAACAAGGACGCCACTATCGCGACCACCGTGCAATCGATGCTGCAACTGAACTACCCGAGTACGAAGTGATCGTGATCAACGACGACCCTGGGACGGCACGCTGGTCGAGCTGAGACGCGTGTTCGCGCGGGTGGCGTTTTCCGAGGCGTACTGGGAGCGCATCGAGGTCAGGCACCGACAGTTGAATTCGATATGGGGCCTGTGGGACTTGCTGCGCTGGCTCGCGGGCGCCAAGGCCAACGGGGCGAGATGCGACGCACCGCGAGCTCGCACCGGAGTCCATAGCATTCCTGATGAACGAGAACATCATGGGTAAACTGCGGGTATTGGCCAAGGAAATTAACCAACTGTTCAGGCTGTCCGACGAAGGTTCCGGTCAAACCGGGCGCCGCTTCCTCCAAGTGCTGTTCCTCGCGGCCGCCTATGTGTTTTCCGGCTGGCTTGGCTCGCTGCTGGCCGTTCCCCCCGGTTATGCCACCGCTGTCTTTCCCGCGGCTGGTGTCGCGCTCGCGGCGTTGTTGCTGTATGGCGCGCCATTGGCTCCGGGGGTATGGCTTGGCTCGTTCGCAATGAATCTCGCCATCGGCTACCAGGGAAGCGGGCACGTCACGGCCACCAACGCCTCGCTGGCCGCGACCATAGCAATCGGGTCCACGGCCCAGGCCTTGGCGGGAGTCTGGCTGATAAGGCGCGCGATCGGCTTCCCCAATGCGCTGGATCGCGAGAAGGACATCGGATTGTTCCTGCTGCTGGGTGGGCCGTTGAGCTGCCTGGTCAGCGCGACGACGGGTGTGATGAGTCTTCACTTCTATGGTTTGATCGCGACCGATCAGTACCTTCAAAACTGGTTGGTTTGGTGGGTGGGGGATGCGATCGGCGTGGTCGTCACCACGCCGCTGCTGTTCGCGATTCTTGGCAAGCCGCGCCCGGCCTGGCGGCCAAGGCGCACGGCACTTGTCTTGCCGCCCATCGCATTGCTCGCTGCCAGTGTCGCGTTGTTCCTGCTGGCGAGCCGTTGGGAGCAGGATCGCCTGCGCGTCGCGTTTCACCAGCGCGCCGACACTGTGGCGACTAACCTGGAAACTGGTGTCGATGGCTATCTGCAATTTCTGCGTGCCATCGAGCGTTTCTACGTTATTTCCGGCACGGTCGACCGGCACAAGTTTCACGAGTTCGCGCAGACTGCGTTGCGGGATTTTCCCGGGCTTGCCGCACTCAGCTGGAACCCTCGAGTGCGCGATGCCGCGCGTGCGTCGTTTGAGGCCGCGGTTCGGCACGAAGGTTATGCGGGTTTTCGGTTCATGGAGCGCGATGCGCAGGGCCGGTTGCGACCGGCGGCGCGCCGCGACGAGTACATCGTTGTGACGTATATCGAGCCTTATGCCGGGAACGAGGCCGCCTTGGGGTATGACATCGGCTCGGATGCCAGGCGCCGGGCGGCGATCGAGCGGGCGCACGAAAGCGGCGCGACGGTAGCTACCGGACGTATCCGACTGGTACAGGAACCCGGAGAACAGTGGGGAATACTACTGCTCCAGCCAGTATACCGGGACGGCGAGGCGCTCAACGATGCCGAATCGCGCCGACGCGCGCTTCAGGGGTTCGCGGCCGGCGTGCTACGAATGTCGTCCATCGTGCGGGCCGCAATGCCGGTCGCCGACCGCCACGACATGTCGCTGCGGTTTCTGGACGAATCGGCGCCGCAATCCGAGCGCACGCTGCACGAGATCAACGCCGGCATTGCCACACCCGCGGCCGAGGCGCTTCGGTTCGATCACATTTTCGAAGCTGCCGGGCGAAGCTATCGCATCGTGGCGCTCCCCACGCCGGCCTATCTTGCGGCGCACCCGGCGTTGGTAGCGTGGTCAGTGCTGGTCGCGAGTCTTGTGTTCTGCGCGCTGCTCGAGGCATTCCTGCTGTTCGTCACCGGCCGCGCCGCACAAGTGGCGCGGTTAGTTGAGGAGCGCACCCAGGAGCTACGTGACAGCCGCGAGCGCCTGGCGCTCGCGATCGAAGGCTCGAACCAGGCCCTGTTCGACTGGGACGTCGTCACCGGCAAGGTGGTCCTGGGCGAACAATGGTCGCGCATCATCGGAGGTGGCCACGGCACCCTCGTCACGACCATCAATGATTTCCAGGCGCTGGTACATCCCGACGATGTGCCGCAAGTGCGCCAGCAGAGCGCCGACTTGGTCCGCGGCCAGCGCTCCTTCTATTACGTCGAACACCGCGTGCGCAGCGAGACCGGCGGCTGGATCTGGGTCGCCAGCCGGGCCAAGGTGGTCGAGCGCGACGCGGCCGGGTGTGCGACGCGCGTCGCAGGAACCAACGTAGACATCACCGAGCGCAAGGAGGTCGAGCGGCTCAAGAATGGGTTCATCGCGACCGTCAGCCACGAACTGCGCACGCCGTTGAACGCCATCATCGGGGTAACGGAGATACTGATCGAGGATGCCCGCGACCTCAAGCGGGAAGAAGAGATCGAGCCGCTGGAGCGCGTGCTGCGTGCGGGCCGTCACCTTCTCGCCCTGATCAACGACATTCTCGACCTCTCCAAGATCGAGGCGGGCAAGATGGAGCTATATTTTGACTCCTTCCCCATCGCGCCGTTGGTCGAGGACGTCGTCAAGACGATCCAGCCCATGGCGCAGAAGAACGGCAATCAGCTGGTAGTCAACTGTTCCGCCGATACCGGCACGATGTACGCCGACCAGACGCGGGTCCGGCAGGCCTTGCTCAACCTCGTGAGCAACGCCAACAAATTCACCGACCGCGGCAAGGTCACGATCAGCGCGCAGCGCACGGTAGAGGACGGCGGCGCATGGATCACGCTGGCGGTCACGGACACCGGGATCGGCGTGACGCCCGAACTGATGGGCCGGCTGTTCCAGGAGTTCGTGCAAGCTGAAACCACCACCACACGCAGGTACGGCGGCACCGGGCTCGGGCTTGTCATCAGCCGGCGCTTCTGCCAGATGATGGGAGGGGATATCACCGTCGAGAGCGAGATCGGCCGGGGATCGACGTTTACGATCCGCCTTCCCGCCGAAGTGCTGGCCGCGCAACCGGTCCCGCTCGCCCGGCGCGCACAGGCTGCACCGGCGGCGCGGGCGCCCAGCTGAACAACGTATTGGTGATTTGACATGCCTATCACGCGGGCCCAATGAGGACGAAAGGAGCGACCGACATGACAAAAATTCTCTGCGTCGAGGATAGTGACGACAACCTGTACATGCTGCACCGGCGATTGGGCCGCGCTGGATTCGACGTCAAGGTCGCCAGGAACGGCGCCGAGGGGGTGGAATGGGCAAAGACATCGCAGCCCGACCTGATCGTGATGGATCTGAATCTTCCGGGGCTCAACGGCTGGGAGGCGACTCGCCGCCTGAAGAGTCAGCCGGAAACAAAACACATTCCGATCATCGTGCTTACCGTCGAAACCTCGAAGAAAAGCCGCGACGATGCGATCGCCGCGGGTTGCGACGATTTTCTACTGAAGCCCATTGATTTCGGAACGCTGATCCAGAAAATCCGGTCGCTCGTCGGAGGGGGCGAGAGGCCGTGACGGGTTCGCCCGTCAACCATTCGCTGTTGACTTTTGTCTGCTCTTGCAGTGCGTCGGCGTCGGAGGGGGCATCGTGACGATTCTGTACGTCGAGGACAACGAGGACAACATATACGTCATCAAGAACCGGTTCGCCCGCGTCGGCTTCACCGTTCTAGTTGCGACAGACGGCGAGCAGGGAGTGGCGATGGCCGCGGCCGAGCGACCGGACCTGATCCTGATGGACTTAGGACTGCCGGGGCTGGACGGCTGGGAGGCGACGAAACGGATCAAGTCGCAGCCTGAGACCCGGCACATTCCGGTCATCGCGCTCTCCGCACACGCCATGACGGGGGACCGGGAAAAAGCGCTCGCGGCGGGATGCGACGATTTCGACACGAAGCCGGTGGAGATGCCGCGGCTTTTGTCGAAAGTCCGGGCGCTGCTGTCGAAAGAAGAGGCGTCGTGAGCCCTGCCCAGAGCGCGCTGCCGATCACCGGGGCCGTTGGATCGCCGGAAAGCGAAAAGGAATGAAGATCAAGGTCAGCGCTAAAGATCAGCCGTCGTATCCAATGATCCAAGGCATCGACGCCAAGCGCTAATCAAGCAAGCAGCGGAGTATTGCCGGCTAGGCGAGTCAGAGCTTACCAGGAAACGGGGGCGGCATCGGCAGGAACGCGCGCTAGTGATGGAGCTATTGCATCGATACAGCGGGCTTAAGCAACTGCATGATCGCCGAGCGGTTTGGGGGTTTGGATAGAGGGGTTGGTGAGCCGCGATCGCAGAGCGATCCGCGAAAAGATCGAGACTGAACCGAAGATCCGAAAGTGGTTTCAGGATCTCACCAGGCTAAGTACTTAGGTCAAGGTTTTGACCCTTAGTCCATTCCACCCAGCCTATTCAGCCATCTGGCTCCTTCCCGAGCCTCGTTGAAGGACGAACCACACCGTCGCCAACTCGGGCACTCGTCTCATATTTGACCGACGATTGCTACCTTGGTACTGTAAGGGTGCTATGAACCTACGAGATTTTGCCCAGCACATTAAGAAAGAGTCTACCGCCGTTCTGCTTCACCGCGCACGGAAAGCAAGCCTCAAACGTATTATGGCGCATGAAGAGACTTTAGAAGCATCGAGAAAAAAACCAGCAAAGAAGCGAGCGGGAAGCAGATAATTGCTCTATATCGATACTTCCGTTCTCCTGCCTTATACCCTCACACAAGCCGTCGAAGCAGCTCGATACCGCAGCACCGAAAAGTTTTTTGCAAGAATAAGCCAGGGTCGCTTGTTCGCCGCTACGTCTTTCTATGCGCTACACGAGCTATACGTTTTTGCTACTCTCCGATTTTGTCCAGTTAGTCAACAGCGTCCCACCATCCATCACACACAGTTAGTCAACAGCGTCCCACCATCCATCACACCATCCATCATATTTAGGGTGAGCAGCGAACGAGATTCCATAAGTATCCGGCGTATCGGCTTCATACCCCGGCATCACCCAATAAGTCTTTCCTGTG
>Ga0209887_1000598_pt1 | contig 10896 bp, 7 predicted proteins | sample GWRWN1_30_40_FD_187230 | JGI IMG/M metagenome (GOLD analysis project Ga0209887, IMG submission 187230) | Riverbed sediment microbial communities from areas with no vegetation in Columbia River, Washington, USA - GW-RW N1_30_40 (SPAdes)... | ecosystem: Environmental > Aquatic > Freshwater > River...
CACCGGGCCGGAGAGGAACTCGACGCCCAGGCCCCTGAGCCGCTCGGCTTCGGCATCGACGTCGTGCACGAGGAAGAGGACCTCGCCGGCCGGGCCCCCCTGGGTGGGCTCGCGGCGGATCAGGGCGGAGGCGCGCGTGTGCTCGAGGAGCCCGAACCTCGTCTCGCCGGTGACGAACTCCGCGTATCCCGCGTCGCGGAGCTTAATGAGGAGCCCGACCACGTCCCGATAGAACGCGGCCGATGCCTCCAGATCGCGGACGTACAGGATCACAGAGCCGACGCTCTCCACGGCCACTATCGAACCACAGCCGGCTCTGGCTTCCGTGCCACGGGGCCCTTCCACCCGGGGATCCGGCTCCCCTCGTGTTCGTCGTGCCGGGGGTCGGCGGGCGTTGGTACTCGTACTACAACGCGGGCGCGTGGGTCGCAGGGCTGCCGCTCGTCTGGCTCGGCAGACCGTCCCCCGACCCGGATGGCGAGATCCGTCGGGTCCTGTTCACGTTGAAGGGGGCGGTCGTGGGCCACGCGGTGCTTTTGCTATGGGGGTCGGCCTGGATTTGCAGGGCCTCAGGGCGGACCGGCATGGCGGGTCCGGGCACTGGCTGCTGCCGGCTGCGTGTCTGAGTTCGTTGACACAAGTGGGTGTCGATGTTATCGTTTTCACCACTGCGCGCCGGTCTCCGGCGCGCGCGCGTTTCCCGCGAGGCCGTGTCGCGCCCCATGGACTACAAGGCGACCCTGAACCTACCCCGCACCGACTTCCCGATGCGGGCGAACCTGCCGCAGCGGGAGCCCGAGTTCCTCCGCCGCTGGGAGGCGCTCGACCTCTACCGCCGTCTGCGGGAGCGCGCGGCGGGGCGACCTCTCTGGATCCTCCACGACGGCCCGCCCTACGCGAACGGTCACATCCACATGGGGACGGCCCTCAACAAGGTGCTGAAGGACCTCGTTGTCAAGTCGAAGACCATGCTGGGGTTCAATGCGGTCTATGTCCCGGGCTGGGACTGCCACGGTCTCCCAATCGAGCACCAGGTGGACAAGGAGCTCGGCCTCGACCAGGCCGGCGGGGACGTCCGGCAGGCGATGGACCCGATCGAGAAGCGGCGCCGCTGCCGAGCGTACGCCCTCCGCTTTATCGATATCCAGCGCGAGGAGTTCCAGCGACTCGGGGTGTTCGGGGATTGGGCGCATCCCTACCAGACGATGGCCCCCGCCTATCAGGCGACGATCGTCCGCGAGTTCGGCCGCTTTGTGCGGAAAGGCATCGTCTACAAGGGGCTCAAGCCCGTCCACTGGTGCATGTACTGCAAGACGGCGCTGGCCCAGGCCGAGGTGGAGTACGAAGAGCAGCGGACGCCGTCGGTGTACGTCAGGTTTCCCCTGGTCACCCCGCCCCCCGGCCTGCGCGACGCTCCGAGACCGTCGCTCGTGATCTGGACGACCACGCCCTGGACGCTCCCGGCGAACTTGGCGGTCGCCGTGCATCCGAGCGAGGACTATGTCGCGCTGGCCACCGGGGGGGAGACGCTGATTGTCGCCGCGGCGCTCGCCGACCAGTTCGTGAAGATCGCGGGGCTGCGGGACGCCAACCGCATTGGCACGCTGACCGGTGTGAGCCTCGAGGGGATCGAGTATCGCCACCCGTGGATCGATCGGACCGGACGCGTCGCGAGCGCCCCGTTCGTCGCGACGGACACGGGCACGGGTCTCGTCCACATCGCTCCGGGCCATGGAGAGGAGGACTACGAGCTCGGCCGCTCTCTCGGGCTCCGCATCTACAATCCCGTCGATGACGACGGTCGCTTCGTCGCCGAGGTCGAGCGCTTTGCGGGTCTGACCGTGTGGGACGCCAACCCGAAGATCGTCGCGCATCTGCGGGCCCTCGGCGCCCTCGTCGCCGAGGTGACGCTCACCCACACGTATCCCCACTGCTGGCGCTGCAAGAATCCGACGCTCTTCCGGGCGACGGAGCAGTGGTTCATCTCGCTGGACGACAACGCCCTGCGCGAGCGGGCGCTCGCGGCGATCCGGAGCGTGGAGTGGATCCCGCCGTGGGGCGAGGAGCGCATCACCAACATGATCGCCCACCGCCCGGACTGGACGATCTCGCGCCAGCGGGTCTGGGGCGTGCCGATCGTCGCCTTCTACTGCGGGGGCTGTGACCACATTCTGCTCGAGGACCGGATCGTCGAGCACGTGGCCGCGATCATGCAAGCGGGCGAGGGGGCGGACGAGTGGTATCTCCGGGAGGCCGGCGCGCTCCTTCCCGCGGCCACGGCCTGCCCAAGGTGCAGCGGCCGCGACTTCCGCAAGGAGACGGATATCCTGGACGTCTGGTTCGACTCCGGGTGCAGCCACGCGGCCGTCCTCGAGGTCCACCCGGATCTCCGCTGGCCCGCGGACATGTACCTGGAGGGCTCGGATCAGCACCGCGGCTGGTTCCACTCGTCGCTCCTCGAGGGAGTGGCGACGCGGGAGAGACCGCCGTACCGTGCGGTCCTGACGCACGGCTTCGTCGTGGACGGCGAGGGGCGGAAGATGTCGAAGTCCCTCGGCAACACGGTCGCGCCACAGGACGTGATCGCCCGCTACGGGGCCGAGGTGTTGCGACTCTGGGCGGCCTCGGAGGACTACACCGAGGACATCCGGCTGTCCGAGGAGATCCTGACGCACCTCGCGGAGGCCTACCGACGGGTCCGCAACACCTGCCGGTTCCTCCTCGGGAATCTCGCCGACTTCGATCCGGCGCGCGACCTCGTCCCGGACGACCGCCTCGAAGAGCTGGACCGCTGGGCACTCCTGCGCCTCGGGCGGACGATCGACCGCGTGCGGAAGGCGTACGAGACCTACCAGTTCCACCTCGCGTTCCAGAGCCTCCACAACTTCTGCGCGGTGGATCTCTCGGCGCTCTATCTCGACGTCCTGAAGGATCGCCTGTACACCTCAGGGGCCTCCGCGCCCGGTCGCCGTGCGGCGCAGACGGCCTGCTACCGCGTGCTCGACGCCTTGGTCCGCCTGATGGGGCCCATCCTCACCTTCACGGCCGAGGAGGTCTGGGCCCACATGCCGGGCGTCGGCAAGGCGCCGAGCGTGCACCTCACGGACTTTCCCGAGGCCGACCCCGCGTGGCTGGACCCAGGGCTCGAGGCCGGCTGGGAGCGTCTGCTGGCCGTCCGCGGCGAGGTCTCGCGCGCGCTCGAGCAGGCGCGGGCCGCCAAGCTGATCGGGGCCAGCCTGGACGCGTGTGTCCGCCTGTACGTCGAAGGGGCGGCACGGGAGTCATTGCGGGGAGAGGACCTCCTCCGGGACCTCTTCATCGTCTCCCAGGTGGAGCGCGTCGACGGGCCGCCGCCGGCGGGGCTCGAGACGGGTCCGGGGCGTGTCGTGCTCCGTGAGACCGCCCTCGCAGGACTCGCGGTCGAGGTGCGGCGCGCGGGCGGAGCCAAGTGCGCGCGCTGTTGGGTGTGGAGCGAGATGGTCGGCCGCGATTCCGAGCACCCCACGCTCTGCGAGCGCTGCCTCGGGGTCATCCGCGCGGGCGCGCGCCCGTCGAGCGGATGATTCCGCTGCTGGGCCTTGCGACGGCGGTGTTCGTCGCGGACCAGCTCACGAAGGCCTGGGCGCTCGGTCGTCTGGACGCAGCCCAGCCCGTCGTCATCGTGCCGGGTCTCTTCCAGCTGGTCCTCGTCCTGAATCCCGGCGTCGCGTTCGGGATCTTCGCGGGCGTCCCGCCCGAGTGGCGGTGGCTCGTCACCGTGTTCTCGCTGGCTGCCCTCGTCCTTCTCTGCTCGATGGCGGTCCGCATTATCCCGGACGGCGGGTGGCTCGGCCGGGTCGCGATCGCCCTGGTCTTCGGCGGCGCAGCCGGCAATCTTCTCGACCGGTGGCGTCTCGGCGCGGTCGTGGACTTCGTCGACGTCCACTGGCGCGACTACCACTGGCCGGCGTTCAATGTGGCCGACTCGGCGATCACGGTGGGGGTCGTTCTGCTCGCGACCGAGCTCCTGTTCGCGGGACGGCGGCGAGGTCCGGCCGACGCCTGAGGAAGGGGAGCGGCGCGCCTTCTCGGTCGCGCCCGGCGAGGCCGGGACGCGGCTCGACCGCTTCCTCCAGGCCCGCGCGCCCGACCTGTCGCGCACGCACCTGCAGGCCCTGATCGCGGCAGGCCACGTCGTCGTGGATGGGGCCCGTCCCAAGGCGAGCCAGCGCCTCCGCGCCGGCGCGTCGGTCACCGTCGAGGTTCCGCCCCCGGCGCCGCTCCCGCTCGTGCCCGAGTCGATTCCGCTCGATATCGTCTACGAGGACCACGCCGTCCTTGTCGTGAACAAGCCCGCGGGCCTGGTCGTCCACCCGGGGGCGGGTCATGCGACGGGGACGCTCGTCCACGCCCTCCTGGCGCGCTGTGGCCCTACGCTCTCCGGGATCGGGGGCGTGCGCCGCCCCGGGATCGTCCACCGGCTGGACCGCGGGACCTCGGGCCTCCTCGTTGTCGCCAAGTCCGACCGCGCGCACCTCGCCCTGGCGCGAGAGCTCAAGGCGCGCCGTGTCGAACGGCGGTATCTGGCGCTGGTCCACGGCGCGGTGCCGCGCGCGGAGGGGGTCGTCGAGACGGCGATCGGGCGGCACCCTCGAGACCGCCGGCGCATGGCCGTGCGTCCCGCCGGAGCGGGGCGCGCGGCCGTGACGCGCTACCGCGTGCTCGAGCGCTTTCCCGCCCCCGTGCCGCTGACGCTCCTCGGGGTCCAGCTGGGGACGGGCCGTACCCACCAGATCCGGGTGCACCTCGCCCACCTGGGTTTCCCGGTCCTGGGCGACCGGACGTACCGTCGGCGTGGGGCAACCCCGACGGATCCCGACCTCGTCGCCCGCACGGCCGCCCTCGGCGGCCAGGCCCTGCATGCTGGGGTCCTCGGCTTCCAGCATCCGGTAAGTGGCGCGACACTTCGCTTCGAGGCGCCCGTGCCGCCCGCGTTTGCCGAGCTCCTCGACTGGCTTCGCGGCGGGGGAAGCGGGCGCACGCGACCCCCCACCCGCTGAAGATTCGGGGGTCCGATGCTAAGATGACAGAGGATTCGAGATGATGGCGGGACGGGGTCGGCGAGACGGGGGACGACGGATCGTGGCCATCGGGGGCGGGACCGGGCTCCCCGTGGTCTTGGCGGGGCTGAAGCGATACCTCGGGAGCCGGCTGGCCGATCTGACGGCCGTGGTCACGGTGACGGACGACGGCGGCAGTTCCGGTCGCCTCCGGGAGGAGCTGCAGGTCCTGCCGCCTGGCGACATCCGGAACTGCCTGGTAGCGCTGGCGGAGGTCGAGCCGCTGATGGCCGAGCTCTTCCAGTTCCGGTTCGGCGGCGGCGGCGCGCTGGCGGGGCACAACTTCGGGAACCTCTTCCTCGCGGCGCTGGCGGATGTGACCGGGAACTTCCTCCACGCGATCCGGATCTCCGGGAAAGTGCTGGCGGTGCGGGGCACGATCCTGCCGTCGACCCTGGAGAGCGTGCGGCTGGGCGCGGAGCTGACCGACGGGACCGTCGTCCATGGCGAGTCGATGCTCGCCCGTCACGCGCAGCGCGTGCGGCGAGTGTTCCTCGAGCCGGAGGGTGCCCGGGCACTTCCCGACGTCCTGGAGGCCATCGACCGTGCGCACGTGGTGGTCCTCGCACCCGGGTCGCTCTACACGAGCCTCATCCCGAATCTGCTCGTGGGCGGCGTGGCCGAGGCGCTTCGCGCCGCGGCGGCGCTGAAGATCTACGTGGCGAACCTGATGACCGAGCCGGGTGAGACGGACGGCCTGTCGCTCGCCGACCACCTCGAGGCGCTGTGCGCTCACGGGGGCCGTGGTGTGGTAGACGGCGTCGTCGTCCACGGGCGGCCGTTCCGCGCGGACGTCCTGCAGCGCTACGCGAAGGCAGGGGCGACGCCCGTCGTGCTGGACCGGGAGCGGGCCCAGGCGTTCGGCGTATGGGTCACGGACGCTGACCTGACGGGGCCGACCGAGCTGGCGCGGCATCACCCCGAGAAGCTCGGCTGGGTGTTGATGCGGCTGATCCGTCAGGGCGGCCCGGCGGGCGTCCGCCCACTTCGTGGGGACCCGGCCGTCAACCCGCAGGCAGCCGTGGCCCGGAGGAGTGGCGCATGATCGAGACGTGGGCGGTGATCCTCGCAGCCGGGGAGGGCAAGCGCATGCGCTCGACCCGCGCCAAGGTGCTGCATACGCTCGGGGGCCGGCCTCTCGTCGCGTATCCGGTCGAGCTGGCGCGCGCGGTCGGGGCGCGGGGGATCGTGGTCGTGATCGGGCATCAGGGGGAGGCTGTCCGTGAAACGCTGGCCGGCGACGATGCGCTACGGTTTGTCGAGCAGCGGCCACAGCGGGGCACCGGCCACGCCCTGGCGGTGGCGAAGGGGCTCCTGCCCGGGACCGTGACCGAGGTGCTCCTGCTCTATGCGGACATCCCCCTCCTGAGTCCGGCCACCGTCGAGCGTCTCCTCGCGCATCATCGACGAACGCGGGCCACCGCGACCGTCCTCACATGCACGCCGGCCGACCCGACCGGATACGGCCGGATCGTCCGTGCGGGTGGCTCCCGCGGGCGGCTTCGGGGTATCGTCGAGGAGCGGGACGCGACCGCCGCGCAGCGCCGGATCCGCGAGGTGAACTCCGGGATCTATTGCTTCGACCCGCGGTGGCTCTGGCCGGCCCTCGACCGAGTGTCCCCGGACAACGAGCAGGCGGAGTTCTACCTCACCGACGTCATTGCGCTCCTGGCCCGCGACCGACGGCGCGTCGAGGCCGTGGCCGTTACGGATCCGTTGGAGGTGGCCGGGGTCAACGATCGCCGCCAGCTCGCGGAGCTGGAGACGGTGCTGCGTGAGCGGACGCTGGCGCGTCTGATGACGGCGGGGGTGACGGTGCTCGACCCGGCCTCCACGTATGTGGCAGCGGACGTGACGGTGGGCCGTGACACCGTCCTCTACCCCGGGGCTCTCCTCGAGGGCCGCACGATCATTGGGGAGGGGTGCGTGATCGGCACGGGGTGCCAGCTGAAGGACGTGACCATCGGCGACCGAGTCACCCTCCGACCCTATTGCGTCTTTGAGGGCTCGATCGTGGAGATGGACACGACGCTGGGCCCCTTCGCGCGCCTGCGGCCCGGAAGCCTCGTGCAGACCGGGGCAGAGATCGGCAACTTCGTGGAGATCAAGAAGTCTACGATCGGCCCCGGGGCGAAGGCGCACCACGTCTCGTACATCGGGGATGCCACCGTGGGCGAGAGCGCCAACATCGGCGCTGGCACAATCACCTGCAACTATGACGGGGTCAGGAAACACGAGACCCACATCGGCGCGCGGGCGTTTGTGGGGACGAACTCGAGCCTGGTGGCGCCGCTTCGGATCGGCGACGACGCCTACTTGGGGGCGGGCTCGGTCATCACCAAGGACGTCCCGCCCGGGGCGCTGGCCCTCGGGCGCGCGCACCAGGTGATCAAGGAGGGCTGGGCGGAGCGCCGTCGCGACAAGCAACCGCCCGGGGACGGTGACCCCCCGGCCCCGACGGGCGAGTGAGGCCTCGCACCCCGGCCGCGCAACACGGGGAGGTGCCTCTCGGTTGCGGGCGCGAAACACCCGAGGCCCGGGCCCGGCCAGTCGGCCTTCCGGCAGAAGATGGCACGGTCATTGCTCCAATCCGCGACGTTGTCCGAATCGGACAGAGACGTGGGGAGGGGGGACGGGCGATGTGTGGGATTGTCGGCTACATTGGATCGAGCGGAGCGACGGGCATCATTTTGGAGGGACTCAAGCGCCTGGAGTACCGGGGGTACGACTCCGCCGGTGTCGCCGTGCTCTCCGACGGCGTCCTGCAGGTGCGCCGGAGTGCGGGGCGGCTCCGCAACCTCGAGGCCATCCTGCGCGACCGCCCTGTGGACGGACCGCTCGGGCTGGGGCACACGCGCTGGGCGACCCACGGTCGGCCTTCGGAAGAGAACGCGCACCCGCACACCGACTGCAGCGGATCCATCGTGGTGGTGCACAACGGCATCCTCGAGAACTACCTGCCGATCAAGACGCGGCTCATGGCCGAGGGGCACATGTTCAAGTCCGAGACCGACACGGAGGTGCTCGCCCATCTCGTCGAGTCGCACTGGTCGGCCGCGGGAGGCCTGGCGGAAGCCGTGCGGCGCGCGCTCGGGGAGCTCCGTGGCGCGTACGCGATCGGGGTCGTCTCCGACCGCGAGCCGGACGCCCTGGTCGCGGCGAAGACCGGCGCCGGAGGCGTGGTGATCGGGCTGGGAGAGGGCGAGTATTTCGTGGCCTCCGACATCCCCGCGATCCTCGCCCATACCCGGGACGTCATCGTCCTCGAGGACGATGAGATGGCGGTGGTGACCCGGAGCGGCGTCGGGCTCTCCACGCTGTCGGGCCGGCCGGTCGAGCGCGCGGTGACGCGGATCCTGTGGGATCCGATCATGGCCGAGAAGGGCGGCTACCGGCACTTCATGCTCAAGGAGATCTACGAGCAGCCTCGGGCGATCACCGACACCTTCCGGGGCCGGATCTCGCCCGAGACCGGGGACTGCTTCCTCCCGGACCTGAATCTGACGGCCGACGAGCTGCGGGGCTTTACACGCGTGGTCCTGGTGGCGTGCGGCACCTCGTACCACGCGGGTCTCCTCGGCCGGCAGCTGATCGAGCGCCTCGCGAGGGTGCCGGCCGAGGTCGACATCGGCTCGGAGTTCCGCTATCGCGATCCGCTGGTGGGCCCTGACGTCTTGGTCGTCGCTCTCAGCCAGTCGGGCGAGACCGCCGACACGCTGGGGGCGGTCAAGACCGCCAAGGCGAAGGGGGCGCCGGTGGTCGCGATCTCGAACGTCGTCGGGAGCGCGCTCGCCCGGGAGGCCCACGGCGTGGTGTACACGCACGCCGGACCCGAGATCGGCGTGGCCTCGACCAAGACGTTCACCGCTACGATCACAGCGCTCTACCTCCTGGCGGTCCATCTCGGCCGGGTGCGGGGCGCGGTCTCCGCGGCTGAGGGCCGGAAGCGACTCCAAGAGCTCCTCGAGATCCCGCGCCTGCTCGAGACGACGCTCGCGCAAGAGGAGGCCGCCGCCGACCTGGCGCGCCGGCTCTTCCACTTCCGCGATTTCCTGTATCTCGGGCGGGGGCTTCACTACCCGATCGCGCTCGAGGGCGCGCTCAAGATGAAGGAGCTCTCGTACATCCACGCCGAGGGCTACCCCGCGGGCGAGATGAAGCACGGACCGATCGCGCTCATCGACGAGGCCATGCCCGTCGTGGCGCTGATGCCGCGCGACGCCACGTACGACCGGATGGTCGCCAACATCGAGGAGGTCAAGGCCCGGGACGGTCTCCTCATCGCCGTGACCCACGAGGGCGACGAGGCGATCGGCCAGAAGGCCGCCCACGTGATCACCGTACCGTCGGCGGGAGAGCTCCTGAGCCCCTTGGTGTTCACGGTGCCGCTCCAGCTGCTCGCGTATCACGTCGCCGTGCGCCGGGGTTGCGACGTCGACCAGCCCCGGAACCTCGCGAAGAGCGTCACCGTCGAGTAACCCGGCCGCCTGTGCAGCCCGGTGAGTCCGTCCTGGTAGGGTTGAACCCCGCCCAGCGTGACGCCGTCGTGCACACCGAGGGCCCGCTCCTCGTCCTGGCGGGGGCCGGCAGTGGCAAGACGCGCGTGATCGCGCATCGGATCGCGTACCTGGTCGCCCAGGGCGTCGACCCCCGGCGCATCCTCGCCGTGACCTTCACGAACAAGGCCGCCGGGGAGATGGCCCAGCGCGTCGCGGCGCTGCTCGCCGGCCGCGCGGGGCGCGTGCCGCTCGTCGCCACCTTCCACGCGACCTGCGCGCGGATCCTCCGTGCCGAGATCCACCACCTGGGATACCCCCGGAGCTTCGTCATCTACGACGAGGACGACCGGCTCGGTCTCGTGCGAGGGCTCTGCCGGGAGCTTGGGCTCGACGAGCGCCTGGTGGCGCCGCAGGCCGTCGTCTCCCGCATCAGCCGCGCCAAGAACCAGCTCCAGGACCCGGACGACCTGCGGGCTGCCGCGCGGGGTCCGAGGGACGAGCAGGTGGCGCGCCTCTACGCGCGTTACGAGACCCGGCTCCGCGAAGCGGGCGCGGTCGACTTCGATGACCTCTTGGTCCTCCCGGTGCGGCTCTGGGAGCGTCACCCGGAGGTGCTCGCGTATTACCGGGAGCTCTGGCGCTACGTCCTCGTCGACGAGTACCAGGACACGAACGCGGCGCAGTACCGGTTGCTGCGGCACCTGACGGACGCGCACCAGAACCTCTGCGTCGTCGGAGATCCCGACCAGTCGATCTACCGATTCCGTGGGGCAGATCTCCGCAACATCCTCGACTTCGAGCGCGACTTCCCGACGTGTCGCGTGGTACGGCTCGAGCAGAACTACCGCTCCACCGGCCAGATCCTCGACATTGCCGCGGCCGTGATCGCGCATAACCAGGCTCGGAAGGACAAGACCCTGTGGACGGAGAATGGCCGCGGTGAGCCGGCGCGCCTGTTCCGTGCCCGGGATGAGGGCGAGGAGGCCGCGTGGGTCTCGCGGACGATCGCCGACCTGCGCGCCGCGGAAGTCCGGCTCGACGCCATCGCTGTCTTCTACCGGACGAACGCGCAGTCCCGGGTCCTCGAGGATGCCTTGCGGGCCGCAGGCTTGCCGTACCACATCGTGGGGAGCGTCCGGTTCTACGAGCGGAAGGAGGTCAAGGACGCCCTTGCCTACCTCCGACTGGCGATCAATCCTAGCGACGCCCTCGCCTTCCGCCGGGCCATCGGGATCCCGCCTCGGGGCATCGGCCGCGCCACGCTCTCGCGCCTCGAGGAGGCCGGGCTCGTCGCGCGC
>Ga0209887_1000599_pt1 | contig 10895 bp, 8 predicted proteins | sample GWRWN1_30_40_FD_187230 | JGI IMG/M metagenome (GOLD analysis project Ga0209887, IMG submission 187230) | Riverbed sediment microbial communities from areas with no vegetation in Columbia River, Washington, USA - GW-RW N1_30_40 (SPAdes)... | ecosystem: Environmental > Aquatic > Freshwater > River...
CCTTACTCAACGATTACGCCGATGCGATCATCTCTGCCATTCATGAACAAGGGGGCGACGTTTTGAAACTGATCGGCGATGGCACCTTAGCCATGTTCACGGCAGAGGATCGCGGCCGAGCCTGCCACGCGGCGCTCGCTGCTGCTACCGCCGCTCGCCGCGCGGTCGCCGTGGTGAACCGGCGCCGGGCCGCAGAGGGTCTGCCCACTACCGATATGTACCTCGGTCTGCACATCGGTGAGGTCTTCTACGGCAACATCGGCAGCAAGGATCGACTCGATTTCACAGTCGTCGGTCCAGCCGTCAACGAAGCCAGCCGGATCGCCGCTATGTGCCGCTCCGTCGATCAGCCAGTGCTGGTCTCTTCCACCTTCGCTTCGGCTATCGGCGAGCCAAAAAGCCGCCTGGTCTCGGTCGGGCGCTACGCTTTACGCGGGGTTGGACGACCTCAAGACTTATTCACCTTCGATTACGATCCGGCAGATCAATGCTAGCGCAGGCTGTTGCGCCGATGCTTGTGAGGAAGATAGTGTGCGGAAGTTTTTTCTCTTGCGCTTATCGCTCTGACAGCGGTTATCGAGCGCGGCTTTGAACGCAGGCCCTAGAGTTTTCCCTGCGACCTCAGATACTCGATTCGCTCTCTAACAATTTCTCCCAAGTCCAAGGTGGGTAAACCATCAGGGAGCACGAGCGACTCCGCGCCAAGCTGAGAAATCTTCTCGTTGAGGTTATGAAGATTAGAGCGGATACGCTCGTAGTCTTCGAGGTATTGCCGACACGACAAAATATTATCGTCGATCTCCTCCAAACATTTGCACAATCTCCGGCTTTCTTGGGTGAAGATCTGGCGCAGATGATCGACATTCGCCTGTATGATCTGTTCCTCCACAGGCCGTATTTGCTTCGCAATCTCGCTCTTCATGTCCTGCAATGCTTGCAACAGTCGTTCGAATGATTCTTCCTCTCTCATGAGATCCTCCGGCATTTGTATTCTTGGCTCTTTCATCGCGATATAGTGTTTAACGAGTGACTCTGACACTCTTTTTTGGACGATCGACAAAGCCGCCTTGGTATCGCGGATTTTCTCCTCAATTCTTGTTTCATCTGCCAGCAATTTTGCCAGCCTTTCGACCGCCGTGGATGCGGGCACCATTCTATCCTCCCGAAACTCACTCGGCTCCATTGGGTTGCGATCCCTATGCACAGACAAGCCTTGTTTCTACCGAGTCCAAATCTAAACTGCAAGCGCGCATTGCGAAGTTGCTTTTAGCACGCAAAACGGTTCAAGCCAACCGCCATCATTAAATCTTCTCCTCCTAGGAGAAAACACCACGGCGGACCAGGAAATTATCCACAGCTGTGCATAAGTCCAGTTTAGTACGAAACAACAAGTTCTTACCTGAAAGGCTCCACAGACTTATAAACAGATGCGCAGTTTTGAGAGCAAAATTTTTCTTCAGCAGCACGATTTTTTTCTTGACAATTTAAGAGGTCGTGACTATGAAATGCTCCTCGCGGCACTTGCAGGAAAAAAATTTTCGCTCGTACAACAACAAGAAAATTCATCGCTGTCTCGGAGTTCGGAGCGGAGTTCAAAAAAGCGCACGGCTAAAGGTCTAAAAGGAGGACAAAGAAATGATCGAACTTCTTAGCTCGCAAGAAGATGAAGGAACCTTTGAAAGTTATTTTGGGTTTCGAGAAACGCCATTCGGTGTGACGCCCGACCCTCGCTTCTTCTACGGCCACCCGCTCTATCTGGAAGGATTGGCGGCCTTGGTTTACGGAATCAAAGCCAAGAAGGGGTTAATGCTGCTCACCGGGGAAGTGGGAACCGGCAAGACGATCCTCCTGCGTAAACTCATGCGCCAACTTGAGACGACCGTCCAATTCGTCTTCATCTCCAGCAGTCATATTACTTCTTACGGGCTCGTCGAACTCCTGATCCAAGACCTCGGGCTGGTTAACAAGGAAAAAAATCGATTAGAAATGATCCACGAGCTCAATGAGCATCTGCTGCAGCAGCTCAAAAGGGGTCACACCGTGGCGTTACTGATCGACGAAGGCCAAAATCTTAGTGATGACGCGCTCGAAGGCCTCTGCAGTCTCTCCAATTTAGAGACCGAAGAGGAAAAGCTGCTCCAGATCGTTCTGGTAGGACAACCGGAACTAGCGACTCGATTGACTAAGTCCTCGTTTCGGCGAATCAAGCAAAGGATTGCCATCCATCACCGGCTTCAATCGCTGCAGACCGTAGGGGAGGTAGAAGACTATATCCGTCACCGTCTCCGGGTCGTGGGCTACGACGGCCCGGAGATTTTTAATAGAGAAGCCATCGAAGCCGTTTGGTACTATTCGGCGGGAACGCCGCGTCTCATCAATATCGTCTGCGACAGTGCACTGGCGATGACCTGCCAGACTTTCAAAAAGAAGGTCTCGGCCTATACGGTTATGAAGGCGGCCAGCGCGCTCCTTTTGGAGCGTGGACACGAAGCCCCCAAGCTCGGAGTAACGGAAGTTGGAGTGCCCAGAGTAAAGACTCCGGCAAGGATCCATCCAAAAAGGACTGACTCAAACGGAACTGAAGTCAACACGGAGGATCCGCTTCAAAGCCCCGTCGTCCGTCTTGACGCCACCGACCAGGTGCCGATATCCGAGATGGAGGCTAATACCACTGTAGTCTGCGCGCAATTTTTCGATTATATGACGCGCATCGCCACCGCAGCTATGGGACCGATGGCCCATCTGGTTCTCCGTGATCAAATTGCCGCGCTGGGCGAATCGCGGGACGCCTTTCCGCGAATAAAGCTCAGACAACTCGTCGACTTGGTTAGCCGGGAGATTTTGAATGAGACCATGAGAGACCGTTTTCAGAACATGATGTTCCAAGAGATGGATGCGCTCCAACCTCTGCGTGTCTGACAAGGAGAAACAATGGATCAAGAATCACGACGGGTCAGCCTTAAGTGGAAGATCGGCGGCACCTTTGCGGGGGTGATGCTAGTCTTGGGACTTTTTGTGCTGGTCGCGGTCTATCAGGTCACTAAAAACGCCCTGCGCGATCAACTCGATCAGCGAGTTCTGCTCTTAGCCAACACTTTAAGCGATGCCGCCGCCGGACACATCGCCGGCGGAAATCTTTTGGCGGTTCATGCTCTCGCAAGAAAATATACGCTTCTCGACGGCGTGGCATTCGCTTTTATCGAAAACAGTAAAGGAGAGGTCATTGTCCATACCTTGGGAGACTTTCCTCCGGAACTCCAGCCAGGACTTCCGATCACGGGGCAACGGCAGCCTTACCGCCGAGAATTATCATTGTCAGGCAGAGCCGTGTACGCAACCGGCGTCCCCATTCTTGAGGGGCAGTTAGGAGCTGTGCATGTGGGATTCTGGGTCGATACCGTAGAAAAAGAGATTCAACGCACCCTGCTGCCGCTTGTGGGAATAATGGCCATCGTGCCCTTGATCGGCGCGCTGATCTCGTTTCTTCTGGCGTATTGGATTGTTCGACCCATCGTCGGCTTAACGGAAATCGCGGACAAGGTCACCATGGGTGACCTTGAAACGTCGGTCAGTGGAAAATGTGTAACATCGCGCGACGAGATTGGCGACCTGGCCCGTTCTCTAGAGCGTATGCGCTCGAGCCTGAAAGCGGCCATGTTGCGCCTGGGTCGAGAAACAGCGTGAGTTGCCGGCTCTTGCGGGATTCAAAGGAGCAAAAATGCCCACTCAATTAAAACAGCAGCACATTGGGTTATCGATTCTGCTTTGTATGCTTACGGTATTCTTCTATGACAAAGCCGGCGCCGCAGAAAGGCCGCTCGAGCAGCCGCCGGAGAAGGTCACTATTGCCTACAGCTCTATCTCAGGCAATATGGCTCCTTTGTGGGTAACCTACGAGCGCGGGTTCTTCCGTAAATATGGATTGGATGTGCAGATCGTTTTTATAGAAAGCGGCAGTACGACTGTGCAAAGCCTGATTTCTAAAGAAGTGGCCTTTGCCCAGATGGCAGGCGCGGGCGCTATCCAAAGTCGCCTGCGAGGGTCGGACGTCGTGATGATCGCGGGATTTCTCAACACACTGGACTATCAGCTCATGGTCGATAAGAGCATCACTCGGCCCGATCAGCTCAAAGGGAAGATAATGGCCGTTAGCCGGTTTGGCTCTTCGTCGGATTTCGCTACCCGCTATGCTTTGGAAAAATACGGCCTGGTACCTGAAAAGGATGTGACGATTCTAGAGATCGGCAGTCAACCGGCGCGGTTTGCCGCCCTTGAGGCAGGAAGAATCCAAGCGGCGATGGTCGCGGTACCTTTGACGCTTAAGGCGAAGGCTCTTGGCTTTCAGTCCCTGGCCGATCTTCAAATGCTCGGACTCGAATATCAACACACGGGTCTGGCGACGACCCAGGCGCTGATCAAATCACGGCCGGATCTTGTTCGTAACATCATGAAAGCCTACGTCGAAGGAATTCATTACTATAAGACCCACCGTGCGGAATCTTTAGCCATTCTTGCAAAGTATCTGAAGGCTGCCGACGCCGACGTTTTGACCGAAGTTTACGAGGATATTGGCATAGCCCTCATTCCCCAAAAACCATACCCTACGCTGCGCGGCATTGCCGTGATGCTTCGGGAGCTGGCTACGAGAGATCCCAAGATCAAGGTCGCTCGGCCCGAGGAGTTTGTCGACCTAACCTTTATCAAAGAGTTGGATAGCTCCGGGTTTATTGACCGTCTGTACAAAACCCAACCGGCCGTGGCGAGCGGGGAAAAACCACGTGCCACGCCAGCTCTAATTACAGTTAAAGAGAAATCTGCGCCCGCCACTGAAAAAGCGAGACCGGGCGGGGGAGCGGCAGAATCAACCGCCAAATTTACTTCCCCAGATGGGTTGCGCCAATACACCGTAGAAAGAGGCGATACGCTAAGCTACCTGGCGCTTCGACACTATGGAGATCCGTTTAAGTGGGAAAAGATCTACGAGGCTAATAAGGAGACCATGAAAAATCCGCACTACATATATGTTGGGCAGAGGATTATCATCCCTTCCTGATTATTGGGTCACTACTTATAATTACGTTACTGCGATAATCCAACCGGGCAGGAACAGTGCCGCGACCTAGTTGTTTCCGGAACCCTTCTTCTCGTTCAGTTGGCGCTTCCAGCCTAGCGTTCTGGCCTGAGCGCCGATCTGTTCGGCCTCGGCAATCAGTCCCTTTTGTTGGTAGAAAATCGACAAACTGGTATAGGCCAGCTCATCGTCGGGAGCGATCTCGATGAGTTTCTTCCCCACTTGAATCGCCTCGTCCAGCTTTTCTTGGTGCGCGTAGGTCATCGCCAAAGCATGGAGGGCATCCACGTAGTTGGGATCCTCTCGAAGCGCTCGCTGATAGGCGGCAACGGCCTCGTCGAGCCTATCCTGGGTAAAAAGCTCCATCCCTTCGTTGTAGTGATCTTCCTTGCTCACAGCTTTTGCTAATTGGGTTTCGGATTTTCCGTGGATGCGATGGCGGTTTGGGGGGCAATGGAAGGCTGTGGATTGGCCTGCTCCGGACGACATTGTTGGAGCAGAAGTTTTTTCAGCATCACGGGATTGACCGGCTTTTTGAAGATCACGCCCTGCAGTCCCTCCAAACAGCTTCTCTTGATGATATGGTCTCTGTCGTAATTGAACGCGGTCATCAGTACCACCGGAAGATTAGGCATCTTCTTTTTTGACGCTTGATATAATTCGTAGCCGTCCATGTCGGGCATCACCACGTCGCTCAACAAAACATCGAATTCCTGCCGGCCCAGCCATTCCATGGCGACAACCCCGGATGCAGCAGTTTCAATGTTGCATCGTTCCTCTTCCAAAAGATCTTTGAGGGACTGACAGACACCGGCGTCGTCATCGACCACCAGAATTCTTAGCCCGCTCAACGGGTAGCGGCTGTCCGGCTTCGAGCGCTCCAAGCATTTCTTTGAGCCATCGACATGAAGATCAGTCATCATTTTGCCGTTGAGGTATTCCTTGGTGTCGTAATGTCCCTCCTCAGTCATCTGCCCGATTCGGCCCGTGATGTCCTGGATCTTCTTTATCTGAGACGCAACGCACTCAAGGCGCTCTGCTTCGACGACATAGTCTTCGTCGGTGGCGACCCGTCCAACATATTTCTGGAGCATGTCCACCTGGTTAACCAGGACCTCCAACGAATTGTTGATCTCGTGGGACAACCCAATGGCGAATTCGCAGAGTGTCGCCAGCTGGTCTCGCCGCCTGAGTTCGCGTATGTCTTTCGCAAAGCCGATGGAACCCGACTCCTTTCCATCATCGTCGTAAATAATGGATGCGGAGATCGCAACGGGAATTTTCTCGCCTTTTTTGGTTTTGAAAATAGTTTCAAAATTTCTGACCCGTCCTTTGCCCTCGCCTTCATCGGCCCGCATCTCCCCCATCACCCTGCGCGCTTCGTCAATATCAGGATAAACCTCGAGGACGTTCTTTCCCAAAACTTCTTCCGGTGAAAAACCCAGGTTCTGTCTGGCGCCGTCATTGTAGAAAGTAATGGTGCCCTGCCGATCAACGGCAATGATAATGTCCGGACAACTCTCGACAAGCTTCTGAAAGTATTGTGGGGGAAGCGACATATTAGACTTGACGCATTCTAACATGATAAGTCGAACCTTTAGGCGAATGCAAGAGTCTGAGACGACATCATGTTAACGTGCCCTAAGCCGTAGGTCATCCCAAAAAGCCGCAACTCGATGCGACCAACGAGAGACACGCGCCAGCTTAATTGGTTCCTGGCATGGGCCGTCGTTTTTTGCGACATCGGCACATCCGTCTATTACGTTCCAGGGATTCTCTACAGCCACGTCCAAAATGCCACGCCGTTTTTCGTCCTGCTCGCCACGGGCGGCTTCATTCTTCTCGCGCTCAAATACATCGAAATCTCGTGGCGCAATCCGGAAGGGGGCGGAGTGGTTACCATTACGACCAAAGCCTTTGGTCCGATGTGGGGCTGCCTGGGGGGCATGCTTATCACCGTGGACTATTTTCTTACCACGGCGATCTCCGCGGTTGCCGGCTTTCAATACATCGGCAGTGTCTTTCCCGCAGTTGACCATCACATCGTTCTTTTATCCTGTGTTGGGGTGGGTATCCTGGCCGCCCTCAATATCATTGGAATCAGGGAGAGCGCTACTGTTGCTCTCGTCATGGCCTGCTCTGCATTGGTGGTCAATATCCTGGTTATCGGAACCGCCTTCGTTTCCATGGATTCTTCCCAGTGGCAAATGGTTATCAGGAATTTGGGCACGGGCAAAGGTATTTCGTCTTACGAACTGCTCGTGGGGTTCGGCGCCGCCTGGCTGGCCTTTTCCGGCTTGGAAAGCATCAGCCAGTTGAGTCCGGCCATGCGTTTTCCGCTGCGCCGCACCACTCGCCTTGCCATGGCCGCGGTGATGATAACGATGATCATCACTTCGCCGATCCTAACCGCGTTGTCGATCGGACTTCTGCCGGATCAGATCAAGAACACCGAAAGCGAGCGCTTCATCTCCGAGTTGGGCTTGGTCGTGGGCGGCATCGGCATCAAACTGGCGGTGGTCCTCACAGCTTCAACCCTCCTTTTGTTCGCATCGAACACCGCGATCATCGGCTCGTATCACGTTTTTCTGGCTCTGGCGCGCCAAGGTTTTCTGCCGAAGATCCTGGAGCTCCGCAATCGTCCCTTTAACACGCCCCACATTGCGGTTTTGATCGCCACCTCCGTCCCAACGTTGATCATTCTGCTGACTCGGGGCCAAATGGTTCTTCTCGGAGATATGTACGCCTTCGGCCTCCTTGGCGCATTTGTCTTTTCGTCGCTCAGTTTGGATGCGATTCGCTGGAGATTGGGGCGGAGAGATTTAGGCTTCTGGGTGGGTGTGCTGACGACGCTCATGGTTATGGTCGCGTGGGGCATTAATCTTGTCGAGAAGCAGCTCGCGACCTATTTCGGTAGCGCGGTCACGCTGATCGGCATGCTCACCGCTGTCGGGGTGCGCCGGGCCTGGTTCGTCGATATGCTCGCACAGATTCCGTTTATCCAGCGGCTTCAGGCCCGGGCCTATCGCGCGTCCGAAAATCTGGTGGAAGATGAACTCAAGGGACTGATGACCCTCGCCGAAGCCGTCGAGGTTAAACCCCTTTATTCGTCTTCGACGCTGTTAGCACTGCGCGATGAGAGTCCGCGGCTGATTCAGGAAGGGATCATCCGGGCGAAAGGCAAGGGCGAGTCCGCGCTGTATTGTATCTACGTCGAGGAGTGGCCCGGACTGTTCGCCGGAACGACTCCCCACACACCGAACGAAGAAGGAGTCGAGACGCTAAAAGCGGTGCTTCAAGCCGTGCGGGAAAAACAGATCGAGATCATCCCGATCTGGACGGTATCGCACAACGCAGCCGAAGCCATCGCCCACGCGGCGAAAGAGCTCGACGTCGACGCCGTAATTATCGGCGCCACACGCCGTTCGGCTTTTTACCACATGCTGCGGGGACACGTGGTCAAGGGACTCATGAAACGACTACCGCGCGATTGTCATCTCATGATCTGTAATTAGATAGTCAAACTGGGCACGAATGGCTTGGATCCGGTTTTCATCCGTATCCTTCGCTCCATTACGTGTACGCAGTGTCGTGGTCGAAGCAAACTCGTTAGCCAGCGGCTGCGGGTCGCGCATCGACGATCTTCAGATCGACGGTGGTCGCGCCGTTCCATTCGTTCTCGCTCAGTCGGTAAGCGAGATCGACCGTCACGCCCGGTGCCGCGAGAAAATCGTCGCCGGCTCCGAACGCCACTCCTCCGATCACGCGCCCGCCGTGGCGAAAACGGCAACGTACGCCCGCGGAGAATGGTTTGCGGTCGCAAACCTCGACCCGTTCCGTCATGAATAAAGGCTCGGGATTGCCGACTCCGAAGGGCTTCAGAGATTCCAGCTCGCGTAACAATGGAAACCCGATTTCGGAAAAGTTGAGAAGTGCATCGACTTCAAGCAACGGTAACAGATCCCCCGGCTGTAAGAATTCGCGGGCGACACTTTCGAAGGCTTCGGCAAAGCGCCCGAGTTTTTCTTCTTTGATCGACAACCCCCCGGCGTATTCGTGGCCGCCGAACTTTTCCAAATGTTCGGCGCAACGACGAAATCCTTCGACCATATGGAAACCGCGGATGCTGCGGGCGGACCCCTTTCCTTGTCCGCCGTCAAAGCCAATGACGACGGTCGGGCGATAGAATCTCTCGACGATCCGCGACGCGACGATACCCAAAACGCCCGGATGCCAGCCCTCTCCTCCCAGTACGAGAGAGTAGCGTTCTTCCATGTTTGAGCTTGCGTCGGCCTGGGTCAACGCTCGCTCCAACACCTCGGCCTCGATGACGCGTCGTTCGCGATTATGCTCATCCAGCTCCTGTGCGATGCGGAGCGCGACCTCGCTGGAATCCGTGGTAAGCAGTTCCACGATTTTGATCCCGTAATCCACCCGTCCCGCGGCGTTAATGCGCGGGCCCAACTGAAATCCTATCTGGCCGGCGCTGACCTCGCCCTCAGCAATACCGGCCACTTGCTTGAGCGCGACAAGCCCGGGCCGCCTGGAGCCGCCAACTTCGACCAGCCCGCGCCGAATCAGCGTCCGGTTGACGCCCGTAAGCGGCACCATGTCCGCGATGGTTCCGAGCGTAACGATATCGAGATAGCGTCGAAGGTCAGGCTCCCCGGACCTGGCGAACCAGCTTGCGTCCCGCAGCTTGGCGCGCAGACCGATAATCAAGTAAAAGGCCAGTCCCGCCGCGCACAGCCCTTTGTCCGGAAATGTACAATCCCGACGATGGGGATTGATGACGGCGACAGCGGGCGGAAGTTCTTCCGGCGGCTGATGGTGATCCACCACGACGACGTCGAGCCCCATCCCGCGAGCGGCGTGAATTTCATTCGCATTGGAAATGCCGCAGTCCACGGTGACGACCAAACTCACGCCCCGCTCTTTGAGTCGTCGTAGTCCCTCAATATTTAAACCATAGCCTTCCTCAATCCGATGGGGAACGTGATAGATTGGTTCCGCGCCGATCTCTCTCAAGAAGGAAACCAATACCGAGGCCCCGGTGGTGCCATCGACGTCGTAGTCCCCCCAGATCCCGATGAGTTCTTGCTGTTTGACCGCATGGACGATACGTTCCACCGCCGGCTCCATATCGGTCATCGTAAACGGTGACGGTAGATCCGAGCGCAGGCTCGAAGAAAGATAACGCTTGGCGGAGTCTGGGTCGGCGAGACCCCGCAAGACCAACAGGCGTGCCAACAGAGAAGAAATTCTTAGCTGTTCCGATTGACGGGCGACGATTCCTTCATCGGCTCTTTTGAGGATCCAACGTTTGGGAAGGTCGCTTGGCATCTGATTGAAGCCGCAGTTCAGAGATCGGAAGTCAGACTTTGGAGGAACGGTTTCCGGGTAAACTTTCCGCGCGTTATTTTGCTGGGGTGTTCTTCGCTCTGACTTCTGACTTCTGCACTCTGCTTTCTGTAATCGGCGTTCGCTTCACCGAGCCCTTTTCCCATAAAAGGATGACCGGGCTGGCGATGAAAATCGTCGAATAGACTCCGGAAGAAAAACCAACAAGTAGAGCAAAAGCGAAAGGTCGAATCACGGCGCCGCCGAGAAAATACAGCGCGAAAAGCACCATGAGGGCCGTACCGGTGGTCAGAATTGTTCGGCTTAAGGTTTCGTTAATACTCGTGTTGATAATGCTTTCCAGGCTTTCCCGTTTGATCTTGCGCATGTTTTCCCGGATCCGGTCGCACACCACAACGGTGTCGTTTACGGAAAAGCCGACGATGGTAAGCAAAGCCGCGATGATCGTAAGATCAAACTCGTA
>Ga0209887_1000601_pt1 | contig 10894 bp, 13 predicted proteins | sample GWRWN1_30_40_FD_187230 | JGI IMG/M metagenome (GOLD analysis project Ga0209887, IMG submission 187230) | Riverbed sediment microbial communities from areas with no vegetation in Columbia River, Washington, USA - GW-RW N1_30_40 (SPAdes)... | ecosystem: Environmental > Aquatic > Freshwater > River...
CGAGGACGGTGAACCGGCCCGGTCAGCGCTCGGACGGGGGACGGGCCAGCAACGAGGGGTGGTCCACGAACTCCAGCCTGGACTCGAGGTTCGTGAGCTCGAAGACCCGCTGGACCCGCTCGGTTCCCCGCACCAGGACCAGCCGGCGGCCGGACGCCTCGGCCCTCACCGCCGCGCCGAGGATCAGGCGCAGGCCGCTCGAGTCGAGGAACGACACCTGGCGCAGGTCGATCAGGATGACCGAGGGCTCTCCCGCCTCGGCGCCTCGGATCCGAGCCTCGATGTCACCGGCCGACGCGATGTCCACGTCACCGTCGAGGGCGATCTCCACGACGTCCGTGCCGGACCGACCGTCCGCCCCTCCGCCGCTCACGGGCCGTCACGGCCCGGTGACCAGGTCTTCCGGTCGCCCCCCAGGCTGAGGCACGGCGCACCACTCGCTCGGTTCAGGATGCCTCAGGATAGCTCCTGGGGATCCCCGCCCCTACCGGAGCCACCGAGCCCGAGACGCGTTTCGGCCCCGGCGCTTGGGGGTACGGCTCAGCCTCGAAGGGAGGCCTACCATTGGCCGTCGTGGGCCAGCCACTTCAGTCCGAGGTCGTCGTGACCGTGCCATCGCAGGCCGCCTACGTTCACGTCCTTCGATCGGTCGCCGCGAGCGTCGCCGCCCGCCTCGACGTCTCCGTGGATGACATCGACGACCTTCGGATGGCCATCGACGAGGCCAGTTCCCAGCTGCTCATGCTTGGGCCGAACGCCGGCAAGCTGACGCTTCGGCTGCGCGCCGTCGACCGGGGAGTGGAGGCGGTCGTGTCGGTGGATGGGCCCGCGCCCGCCGGCTGGCCTCCGCCTGCCTTCCACGACTCACTCGCCTGGAACGTGCTCTCCGGGCTGAGCGACGAGGTCGCGTTCGAACGACCGGATGGCGCCCCGGCGATCCGTGTGGTCAAGCGATCGTCCACGTCGAGCGGTGCGTGAACGTGGCGTCTTCCGGCGACGAGGAACGAACCGATGAACGTATCGCCGAGCTCTTCGGGCAGCTGCCCGACCGTGGGGCGCGAGAAGAGCTCGTGCGGATCTATCAACCACTGGCCGAGTACCTCGCGAGGAAGTTCTCCGGCCGAGGCGAGCAGGTCGAGGACCTCGTCCAGGTGGCGATGATCGGTCTGCTGAACGCGATCGACCGCTTCGATCCGAGCCGGGAGGTTCAGTTCCCCACCTACGGGGCGGTCACGATCATCGGGGAGCTCAAGCGGCACTTCCGGGACAAGGGCTGGGCGGTTCGCGTCCCCCGGCGCCTCCAGGAGACCGGCCTTCGCGTCAGCCGGGCCCTGGGCGGGATGTGGCAGGAGCTGGGACGTTCGCCCACGGTCAAGGAGCTCGCGGCTCGGCTGGACATTCAGGAGGAGGAGATCCTGGAGGCCATGGAGGCCATGCAGGCCTACTCCGTGACGTCGCTCGAGGCCCCGGTCGGCGACGAGGGGCCCACCCAGGCCGAGCTCCTCACCCAGGACGACGAGACCCTGGAGCTGCTCGAGGCGTGGGCAAGCGTCGCCCCCAAGCTCAGGGAGCTGCCCACGCGGGAACGAAGGATCCTCTACCTGCGGTTCTTCAGGGGCCTCACGCAGAGCGAGGTCGCCGTGCAGCTCGGGATCTCGCAGATGCACGTCTCACGCTTGCTCTCCCAGACGCTGGTTCGCCTCCGAGAGGCGATCCGGGAGTGAACGGCTCCCGGATCGCCGAGGGTCGAGCAATGGCAAGATGCTTCGTTCAAGATGCTTCGTTACTTCCAGATGCTGACGCCACCGGGTCCGACCAGCAGGCCGACGATGATGAGAACCACCCCGGCCACGACGCTTCCTCGAAGCAGGGTGACGATGCCGGAGATCACGAGGATCACCGCGAGGATCCAGAGCAACGTCACGGCGCCACCGGTAAGCGCAAGAACTCCGAACATGCGCACCTCCTGCTAGCCGATGCGGGGGATGATATACCAGGCCAGGAAGGCCAGGATCGCCAGCACGATCATCACGATCGCCGCGTACTTGATCGCAGCGTAGCCCACCAGCCCGGAACCCTCGGGTTCCCGAACCTCGGGCGAGTGCGTGTGGTGGTCCGAGTACGTCATCCGCACCTCCTTGGTCAGGCCCGTTTCATTCCCCCTGCTCGATGCGGCGAAACCTGAGCCGGTAAGCCGGTCGCGGTCACGCCGCTTCCCGTTCGGCTGGGTGCGGGGCAGCCTCGATAAGCTCGAGGACGGCTCGCTCGATCCTCCGCTGGACCGCGGGATCGGGAAGCTCGCCCGGCGCGACGCCCTTCAGTGCCGGCGCGATGGTCTCCCCCTCCAGGAATCGGTCGGGGACGCGAGGGTCCACGTACGACGAGCGAGCCACGGCGACGGTGTTCCCCAGGTCGTCCGCCACCTCACGGATGGCCCGGGCGACGCGTCGCTTGCGCGCGGTGAGCGAGGGTCCGACGTCCTCGGCCGTGGCCACGGCCACGGCCACGGCGGCCAGCACCGTGCCGTGCCAGGTCCTGAAGTCCTTGGCAGAGAACGGCCCTCGGGCCGTCTCCTTGATGTAGTCGTTGATCTCGAGGGATCGAACGTCCTTCCAACCCTCGTCCGTGGCGTAAGCGAGGAGCTCCTGTCCACCGTTCCGCCTGGCCTTCAAGCTGCGCAGCACGTCCTTCACGTCCGGGTCGGTGATGGCCTGGACCCGCCGCTTCCCCCCCTTGGCGGTGTAGTCGAACAGGACCTCGTCACCAGCGAGCTTCACGTGCTCCTTGCGCATTGTGGCCAGGCCGAACGAGCCGTTTCGCGCCGCGTAGCTCTCCGAGCCGATGCGGAAGAACCCCAGATCGAGAAGGCGCACGGCGCAGGCGAGCACCCGCTCCCTGGAGAGCCCGTCCCCCGCGAGGTCCTTTCCGACACGGCGGCGGAGCGACGGGAGTGATCTCGCGAAGTCGTGCATCCTGTGGAATTTCTGCCGGTCCCGCCACCGCCGCCACCGCTCGTGGTAGAGGTACTGCTTCCGGTCCGCCGAGTCGATGCCCGAGGCCTGGTTGTGACCCATCGGATCGGGCGAGATCCACACGTTCGTCCACGCGGGAGGGATCGCGAGCTTGCGGATCCGTTCGACGACCTGGGGATCGCGGATCGGTCGCCCCCCCTGGTCCAGGCAGAAGAAGCCCCGTCCCCGACGGCGCCTTCTCAGGCCGGGAGAGGACGTGTGGACGCGGCGGATCCGAGACGGGGGTCGCCCAGCCGCCGCCAAGAGCTCGCCCATGCGTCCCGGCTCGACCAGAGAGGCAGTCCGCATACTCCCCCTGTCAACGATCCGTGAACTTCGGCGCCCCTGCCTGTTACGGTGGCTTCACGACTACCCGGCAGGGAAAGGACGAAACATGCTGCCACCTGACGAGCCCGGGCGGGCTACCCGGTGCCCGATCTGCGGACGGGGCGAGTTGAAAGGGCTTGCCTTCGACGGGGGGACCGGCGAGCTCGAGGGGAAGCCGATGCAGCTCGCCGATTCGAGCGAGGTGGACACCTACACATGTGGCCACGAGGTAACCGGTGCGTCCCTGGCCAGGGCCGACCGGTCCCTCCACGTGGAGCGCCGGACCTCCGAGGACACGGTGTCACCTCCCGAGGAGACGCCCGGCTAGGGAACGATCCGGAGGGCGAGAATGGCGATGTCGTCGGGCGACTCCCCCTCCGGGTCGGCCACCGCGTCGCGGAAACAGTCGACGGTTGCCATGGCGTCCAGGTCTCGGCACGTGGCGAGCAGCGCGTCGAGCGCCGCGTCGTCGATCGGCTCCCTCCGGCGCGCGTCGATCATCCCGTCGGTGTAGAAGGCCACGGCGTCGCCTCGGTCCAGCCCCACCGTCCGATCCTCCAGCTGCACGTCGTCGAAGACGCCGAGCAGGGTGCCGGGCGAGCCCACCGTCTCGACCGAGCCGTCGCGGCGAAGCACGATCGGCAGCGGGTGGCCGCCGCTCGAGACGGTGAGGTTGGCCCCCTTGTCATGCGACTCGAGCCGTCCCATGCCCACCGTGCAGAATCCCTCGCCCTCCTCACGCCGGAGGACCTCGTTCAGGTCGGCGAGCACGGCGCTCGGACTGCTCTGGTGCACGGCCGCCGCCCGGATCGCGTGCCGCGCGACCCCTGTCATGGCCGCCGCCTCCACACCCTTGCCGCAGACGTCGCCGATCACGATGGCCCAGGCCCCCTCGCCTACCTCGAACGCGTCGTAGAAGTCGCCCCCCACCTCGGTCTTGGCCAGGCCGGCCGGCTGGTAGAACGCGGCGATCTCCACTCCGGGGATGTCGGGTAGCCTTTGTGGCAGGAGGCTGCGCTGCAGCGTTCGGGCGACGTGGCTCCGTTCCTCGTACAGACGTGCATTGACGATCGCCACCGCCGCGCGGTGCGCCAGATCTTCGGCGAGCTCCAGGTCGGCCTGGCCGAACCGCCTCCTCGATTCCGATGAGGCGAACGAGATCGCTCCGAGCGCACGGCCGTCGGCCACGAGCGGAACGATCATCGCCGAGCGCTCGTCCAGCTTTCGGGCGAACTCGAGCCGTTCCGGGTCGTCGATCCGCTCTTGGAGCAACTGGTCAGGGATGTCCTCGTAGAGCTCGGAGCGGCCGGTTCGGATGACCGTCCCGATCCCTGAGTCAGCCGACTGGTCCGGCGGATAGCGGCGACGGTACTCCCGGGCAAGAGCCACCTTCTTCGGATCGACGTGGGCCACCGCCAGGGACTGGATGGTGCCGTCGGGCTCGACCATCTCCACACTGCACCAGTCGGCCAGGCGCGGGACAGTGAGCCGAGCGACCTGCCTCAGGGTCCTTCGCACGTCGAGGGACGAGGCCAGGATCACGCTCGCCTCAGCCAGGTAGGCCGCGCGCTCCCTGGCGGCCTCGGCCTCGGCCCTCGCACTCCGCTCGCTCTCCAGCAGACGGGAGCGGAGCTCCTCGGTTCGCCTTCGGTCCGTGATGTCCCTGATGTATCCGGTGAACTGGGCAGGGCCCGGAAGCTCGACCCGCGTTACCGTGAGCTCGATCGGGAACTCCGTCCCATCGGCACGAAGGCCGGAGAGCTCCAACCGCTTGCCCAGCACGCGTCCGTGGCCGGTTCGTCGGAACCGCTCCAGGGCCTCGCGATGCCTGGCCCGCAAGTGCTCCGGGATGATCAGTTCCGCAAGCTCCCCCCCGACCACCTCGTCGCGTTCGACCCCGAACATCTGGACGGCGGCCGGGTTCATCTCGACGATCGTGCCGTCCTCCCGCATCGTGATGATGCCCTCGAGGGCGGATTCCAGGATGGCCGTCTTCCGCGCGTCGCTCTCGATCACGGCCCCTTCGGCAAGTTCGCGCTCCAGGAACTGGCCGATCTGGCGGCCGATGGCGGTCACGGTCTCCAGGAGCGGCTGGTCCGGCTCCCGGATCCGCGGGCTGAAGAGCTCGACCACGCCGAGGACCTGATGTCCGAGCATGACCGGAAAACCGAAGTCTGCGTGGAGGCCGGCCTCAGCGGCGAACGGGGCTGGAGGGAAGTCGTGGTGGAGGGCGACATCGGGGATCCATGCTGGAGCGCCGGACTGCCACACTCGTCCGGGGAGACCGATCCCCGGCGGGAACAGGAACTCGCGGCAGTGCGTGAGGAATGGCTTGGCATGGCTCGCCTGCGAGCACCAGCCTCCCGCGTACCGGAGGACGCCGGCCTCCTCGTCGACCTGCCACAGGTTGCCGAGCTCCCAGGCGAACGCGCCGGCGACGGCCTCGATCAGCTGCGGGGTGGCGTCCTCGACGCTGGAGGCTTCGGCGAGGACGCGAGACACGGCGTACAGGACCGACAACCGCCGCTCCGTCTCCTTGCGCTCCGTGACGTCTGAACAGACCCCTGCCATCCGGACCGCCCGCCCCGACTCGTCCCGGAAGACCTGCCCCCTCGCGCTCACCCACCGCGCGGTCCCATCGGGGCGTACGATCCGATAGTCGAGGGCGTAGTCCGCACCTTCGGTCACGGCGTTCTGAATGGACTCCAGAACACCCTCGCGATCCTCTGGATGGATCTCACGGGTCGAGTCCTCGAAGGTTCCCCCGAAGGTGCCCGGCTCCAGGCCGTGGATCTCCTCCAGGTCCTTCGACCAGCCGACCCGGCCCGATCGGATGTCCCAATCCCAGGTCCCCATGCCGCCCGCAGAGAGCGCGATGAGAAGGCGCTGTTCGCTCTCATGCAGAGCGATCTCGGCCCGTTTGCGCTGAGTGACGTCGCGCTCCCGCCCCTGGATGCCGATGCGCCTTCCCTCCTCGTCGAGGAGGGGTCCCCACGAGGAGAGCGACCACCTTACGGCACCTCCCTTCGTGATCAGGCGAACCTCTTCGTCCCTGATGTGGCCGCCCGCCAGCAACCATCGCCATCGCTCCTCGACGCGTTCGTGGTCTTCCGGATGAATCCAATCGAGGTACTTGCGCTCCCGGATCTCCTCTGCGGAGAAGCCGGTGAGCTCCTCGACGGCCTGGTTCACGTACAGCAGGTTCTCGTCGAGGTCGTACGCCAGGATGGCAGTGGGCGAGTTCTCCGTGATGAGCCGGAGGTTGCGCTCGGACTGCCGAAGCTCGGCGACGAGGTTCTCCAGCTCTTGCTCGACCCGCTTGCGATCACCAATGTCGAACCAGGCCGTCACCACGCCGAGCGGCGCACCGCGTTCGTCCCGGAGCGGTGACGCCGCCACGTGGACCTGCATCGTCGTCCCGTCGCTCCGGCGTGCCTCCCCATCACCCTCCCAGGATTCGCCGGTCCGAATGCGTTTCGCGAAGGGCACAGGTCCGGCGCCGTCCTCGCCTGCGAAGAGGAGCTCGGCGAGATCGTGGCCGATCGCCTCTTCCGGGCTCCAGCCGAACAGCGCCTCGGCTTGTGGATTCCACCGTGCGACGATCCCTTCCACGTCGGTCGCCACGACGGGGGTCCGGACGCCCTCGAGCACGAACGTGTCCCGGATCTCAGGCCACGCCCCGGGGAGGAACGCGCGCTCCGGGATCAGGCAGGACTCGACCTCGAACCACACCAGCGTTGGGGAACGCTCCCCGATCCCCCACCGGTCGGCGAGCTCGTCGACCAGGTACAGGCCCCAACCGCCGCTCCCGTCGGCCATCGGGGGGCCGGGCGGGGCGAAGCCGCCTCCGGTGTCCTCGACCTCCACGCGGACGCGCTCTCCCACGACCTCGACCCGCATGGCCACCCAAGCTTCCGGACCTCCGGGCCCGTGCCTGATGGCATTGGTGACGACCTCACTGACCAGCAATCGCAGGGTGTCGAGGCACGCCGGCCGGAGGCGAGGAACGAGCTGTTCGATCTCCCGGCGGGCCCGGGCCACGGTATCGGTCGAGATCGGATAGCGCCGCTCCAGCATGGGTAGGCCGGGATCTCGGGCGCGGGTGGTCATGACAAAGCCCTCCCGGGCGTGCTCGGGAGGCTCAGCAGGAAGTGGACCAGAACCTCAGAGCCCATTGCCCTTCCGAGGGTCTCAGGTCCGGTACTCGAGCGCTCGTCCGTCTCTCCTGGGACCTCCTCCCATACCTTCCGGCCCCTAGGATTCCCCTCCTCGTCCAGGTCAAACGTCCTTCGGGTTGCCCGGTCAGCGTGGGGTGGGTCCTGGGGCAGCGCTGCAGCATCGATCCCCCAAAGGCCATCCCTCTCGCGGCTTCGGCAGCTGCCGCGACTTGCAGGGCCTGCGAACTGTGGCGCAAGGGAACACAGACCGCCTTCGGCGAGGGGTCGCCGAAGGCGGCGGTCATGCTAGTCGGTGAACAGCCCGCCGACCGCGAGGATCTGACCGGACATCCCTTCGTCGGGCCGGCCGGCGGGCTCCTCGACAAGGCACTCGCGAAATCCGGCATCGCTCGCGAGGACGTCTACCTCACCAATGTGGTCAGGCACTTCAACTGGGAGGCTCGGGGTAAGCGCCTGATCCACCGCAAGCCGAACCTGACCCATATCCGCGCTTGTCGGCTCTGGCTCGACGCTGAGATCAAGGTGGGGCCCCGAGGTCCTGGTGCTGCTCGGCGCGACCGCCGCCCGTGAAGGCCACGGTCCATCCCTCATCGATCCTGCGCGCCAAGGACAGCCCAGCCGTCATGCCGAACTGGAGGCCTTCGTGTGGGATCTCCAGGTGGCCGCCGAAGCGATGGGCCGGTGATCCGCCCGAACCGTGCCAGCTCGAGTCGGCTTCCTTCCGGGCTCACGACCTCCCGCCGTGCCTGAAAGATAGTTCGGGGAGGGGGGCGGTGGGTATCAACCCCGGGACCCAAGCGGTCGATACGTTCACATTAAGAGGAGGTTCGCCATGAGGATCGGAAAGATCGTCAGAGAGGTGGAGGCCGTGCCGGATCCTCGGATCGTGGAGGCCCCGGTCGAGGCCCCCGAGACGGCTCCGGCGACGACGGAACCAGTCCCCCAGCCCACAGGGCGTTGAAGAGGGACTTCAGCCGCGACCTCGTGGTCGGCGGCTTCCGCGGATACCGCTGGTGGCGCGTGGGCCGGGCCGGATGGCTCGAGTCGCCCTTTTTCGGCCGCAACCGGTGGGACCCGGCCTCGAACCGGGCCGAGTGCTTCATCCTGAAGCACGGGCGGATGTGGTTCTACTCCCGCCTGCGGGCGGAGCACCAGTCGGGAGCCCCGGTCATCAGCTGTGACTGCGGGTTTTACGGGCTGAACGAGTTGCCCAAGGAAGCCACCCGGGAGCAGCAGCGCCTGTCCCCGTGGGAGGTGGACCCGCTGGATTCCGGGTTCGGAGGCCTCGTCCTGGGCGTGGCGGAAGCATGGGGCCGGGTTCTGCTCGGCACCGACGGCTGGAGGAGCCAGTTCTGCAAGCCGCTCGCCCTGTTCGTTCGGCCCAGGACCTCGACCTCGATCGATACAGGATCCCTCCAGAAGCGGTACGGGATCCCTGTCCTGCGCGACCTCGACGCCCTGGTGTCGGAGTGGGGGCCGGACCGCCAGCTCCAGGGCATCCCCGCCACGGCCTGAAACCGGCCCTTCCGGCTCACGCTCTCCTCGCACCCACCCAAAGACCCCTCGGAGCAACGCATGCTGCGTCGCTCGACGGGGTAGACCTTGCTAGAGAAGATCACGCGACGAACCGGGAGGTGTGAGCCATGGCTTCGAGGAAGCAGGTCCAGGCGGCGAAGCGGAACATCAAGATGGCCCGACGAGCCGCGAAGGCCAAGCGGACGATCGCGAACCTTCCGCTCGAGACGCGGCGAGATCTCGGCCGCCAGGCGGCCAAGGCCAGGATGCGCGGAGGCAAGCCGGGCCATGACTACGAGGATCGGACCCGACAGGAGCTGTACGAGGTGGCCAAGAACAAGGGGATCCCCGGCCGATCGAAGATGGGCAAGTGGGATCTGATCGAGGCTATAAGGAAAGCCGGCTGAGGCCGGACCTTTCTGCCCAGGGGATCGGAGGCTCATCGGGCTGCGGAGGTGGCTCAGGGGGCTGCGGTGGGTTGGGCGCGGGAGGCCCTGGAGGGCCGGGGGCCGGCTGCGGTGGGTTGGGAGATGGAGGAGCCGGCGGGCTCGGTGGCAGCGGATCGGGCACGGGAGCCGGATCGGGGTCCGGGTCGGGTCCGGGCACGGGGGTGCCTGCTCGCTCCGAGTCGTCCCATTTCATGGAAAGCCTCCGATCCTTCATGGAAGGCCTCCGATCCTTCATGCCCATTTCCTTACCCTGGGCTAGCGACGGCTCCCCTCAAGCGTAGCGACCGCAGAGCGGGCAGATCGACCATCCGCCCGCGTACCGTCTCATCTGGACCCGCTCGCCGCACGTGGTACAGGTCCGCAGATTAGGGTTGTCCGTAGAGGCCGAGACGGCCCTCAGCCGCATCCGGGCGTGAACGTATCGATCGAGGAGGTCCTCTTTCACGAGCTCATCAGCCTGAGTGGCCATAAGTGAGCCTCCTTTCCTGCCTGCCTTACGTACTCCTTTACCCCTTGGGGCCCTTCGCTAATCAGGGCCACTATCCTTGGAACGCACATTGCGAGCACGGCCCTCGTAGCTCAGTGGATAGAGCAGCGGTTTCCTAAACCGCGTGCGCAGGTTCGATTCCTGCCGGGGGCACCAAGCCCCTGACCAGCGAAAACACATCGCTGTCATGTACGGTGGTCGAAAACCGTACCTAGGGTGGGCGAGCCTGAACTCAGGCTGGAGGCATGCGGACTCCCGCTCGTGGTCGCGGTCGGCGCCGGTGTTTGGCCGGATCCGGCTGACGCGCCCCGAACCTCTCTGTTTGGTGGGCGACCAGCCAGGAGTCCAGGAGCTCGGCGAGGGATTGGACCGCGGCCTCACGCTGAGCGGACGTCATCACCACAAGCTCCGGCGGCAACAGCCCGATCGGCCCGGATCGCAGTCGCCCACCTGGACGACGAGGGGGCCTCGGTGCTCTCGGCCATCTCATTGACGAGCGCGGGGACCCGCGCGGCCGTGAGACCGGCGCTCGAAGCGCTCATCGGGAACGACGAACCCCCCCACAGGTCAACCGAGGCGCCGGACACACTCCGAATCGAACGTGCGACACTTCCGGTCGCCGTCTGGTACGACTTCCGGATCCGCTGACGACGTGAGAATCCTGATCCGCGCAGTCCGCTCCGTCATTGCAGGACGGGGCCGGTAGCAGTGCCGAGCTCGGCCAGCCGCCGCTCGAGCAAGCGCCGCTCGGCGTCGTCGTGGACCAGCGCCAGCGCCCGGCGGTAGGCGTCGCGGGCCTCTGCAGTTCGACCGAGGCGGCGCAGCAGCTCGCCCCGCGTCGAGTGCAGGTAGCGGTAGTCCTCGAGGGGGAGGCGATTGACGATGTCGAGCCCCGCCTCGGGACCCTGCTCCTCGGCGACCGCGACG
>Ga0209887_1000602_pt1 | contig 10889 bp, 9 predicted proteins | sample GWRWN1_30_40_FD_187230 | JGI IMG/M metagenome (GOLD analysis project Ga0209887, IMG submission 187230) | Riverbed sediment microbial communities from areas with no vegetation in Columbia River, Washington, USA - GW-RW N1_30_40 (SPAdes)... | ecosystem: Environmental > Aquatic > Freshwater > River...
CCTTCCGGGGAGAGCTCAGGAGCGGGCCTCCTCCGCGTCTCGCGTGGTGTCCGCGTCTCGCGAGGTGCCCGCCTCCAATGCGTCGGCGCGCGCGAGCCAGCGTTCAGGTGCTCGGATCTCCGGCAGGCTGGGCAGCCACTCGGGACCCCGCCACACGCGGGCGAAGGCGGATTGGCCGCCTTGGGCCATGACCGCGGCCACGAATCGCTCGCCCTCCGCGTATTGCTCCAGCTTGAGGTCGAGACCGGTCAACCGCAGGACGACCTGCTCCAGCGGTCCGCGGCGCCGATGGCGTCCCTCAAACCGCTCGTGGAGCTCGTCGAAGCCAGGCAGGATGCGGGCGCCTACGGCGTGCATGACGTGGTTCGAGGCCCCTTCCAGCAGCGACATCAGCGCCTGGGTGTGGCTGAACGCCTCGCGTTGAGCGGGGGTCATCAGGCGCTCCATCCAGTGCCCGTCTCCGCGGGACGCGTTGGCCAGCCGGCCCCACAGACCGCCGGCATCGGCCGCCAGCCGGTGGAGAGTCTCCTCGACCAGGGCCGCGAAATGGGCCCGCAGCCACGGGTGCGCCTCGAACTCGTAGGCGTGGGTAACCTCGTGGATGGCGATGAACGTCCGGAACGCGTTGCGCTCGATGCCCAGGCTGTCGGCGGTGGACACGACGTTGGCTTCGACGAAGTAGAGTCGGCCGCGGGTCGGCGCTGCGCTCGCCAGGAGGCTGACGTCGTACTGCCCCAGGACCTTGGCGGCCAGGAAGGCCAGCAGCCAGCCGAGCTGATGGTTGCCGAGGCTGCGATTCACGATCCGCGCCAACGACGCCCCGGCGCCACGGGGCGTTGACCGCGTCCCCATCAGCTCGGTCTCCAGCCGACCGATGAGGCGCTGGAAGGTACCGAGGTTGAGGTCGATCCACGCCAGGCGGTCGATGACGGCCGGGGGCTCCAGGGGCTGTTCCAGCTGTGCCCCGATCTCGGCGGCCACCAAAGGGGCCACCTGTTCCGCCGCGGCCACGTAGAACGCCTCGGCGGCGAGGCGTTCCGGCGTCGACAGGCTGCCTGTTCGTGCACCGATCCGGCGCCGCGCAACGGATCGAATGGCTGCCCAGTCCAGCAGATGGCTGCCTGCGCGCCGCTCGAGCCGCCGGCCGGCCACAGCCACGGTGACCGTCAGCAGACTGCCGAGGACGATCCCAGCCGTCAGGCGCGAGGTGTTGCGTCTCACGCCCAGCAGTCTAGTCGGCGCGGGCCGGCTCCGCGGATGGCAGGTCGATAGCCTCGATGTCCGATAGGTCGCCGCCGAAGACGCGGATGGCCACCGAGCGAAACGCAGCCGGGTCCCCGGTGGTGACCACGCGGTGTGGAGCCGGCGGGACGCCGGTCCGCGGCCCGCTGCGAGCCTGAAGCGAGTCGAGCAGGTCCTCGAGGGCCAGCGCCGTCGTGAACGCCGAGTCGACGACGCTCACTGCGGGGCCGAGCTGCCGTTCGAAGACTGGACGCAGGAGCGGATAGTGGGTGCACCCCAGGAGCAGAGTGTCGAGCTGCCGGTCCTGGGCCCGGAGGGCATCCAGGTAGCCGCTGATCGCCACTTCCACCTGGGCGCCGGCCAGCTCTCCGGCCTCGACCAGTGGTACCAGGTCGGGGCACGCCTGCTGGCTGACCGTGACGCCCGGATCGGCCTCACCGATGGCCGCCAGGTATGCGCCCGACGCCACGGTCCCGGCAGTCGCCACGACCCCCACGTGCCGGCTGCGGGTGGCGGCTGCCGCCGCGACCGCGCCGGGGCGCACGACGCCCAGAACCGGAATCGCGACCCGCTCACGGACCTGCGGCAGGGCTTGGGCGGTGGCGGTGTTGCAGGCCAGGACCAGAACCTTGGGTCCCTGGGCCATGAGCCAGGCCACGCATTCCAGAGTGTAGCGCCGCACCTCGTCGGCGGGGCGCGGACCGTATGGGGTCCGGGCGCTGTCGCCCAGGTAGACGGTGGTCTCGGCCGGGAGGCGGCGCTGGATCTCGGACAGGACGGTCAGGCCGCCGACCCCGGAGTCGAAAACGGCGATCGGGCGCGGGTCGGGCGAGACCACGAGCCGGGTCAGCGAGTCGCCAGGGAGAGGGCCGGGCTCCGGCGTTGGGCCAGCAGAGCGGTCGCGATGCTGCGGACCCCCTTGGAGATCTGGGCGTCGGGGCTGGCGGACACGAAGGGCACGCCCTCGTTGTTGGCGGCCAGCACGAGGCGGCCATCGGACACGATCTCGAAGTCGATGTGCTGGCCGAGGACCTCCTCGACCTCCTCGCGGGTGATGCCGCCCGACGCATCGGCTCGATTGAGGACCACCGCCATCTTGTTCGGCGGGTAGCCGATGGCCGCGAAGGCCTCGTTGGCCATGGCCAGGGCTCGCACCGCCATGGCGTCGAAGGTCAGGATCTGGAGGACGAGGTCGGAGGCGTCCAGGAACGCGAGCACCTCATCGGTTAGCGCGGCGCGCGTGTCGATCACGACGTGGCCGTACAGGCGCCGGAGGAGGGACAACGACTTCTCGATGTCGCGCGTCGTGATCATCTCGGCCATCTCAACCCGCGGCGGTGCGAGCAGGACGTCGATGCCCGACGGATCGCGCCACATCACCTCGGAGACGTCGCCTTCGCGGATCCTGTCGGTCGGCAAGTCGAGGATGGAAAGCGCGTTGGCCGGGGCTCGGAGCAAGCCGCGCAGGTCCGAGAACTGGAGCGAACCGTCCACCAGGCACACCGGCTCTTCGCCGGCCAGCGCGACGGCCAGGTTGTAGGCGAGCGTCGTCCGACCCACGCCGCCCTTGGGGGAGAACAGGCTCACCATCTGCGCCCCACCACCCGACGTGGCGCTGACCCGTTCCTCGGCGATGCGGCGGATGACGGATGTGAGGTCGAAGCCGGCCAACGGCATGCGGAGGACGGCGTCAATCCCGCGCGCCGGATCCTCGGTGATGGGCTCCTGCGGAACGGTGAGCACGATGATCCCCACCTCGGGATGGGCCTGCCGGATGCTGGATGCGGCCTTGGCCCCGCTGACCCGGCCCTGGAGCAACCAGTCGATGATCACCACGTCGGGGCGGAAATCGCCGACCGAGGCCAGCGCGCGGTCCCCGTCGCCGATGACCTCGACCACCTGGATCTGGGTCTGGGCGACCAGCAGCGATCGGACGTGCGATGCCACCTGGGGCACGTCCTCGATCAGCAGCAGCCGAATTCGCTCTCCTGCCACCTCGTCTGCGTTATCGCCTCATCCAAGTTCCATTCCGCGTCGCGCTGACCGGTGCCGGATACGCCGGCCGAGGACGATCAGGCGCTCGCTCTCGGCCGAATACGCCTCCGGGTCGTGGGACCCGTGGATCGCGGCGACAGCGAGTCCCGCGGCCTCAACCAGCCGCGCGACAGTGTCAGGAGAGGGGTACCAGAGGCGGAAACTGGCCGGAAGCCGCGCTATCGTACCATCGGGGTCCTGTCGGTCCACGACGGTGGACAGAGTGACCCTGAGCCCTTCGGGGGCTTCGCGGCGAATGAGCTGGCTGCGGCGCGTGAAGCGACGCCCTTGCGATTCGATGACCCAGTCCACGGCCAGCGGCATGTCCCCCGCCGGCAGCGCACCCGGGCCCAGGTCATCAAGCACGAGCAGGCCACGCGGGCTCAGGAGCCGCGCGGCCCGTCCCAGGAGCTGGGCCGCATCCTCGGGGCCGTCGAGGTGCGGCAGCACGCCAGCGGCGACGATCAACCCGAAACGCTCCCGGCGCCGGACGGACCGGACGTCGCCGTGGACCAGCTCGATCCGTCCGTCCGCGTCGGCATCCGCCAGGCGTGGGTCGGCCGCGATGCGGGCCTGAGCGCGACGAAGCATCGCCGCCGATGCGTCCACGCCGACAATGCGGCTGGCGCGACCGTCGAGGAATGTTCCGAACAGCCGACCGGATCCGCAGCCGAGGTCCAGCACGGCCCCCCGTACCCGCCGGGTGAGCTCGCGGTAGAACGCCCGGTCCTCGGTGACGGCGTCGTGCTCGAGGTCGTAGATCTCCGCCAGCTGGTCGGCGTCGGTCGTCTGCCCGCCGAACGGATCGCCGGACGCCGAGTCGCGGTCGGGCGTCACTCGCTGTCGAGCCGGCGAATGGCGAGCCACTCCGCGGCCACGGCGACACCAATCACGACCGCCCCCGAAAAGGGATTCAGGGCGTCCACCAGGCGCAGGCCGGCCACCGCGCCCAGCACCAGGCCCGCGAGCGCCCCGCGCCGGGCGGCGCGGGCCCAGGCCCCGAGATACGCGATCCGGCGGTGGGCCGCGAAGTCGATCGCGAACGCCCCGGGCGTGATGAGAAGTGCGACGGCCACGCCGCCCAGACCAACCACCAGCAGGCGGTTCCGGTCGGCATCGGGACATGGATCACCCGGCGCCGGGCCGGGGCACAGCCGGCTGGCCAGGACGAGCACGCCGGCCATCGCCGCAACGGCGGCGGCGGTCAGGACGACGATGAGGAAACGGTCCCGGCGCTTCACCGCGCCGCGTCAGGACAGATGGTGCGGAACGGGCAGGACGCGCAGCGCATCGGTCCCGGGTTGGCATCGAAGCGCTTGGCCCGAATCCCGGCCGCGGTCGACGCGATCAGGGTCCGGGCCTTCTCCAGACGGGCCGGGGTCGCCTGGCTGAGGCCCACTTCGCCCGATTCGAGGAAGTGCAGGGCGAGTCGGTCCGGTGGTCGCCCGTGCTCGGATTCCCATGCCAGGGCATACATCGCCAGCTGAAGCGACTCGCGCGAGCGGCGCGTCGCCGTGGCCGGGTCGCGGACCTCGCCCGATTTGTAGTCGACCACGCCGATGGCGCCATCCGGATCGCGGTCGATGCGGTCGATCCGACCCCGGACCCGATCCGGGCCGAATCGAAAGGCGAACTCCTGCTCGACCCCGATCACTGGAGCCGGGGACGCCTGTTGCTCGTTCCAGAACCGAGTCAGGGCGTCGCGGGCAGACGCGCGGCGCGCATCTTCGTGGGCACGGGTTACGAACCCCGTGGATTCCCAGTGCCGATCGAGCTCCGCGCGGAGCTCTTCGAGGGGCATCACGGACCCGGCCATCTGGGTCCGGTGGAAGGCCTGGACCGCGGCGTGGAGGGCACGTCCCACGACCAGTGGATGGCTGACCGGGGTGGGCAGGCGAATGAGGTGGGCATACCGGTAGCGCGCCGGGCAATCGGTGTAGTCGCTGACCTGGCCGTAGCTCAGGGTGAGCGGTTCCTCGACCAACCCGGGGCGCGGGGCGTCTACCGACCGCACCGGCCCGACCTCGGTGGGCGGGCGGAGGCGCTCGATCCGTTCCATCGGGCTGGGCCGCAGGACGTCGGCGGGAAGAGCAGGCCCCACGTCCAGGGCCTCGAGCAGGAACTGGCTCGGGCGCCGCGGGCGCTCCCCCTCGTCGCGGGCCCAGGTCATGGTCAGCGTCTCGCGCGCTCGGGTCATGCCCACGTAGCACAGGCGCCGCTCCTCGGCGAGGTGATAGTCGCCGTCGATGGCGACCTCGCGAACGAGCTCATCGGGCAGGTCGACCGGCTCGCGGCGCGTGCGGGTCGGGAATCGGTCCTGGGCCATGCCGACCATGAACACGATCGGAAACTCGAGGCCCTTGGCCTTGTGGCAGGTCAGCACGTGGACCGCCTCGGTGACTTCCGTGTCCGCGTCGGCCGTGGCGGGGTCGTCGCCGGCCTGGATGAACGTATCCAGCCGGGCGACGAGGAACGGCAGTCGCGGGTCGCGCAGGACGGCCGACGCGCGGCGCAGGATTTCGAACAGGCGCGCCACGTTCTGGAGCCGTTCGGGTCCAGTTTCCCGGGCCTCGAGCGCCAATCGCGCCAACCACCCGGTGGAGGTCACGAAGCGGTACAGGATCTCGCCGGCATCCAGCCGGCCCGCCAGCTCACGATGGGCGTCCAGCGACGCCAGCAGGCGCTGGGCGATGGCAGCCGGTGCTCCGCGCAGGGTGGCCTGGGCCGAGTCGGCCATTCCCTGCCGCAGCGCGACCTCCAGGCCGAGGTGCCGGCGCGACGCCCGGTTCAGGACGCGGCTGGCCTGGTCGGGCGCGAGACCGAAGATGTCCGAGGTGGCCAGGTCGAACAGGCTGACCGAGTCCTCGGGGTCATTCAGCGCCCGCAGGAAGCTGAGCAGGACGCGGACCTCGGGCTGGCGGTACAGGCCTGCGGTTCCACTGAAGCGCCAGGGAATGCGTCGCAGGCTGAGCGCCCGCAAATAGGGATCCGCGTCGCGGTTGCCCCGGACCAGGATGGCGTGGTCGCCCGCCCGTCGGCCAGTGGCGATGGAAGCCGTGATGCGCTCAGCCACGGCGTCGGCCTCGTCGGACGTGGTGGCAAACGCCAGGCTGCTCACCACCGGGCCGCCCGTCGCGAGTCCCTTGATCGAGCGGCGTGCGCGCAGGTGCTTGTCGATCCGTTCACGGACTTCGAGCCGGTCGGGGTCGTTGTGGCGGATGAGCCGATACGCCGCGTCCAGCACCGCTTGGGGCGATCGGAAGTTGTCGGTCAGGACCACCCGTCTGGTCTTTGGGTAGGCGGCGCGGTAGCCAAGGATGTTCGACAGGGCCGCGCCGCGGAAGCGGTAGATGCTCTGGTCGTCGTCGCCGACCACGGTGACGTTGCCCGTCGGGGCCGGCGCCAGCAGCTTCACCAGCTCGAACTGGGCATGGTTGGTGTCCTGGAATTCGTCGACCAGGATGTATCGGTATCGACCTCGCTCCGTTTCCAGGGTGTCCGGGTGCTCGCGCAGGAGGGTGAGAGCGAGGCTGACCTGGTCGCCGAAGTCGATCCGATTCGCCGCGCGCAAGAGCTGCTCGTATGTCTCGTACGCCGCGGCGAGCTCCCGCTGGCGGGCCGCCTCCTCGGCCAGCGCCTCGTCGCCAGGGTCCGCTCCGGCGCGCGCGGCGATTCGCTCCGCGGCGGCGCGGTAGAGGGCCGGTGACGCGTCCTCGTCGCGAGCCCGCGAAAAGTGCGTGGCCAGGACCGAGAGGAAGCGGGTCGGATCCCCGAGCGGGCGGTATCGGTCCAGGGGCAGCTCGTCCAGATGCTCGCGCAGGAAGGTCACCTGCTCCGGACGCGACATGACCGCCACCTGGTCCGACAGCCCGGCCCCGAACCCATGCTCCCGGATGAGGCGGTCGCCGAAGGCGTGGAAGGTGCAGATCACCGAATCGGCGTAGCCATACGGAACGAGCTGGTCGACCCGCTCCTGCATCTCGGCCGCGGCGCGCTCGGTGAAGGTCAGCGCCAGGATCTCGGAGGGTTTGGCTCGCTGCTCGGCAATGAGCCAGGCGATGCGGCGGGTGAGGACTGTCGTCTTGCCGGTACCCGCCCCGGCAACGACCAGCAGCGGGCCGTCGCCCCAGGTCACGGCGCGCCGCTGGCGAGCGGTCAGGTCGGCAAGAAGGGGTGGCTGGACGCGAAGGTGGCGGCGTCTGGGTGCCGGCGGCCCCTCCAGCTCCTCGAAGATCGGGATCTGGTTGGGTGACGGGACGACGGCAGCCACGGAATCGATGGTAGCCGAGGGATCGGGCATGCCGGCAGCCTGCGCCGCCGGCGCGACAGGTTATCGGTCGCGTTGAGCGTCGGCGTCTCGCGGCCCACCAGATGCGATGTGCACCGCCTTCTGCTCCTCGTCCGACAGGGCGTGGCTGGCCTGGCCGGCCTGGATGGGCTTGGCGAAGATGCGGGTCCCGCCTCTGCCGTGCAGGCTGCTGATCACGATCCCGCTCTGCTCATCGTCGAGGAGCGCGATGGCGAAGCTCTGGTCGGACCCAGTGTCCTCGAACGGGTTGAACCGGACCAGCCCCACATGCTGGAGGCTGCCGCGGGAACGGGATTCCACGAGCCGATACCGCTCGTCCACCTCGGCCAACCGTCGGTCCACCGCCTCGACTCGGGCGGCCTGGGCGTCCAGGGTTCCAGAAAGTGAGGTCCCAGTCGTTTCATGCACAAGTGCCCGGTAGGCGGCCGTGGCCTTTGACAGCCTGCGGCCGAGGATGACGACTGCCCCGACCAGCCCGAGGAGCACCAGGCCCGATGAGCCGACCACGATCCACAGGTTGTCGAGCAGCCATTGGTTGAGGTCGGCCACGGGCTGGGTATCATACCGACCCCGTCGGTAGGATCAGGCCGTCGAGGAAATCAGCTCAACGAGGTGCTCATGCCCCGCCGCAGCGGAAAGGCCGCTTCCCGACGAGCCCGCCAGCAACGCCGGTCACGCCACACGGCTGCGCCTGGACCGAGCGCCGCGCGCCCGGCGGCGGCACCCGGGATGGCCTCCGCTCCAGCCGACGCCGCACGAGCTCCATCTGCCATCCCTGCCCCATTGAGCGGGCGTCCATTCGCAGCCGGCGTCTCCACAGTCGGTTCGTCCCGACTGGGCGAGGCCGCGCGCGCTGAGTACCACTACGTCGCGCGTGACCTGCGAAATACCGCCATCCTGATCCTGCTCATGGCCGTGCTGTTGGGCGTGGCGGTAGTCGTGGTCAACGCGGCGGGTATCGGCCCGAGCTAGCCCTTCCGGGCGTCCAGCAGCCTGCGCAGCCGCTCCCCGATCTGCGTCTCCATTCCCTGGTCCGACGGCTCGTAGTAGACCCTCCCGACGAGAGCATCGGGCAGGTACTGCTGATCCACGTCAGCGCCGGGGAAATCGTGCGGGTACCGGTATCCCTTGCCGTGCCCCTGCTCGCGGGCCAGCCGCCGATGGGTGCCTGGTCGCAGGTGGAGCGGCACCGGCAGCCGGCCCTGGCCCTCGACGTCGGCGAGTGCTGCCCAATAGCCGGCACCGGCTCGGTTCGACTTCGGGGCGGACGCGATGTACGTCGCGGCCTGGGCCAGCGCGTACTGGGCCTCGGGGAGGCCGATCATCTCGACCGCCTGCATGGCGGCCACCGCTATCTGCAGAGCCCGTGGGTCAGCGTTGCCAACGTCCTCGCTGGCGGCGATCACGATCCGGCGCGCGATGTAGGTCGGGTCCTCTCCGGCGGCGATCATCGAGGCACACCAGTACAGCGCCGCGTCGGGGTCGTTGCCGCGCATGCTCTTGATGAAGGCGCTGATCGCCTCGTAGTGCCCGTCGCCGGCCCGGTCATAGGCCAGCAGGCGCTCCTGGGCTGCGGTCGAGAGGGCCGCCGCGTCGAGGGCTGACCCGTCCTGAGCGGTGGCGGCGGCGGCCTCCAGGACGTTGAGGGCCTGGCGCGCGTCACCGCCCGACATGTCGAGCAGCGCGGTCAGGCCGTCATCGGTCAGCGACAGGCGGCCGGCCAGGCCGGCCGCATCGGTCAGGGCGCGGTTGATGATGACAGTCAGATCCTCGGCCTCCAACGCTTCCAGCCGATAGACGCGCATCCGGCTCAAGAGCGGGGCATTCAGCTCGTAGTACGGGTTCTCGGTGGTGGCTCCCAGGAGCGTGATGGAGCCGTCCTCGACGTGAGGCAGGAGCGCGTCCTGCTGGGCCTTGTTGAACCGATGAAGCTCGTCGATGAACAGGACGGTGCGCCCGCCCGCTTCGCGTCGGGCCTGGGCTTCGGCGACCAGGGCCCGGACGTCGGCGACGCCGCTCGTCACCGCGCTGAGCTGACGCCAGGCGCCGCCAGCCTTGTCGGCCACCAGGCGTGCCAGAGTGGTCTTGCCGCTCCCCGGCGGACCCCAGAAGACCAGGCTCGGCAGATAGCCGGGCCGCACGACCTGGAGCAGGGCGCCGTCGGGGCCAACCAGGTGTCGCTGGCCCACGAATTGCTCCAGGTGGGCGGGTCGCAGGCGGGCCGCGAGCGGCGCCCCGGGATCGGGCTGGTCCTCGAACAGCGGGCGGTCGGGCGTGACCATCGGGGTGCGCCGGGGCATGGGGCGAGTCTAGTGCGTCGCTATCATGCCCGGATGGAGCAGAACCTCCGGGTTCCGGGCCCGACGCCCATCCCTCGCGCGGTTCGCCATGCGCAGGCCGGGCCGATGATCAACCATCGCGGACCGGAGTTCGCGGAGCTCCTGCGCGAGACCACGACCGGGCTCGCACGCCTGATCGGTACTCAGGGCGAGGTGTTCCTGCTCACCGGCTCGGGGACTGGGGCCCTGGAGGCGGCGGTGGTGAACACCCTGTCCTCCGGAGACCGTGTGCTGGGCGTCTCGATCGGGGCCTTTGGCGACCGGTTCGCGCAGGTCGCCGAGATCTTCGGGGCCGACGTGGACCGGCTCGACTTCGAGTGGGGCGCCGCGGCCGATCCGGGTCGGCTGGCGGCACACATGGCCGGCGCGGAACCGTATCGCGCGGTGCTGCTGACGCACAACGAGACATCGACGGGGGTGACGAACCCGCTCCGCGAGCTCGTCGCGACCGTACGCGCCGCGCCCGGTGATCCGCTGGTCCTGGTGGACGGCATCAGCGGCCTCGGCGCCCTGCCGTTCGAGATGGACGAGTGGGGCGTGGACCTCGTGGTCAGCGCGTCGCAAAAGGCGTTCATGGCGTCGCCGGGGATCGCCATCGCCGCCGTCGGCGAGCGCGCCCGAGCGGCGGAGGCCGAGGCCCGCATGCCGCGCTTCTACTGGGACCTCGGCGAGGCCCGCCGCTGGGCGGAGAAGGGCCAGACGCCGTGGACTCCGGCTGTCAGCGTGCTGTACGGGCTGCGGGTGGGCGTCGCCAACCTCGAAGCCGAGGGTCGCGAGCAGACCTGGGCCCGCCATGCGGCCGTCGCGTCCGGGGCAGCCGCCGGTCTCGAGGCATTGGGCTTCAGCCTGGTCCCCGCGCCGGAGCATCGTTCGGCGACTGTGACCGCAGCCTGGCTGCCCGACGGCCTGGATTGGGGCGAGTTCGGCTCCGCGCTCCGAAGCCGCGGCCTGGTGCTGGCTGGCGG
>Ga0209887_1000603_pt1 | contig 10889 bp, 9 predicted proteins | sample GWRWN1_30_40_FD_187230 | JGI IMG/M metagenome (GOLD analysis project Ga0209887, IMG submission 187230) | Riverbed sediment microbial communities from areas with no vegetation in Columbia River, Washington, USA - GW-RW N1_30_40 (SPAdes)... | ecosystem: Environmental > Aquatic > Freshwater > River...
CGAGGCACCTTTAGATTGATTCTTTCGTCCTTACGTGAGGGCTAGGGGCGGACGCTATGGCACTTTCACAAGAGCATGTCACGCCGAGCGCCCCGATGGATCGGCTGCGGAGCTTGATCACACGGTGCCCGGGAAGAGCGTCCTACAGGAAAATGCCGGTACGAGCCCGGATCGATATGTCAGAGTTCGGGGACGAGGCGGGCGCCGCTCGGCGATGACTCGTTGATGCGGATGGATGGCGGCATCTGTTGCCGTCCCGAAAAACCGGGGCAAGGTCGAAGCGACTGTGATCCTGGGCGAAAAGGAGACGAGAGATGACCGCTCCCGTGGGATCTCGGCCACCCGTGCAGCCCGGAGAGCCGGCGCCGGACTTCACGGTACCGGCCGCCCACCGCGAGGGAACCGTGTCGCTCGCTGACTACCGGGGTCGGAGTCCGCTCTTGCTCGCCCTGGATCGGGGGCTCTACTGACCCTTCTGTCGGCGGCACGTTGTGCTGCTACAGGCGACGGCAGAGAAGCTTCGGCGGGTTGGCGTCGACACGCTGGGGATCGTCGGCTCGGAGGTAGGGCGCGTTCGCTTTTACCTCCGGTTCCGTCCCGTTCGCGGCGGGGTTGGCGCCGATCCGGACCTGACGACGCACCGCGCCTACGGGCTGCCCCAGAGTCCAGTGAGACCCGAGATCTGGCACGCGATCGAGTCTCGCCTATGGCAATCTGGCGCGCGAGCTTGGAGTGCAGGTACCCGAAGGGAGGGCCAAAGAGACCATTGGCCCTCGCCCTCCTCGCCGCGCCGCTCGCCGCTGAGGCGCAGTCGGCTGGGTCCCCAGGGAGGATCTACCGCATCGGGCACCTCTACAACTCCAGTCCGAGCGCTACCAGGAACCAGCCGGCCGAGCCGGCCCAGAGCACGACCCAGACCATCACCACCTCCATCAATGGGCGTCGGCAGCACTCGCGCCTCTCGGCCGGGGGGTCGGGCGAGAGATCGTCACCGCCTGGATCCTCACCTTTCCGGCATGCGGGCTGGTCGCCTGGGCCGTCGCGAAGGTGCTGCTCCTTGTCGCCTAGGACGCCCCGCAGGTGTTCGAGGGGGCTGGCGTTGTCGTCCGGGCGGCTGACGGCGTTGGCGATGCCGCAATGCCCTCGTGACTGGCGAGGGTCCAGAGGGAGGGTCCGATGAGGCGGGTCCGGGTGTTCGTGCTGCTGGCGATCCTGTTCGTCGTGCTCCCGCTGGGCGCCCAGGCGCTGACCCTGTACACCGACTGGCTCTGGTTTCACGAGGTCGGCTTCCCGGGGGTCTTCACGACGATTCTCTACACGAAGATGCTGCTCGGCCTCCTGGCCGGGGCCCCGGTCTTTCTCCTCCTGTATCTCAACCTGCGGTTGACGGCCCGTGGCCGGGGGCCCGCGGTTGCCCTCCTGGAGGAGACCGAGGCGCAACTTCCGCAGCTCCCGAGCTGGTCCGTCATCCAGCCGCTCTACCAGCGGCTCCTGCTCCCCGGCTGTCTCGTCGTGAGTTTCATGCTCGCCGCCCCGGTCGTGGCCCGGTGGCAGGAAGCCATCCAGTTCCTGAACGCCGTGCCCTTCCAGGTTTCGGATCCGCTCTTCGGGCGCGACGTGGGCTTCTACGTCTTCGCCTACCCGCTCCTGACGGCCGTCTACCAGTTCGTGTTCCTGGTCCTCTTGGTTACGCTCGTCGCGGCCGGGGCCGTCTACGTCCTGTCCCGGGGGATCCGGCTGACAGCACACGGCCCGGTCGTGCACCCCTGGGCCAAGGGACACCTGCTCACTCTGGTTGCCGCGCTTCTCCTGGTCAAGGTGTGGGGGTACGTGCTGGACCGCTACGGCCTGCTCTTCTCGGCGGGAGGCGCGTCGTTCGGGGCGACGTACTCCGACGTGAACGCCACGCTGCCGGCGCTCAAGGTCGTCATCAGCCTGGCCGGGGTGGCCGCCATCGCTTGCTTGGTGCAGATCATGCGCCCGGGTCTGCGGCTCGCCCTAGGCGGGCTGGCCCTCTGGCTCGCCGGGAGCCTCATCGGCCTCACCGCGTATCCGACCCTCATCCAGCGCCTCCACGTGGTGCCCAACGAGATCGCGGCCGAGCGGCCGTACATCGAGCGAAGCATCGCCGCCACCAACCGGGCCTACGGTCTCGATCGCATCGAGGAGCGCCCGTTCCCGGCCGAGGAGGAGCTGACCGCTGCGACGCTGCGGAAGAACGAGCCCACCATCAAGAACATCCGGCTCTGGGAGCACCGTCCGCTCCTGGACTCCTACGGTCAGCTCCAGGAGATCCGGACCTACTACAAGTTCGTGGACGTCGACAACGACCGCTACGGGCTCGATGGGGAGTACCGGCAGGTCATGCTGTCGGTGCGAGAGCTTTCGCACGCCCACCTGCCCAGCCGCATCTGGATCAACGAGCACCTGGTCTACACCCACGGCTACGGCGCCGTGGTCGGGCCGGTGAACCGGGTTACCCGGGAGGGGCTCCCGGAGTTCTTCGTCAAGGACATCCCCCCGGTCGCGGCGGGCTCGCTCAAGATCACGCGCCCCGAGATCTACTACGGGGAGGTCGCGAACCCCTACGTGCTGGTGAGGACCCGGACCAAGGAGCTGAACTACCCCGTCGGGGACCAGAACGTCTACACGACCTACGAAGGCCAGGGCGGCGTCAGTATCGGCTCATTTTGGCGAAAGCTCGTCTTCGCGGCGCGGTTCGGAGAGATCAAGATCCTGCTGGCACAGGATCTCACGCCCGAGAGCCGAATCCTCTACCATCGTCAGATCGTCGAGCGCGTCCAGAAGATCGCGCCCTTCCTCCGCCTGGATCGCGACCCCTATCCCGTGATCACCAAGGATGGACGGATCGTCTGGCTCCTTGACGCCTACACGACCTCCGAGCGCTACCCCTACTCCCAGCCCACGCAGGGGGTGGGCAACTACATCCGGAACCCGCTGAAGGTCACCGTGGACGCCTACCATGGGACGGTCCGCGTCTACCTGGTGGAGCCGGAGGAACCGCTCATCCGCGCCTATAGCCGCGCCTTTCCCGGACTCTTCCAGCCCCTCGACGCCATGCCCGAGGATCTCCGCGCCCACATCCGCTACCCCCAGGACCTCTTTGCCATCCAGGCGCGAATGTACGCCGCCTACCACATGCGCGACCCCCAGGTGTTCTACAACAAGGAGGACCTCTGGACCATCCCGACGAGGAAGGCCGAGGGGCGTGAGGCGGAGATGGAGCCCTACTACACGATCATGCGCCTGCCTGGAGAGACCCGCGAGGAGTTCGTCCTCCTGCTCCCATTCACGCCGGTGCGGCGGGACAACATGATCGCCTGGCTCGCGGCCCGCTCCGATCTGCCGCACTACGGGAAGTTGCTCCTCTTCGACTTCCCCAAGGGGAAGCTCGTCTTCGGGCCGCGCCAGATCGAGGCGCGGATCGACCAGGACGCCTTCATCTCCCAGCAGATCTCCCTCTGGAGCCAAGCCGGCTCCCAGGTGATCCGCGGGAGCCTCCTGGCGATTCCCATCGAGGAGTCGCTCCTCTACGTGCAGCCCCTCTACCTCGCCGCCGAGCGGGGGCGGCTGCCGGAGCTCAAGCGCGTGATCACGGCGTTCGGCAACCGGATCGCGATGGAGGAGACGCTCGAGGCCTCGCTCCAGCAGCTTTTCGGGGCCCGGGCGGCCCAGCCTGACGCCGCGCCCCGGACGGCGGCGGCGAGAGCCGAGCCGGCGCAGCGCCTCGCGAGCCAGGCGCTGGAGCACTTCCAGAAGGCGCAGGAGCACCTGAGGCGGTGGAACTGGACCGGGTTCGGGGAGGAGCTCCGGCGGGTGGAGGAGATCTTGCGCGACCTCCAGCGAGAGAAGTGAGCTGCGGAGGGCGACCATAAGGCCGCGTGAACGTAGATACGACCGCCGCTGGGTCGGGGGCAGAGGCACGGAGGACGCGCCGTGAAGGCCGATACGCCCGCACCGACGCCGTCGGACCCCGCGCGGATCGCGCATCAGGTCGTCGAGATCGTCGAGAAGCTCGTCATCGAGCTGCAGGGATCTCACGCCCCTGCCACCGTCGCCCTGGACGATTCCCTCGACCGCGACCTTGGCTTCGGAAGCCTCGAGCGGGTCGAGTTGCTTCTCCGCCTGGAGGAGGTGTTCGGCGTGCGCCCCCCGGACGCGGTCATGGCCGAGGCGGGGACCGTCCGGGATCTCATCGATGCGATCCGCTTGGCTGGGCCTTCCGTCCCAGAGGCGCGTCCCGAGCCGTTCGCGCGACCCGGCCCCGCCGTCGGCGCTCCCGCCTCCGCCCGCACGATCGGCGACGTGCTGCGCTGGCACGCCGAGCTCAATCCGGAGCGCGTGCATATCGTCCTGCGTGGAGACGACGGCCGGGAGCAGCCGATCCGTTACGGCGACCTGTGGGCCCGGGCGACCGCCGTCGCCGCCGCGCTTCGCGACCGCGGGCTCCAGCCGCGCGACGCGGTGGCGCTGATCCTCCGGACCGAACCGGCGTTCTTCGAGGCCTTCTTCGGCGTCCTGCTGGCCGGCGGGATCCCCGTCCCGCTCTACCCGCCCTTCCGCCTCGACCGGATCGAGGAGTACGCCCTGCGCCAGGCTGCGATCCTGAGGAACGCGGAGGCGCGCCTCCTCCTCACCTTCCCCGAGACCGAGCGCGTCGCGGGGTTGCTGCGTTCCCGCACCCCCTCACTGCGGGAAGTGGTCGGGGTGGAGCGGCTCGCGGTGTCCGCCGCCGACGCGCCCCGGGTCCACCTGGTCCCCGACGACCCGGCCCTGATCCAGTACACCTCGGGAAGCACGGGCGAGCCGAAGGGGGTCCGCCTCTCCCACGCAAACATCCTCGCCAACCTCCGCGCGATCGGCCGGGCGCTCGCTGTCGGGCCGGAGGACGTTGCGGTGAGCTGGCTCCCCCTCTACCACGACATGGGGCTGATCGGGACGTGGCTCGGCGCCCTCTACTTCGGCTTCCCGGTCGTGATCCTCTCCCCGCTGGCGTTCCTGACTCGCCCGGTTCGCTGGCTCTGGGCCCTGCACGCGCACCGCGGCACCGTGTCGGCCGCACCGAACTTCGCCTTCGAGCTCTGCGCCAGAAAGATCACGGACGACGAGATCCGGGGCCTGGACCTCAGCGCCTGGCGCCTGGCCCTCAACGGCGCCGAGCCCGTGAGCCCGGAGACGATCGAGCGCTTCACCCGCCGCTTCGCTCCCCACGGCTTCAAGCCGGAGGCGATGTGCCCGGTGTACGGCCTGGCCGAGGCCTCGGTGGGCCTCACCTTCCCCCCGATCGGGCGAGGCCCACGAGTGGACCGGGTGGACCGGGACCGATTCCAGCGCTGGCGCGAGGCGCGCCTCGCCTCGCCCGAGGACTCGAACCCGCTCCGGTTCGTCTCCTGCGGCCGCCCGCTGCCGGAGCACGCGGTGCGGATCGTCGATGTCGAAGGCCGGCCCGTGCCCGAACGAGTCGAGGGCCGGATCGAGTTCCGCGGGCCGTCGGTCACCGCGGGATACTTCCGCAACCCCGAGGCGACCCGCGCCGTGCTTCGCGACGGCTGGATGGACTCGGGCGATCTCGGCTACTGGGCGGAGGGGGAGCTCTTCGTCACGGGCCGCCGGAAAGACATGATCATTAAGGCGGGACGAAACCTCTATCCTCAGGAGATGGAAGAGGCGGTCGGAACCTGCCCGGCGTCCGGGCGGGCTGCGTGGCCGCCTTCGGGGTCGCGGACCCGGAAAGCGGGACGGAGCGGCTGGTCGTCGTCACGGAAAGTCGCGAGACGGCGCCGGAACGCCGGGAGCGGCTGAAGTCCGCGATCATGGGCCGGGTGGTCGCGGCGGTCGGGATTCCGCCGGACATCGTCCTGATCTGCGGACCGGGCGCAGTCCTGAAGACTTCCAGCGGAAAGCTGCGCCGACGCGCCATCTGTGAGGCCTATCTGAGCGGCGAGCTGGGGCGCCGTCGCTCGGTCAGGGTGCAGTGGGCGGGGCTCCTGATCCACGACCTCCGCGCGAGGATCCGCCGGCTGGCCGCCCGCGCGGGAGCACTGGCCTATGCCGGCTACGTGGGGGGCCTGTTGGCGCTCACCGTGCCGGCGTTGTGGGCGCTCGCGCTCCTGCTCCCGCGGGGGCGCGCGGTGGACCGGATCGTCCACGGCTGGTGCCGGGCGGTGCTCGCGCTGGCCCGCTGCCCGATTCGAGTCGAAGGCCTCGAGCAGTGCGCCACGCCCGCGGTGTTCGTCGCGAACCACGCGAGCTATCTGGACGCGGTGGCGCTCCTGGCGGCGCTCCCGGCGGAGTTCCGCTTCGTCGCCAAGCGCGAGCTCGCCTCGGCCCCCTTCATCGGAACGGTGATCCGGAAGCTCGGCTACCTCACCGTCGAGCGGGGCGACTTTTCCCGCAGCGTCGCGGACACCGAGCGCGTGACGGCCGCGCTCCGCGAGGGCGCCTCGCTGCTCTTTTTCCCCGAGGGGACCTTCGTTCGGGCACCGGGGCTCCTCCCGTTCAAGCTCGGCGCCTTCAAAGCCGCCGTCGAGAACGGGCGATCCGTGGTGCCCGTGGCGATCCGCGGCACGCGGGAGATCCTCCCCGACGGGAATTGGGTCCCGCGGCGCGGGGCAATCGTCGTGGAGATCGGCGCCCCGATCGAACCCCGTGGCAGCGGGTGGCCGGAGATGGTGCGCCTCAGAAATCTCGCCCGGGCCGAGATCGCCCGACGTCTGGGCGAGGACCCCTCAGATGACCCGGCTTCCCGTTCGTGATGTCGGCATCTCCGTGACTGGCGCAGATGGCCTCCGCGACCTCCGTGGAAATCCGATGCGGGCAGTGGTGAGGAGCCAAGGCTCCGTTCTCGCAGCCCGTCCGGACTCTCGCGCTCGTACCGTGCCACCCACTTGTAGCCGGTCTTGCGGCTGACGCCGTAGCGCTCGCACAACTCGACCATGGAGTACAGGTCCCGCTCCCAGTCCGTGACGAACCGCATCCGCTCATTCATGGGTGCCGTCTCCGTCCAAGGCATGCTCACCTCCCGGTGAGCAGCCTATGCGGTGTCACCCATGTTCCCCGTTAGATGTGTTACCTATGTACCCGGTTTGCACCCCTTGGCCGCCTAACTCGCCGTTGAAGCTGACGGCCGCCTTCAGCGGCCGCAGCTTACCGGCCGGCCGTTAGGCATCGGCGTGTCTGCGTAACGGTCTTGAGAGGCCTGGAGAAGCATCATGGACGAGGACCTCGACCGGATGTCGCGTGAGCAACTCATGGATGAGGTCAAGAGACTGCGACAAGGCATCCGTGAGCATCGGGACAGTACGCGGCATGAGCTCTGTTGGCACCATCCGGCGCTCTGGGGACTCTTGCCGGAGAAGACTGATCCGGTTCCCGAGGTGCCGGACTGGCCGCAGTTCATTCAAGGCTGTGTGAGGTATCGCCAGTCGCTTGATGAACAAACGCCTGGCGCTCCGCGAACGCGGGAGCCCTACAAAGCATGAGGGAGCGAATAACAACGCGTTCGAGCGGCCGCGCCATCAAACGCGTGCCGGGGGTAACCGTTGGGCGGCGCGCCGCTCAACGCGAGCGTTGATATGACTGCCGATGTCAAGCGGCGTGTTCGATAGTGCCGCTGAAGTTCGCCAGAGATGATGCAGCACCGACCATCGGAAGAGCCGGAGCCAGTAACCTCGACGGTTGATCATGCTGATATTCGTGGGTTGGGTACCACCTTACTTGTATCCGTCTGGTGCCTGCCTCGGTCTAGACGCGTAGTATGGTGCCAGGGACTCACAGGCGTCGATGGTGATCAGCCGAGAGCGCTCGGTTGAAGAAGTTCTGCGGGCGGTGACCGAGAAGGCGCGCGAGGCGGTGCGCGCTCACCAGGCGGTTACGAGCATAGTGGTCAACCAGAACTGGCCGCGCCGCTCATCGGGCGCCACGGCCGAAACATCGGCCTCGTCCAGTTGTCGGACAAGTACGAGGGTGACTTCACGGAAGACGATGAGGCCATCCTCTGTGCAGCTGGCACAGATGGCCTCGGTCGCTATCGAGAACGGAGGTCACGAGCACGGCTACGCTGGAGAGACGGGGAAGCGCCTGCCTGAGCCGGTCAACCTGGTGGGCGGTGTCACGAGCTGAGACGAACGGGCAGGGACATGGCCAAGTTTGAGACCATTCCGTTGGTCGAACTCAAGGCCAGACCTCCGGCGAAGCCCATGCCGCTGGTCGAGGAGTTCAAGGACAAGCTCGAAAAGCTCGAGGCCGACCAGGGCGCTACGCTGGTGCTCAAGAAGGGCGACGGCGAGCCCTTTCGGGCACGGCCATGAACGAGCGCGTCGCGCTGTCGGTGATCGGCGCCGTGTCGGCCGCTGTCGTCCTCGCCGTCGCGGTCCTGCTGCTCGGGCGTGGACCCCAGGCCGGCCGCGCGCTCAACGTCTCGGCGCTTCCGACGCTCAACGCGGTCCTCAATACCACCAGCGCCATCCTGCTCGCCGCCGGCTTCGCCTTCATCCGCCGACGGCAGGTCACCGCGCACCTGACCTGCATGCTGAGCGCCTTCATCGTCTCGACGCTCTTCCTGATCTCGTACGTTGTGTACCACTACCACGCCGGCTCGCGGCCCTTCACCGGCCAGGGCTGGATCCGCCCCGTCTACTTCTTCCTGCTCATCACCCACTTGGTCCTGGCCGCCGGCGTCGTGCCGCTCACGCTCACGACGATCTATCGCGCGCTCTCCTCGCGATTCGACCGGCACGTCCAGATCGCGCGCTGGACGCTGCCGATTTGGCTGTACGTCTCGGTGACGGGCGTCCTCGTCTACTGGATGCTGTATCATCTCACCCCGTGAGTGACACGGCCGCCGCGCAGGTCACCCCCGACGCGTTCGTTCGGGAGCTCCGCGACGAGGTGGGGCGTCATCCGGCTGTGGCTCACCCGTTCCTGTTGCGCTTCGCCCGGGGTGGGTTGGCCCGGTGGCAGATCTGGGCGTACGCCTCCCAGCACTACCGGCTTGTCTGCTTGTTCACCACATACCTGGAAGCCGTCGCCGCACGGACGCCCGATCCGCAAGTCCGGGAGTGGCTGCGGGAGATTCTCGAAGACGAGTACGTGAGAAGAGAGAGCTTTGAGCGGTCGCATGCCGCACTCTATCGGCGGTTTCTGAGAGCGACGGGGTTTCGGGAAGGCGCGTGGGAGACAGTCCCGTGGCTTCCCGCCACCCACACCTTCGTACAGACCCACATCGATCTCACCCTGCGGGGCTGGCTATTCGGCCTGGGGGCGGTCGGGCCTGGGCACGAGTGGGCGATTCCGTTGATGTTCCCGTTCCTCCTGACCGGCATCGAGCGCAGTCTGCCACTGGATTCGGCGGCCCTGGAGTATTTCCGTCTCCACATCGACTTGGACGTGGAGCACGGCCGGGTTCTGGAGGACGTCATCCTCCGGTGGGCCGCGACTGGGGAGGCGCAGGTAGAAATCCGGACGGGCGCGCTCTGCTCCCTCGCGGCCCGTGGCGCCTTCTGGAGCGCCCTGGCAGCGCATCTGTTCCCGGAACTCACTGAGAATGGTCGCGAAGTTCTGGGCGAAGTGGACTGAGCTCGTCTGGCGCCTGGCCCCATCGGTCTTATCTTGAGGGGCATTCCTACCCCCGCCGATGACCACTCTCTGTGGAAGCGTGATCACATGGTCGGTTGTGGCCGGTGTTTTGGGGCCTCCTCGGCTCAGGCGCAGGACTGGTCTTCCTCGGACGGCGGGAGGTTCCGTCAACGGGGTACTGGCTCCTGGGACTGACGGCGTTGCTCCCCGCCTGGCTTCTCGCGTTTTGGGGTCTGCTTGGGTCTTCGGGAGGACGCACGGAGGTCTCTTCGGCCGTGTCGTGGATCTTGTCCTCTTCGGCTGGGCTCCTCGGGGTGATCATCACCGACGTGGTGGCGAGGCACCTTCGCGAGGTACGAAACGACCATCGTCCGGTAGTCCACCGGCTTCTTGGGATGGCGGCCCTCGGTCCTGCGTGGGGGATCGCACTCGTCGGTCTTGCATGGCTCCGCCACTGAAGGCGGTGTGGGATCGGTGTCCGTTTCGCCTCGTCGGAGCCCAGAGCGGGGACTCGACAAAACACCGGCGGGGGAATCCTTGACAGCTCTGCCCATCAGGGGTACTCGGTAGGCGGTGGATATGCAGCGGGAGGCGAGGGGGCCTTCCTCGCGGGACCGGGCCGCTGAAGGGCCGGCCCAGGAGCAGAAGGGGAGGGAGTGATGGGCAAACTCGTGAAGGTGGCTTCGGCCGCGGATATTCCCTCAGGGTCTGGGAAGTTGGTGGAGGTCGAGGGCAAGCGCATTGCGGTCTTCAATGTGGGTGGCCGCTACTATGCGATGGACGATACGTGTCCCCACCGCGGGGGACCGTTGTCCGAGGGCGAGCTCGAGGGCGAGGTCGTCACCTGCCCCTGGCACGGCTCCACGTTCAATGTGACGACTGGAGCGGTCCTGAGCCCGCCAGCGCGGGAAGGGGTGAGCCACTATTCGGTCCGTGACTCGGGCGGGGAGCTCTCCGTCGAGGTCTGACTGGTCGTATTCGGCTCGCCCTCTCGTACTCCTGTTGAACTGCCTCGGCAGCGCACGCTTCCCATTTGCTGGAACGCGTTGGACTTTGCAGTTGCGATGGGAACCGAGCATCCCAGAGTGAAGCTGAGGGAGGGAAGGAAAGCCAACGATGCCGTACATCATCGCCGAGCCCTGCATCAACGTCAAGGACAAGGCCTGCGTCGAAGTCTGCCCCGTGGACTGATCTGACGGACACGATCCAGCAGATCGCCCAGGACGACGGGACCTTCAAGAGAGCGAAGATCGTCTTCACCGAATCGGACGAGCGCTGTGGGCTCACCGCCG
>Ga0209887_1000607_pt1 | contig 10884 bp, 10 predicted proteins | sample GWRWN1_30_40_FD_187230 | JGI IMG/M metagenome (GOLD analysis project Ga0209887, IMG submission 187230) | Riverbed sediment microbial communities from areas with no vegetation in Columbia River, Washington, USA - GW-RW N1_30_40 (SPAdes)... | ecosystem: Environmental > Aquatic > Freshwater > River...
GGCCCAGGGGGCTCTGAGCTCGGCGCCTTCCGCCGTCACGCCAACGGTCTCGAGGAGGACTTCGTCGTGGTCACGTTCGACCAGCGCGGGACGGGCAAGTCCTACGACCAGCTCGAACCGACCTCGACGCTCACCCTCGACAACGCGGTCGCCGACGTGCTCGAAGTCACCCGCTACCTCCGCGAGCGCTTCGACGAGGATCGGATCTACCTGGTCGGCCAGTCGTGGGGGACGACCCTCGGCGTTCTCGCCGTCCAGCAGCAGCCCCAGCTGTTCAACGCGTTCGTCGGTACAGGGCAGATGGTCAGCCAGCGGGAGACCGACCGCATCTTCTACGAGGACACGCTCGCCTGGGCCCGGGAGACCGGCAACACAGGGCTGGCCGACACGCTGAACGAGCTCGGGCCGCCGCCCTACGAGGACGTCCTGGGCTACGAGTCCGCGCTGTCGTACGCACAGGACGTGTACCCGTACGACCACAGCCCGAACTCGGAGGGCGAGGGGCAGTTCTCCGAGAACCTGTTCGTCGAGGAGTACTCGCTCGCTGAACAGGTCCACACCCTTGGTGCGTTCATGGACGTGTTCACGATCCTGTACCCACAGCTCCAGGAGATCGACTTCCGGGTCGACGCCACCCAGCTGGACGTGCCCGTCTATCTGGTGCAGGGCCGCTACGAGGCCCGGGGCCGCTCAGAGCTGGCCGAGGAGTGGTTCGAGATGCTCGAGGCGCCCCACAAGGAGATGATCGTCTTCGAGACCTCAGGGCACCGGCCCTTGTTCGAGCAGCCGGGGTTGTTCCATCAGGTGATGACCGAGACGGTGCTGGCCGAGACGAAGCCAGCGCTCTAACGGGTGCCTGCCCGGCACGGCTGGGGGCAGGGCGTGGAGAGGATGAACGAGTTAGCGGGCGCCCGACGCGCGAGCGGGGTGCCGCGGGAAGGGAGGAGACGATGGAGGTTCAAGAGGTCATCGCGCAAGCGCGTGACGCCATCACCGTGAAGCGGGTGTTCGGCGAGCCGTACGAGAAGAACGGAGTGACCGTGATTCCCGCCGCCCGGGTACAAGGCGGCGCCGGCGGGGGAGGCGGCGAGGGCCCCGAGGGACAGGGCAAGGGCTCGGGGACGGGCTTTGGCCTGAGCGCCCGCCCGGTCGGTGCGTACCTGATCCGTGGAGACGAGGTGAGCTGGCGGCCGGCGGTCGATCTCAACCGGATCATCCTCGGCGGCCAGATCGTCGCGATCGTCGCCCTGCTCACGATCCGGGCGATCGTCAAGGCCCGGGCGAAGGCAGGACGGTAGCCGCAAGGAACTCACCGTCGGAATCTTGCGTGAGACCCCGGGTCACTGTGGCCGGTCGTCCTGCGCGGCGGTCGCGCTCACTCCGGATCCGCAAGATGGTTCCGGCCTGGCAACACGTCCTCTCGAAGGATCCTCAGCGTCCTTTCGGGTTCTTCGAACATGGGGCTGTGCGCGGAGTTCTCGAACGTGTAGAAGCCCTTCAAGGGCGCCACGAGGTGCTGCGCATAGGCCCTGGACAGCACGTAGGAGACCGTGTAGTCGTGCCGACCGTGGAGGAAGTAGGCGGGAAGCCCCAACGCAGGAACGCGCCTCGTCAGATCCGCTTCCAGCATCCTGTTCCACAATCCCGAACGACGAGAGAAGATCTTGCCGCGCCACAGGTTCGCCTTTTCGCGCAGCGTGTATTCAGGAAATCGCCATGACGGAAGGAAAAGGCCGGTGACCACCGACTTCATGTCCCGCGTCGTGCCCACACCGAGACCGTGCATCGCACGGTCGCGCACGGCGTCGTAGGAAGCCGGCAGAGGGATCGTCGTCGGGGTCACGGGCGCCGCTTCGAGCCTTCGCACCATCTTGGTCTGCCCCAGCTTCCTGTACTGCTGGAGCATGTACTCATAGGCGAGCGCCTCCGACTCGATCTGATGAGTGATCTGAGCAACCCCGACGTATGCGTGATACAGAGCGGGAGCCTGCGCGGCTGCTTGCAGGCCGATGTAGCTCCCCCAGGAGTGCGCCATCAAGTAGATCTTCTTGGTGCCGGATCGGTCGCGCAGGTGGTTCGAGACGGCCAGCGTGTCGGCGACGAATCGTTCCGAGGTCATCTCCTTCGCAGGGATACCGGGCTCATACGAGAGCCCTGAGCCACGCTGTTCCCACCACGCTACGGTGAAGAGTTCGTCAAGCTGGAACGGGTATCGCTGCGTGAGCCAGTACTCCGGCATCCCAGGCCCACCGTGGACGAAGAGCAAGACCGGTTTGCCGGGGCTCTCGCCTTGGATGAACATCCCCTGCATCGCGCCGTTCAACCGAACGCGGATCTTCCTCGTGGTGCTGCCCTGGAGTGGCATCGATCCTTGATTGTGAGCCACGGTGTGACCATAGGGTGAAGAGCTGTCGCCTGGTCGGACGCGACCGAGATCGACCGGCGGGGTCGGCGGGCCCGTTGGGACCAACTGCTCGGGGCTGGGCGTACCACTCGTCTCGGTGTTACCCGGGAACACGCCCACCCCCACGACCCCGATTCCGAACGCGGTGAGCGCGATCCGGAACCTCGTTCGGGTTCGAGGCGCCGGGTACGCGACCTTTGACCGGGGTCACGATCCCCGCGTCGGCCACGCCGGCTGGTTCTACGGGACCGACCGGTGGCATGAGGCGAGTTCTTCCGGTCCGAGATCACCAACCATCATCTCGTTGCCCAGCGGAGCGGGTGGCAATCAACGACGTTGATGATCGCGGTTGGCCTCGCCGACTACGCGTTCACGGGGTTCGCAGCACGTCGCCGAGCCGGGTCACACGATCAAGGGCGCGCAGGAATCGGAACACCACTGCAAGAAGGATCAGCCCGACCACGGCGAACACCCCTGCGATCGCCCAGGAGCCGCCGCTCACGTCCCGCACTTCGAGGACGGCCATCAGCGTCACGATCCCCACGGCGAGCAGGACGAGACCCGTGAGCAGTACGGGTGCGAGGCAGAAGCCCCAGGGGCGCCGTTTCGAGAGCAGCGCGCCGGTCACGAGCGCACCGGGCAAGAGCACGGCCATGTCCAGAACGTGGACGGGGCTGGTCGGCAGACCAGCGTCGATCAGGCTCTGCGGCGTCTTGCCCCCGAGGATCGCGGGCACGTCCTCCGACAACCACTGGACGTAGAACATGAGCGCGACGACGACGAGAACGATCCACGTGGAGCGCACCGGCGCTCTCTGGCCGAAGGCCGCCTTCGCCCGAACCGGATCGATTGCGGCAAGGCCGCTTATGAGTGCGTAGATGGACAGCCCCAGCACGGCAACGTAGACGAGGAACAGGCCGTTGAACCTGACGTCGAAGGCGTAGATCGCGTAGCTGTAGACAATGTAGACGAGGACACCGGCCCACCCGAGGAGGCGCGCACCGATCCTCGGCTCGCGGCCCATGCGAGCAGGAGCAGGACGGGATACGCAATCAGATTCGCAATGTCCTGACCGACGCCCTGCGCGGCGAAGTTCTCGGTCTCCTTTGCGTAGACGCTGTCCACGAAGATGCCGGAGAGGCTTGCTACGACTGCCAGCGTCGCGATCGGGACGGAGAGCCACAGCCACCAAGGCGTCGTTCGGTCCGCAGCCGCGACCGTCGCATCAGGAGCGTTCGCTTCCGTGGGCACTCGCATCGTTCATCTCCCCCGCTCGCTCGTGCTCGCCATCCTATGCGCGGGAACCTGGGTCGCCGCCCGCTCCACCTGGGAACAGCGCGAGAGTCGCCTAGAGTGACGGGGAGCATGAGCGCACGGATCGCTTCGGCGCGCGAGTTGAGGACCCGCCTCGCCGATGCGCCCGCGCCCGGCTCGTTCTCCGAAGCCGAGCTAGAGGGCTTGCCCGACCCGGTGCGCCGCTATTTCGAGGCGGCAGTGGCGCCCAGCACGCCGCTGGCCACGTCGGCGCGCTTTCGGATGGTCGGTTCGATCAAGCTCGGAGAGAGATGGGTGCCGTTTCGTGCCCGGCAGATCGAGGCCCCCCACCACGGCTTCGTGTGGTCCGCTCGCGCCGGCGTGATCGTCGGCTCCGACGGGTATGCGGAGGGGCATGGGGCGATGAACTGGAGGGTTCTCGGCCTGGTCCGCGTGATGCACGCGGACGGGCCCAACGTTTCGCGCAGCGCGGCCGGCCGCGTCGGTGCCGAGGCCGTGTGGGTGCCGACGGCGCTGCTCCCGAGGTTCGGCGTGACGTGGACCGCCATCGATCCACACCACGTCACGGCGAGCTACCGTCTGGACGAGGCCGACATCGAGCTGCACTGCACGCTCGACGACGACGCCCGGGTCCGGTCGGTGCTCTTCGACCGGTGGGGCGACCCGGACAACACCGGCACCTGGAGCCACCATCCGTTCGGGTTCGAGGTGACCGGCCACGCGACCTTCGACGGCCTCACGATCCCCAGCTCTGGTCGCGCCGGCTGGTTCTACGGGACCGACCGGTGGCACGAAGGCGAGTTCTTCCGGGCCGAGATCACGGACTACCACCTCGTCGCGGGGACGAGACGATGACCGGGTCGTTGCCAAGGCCCCTGCGGGCAAGGGCGGCTTGGCCGCGTTGGGTGACGTCCGCATGAAGGGAGCCCGCCACCCGGCTCGGCGAACGGGCCGGCTACGCGCGGGGAAACGAGGAGAGAAGCGATGAACGAGGGAAGCCTCCATGTGGTCCTGGGGACCGGTCCGCTCGGCCTCGCCGTGGCCCGTCATCTCGCGGCGCGGGGTGACCGGGTGCGAGCTGCCAATCGAGGCGGTCGAGCCGACCTCCCTGACAGCGTTGAGGTCGTGAGCGCGAACGTCGCCGAGGCGGCCGACGCGAAACGGGCATGCGATGGAGCTGCCGTCGTCTACCACTGTGCCAACCCCCCTTACGCGAAATGGGGGGACCTCCATCCGCCTCTCATGGACGCGATCATCGAAGGGGCAGCCGGGGCCGGGGCGAGGCTCGTGTTCGGCGACAACCTCTACGCCTATGGCCCGGTGGACGGACCGCTCATGGAAGACCTGCCGTCCCTGGCGAGGGGCCCGAACGGCCGGACCCGGGCTCGGATCGCCGAGACCCTGATGCGGGCTCACGAGACGGGCCGGATCCAGGCGACGATCGGGCGGGGGTCGGACTTCTTCGGTCCCAATGCGCACCTCTCGACGGTGGGCGACCGTGTCTTCGCCCGAGCGATCGCGGGGATGCCAGCCCAGCTGTTGGGCAACCCCGACGTCCCTCACACCGTGACCTACATCGAGGACTTCGCCCGGGCGTTGGTCACGCTCGGAGAGCGGGACGAGGCCATCGGGGGGGTGTGGCACATCCCCAACGCAGAGACGGTCACCATGCGCCGGTTCGTCCAGATGGTCTTCGAGTCGGCCGGCCGCCCTCCTCGCTTGCGGGCGGCGCCCCGCTGGGGAATCGCGATGGCTGCCGCGTTCAATCCGACGTTGCGTGCGGTCAGGGAGCAGCTCTTTCAGTCCGAGCGGCCCTGGGTGGTCGACAGCAGCAAGTTCGAGCGCGCCTTCGGCTGGAGTGCTACGCCACTGCCGGATGCCGTCGCCGCGACGGTCACTTGGTTCCGGAATGAAGCCAGGCCCTGACCGAACGGAGAACGAACAGATGCTTCGAGAGACTCGAGGGCCGCTCTTGATTCGATGGCAAGAGAGGTTCGCTTCAGATGTGGCGTGTGATCGCCGGCGCCACCTTGATCGCGCACGGCATCATCCACCTGATGTGCTTCCTCGCCCGGTAGTGCCGACGTGCTTCAAGGTCGGCGGCCAGCTGCTTCTGAGCAGTCTGCAGCTCGGCCGCTGACGAGAGATGGGCCCGAGCAGGCTCACGATGCGCTCGGTCGTGGGTCGTGCATCGCCAGCCGTACGATTTCGTCAGCTCCTTTTGTTCGTCGCCACCGCCAAACGAATCTGCGCCTTCAGACGGATGACCTCAGGCGCTGGTCTCTTACCAAGCGCCTTTGTGTCAGCTCCCGCGAGCCGACCGGGTCATCGCACGACCTTGATATTGAACATCGGGACCTGGAGCGCACCCCAGAGGCGGAGCCAGAGCGGAAGGTAGCTCTCGGTTCCGCGCGCCGACGTGATGTCGCCGAGGTCGATTACGTCGCGCCAGCCGAACGACCGAAGGATCTCGATGACCTGGGCCTTGGCCCCCTCGTCGTTCCCGCAGAGGAAGACGGTGTGGTCGCCGTCGTCGACGAGCGACGGGTCGGCCATCACGAACGCGGTCATCGTGTTCAGCGTCTTCACGACCTTCACCCGAGGAAACTCGCGCTGGATCTGTTCGCCCAGCGAGTCGGTGTTCGAGACGAACAGGGTCGGCGGCATGCCCCCGGAGAAGTCCAGCGGGTTGGGGATGTCGATCAGTACCTTGCCGTCGAGGTTCGCCTCGTCGGCCGCGCGCAGGGCATCGAGCGAGTGGGCGCCCATCACCGCGTTCACTACGAGCTCGCCGTGCTCGGCCGCCTCCGCGAACGTCCCGAGCCCGACTCCGGCGTTCTTGACGTGCCAGTCGGCGAACGTCTCCTGGGTGATCTGGTTGGGCTCGGTCGACGCCAGGGTCGTCGCCACGTCGCGGGTCCCGATCCTGACGTCGTGACCGAGCACGGCGAGCCTGGCGCCGATCGTGCGCCCGACGGTGCCGGTTCCGAGAACTCCGAACTTCATGACGGCCTCCTCCTATACAGACCTGTCTCACCCAATGTGCTGGCGATGGTAGAGACAGGTCTGTATCGTGTCAATCCGTGGATGAGAGGGGCGAGCCGAGCCTCCGGGCGGAATCAGTCGCCAGGGAGCGGATCCTGGAGACGGCCGAGCGGCTGTTCTACCGGGATGGCTACCGTGCCGTGGGCGTGGACACGATCATCGCCGAATCCGGCGTGGCGAAGATGACGCTGTACCGGCACTTCCGCTCGAAGGACGAGCTGATCGCTGCCTACCTGGAGCGGGCCAACCGCCAGCTGCTCGAGTGGATCGAGGGGTTGATCGGTCCCCACGGGGACCCTCGCGCCGCCCTGATTGCCGTATTCGACGGGGTGGCGAAGCTGGCATCGAGCCCCGAGTGCCTGGGGTGCGCGTTCGTCGGTGCTGCGGCAGAGTTCCCTGAGCCCGAGCATCCCGGCCATCGCGTCGCGCTCGAGCACAAGAGGGCCGTGGCGGCCCGCCTGAGCGAGCTCGCCGAGGCGGCGGGGGCCAGGGATCCCCAGGAGCTCGCCGAGGAGCTGCTCCTGGTGATGGACGGCGCGTGGAGCGCGTCCCGGGTGTTCGGCCCGGGGAACCACGGCACGCGCGCCGCGGAGGCGGCTCGGACGCTCATCGGCGCTCAGGTCGACGATGAGGCAGTCCTCTCGTCAACTGACAATCATTGACGTCTGTCAGGTCAATCGCCATACTCCCTCTGTCACGACAGAGGGAGAACCGCATGAACGAACGCTCGCTCGGCTCGACCGGCCTCCGGGTCTCGGAGATCGGCCTCGGCTGCATGGGGATGTCCGACTTCTACGGCCCGGCGGACGAGGCCGAGAGCATCGCCACGATCCATGCCGCGCTCGACGCCGGGATCACGCTCCTGGACACGGGCGACTACTACGCGGCGGGCCACAACGAGCTGCTGATCCGCGAGGCGCTCCGGGGTCGCGACCGTGACGGCGTCGCGATCAGCGTCAAGTTCGGGCTCCTGCGCGCGCCCGACGGAACCATCGTAGGCGTCGACGGGCGACCGGCGGCCGTGAAGAGCGCCCTCGCCTACTCGCTCCGTCGGCTCGGCACGGACCACGTCGACGTCTATCGCTTGGGCCGCCTCGACCCAGCGGTGCCGATCGAGGAGACCATCGGCGCGATCGGGGACATGGTGCAGGCCGGCTACGTCCGCCACGTCGGCCTGTCAGAGACCGGAGCCGACACCCTGCGTCGCGCGCACGCCGAGCACCCCGTCTCGGACCTGCAGATCGAGTACTCGCTGCTCTCGCGGGGGATCGAAGACGAGATCCTGCCGACCTGCCGCGAGCTCGGCATCGGGGTGACCGCCTACGGCGTGCTCTCCCGAGGACTGCTGAGCGGGCATTGGTCGAAGGAGCGCGGCGCGACGGCTGGTCCCTTCCGGCAGACCGCGCCCCGCTTCACCGGCGAGAACCTCGATAGCAACCTGGCGCTCGTCGAGGCGTTGCGCTCGATCGCCGACGCGAAGGGCGCGACGGTCGCCCACCTCGCGATCGCCTGGGTGCTCTCTCGGGGGGAGGACGTCGTGCCGCTCGTCGGGGCGCGTCGGAGGGACCAGCTCGCCGAGGCGCTGGGCGCGACGCAGCTCCGGCTCACGACCGAGGACCTCGGGGCGATCGAGCGGACGATCCCACGCGGTGCGGCCGCCGGCGACCGTTACCATGCGCCGCAGATGGCCTCGCTCGACAGCGAGCTCGGCGGGACGACAGCGGGTGACTGAGACCGTTCTCACGTCGGACAGGATCCTCGAGACCGCCGAGGACGTCCTTCGCCGCTTCGGGCCGGACAAGGCCACCGTCGTCGACGTCGCCCGCGCCCTCGACGTCAGCCACGGGAGCGTGTACCGGCACTTTCCGAGCAAGGCCGCCTTGCGCGACGCGGTGGCCGAGCGGTGGCTCGCGCGGATCTCCGATCCTCTCCGAGAGGTGGCGGCGGGGGAGGGCCCTGCGCCCGAGCGTCTTCGGCGCTGGCTCGAGCTCCTGATCTCGTCCAAGCGGAGCAGGGCGCTCGAGGACCCGGAGCTGTTCGCCACCTACGTGCGGCTCGTGGCGGAGTCGCGGGAGGTCATCGTCGCGCACGTGCGGAACCTCACACAGCAGCTCGCCGCGATCGTCGCCGACGGGGTCGAGCGAGGCGAGTTCGCCGCGGTGGATTCGACCTCTGCAGGCCGTGCCGTCTTCGACGCGACCGCTCGCTTCCACAACCCGGCCCACATGTCTGAGTGGTCGGACCCCAACATCGATGCGGCATTCGAGGGGGTCTGGTCGCTCATCGTGGCCGCGCTCGGCAAGAAGAGAGTGATCCCGAGGACATAAGCGCGATCGCGCTGGGATCGGGAGGAGCGCGGCTCAGTTCGACACGCAGACGCTGCGCGCCATCGTGCATTGCGCACCCGTTCGGAATTTCGTGGGCGCTCAACGCGATTGCCACCAGTGGCCGTCGCAGTGGGGCTCGCTCGTAAACTGCGGTATGGCATCCACGCCGTCGCCTGGAGCCGTCGTCCTCTTCTGGATTCCTTTGGGCGCGGGCGGTCACGTGGTCCGTTTGAATGGGAAGGTCTATGAGGCGATCACAGCCCTCATCGAACATCGTCCGCGGTGCGCTCTCTACCATTCCGCGCTGGAGGTAGTCGTCCCCGATGGCCGGTTCGTCATCGAGTCCGCGCCGATCCGGGACGATCGGGGACGAGAGCGTGGCGTCGTTGTCGAAGGCCCGGTCGGGACGAGATTCGCGGGACGGTTCCGGCTGTTTCGCTATGAGATCCGCCGATGGCGCGGAGGCTCCATCCCTGATGCGAACTACGCGGTCTCGAGCCCGGTCCGCGTCGCAGACGACCTCGGTCGCGCGCAGCGGGTCCTTGATCTGGTGCCAGCCGTTCCGACCCCGGTATGGGGCCGAGACGAGCTGCACACCGGCGACATGTGGAACTCCAACTCGCTGATCTCGTGGCTACTTGTACGTGCTGGGATGGACACCGAGCAGATTCAGCCGCCGTCGGGCGGTCGAGCGCCCGGTTGGGACGCCGGTATCGTCGTCGCGCGACGCGAGATGTGACGAAGGCCTCTCTTGGCTGCCCGTTCCTTAGAATGATGTGATCGACGATCGGTACCTAGCCACAAGTTCGCACGCGACTTTGGTCAGCTGTTACCCCCGAGAACGTGGTCGGCCGATGGGTTTCGTACATGCGGGGCGACGACGAGTCCGGACCCGGCGGTGAGCGCAGCGATCGTCCAGACGGCAGCAGAGGCACCGAATGGGTCCGCCAACACGCCTGCCAGAACGGCACCCACCACTGGGCGGTGCAAGACATGTGGGGGCTCATGCGTCAAGTCGGCGCCGTGTGACGTCTGGATCCGATCGTGAGAGTCCCTGGGGTGTTTCGACCTCGGCCGAGTTCTGAGGCCTCCCCCGAGGGCGGTTGACAGCGGGCGCCGATATGCGATGAGGTGGAAGAGAACCCTCTCGAGAGGAGGAGTCCCATGCGCCGAGCCTCCACGATCGCGCTCGCCCTCGGTCTGTTGACGGCGACGATCGCCCTCTCATCCTCAGCGGTGGCCGCGGACGCCACTCCACTGTGGGTGAAGCACGTGCAGAACTATCCCGGAGGCATCTCGGGAGGCGTGCGAGCGCGACTGGTCGCGCTCGAGGCGCAGACCGATCAGGCCAGCACCGACTTCGCCACCCAGCAGCTCGTCGCGGGGACCGACGTCCAGATGAACGACGACTGTGACCCGCCGCTGCCGCAGAACGAGACCTCGGTCGCGGTCAACACGACCGATCCGGACAACGCGGTCTCCGCCGCCAACGACTACTGCGGTGACGGCTTCTGGATCGGCCACACCACCGACGGGGGTGAAACCTGGTCGAGTGAGTTCAAGGACCCGAAGCTCTCGCCCGACACCCTCTCGATCGACGAGCGCCGTTGTTTCGGTGCCGACCCCTCGGTCGTATACAGCGATCGAGATGCGGCCTTTTACCTCTCGACGCTCTGCTACTCCCCCTCGAACCCAAGCTCCGAAGCGCACGTGTGGCGCTCGACCGATGGCGGAGCCACGTGGACCGACTCGGTGGACGCGGCCGTGGCGATCACCAACATCGCCGGCGATGGGTCGGTTGACGGCTCCGTCTTCTACGACAAGGAGCTGCTG
>Ga0209887_1000609_pt1 | contig 10866 bp, 6 predicted proteins | sample GWRWN1_30_40_FD_187230 | JGI IMG/M metagenome (GOLD analysis project Ga0209887, IMG submission 187230) | Riverbed sediment microbial communities from areas with no vegetation in Columbia River, Washington, USA - GW-RW N1_30_40 (SPAdes)... | ecosystem: Environmental > Aquatic > Freshwater > River...
TGGCGGATACTGCGCCACCGGCAAGTTATAAAGGCAGACGACGCCCAGCAACATCGTAATGATCGCGATGACGTTGGCGAGGATCGGCCGCTCAATGAAAAACTTAGACACGTGACCTCTTCCTATGTATCAACCGGCTGCGAACTCGCAGGTTATTGAAAAACACATCGGACACCCTTCGAGCGCCTCAGGGTGAACGGAGTTATGTCTGAAAGCGTTGGATTCTTCCGTTCGTGCTGAGCTTCGTCGAAGCATGAATCCGATTTTTCAGCAGCCTGCTAATCTAGTATCCTGTCCCAGGAATCTGCGACATAATTCGCAGCTCATTCCGCTTGAAAATCTCCCCTTCCCCTCTTTTCCAAAGAGGGGTTAAACCCCTATCGAGAAAATTCCCCCTTTGAAAAAGGGGGACAGAGGGGGATTTGATTACGAGTTCGCTCGCTCCCATCGTTTGAACTTTTTAAATGAACCTCTGAGACACCACACTAGGGTTTGAGCGACGGCGACGACGTGGTCGCGGCTCGCTGGGGGTTGACCGTGCGGCCCGGGATTGCTTGGAGCCCACCTTCCACGATCACCAGGTCGTCTGGTTTGAGACCTTCTCCAATGACCAGCAGCTCGCCAACCTGAGGCCCAGTCTTGACGCCCCTGCGCTCCACCACGTTCTTGTCATTGACCACTAGAAGAAATTCGCCTTGCTGGTCGAAGCTGACCGCGTCCCCGGGAACCAGGAGCGCGTCTCGCTGCTGCAGCGCAGGAACGCGAACCCGGACGAACAAACCGGGGAGGATCGTCCGATTCGGGTTGGCAAAGATACCCCGCAATTGTAACGTTCCCGTCGTCGGCGCGACGTTAATGGAAGCAAAGTCCAGGCGTCCCTCGTGAGGATATCCTTCCTCGTTGGCCATACCGAAATAAACCGGTATCCGGCGTTGCTCTATTGTCCGTCCGGCGCTGGGTTTTTGGCGCTCGATGACGCGCAGCAGATCGCGCTCGTTGATCGTGAAGTACACGTAGATGGGGTCGATTTGATCGATCAGACCAAGGGCGGTTTGTTGTCCCATGGCGCCGACAACGTTGCCGGGATTGACGAGGTGTCTGCCGATCCGGCCGTCGAAAGGCGCCTTCACTGTTGTGTAACTGAGGTTGAGCTTGGCAAGCTCCACTTGTGCCTGCGCATTGAGAATGCCGGCTTCTGCCGATTCTTTTTGATAACGCCACTGATCCACTTGTGTCTGCGTTGCGGCATCCTCTTTGAGGAGCGCCGTGTACCGGGCAAGCTCGGTCGTGGCGTGCCACAAAGATGCCTTCTGTGCTGCTAACTGGGCCTCCGCCTGCTGGAGCTGTGCTTTGTACTGGTCTTGCTGAATAGTGAAAAGCAAGTCGCCCTTCTTCACCCAGGAGCCGTCCGTGAAGTGATTTTTTTCGAGATACCCTTCCACTCGCGCGACGAGGGTAACGGAGTTAATTGGCGCGGTGTTGCCGGTAAAGTTAAGGTAGTCGGTGACGGTCTGGGTAACGGGTTTGGCGACGGTAACGACCGGCGGTGCCGCGGTGGAACCACTCGTGTTGTCGCGACATCCACCGGCAGCGCCGGCCATTCCGATGGCCATGAGGAGCGAGGCCACGCCACGCCACAAGCGCAGCGATGCGATCCGCCTTTTGACCACAGCTGTCTCCACTTGTTCCTTCCCCAGCGAGCCTAACATCAGGGCAACATCAAAGTCAGCTTCACGTTAGTGAGTAGATTTCTCAAGTCTCGTTTGTCGAAAAATTGTCCTTTCCCCCTGAAGCTGTGAAAAAATAGCCGTTGCCCTTCGACGAAGCTCAGGACGAACGGCTAAGTGCTTGGAACTTGATACCGGAAATCCGTTCGTGGTGAGGCTCTCGAACCATGAATGGATTTTTTTCACAGCTTCCCTTTTTCCAAAGGGGGAATTAAAGTCTCCCTTTGTAAAGGGAGATTTAGAGGGATTTTTGATTTGCTCACCACGACTTTGACGAGATCCTGGAGCCTAACATTGCAAGCGGATCCTCACCACTCCGGCAGTCGGACCGGGGGCGCGCGATCCTGAGGGGACGGCAGTCCCGGGGCGTCGGGCCGCAGCAAGTCGGGCGTCAGCAGGGTTCCCCAGTTTGTCCGCTGCGACATCTCACGCTGGGTCTCGGTGGGAATAAAGTCACGGCCCTCACGAATCTGCCATCCGCCGCCCAGAGCCCGGTAGGTCGTAATCAATCCCAGCGCTATGCTACCCGTGGCGAGGGCAAGGTTGTTCTGCGCCTGATAGAGGTTCTGCTCAGCGGTCAGCACGGTAGTAAAATCGAGGATGCCTTCTCTATACTGAAGTAGCGCGATCCGCAAGGCGCCTTCCGCGGCGATGACGCTCCGCTGCAGAAACTCGGCTTGATCGCGCGAGTAAATAAAGGTCGCGATGCCATCCTCGACTTCCTGCTGCGCTTTCAGGACGGTGTTTTGATAGTCGATCAGCAGCCCCTGAAATTTCGCATCCTGCACCCGGACGTTGTTGGTAATTTGCCCGTAGTTCAGAACGTTCCATTGGATCGCCGGACCGACACTATAGTGCAGGCTGCCGCGCGTGAAAACGTTGCCCAGATTGCTGGGGCTTATGTCCGTGGCCAAGGTTCCGACATTGCCGATCAGGCTAAAAGTGGGAAAGAGGTCGGCTTTCGCGACACCGATCTGCGCCGATTGCGCCGCCGCCTGCAGCTCCGCCCGTCTGACGTCGGGTCTGCGGCGCAGCAAGTCCGCAGGAATTCCGACGATTACCTGCTCCGGAGCCGTTGGAATATCGGACGGCCCCGCAAGCAAATCGTCCAGCGGCCCGGGAGGCATGCCGAGCAGCACGCTGAGTGCATTTTTCGCCTGCGCCAGCTGAATGTTCAGCTTGGGGATCGTCGCTTCGGTGGCGCCAAGAACATTCTCCGCCTGATAGACGTCGCGTCGGGTGGCCGTACCGTACTGGAACTTCGCCTGCGCGATCTTCAGTGCCGTGCGTTGACGCGTGACGTTGTCCTGGGCGATGGCGATCTGCCTTTCAGTGGTGCGGATCTGCACGTAAGCGGTTGCGACATCGCCGACCAGGGTAACGAGAACGTCATCGTAACTGGCGACCGATGCCAGAAAGCCGCCATCGGCTGATTCGATGGCGCGGCGCAGCTTACCCCAGAGATCCAGTTCCCAGGCTGCCTGAGCGCCGAATTGGTCTGCCCAATAGGTATTCGTGATGAAGTTGTAGGGCAGCGATATGGGGATCCGATTGTAGGTTAGCGACGCGCCGAGCTGCTGTTGCTGCGGATAGAACTCGCCGATAGCGATGCCCAGTCGCGCGCGCGCCTCCAGCACCCGCACCCCGGCGGTTCGCAAGGTAAGGTTCTGCTGGTAAGCGAGCTGGATCAGCCGCGTTAGCCTTGGGTCATTGAACACCGCCCACCAATCCCGGTACTCCGAGGCGGTGAAGTCTACGGATTTGTTGCCTTGCTCAAGCCATTTATCGGCAACCGGCGCGGGAGGTGCTTTGAAATCCGGACCAAGCAAACAACCTTGGGCAAACAATGCCAGCGCGATGATCAAGGACGTTCGCCGACAACGCCGATTCCGAAGCACGCTGCCGTTACGCCGCGTTCTCAGCTTTTGACATAGCTGGAGGACAATTGTTCTCGACGCGATGAGCGCACCGCGCGATAACTGAAGCGCATTTTCCGTTCCAAAGGCAATGTTTATTTTTCGCATCTCGCTCCGACTCCTTTGTCCCGCTTTTTTCAATCACTGCGGGTTTGATTCCTCTTAGCTTGCTGCGGGGTAGTTCATTTTGCCTGTCCTCTTCTGCATTTCCCCTCTTTGGAAAAGAGGGGCCAGGGGAGATTTGCCCAGTCATCGACAGCTGCACATTGCCGAAAAATCCTTTGAATCCCCTTTACTAAAAGGGAAATTTTTATCTAGTTTCCTGGAACTAAGTTTCGAAAAACAAATCAGCAGCGCCCCACCGTCATACCCGCGAAAGCATGTCGTGACTATGGTCGAGGGGCGGGTATCTGGTAGGGGCGGGTTTCAAACCCGCCCTTACACCTGGATTCCGGGTCGGGCAACCCCGGACTCTGATCCGGGGTTGCCCGGAATGACGCCCAAATTATTTAACGGATTTCGGGGACACCACACTAACGTCCTGTCCCCAAAAATCCACCACATAATTCGCAACTCATTCCGCTTGAAAATCTCCCCTTCCCCTCTTTTCCAAAGAGGGGTGAAAGCCTTACGGAGAAAATTCCCCCTTTGAAAAAGGGGGACAGATGGGGGATTTGAGTTCTAGTTCAACCTCTCCCATCGTTTGGAGTTTTTATGAACTTCTTAGACACCACACCACTCGTTCGCATGTTTAATTTTTTTTCTTCTTGCCTTTGCTCTTACCAACATCAAGCACGAGTTTGTCCGCGCCCTTGCCACCGCGCTTTTCGAGATCGGCCATCAACCCCTCATCCGTGAGGTCGAGCGGATGCGAGTGCTTCCAGTCGTGGCGCGCAACCTTGTGCAATCGCTTCACGATATGCTTGTCATCGACTTCGATGGCCAGTTCGCGCCGGCTGTCGAAGCTTCCCGGGCTAAGATTGATCGAGCCGACGATGGCGCGCTTCTCGTCGGCGAGCAGCATCTTGGCGTGCAGCTTGAGGTGCTTGAGCTTGTGGACCTTGACGCCGACGTCGTCGAGGATGCGTATTCCGCCGACACCTTCGACCAGCTTTTCCTTCTTAAGAGTGTGCGGCGGGCGCGCCATCACGTGGATCTTAACGCCGCGACGCGCCGCCCGCACCAGGCGCTCGATGATGACTGCATCCTGGTAGCGCTCGTTCTGGACGAACAGCGTGTGCTTCGCCCGGTCGATGAACTCGGCGATACGGTCCCGGCCATTGTGGTTGCACCAGATGAGGCGCGGGTCCTTTCCCGCATCGAACTTTTTCCGGTGCCAGTCGGCCTCGAAGCCGGCGACGACCTCGGCTACCTCGTTGCGGTTGTCGGTCACGATCGCGTAGTCGCGGGTCTCGGTCAGGTTCTTCGTCTCCCAGTTGAGCGACTTAACGAACGCCGTCTCGTCGTCCACCACCATCGACTTCTCGTGGGTGACCGCGAACGCCGGATTGCTGTCGATAACCTCGACACCCGCCTTCTCGAGCTTCCTCCGGGTGGCCTCGTTCTCAGGCTCGCCGCCGCGGCGCGCCGGGTTGAGCATCACCCGGACCTTGACGCCGCGCTTCTGCGCCGCGATCACTCCGGCGAGCAGCGCCGGGTCGGAGAACAGAAACATTTTGATGCGCAGCGACTTCTTCGCCGCCGCGATCGCATCGACGATCGGCCGGGCGGAGTCGTCGGGCATGACGATCAGTGAACGTGACATAAGATCTCCTCTTGTTTCTCAGGTACGAACTCGAAACAAGCGAGGGACGAGGGTCGAGTGTCGAGGGGAAAATCCTCTCGAGGTTGTCCCTCCAAGCTTCTTTGAAATTTTGTGCTTTTTGACATTTACATTTGTTTTGAATTTCGGACTTCGAATTTCGAGTTTATGCCTTTGCGGGTTGCCCGATCTGCACGCGATATAGCTCCGCATAAAACCCGCCGCCCGCCAGCAGCTCGTCGTGGGTGCCTTCCTCCGCGACCACGCCGTCCTTGAGAACGATGATCTTGTGGGCGTCGCGGATGGTGCTCAACCGGTGCGCGATGGTGATCACGGTCCGTCCCTTCATGAGCCGCTCCAGAGCGTCGATCACCAGTTTTTCCGACTCGGTGTCGAGGGCGGCTGTGGGCTCGTCGAGAATGAGGATCGGCGCGTTGCGAATGATCGCGCGAGCAATGCCGATACGCTGCCGCTGGCCGCCCGAGAGCGTGAGGCCGCGCTCGCCTACCATGGAGTCGTAGCCTTTGGGCATCCGGACAATGAACTCATCCGCGTTCGCCAGCTTCGCTGCCGCAACAATTTCGTCTTCACTGGCGTCCGGCCGCCCATAGGCGATGTTATCGCGCACGGTACCCCGGAACAGCACCGTGTCCTGTAGCACGAAGCCGATCTTGCTGCGCAGCCCCTGGAGCTTGTAGTCGCGCAGATCGACGTCATCAATAAGCACCCGTCCTGCGCCCGGATCGTAGAACCGAGGGATCAAACCCACGACCGTCGACTTTCCGCCGCCCGTGGCGCCGACGATCCCTACCAACTGGCCCGGGGCGATGCTGAAGTTAACATCGCGGAGCACGGGTATTTTGGGATCATAGCCGAAGACTACGTGATCGAACACAATTGCGCCCTTCAGCGATTCCGGCTCTCGCGCGTCGAAACGCTCGGGAACGATCGCCACCGTGTTGAGAATCGCCTGCACGCGCTCCATCGCCACTGCTGTTTGCGCGAGGGTGTTGCTCATCTTCGCGAGGTCCTGCACCGGTTTAAAGAACTTCGAGAGATAGGCGAGGAAAACGGTCAGCGCGCCGACGGTCATCATATCGGCGAGGACCAGCGCCGTGCCGCGCCAGAGCACGAATCCCGTGCAGAGCGCGACGACAACCGTGACTGCCGGCGAGAGGAGCGACTTTACCCGCCGGGCCGCGAGGGCAGCGTCGGTTGTTGCCCGACTCACATCGTAGAGACGGGACTCCTCGAGCTCTTGCCGCCCGAAGGCCTGCACGACGCGAATGGATTCGAGTCCCTGCTGGACCACCGCGACGATATCGCTCTGGTGGTGGCGGACCTCGTGGGTAGCGCGCTTGACTGCGCGGTTGAGCCGCGCCACAAACAAAAGCAAAAACGGCACCACTGCAACGGCCATGAGCGCGAAGTCGAATTCCAGCCAGAACATGACGCCCAACATGCCAACGATCGTCAGGATGTCGACCAGGATGCCGAGCGTCGCCGATGATGCGAAGCCCTGAATGGTCTTCACGTCGTCGGTGATGGTGGAAAGGAGCGCGCCGGTCTGGTGGCTGTCGTAGTAGCCGAGCGAGAGGTGCTGCAGGTGGTCATAGACCCGCATGCGCAGATCGTGCGCTACCCACTGGCCCACGCTCTCCGTGTAGTAGTTGTCGATATAGCTGGCGACCGCTCCCAGCGCGGCGATGAGCACGGTGGCGATCCCCGCCAGGGCAGCAAGCTGCATCTTGCTATGGCCGAAAAGGGAGCTTTGAAACGGGGCAAGCCACTCGGGTGCCTTGTGCGTCCCGACCACATTGTCGAGGATCACCTTCAGCGGCCACGGCGCGGCAAGAGACATTGCCGTTTCGACCAGCATGGCGAGCAAGATGACGATGAGCCATCCGTGGTATGGCCTTAGAAGCTCGCTGGCCAGGCGCATCTTGCCACCAGTAGGAGCCTCCGCCGGTCGGGTCACGGCAGTCAAGGGTAACGAGGTCGTGATTTCGGGACTCTTCACCGACGCTCCTTCTTAGGTTGAGCTGACTCCTTTGTTTACCACGAAGATTGCGAAGGCCACGAAGGAGGGCGGGTTTCAAACCCGCCCCTACAGGTTTTGTTTCCCGTCCTTTGCGCTCTTTGTGGTAGATTTTTCCTACTTCGTGCTTTGCGTATTACATAGTCAAAGTTGTCGCGCAAATTTTTCCAGCTGCCCGTAGCGTATGAAAACGGGGATTTGCTCGCGCCAAGCCCGCCTTGAGCGAAGTCAAAAGGACGCCAAGAACGCAAGGAAACCTCTTCTAACAGGAGAGAACAGAGGAAACAAAGTTTATTAATTTATTTCTGTTATCTCCGTTTCAGCCTGAGGCTGATCCGTCCTTTGGCGGAACCTCCTGTAAAAAACCATTTTTGTTCCGTCTCCGGCCTTGGCGGCCTTTGCGCCTTTGCGCGAGTCACTCCCACTTGGTTGCGGCTTCGCCGCGCTCGGTGCGTCGTGGTGCGTGACTCCTCAGTTTCTGCGACACCATCACTAGGCTTTTTTTGCCGCATTGCTAGCAGGAACGGCTTCTGCCGCGTCGTGATCGGAGAGCACGCGCACTTCGCGCTGGGGAAAGGGAAAGCTCATCCCGGCCGCATAAATCGCATCGTAGATGGCCACGGTTAAATCACTGTGGACTTGCATCGAGTTAGCTTGTTCCGTCCAGGCTCGCAGCTCGAAGTTGATCGAACTGTCTCCATAGCTCATAAAAAGACCTCGGGGCGCTGGATCCTGCAACACTTTTGGATGGGCGCCGGCCGCGGTTTCGAGCAGCTCGATCACCTTTTTCGGCTCAGCACCGTAGTTCACGCCCACCGGCAAGTCGAGGCGCCGTAGTTGGTCGCTGAGTGTCCAGTTCGTCACCTGCTCCGTGATGAGCTGCGCGTTGGGGACAATGATTTCCGCTCCCTGTGCCGTCCGCACGACGCTGGCGCGGATGCCGATCCGGCGCACCCTACCTTGAAGGCTGCCTACCTGAACCGTGTCGCCCACATGGATCGGACGCTCGAAGAGCAAAATCAGACCGGAGACAAAGTTGTTCACCACGCTTTGCAGCCCGAAGCCGATGCCGACGCCGAGCGCGCCGAGCAGGACGGTCATCTTCGTCAGGTCCATTCCCAGCACTGCTAGGGCCAACAAGAACCCGACTGCAAGGATGGCATAATTAAGCAGGTTCGAGACGGCATAGGACTGGCCGGCCGCGATCCGGGTTCTGGGATAAACATCCTCTTCGAGCATGAAGCGGATAAAGGTTGATAGCCAATATGCTCCCAACATCGTGAGGAAAAATGCGGCGATGTCGCCCACGGAGGTGCTAAGCGAGCCACGTTCCAACCTGGTGTTGAGAAACCCTATGGCCAGAGACCATGCTGGATCGAAGAGACCGAGATAATCCAAATAGCGGAATAACCAACCGACAGCTACGAGCCATAACAACAACCGGTAGATCCGCCGTTCCAGCAGATCACGGTGATCCTGGACCATATGGAGGAGGCGCAGCGGCCACAAGCGTAAAGCGTACGCAACCACTCCCATGGCGACCTGAACCGACGCGTATAGCTCCAGCGCCAACGCACCCCCGGCGAAAACGCCTGGTATCGTGAGGCGCGCCAAACGCATATAGCCGAAAACGGCGGCTATTAAACCGATGGCCAGGGCGAATAGAACAAAAGCAGCCACCAGCCGCCGCAGAGTGCTCGTTTGGCCCAAACCTCGCGCTGCTCTACGGGCTCCGTAGATCCACAACCAGCCCAACACGACAATCCCAGTGACGGCCTCCAGCACGAGTATTCCCTGACCCATAGGGGGCTCACCGGCGACTGCCCGCCGCACAGTATCGGTGGCGAACAAAATTGCCAGCGCGTAGATTACCGGAGCGACAATAGGCGAAACCACGCGCCGGGTAAGCACGATGATTGGCACAAGCGCCGCGATGTTGAACAGCCGCTTCACTGTGATCGGTACCGGCGAAGCAGGCGCCGTGGCGACCATCAAGGTCACAAGCAACGCCGCGGCGAAAACATGATCGAACACAACGGTAGCGTGGGAGGGATGGCTTCCCGCCGATTCCGACGGGCTGACCTGCCGGCGCGCCGCCAACAACACAAGCGATAGCGCTATGAAGATGCCAACGTGCCACGGCATGTGTCGGGAGGGATCACGTACGTACAAAAGGATATCTCTCCAGTAAGACGCGGCGATTTCAGGGAGACGATCCTGAAGAACCTTTGCACGAAACCATAGATCAGCGTTCCAAATAGGTGGGTTCTCCCGCGTGAAGATTCCTCCCACCGTCATTTGTTGAAGCTCGGCGATTTGCGCGAGCGCCCTGTTGCAACCGGCCACTAGTTCGGCGATTTGAGTCTGGAGGTTGAGAACTTCGTCGCGCTGCGCTTGATGCGGTTGTTGCGCTGCCGCAATAGCGGCGAGGGTAGCGTCGATCTGCCGTAGGACCGGAGGCGGCGCCTTTGCGGACTCCTCAGCATCACGGGTCCTGGCCCACGTGTCTTGCAGTTTTTTCAGTTGGGTCAGCGCAACCTGCTGCTTCGTGGCGCGATCGGTAAGTAGGTTTAGCCACACCGTCAACTGCGACTGTCTCTGCTGCCAGATCTGTTCCTGCGCCTGGAGCGTCTCAAGCGCAGGCTGCTCTTTCAGGATGTTCGCAGTGCTTTTGAGCTCCAGGGCTATGTCAACACTCACTTGAGGCAGAAATTTCCGTATCGTTTCGATTTCGCTGCCAGGAGCGAGATTTGTCGCGAAGCCGCGAATCAGATTCCCGACCGCCGTGGCCTGCGTCGCGACCTCTTCAACCGGGATCACTGGTGGGGGCGGTGGGGCGGGGGTCGCCGTTGGAGTCGCAGGTACGGGAGTCTTAGATGCTTCCGCTATCTTTTGCTCTACCGCGCTGCTGGCGACTGTCGACAGGGAAAGGAACGCACCGAGCAGGATAGCAACCAATGTCTCCGGCGGGGATTGCAACATCCGGCGTTTTTGCCACAACACCGTACCCATTTTCCTTTGCATATCTCAATCGATGCATTTTTGAAACTGTGATCCCGTTTCTCAGCGCGGGATGATCGAGTCGTCCAGGGTCAGAACATAGGTGATGATTGCGACCAGCATGAGGAGGAGAGCCAGCCACGCGCGCCAATCCTTGTGCAACTTCCTGCCGCTTGAATGCTTATGACTGTGGCTGGCCATCTGTCCCTTGAATAGTTCAACCATTCAAAACGTTCAACAGGTTCAAAGCGCGCCTCGGTCAGCCTTCAGTTTAACCGCAGAGAACCTAGCGCGGCAGAGCCGCAACCAAAAGAAAAATGGATATCACCACGAAGTGATTCATGATCTTACGCTCGCCCGCAGAACATGAAAATGCAGATCATCGTCATGCCGGCATGGATTGCCGGCATCCAGGTTCGCAAG
>Ga0209887_1000611_pt1 | contig 10851 bp, 10 predicted proteins | sample GWRWN1_30_40_FD_187230 | JGI IMG/M metagenome (GOLD analysis project Ga0209887, IMG submission 187230) | Riverbed sediment microbial communities from areas with no vegetation in Columbia River, Washington, USA - GW-RW N1_30_40 (SPAdes)... | ecosystem: Environmental > Aquatic > Freshwater > River...
CGAGCGATAAGACCGTCCAGCGGATGTCAGGCCGATTTCCTGCTATCCGCAAGCGGCAAAACAAAAGAAAGCCTTGCACCTTTACCAGGGGAGGATTGAATTTCCAGTTCTCCCCTTAGCTTTTTGATTCTTTCCCTCATGCTCGTCAGACCCAATCCCTGACCGTTACTCACATCCGTTACGTGAAATCCAACACCATCGTCTGTTAGGGTGCCGCGTATGTCCGTTGCCGTCTGCCTCAAGACGATGTCGGCTCGAGACGCCTGCGAGTGTCGAGTGATGTTCATGAGCCCTTCCCTCAGCACAAAATAAAGCTCACGTTCGATATCGTCGGGAAGGTTTAGGTCCTCTGGTTCAGTTTCCAAAATAACCTGCATTCCTAAGCCGTCACGCAAGAATCGTAGGTCGCCTCTGAGGTATTCCAGCAGCATTCCAGGCGGGAATGACTGGGTCTCTTTGCCCGTGAGAAATTGTCGGATCAACTTCATAGAAATACGCGTCTCGTCCTCGATGAACTGGAGTTCCCGATCAAGCTCCGTAGGGGAGACTAGAAGCCTTTTTCGGCAGGTCTCAAGGCGGAGAAGGTGAGTGGCGAGCGACTGGAGCAGCCCGTCGTGAAGTTCGCGCGCAATCCGTCGCCTTTCATCAAGCATTGCGACTTCTCCGGCTGTCTTTGAGAGAGCTAATAACTTTTGGTTTTGTTTCGTTTCGAATTCGCTGAGGAAGCCGAAGATGTAGGCCAGGACCAAGAGATAGACGCTACGCACAAGGAAACGGTCGATGCCGAGCAAATTGTCCCAGTCAAAATAGAATCGAATGAATCCATAGGTCGCAACGCCCGCGACGGCGGCGCTTAGACCCCCTTTGATGCCGTAGCGAGAGCTCGCCGTGATGATCGGGAAAAAGTAGTAAACAAAAAATGGTGTCGCGGCGCCGCCGGTGGAAAAGACTATGAGTGAAACCCATACCATATCCAGGCAGGTAGTAATAAGTCCGATTGTTTTGGAATAAACTCGTTCACGTGTGGCGACATAGAGAACCGCGAGGCTGTAGAACAAAAACGAACCAAGAGAGACGTAGGAAAGCAACGGGAATCTCGCTACTCTTGAGGGATTGAATAGAATGACGGTGACGGCGACGATGGCGAAGCCCACCCTGAGCCACGCCAATACCCTTTCCTTTTGTAAAATCCATTGATCCTGCGGTGTCATTGTTATCCTCTTTTTGGTAGGACTCTATCCGTTAAGAGAAGGCGATCCACGACATCTTTCACTGTCTCTTAGTGCTTCTAGCAGTAGACTGAAAATCTTCATCGCTCGAACGGCCCATGATAAGGAGCGCCGCCTTAAACCGATTATTTACTTTGAGCTTATCGAAAATATTCGTCAGATGGGTCTTTACAGTTTTTTCGCTTATGAATATCTTTTTGCCGATCTCCTCGTTTGTCAGCCCTTCTGCTACCAATCGCAAAATTTCCAGCTCTCTTCTCGTGAGCGTCTTGATGGCTTCATTGTCCTCTCTGGCATCGACGCGATCATCAAGCTGGCCTTGGGCAATTTCCTCAAACACGTCGGCCGCAGGCAGCTCTTTGTCGATCCACAAACCGCCGCCCTGGACGGTCTTGATGGCTCTTAGCAACGTAGGAAAATCAATCCCTTTGAGGACGTAGCCGCGGGCTCCTCCCTTGGCCGCGTTTAAGATATTTTCGTCCTCGGAGAATGCAGTGAGCACGAGTACTTTGGTCGCCGGATTTATGTCCTTCACTTCCAGCAGAGTCTGAACGATATCGCCCTTAGGCATTTTGAGATCCAGGAGTAGAACATCCGGCTTGGTACGCTCCACGAGCTTCGCGACTTCATCTCCTCTGGAGGCTTCGCCGACGACGAGAATGTCTTTTTCAAGAGACAGCATTCTTTTTATGCCTTCCCGAAATAGCGTGTGGTCATCGGCAATTACGACTTTGGTCGGCACCATTTTTGTTCTCCTTCGTCCGGTAGATAACTGAGCTAAAATACCTCAAAAGCCAAAGGCTGCCAACAAAGATTTTGGTTGTTACTGATGTTTACCTAAGACTCTAGTCTTATATAGAGATGTTTTTTGTCTAGTTTTGGCCCAAAAAATACTACCCAAAGGGTATTGAGATGACAGGGCGGTCGGGATAATTAATTTAAAACTCAGTAAAAATTTGCAGTGTTACGGAGGTCAGATGAAAAGTTTGTTTTCGGCAACCGCGTTAATTTTTGTCTACATGTTGTTTACGCTCTCTTCCTGTTCTACTCAGGATGATATGACAGCAAAGCCGGCCCCACCACCCGCACCGGCTCCAGTCGCCAAGGCAGAGAAAGCCCCCCCGGCTGAAGCCCCAGCGGAGAAAGCTCCTGAAAAAGCCAAAGCGACGAAAGTCGTGGGCGATGTTGGACTGCTCGATCTTGAGAAGAACTACATGATCCTTGTCACCAAGGAAGGCAAACTTGTAACGGTGGACTTTGATGCGAAAACTAAAGCAACCCAGATCGACCCGACGCCTGCCAAGATAGCTGATGTCGGACTAGGATCGTCAGCAGTGGTCGTGTACGAAAAGGCCGGAGATAAGAGTGTCGCGACTAGCCTAGAATTCAAGGCGGCAAAGGGTGAGTGATTGACTTAAGATTGGGATCTGACGGTCGTACAAGCACATGATTCTAGGAGGGATCGATTAATGAATACGCAATCAAAAGTAGTAGGTGGGTTGGCTATCATGTTGGTGGTTGCCGTAGCGTCGTCCGGCATTGCCCAAGAAAAGGCGGCAGAGGAAAAAAAGGCAGAGAAGACTGAAAAGGCAAAGGCGGAAAAGGTTTCCGGTGATATCGGCTTACTGGATACCGAAAAGAACTACATGATCGTCGTGACCAAGGACGGCAAGTTAGTAACTATCGATTATACCCAAAAGACCAAGGTTACAGAACTGAAAGAAAAAGCCGCCAAGATGTCGGATATCGGTCTGGGATCATCTGCGGTGGCCGAGTACACCACAAAAGGCGAGAAGAACCTCTTATCCAAAATCGAATTTACCCCTGCCAAAGGCGAGTAGCAGCCGGCAAGTTAAGAGCTGAGTCAATGCGCTCAGAAACGAAGTCTGTCCAACGGAAGCGGGACGGGTGTTTGACGTGTTTTTACCGGCCGGAACTCTAAAGGGCGGGCTGAAAACACAGCGAACGATTAGAAGCCGTCTTCTTCGAAGTCAGTGATGACAAGTTTACGATAGCCGCGCTCGTCTTCGAGGGTCTTTTGACGCTTGCTCTCTTTCTCGGTTTCTTCTTGGCACTTTACACATAGCCGGGTGAAGGGCAGCACTTTCAGGCGGCCTAACTGGATTTCACCCTCGCAGCTTTCACAGATGCCGTAGGTTTTGTCTTTGATCCGCTGCAACGCTTCATCAATGGCATGCAACTTTTCCCGTTCACGGTCGTTGAGAATAAAGTTGATTTCCCGATCCCTTTCGTCGCTGGCCAGATCATAGGTGTCTCGGCCCTCGTCTTTGACGCCTTCAGTCTCTCCCTTGACGCGGCCTTGCATTTCTTTGAGTAGCTGCTTCTTGGTTTCCTGCAAAGTGTCCGCAGCTTGCTTCAGAAATTCTCTTCGCTGTTTTTTTTCTTTCTCAGGGTCGATTTTAGGCATGGAGTATCTCACCCATCAGGTCATATTCTAGAGCATCGGTAATCTTGACATCGACGATATCTCCTGGCTTCGGCGGCGGAGATGCCTCCGAGCCATCTGTAAAAACAACACCGTCAACTTCTGGTGCGTGGGCTTGAGTTCGTCCGGCAAGTTTGCCGGAGTCCGAATCGATATTTTCAATCATAACTCGGTCAATGGTCCCAATCAAGGCCTGGTTCTTTTTTTGTGAGATCGTGGCCTGGAGATCCATCACTTCTTGCCAACGCCTTTCTTTCTCTTCTTCGGAAATTTTGCCATCCATATCGGCCGCAGCGGTACCTTCCTCCTCTGAATACTTAAAGACGCCTAACCGATCGAATTGAGTCTCTTCAACAAAGTCTAGCAGGGTCTCAAACTCTTCGTCGGTTTCGCCGGGAAACCCGACAATGAGGGAGGTCCGAAGGGTTAGTGCGGGTATAGCGTCGCGAAGTTTTTCGACTGTTTCCCGTACGGCGCTGCCGCTTTTTCCTCGCCGCATTCTTTGCAGCAGCCGATGGCTAATGTGTTGAAAGGGGATATCGATATACTTGCAGATCTTGTCACTTTCGCGGATTACTTTTAGCAGAGGCTCGTCCAAAAAGTTGGGGTAGGCATACAGTAACCGGATCCACACGACCTCTGGAACTTCGATCATTTTCTTGAGCAAACCCAGGAGCGTCGTGCCGTCTTTCCGATCCCTTCCGTAGGCAGTTAAATCCTGAGCAATAAGATTGATCTCTTTGACTCCTCCTTGTGCCAGCAAGGCGGTCTCGTTTACCACCGAGTCAATGGAGCGACTGCGATGCGGCCCCCTGAGCTGCGGAATAATACAGAAGGCACATTTATGGTCACAGCCCTCGGAGACCTTGAGAAAGGCGGTGTAAGAAGGAGTGGCTCTAACGCGCGGGGTGGCGTGATCGTAGAGGTACTGTGGAATACCGACATATTGCCGGCGGTTGGCATCCGCCTCTTGCCGTTGAAGGATCTCGACGATTTTCGGAACCTCACCGGTTCCAATGAAAAGGTCCACCTCGGGCAATTCCTTGGCTAGTTCTTGCGGATATCGTTGCGCAAGGCAACCGGCGACGACGAGCTTCTTGATCTTTCCTTCCTCTTTGAGCCGTGAGATTTCAATGATGGTGTCGATGGACTCAGCTTTAGCGGCGTCGATGAAGCCGCAAGTGTTAACCAGCACAACATCTGCGTCCTCCGGTTCGTGGACCATGTCGTAGTGGTTCTGCTGCAATAGACCCGCCATGACTTCGGAATCAACCAAATTCCGGGCGCAACCTAGACTCACGATGCTGAATTTTTGTTTGCGGGAACTCATTGACCTAATTCCACGATATCAACGCCGTCGGGCACCTGGAAACGGAAAAGAGATTCTTGGACTCCAACCCCTTTGCGCATACCGGAAAAGCGGATTGTCGTGACATTGGCGGCGGCGTCGCGTACGCTTACCCAGTCGATATCAGACGTGCTCCGGCCGACCGCCACGAGTACCTCGCTGAAGCCGCCCAATTCACCCTTAGGCTCCAAACGGAGCACATACTGGTTTTCCTCGGTGCCTTTCAGCGTGGCATTGAAATCTTTTTTTAGATTGCCTAGTCCGAGCAAGAAAGACAGCGGTATATCGGAACGGAAAGCGTTCTTTAAAGGACTCTTGATGACTTGATTTTGTTCCGGCTGGTAGAAGTAAAGGTTTTTTCCGTCGGCCAAGACGAACTGGCCTTTCGGTTCTTCGTAGCGCCAAAGCATCTTTCCTGGCCGCTTGAAATAGAGCTTGCCCGAGGCTTTGAGTTTCCGGTTGAGCGTTTTTACCTCGGTCTCCTGGCGAAAGTCCGCAACGAAGTCGACGGTGGCATCGTAATTTTTTTGGAGGCTGTCGACAATCTGATCGGCGCTTCGGCTCTCCGTGGCGAAGCTTTGCGCACTTGCGATTGTGACTCCAAGAGCGAGGATGGACCGCGACAAAATCTTTGGGGCGGTTCTAAGCTTCGAGCTTTCTAGCATACACTTCCCGTGGTTTGGCGCCATCCGGTGGCCCAACTACGCCTTCCCGTTCCATTTGTTCGATCATCCGGGCCGCGCGATTGTATCCTACGCGCAATCGCCGCTGAATCATAGAGATCGACGCCTGTTGGGTTTCGGTTACAATGGCAACCGCCTGGTCGTACATTTCATCGTATTCTTCATCGACTGCGGCGGCTTCAACCTCCCTCTTGACTTCAAAGACCTCAGGGCGGTAACGAGGGCTTGCCTGCTGTTTGATAAACTTCATCACCTTGCGGACTTCCTGATCAGAGACGAAGGCGCCGTGCACGCGGGTCAGCCGCGCTGTTCCCGGAGGTAAGAACAGTAGGTCGCCATTACCCAAGAGCTTCTCCGCCCCAATCGAATCCAAAATGGTCCGAGAATCGACGCGAGAGGTCACTTGGAAGGATATCCGCGCAGGAAAGTTGGCCTTGATCAGTCCGGTGATGACATCGACCGATGGACGTTGAGTCGCAAGGATAAGATGGATACCTGCGGCCCGAGCCTTTTGTGCCAGTCGAGTAATGTACTCTTCGATATCTCGGCCCACCGACATCATCAAATCGGCCAGTTCGTCGATGATGATCACAATCCTCGGAAGCCGTTCATGCACGAGGGGTGGCTCTTTTGACAGGTCGCCGCCGAGTTCAGATTTCGCGTCATTTGGGTCGGTTTCCATCAGCTCAATGACGCCTTTCTTAATCGCGGTTTCCTTTTCCAACACCCGGTTGTAGTTGTCGATGTTCCGAGCGCCCTTGTCTTTCATTAGACGATAGCGATGATCCATTTCATCCATCGCCCAAAAAAGCGCCGCCGCTGCCTTCTTGGGGTCCGTGACCACAGGAACGAGCAGGTGGGGAATGTCCTCATAGATCGTGAGTTCGAGCATCTTGGGGTCGACCATGATGAATTGTACCTCCTGCGGGGTCGACTTGAAGAGGATGCTGAGAATCATGGCATTGATGGACACCGATTTTCCGGTTCCCGTAGCGCCGGCCACCAATAGGTGAGGCATCCGGGCAAGATCGGTGGTGAAAGAAGAGCCGCTGATATCCTTCCCCAAAGCTAGGGTTAATTTGGAGTCTGCGTCTCGATACGCTTCGCTTTCGATCACCTCTCTTAAGAAAACGATCTCCCGCCGCGGATTCGGAATCTCGATACCGACGACGGACTCGCCGGGGATCGGGGCTAGGATGCGCACACTTACTGCACGTAAGGCCATGGCTAAATCATCTGCAAGCGTCACGATTCGGCGCACCTTGACCCCGGCTGCCGGCTTGAACTCGTACATAGTGATCACGGGTCCGGGACGCACGGCGACGACTTCGCCTTCCACACCAAAATCGGCGAGCTTTTTCTGCAGAATGAGCGAATTGGCGTGGAGCGTTTCCGTATCTAGTTTTTGATTTCCTCCTTCGGGAAGGTCCAACAATTCGGCCGGGGGCAACTTATAGCCTTCACCAATTTCTAGCAGCTTAAATTGCTCCGGGGGAATGGCGGGCTTCTTTTGGACTTTTTTAGCCGCGTCCTCCTTGTGTTCTTCTTTCAGAACAATAGGTGGCGGCACGTAGTCGCGCCGCTCCTTTTTGGTGTTCTCGCCCTTGAGTTTTTCTTTTTTCTCTTTCAGTTCCCGAAAACGGCTGATGACCGCGGGGACTAACGACTTCTCGAGCTGACTAAGCTGTTTCTTGGAACCGTTCAGAAGGTCCAGGAGTGAGACCTGAGTCAGGAGCATGAGGGAGAAAAGGAGTGCAAAGAGGCTGATCAATACGGCGCTGATGCGTCCAAATAAAGGAATAAGGACGGTTTCCTTTAGAAACCCACCCACGATTCCACCGGATTCGCGGGCATTCTCAGACTCGATGAATAGACATAGAATCACTGCTGTGCTGATGAGAAGAATAACGTAGCCGCTGGATTTAGCGTAGGAAATTCCTGTGGACTTCGCACGGAACATTTGCAGGGCGATGAGGCCAAGGAAAATCGGCAAGAGATACGCCGCAACTCCGAATCCTTGCAGCAAAAAGTCCGCTAGATAAGCGCCCACGAAGCCGCCCCAATTGTTTGTGTCGATAGCTCCGGAGGGCGTGTTAAACGAGCGATCACTGGGATGGTAAGTAAAGAAACTTATGGTGATTAAAAGCGCAGTCAAGCAGATCACCACAGCCCAAATTTCACGATTGAGTCGACTTTTTTCCATAGCGCTAGAATTGAGCCGAAGAGTCTCTAGGTCTCGATGATGTAGGGTAAGACAACCGGATGTCGCTCGAATCGTTTCCGGAAATAGCGCCGCAGCCCTTTGCGGACCTCTTCTTGAAGCTCCGCCGGATCCGTCCGAGTCTCCCGGTTCAGGCTCGCTAAGATGTCGAGCACGACTTTTCTGGCCTGCCCGAGGACCTCTTCCCCCTCTTCGTCGCGCATGAAGCCGCGAGAAATAAGATCCGGCCCGGCAACAATCTCCCCGGATTGCTGGTGGATCGCCATGACGGCGAGCACCATCCCGTCCTCCGATAGATGGCGACGATCCCGAATCACTACATCTCCAACATCACCGACGCCCTTGCCGTCGACAAAGACCCTGCCCACCTGGATGGGCTGGACTTTTTTTGCGCTTGTGGCCGTCATCTCCAAGACGTCACCATCTTCCAGAATAAAACAATGGTCCTCCGGTACGCCGACGTCTTGTGCGAGCTTTCGGTGCCTAACGAGATGACGGTACTCCCCGTGGATAGGTACGAAGTAGCGTGGTCGAGTGAGTTGGAGCATCGTTTTTAGCTCCTCTTGGCTGGCGTGGCCCGACACGTGGATCTCCGATACCTTTTCGTAATGAACCTCGGCGCCGCGGCGATAAAGGTGGTTGATGAGATTCGAGATCGTTTTCTCATTGCCTGGGATAAACTTTGAAGAGAGGATCACTGTATCCCCGGGGTCGATCTTGATGGACTTGTGGTCGTCCAATGCAACGCGATGAAGCACGGACAAGGGTTCTCCTTGACTCCCCGTGGTTAGAAAAGTCAGCCTTTCGGCCGGCAACTCACGCCAGGGCTCATTTTCTGTCATGAAGCTCCGGGGAAGCCGGAGATAGCCTAGCTCAGCTGCCACCTGACTGTTTCTGATCATGCTGCGCCCGCTTAACACTACCCTTCGCCCGCAGCTCTCGGAAATATCGACTACCTGTTGAATGCGCGGAATGCTCGACGAAAAGGTCGAGACCAGAATCTTACCTCTGCTCCCTTGAAATATCTGTTCGAGATTCCTGCCTACTTCTCGTTCGGACGGGGTATAGCCGCTGCGCTCGATATTCGTAGAATCGGAAAGCAGCAGGAGCACCCCCTTTTCACCATAGGCGGCGAAGCGCTGAAAATCGAACATTTCGCCTTCCATTGGCGTATTATCGATCTTAAAGTCGCCCGTATGGATTATGGTTCCAATCGGTGTTTCAATCGCCAACGCCAGGCAATCCATCAAGCTGTGGGTGACACGGATCCCTTCCATCTGAAACGGTCCGATCTCCCATGGTTGGCCCGCGGTAATCTCGCGAAGGTCCGCAGTGTTCTCAAGGTCATGTTCCCGTAGCCGGTTGTTGATTAGACCCAGGGTGAGACGAGTCCCGAAGATCGGGACGGAAAAATGATTCAAAATGTAAGGCAGCGCGCCAACGTGATCTTCATGAGCATGGCTTAGTACGATGCCTTTGAGTCTAGCCTTTTTTTCCAACAAATAGGCCACATCGGGAATAACCAAATCGATGCCCAGTAAATCCGCGCCGGGGAACATGAGGCCGCAGTCGATGGCGATGGTCGCATCCCCGTACTCCAGGAGCATCATGTTGAGGCCAAACTCTCCTAAACCTCCCAAGGGTATGATTCTCAGCGGTTCCATCGTTACCTCAAGACGGTTCGCTTCTCCATGGGCGGCCCGACTGCAGTTGCAGTTTGTTCCTCTTCCGGCTTGGGTGTCCTGACTTGAGATGCGGTTTGAAGGTTATTTTCTATGAGCTCCTGCACGTGTACTGAAAGGACCCGCAGAGAGCCTGGACGATAATTTTCCACAGATACAGGCGCGCCGACGGTCACTTCGATTTGGCCGCCTCGAATGCGCCAATCGCCTTTCGGCAGAATCGCGCTGCTGCCACTAATTGTAACCGGAACAATCGGTGTTTGGGTCTTGACGGCGAGCAAAAGGCCGCCCCGTTTAAACGGTAGCAGATTGCCATCGCTGCTACGGGTCCCTTCCGGGAAAATAACCAAAGAAATGCCGCCTTTCATTCGCTGCTTCGCTTTCTTTAAACTGCCTGAAGCGTCAAATCGATCTGAACGGTTCACAGTAATATGCTTTGCCGCCCACATCGCCCAACCGAAAAGCGGAACCCAAAGTAGTTCTCTTTTCGCTATCCAGCGAAGCTGAAAAGCGGGGAGGCTTTGAACCAGTACGGGGATGTCGATGTGGCTCTGATGATTCACCATGAAAACATATTGCTGTTTCGGATCGAGCTGGGTCAAGCCATTGACTTTCACAGCCACGCCGCAAATCTTAAGAATCAGCCGGGTCCAGAGTCGGGTGATTCCATGCACATGCTTGCCGTAGGGGTCAAAAAGTCCAAATAGAATTGTTAAAAGAGCCGCTGGCACGGTGATCATGCAGATCACAAGCAGCTTAAGGCCGTAAAGCATGGATATGTAAGCAGCTTTGATTAAAACAAGTGATTGAAAAAGCTGAATAACCTTAATCCACAGCACGCCAAAAAGCAATGGAGCGAAATTCGGGGTGAGCAAGATCCTTAGTTCATCAGCAGCGAAAGATCTCATGGTTCTGCCGACGGTTCAGTCCAAGGACTTCGTTGTTGACTAAGGAATATACCGGCGATAAGGTAGCGTTACTCTTTCTGTCGATTTGTGACCGCCAGGAGGCTCTGATGTCGGTAAACAAAGCAATCTTGATCGGCAATTTGGGGAAAGATCCTGAGGTGCGTTTTACCTCCACCGGACGTGCCGTGGCGCGCTTTCCCATTGCGACATCCGAAGTGTGGACGGACGCGGAGGGCAATCGGCAAGAGAGAACTGAGTGGCATAATATTATTGTCTGGGGAAAGCAGGGTGAAACCTGCGGGCAGTACCTGGCCAAGGGCAGACAAGTTTTTGT
>Ga0209887_1000613_pt1 | contig 10844 bp, 11 predicted proteins | sample GWRWN1_30_40_FD_187230 | JGI IMG/M metagenome (GOLD analysis project Ga0209887, IMG submission 187230) | Riverbed sediment microbial communities from areas with no vegetation in Columbia River, Washington, USA - GW-RW N1_30_40 (SPAdes)... | ecosystem: Environmental > Aquatic > Freshwater > River...
CGAGCGCGAGCCCCGCCGAGATTTGGTCGAGACCTGCTTCAACCTCGCCCGGCGCGTAAGCCGTAACGATAGACTCGGGGTCGGCATAGAGCAGGCTTCTGCCGCCCGGCGTCAGACTGTCGTCGAGAAGGAGGTAAGGGGAAGCGGTCATCTCTTAAGCCCAGTCACGCGCCATCCGCCTGCAGCCAAGCATAGCCCAAAATACCAACTCGTCATTGCCGGGCTTGACCCGCCTGCGCGGGCCGAAGCCTTTTGGCCTGGAGCTACCAGCCATCGCTTCGGCGGGCGAAGGCCCGGCAATCCAGGGCTACTTGCTCCGAATTGGTTACCCTGGATGCCCGGCTCAAGGCCGGGCATGACGCTTGTGATTGAATTGATTTCTCACTCCGTCAAGCGAGGATCAGCATCTCGCCCTTGCCGAGCACCGCCATATCGCCCATGAGCCTGCGGGCGCGGGCGCCAAGGCTGATATGCTTGCCCGTCTCGCGGAGCCAACGCTCTAGCAGCCTGAGATAGTCGAATTCGAGCACGCCGCAATCGCCGAAGGTCGGCAGCAGGTCTTTCGGCTCCTCCACGAAGATCAAGCTGCCGCGCCGCAGGCCATAACCCGCGAAGCGCCCGACCCTGCGCTTGAAAAGAATGGTGCCCGCGATCATGCGCCCGCCGGCATAGTCTCCGGCGTCGCCGCTGATGATCACGAATCCGCGCCGCATGCGCTCGCCGATCAAAGGCCCGGCATTGCCGCCAATGGCGAGGACCCCGCCTTTCATGCCCATCGTTTCGCCGACGAGAATGCCGGCGGCCCGCTCGCCGGCGTCGCCGGAAATGGCAATGCTGCCGCCGGTCATGCTGGCGCCTGCCAAAACGCCGGCGTTGCCCTTGACCTCGATCTTGCCGCCTTTCATGGCGGCGCCGAGATAGGCCCCGGCGTCGCCCTCGACCACGATAGCGCCTTCCGTCAGGCCGGCGCCGATCTTGTCGCAGCGCCCGTCGGTGCCGACGAATCTAAGCTCGCTTATGTCCTTGCCCTTCACCTTGAACGCATCGCCGACAGTCAAGGTCACGCGCGTGGTGCCGATGGGAAGCGCCTCGATGTCCTTGGACTTGAGGTCCTTGAGCCGCGCCGGCGTGAGCGGCGAGAGATCGAGCCTTTGGTCAGGCTTCGCCTTCAGCTCGAAGGTCAGCGCGCTCACGCGACGATCTCCTTGAGATGGAAATGATGCGGACCGAGATTGCCGCCATAATTGCCGGCAGTGATGTGGGTGACGCCCTGTTCGGCGCCGCCTTCGGCGACGGCGTGGATCCCTGCGCGCATCGCCTGGGCGATCGACTCTTTGGTCAGCCCGTCGATAACGATCTCCAGCACCGCTTCCACGTCGAGCGGCAGCTCCGTGTTCACCGCGGCCTTCAAGGTCGGGCAATAGGCGTCGTTGGTGGAAGCGATCTGGCCCTTGTATTTCGAGCCGACCTTGGAGCCGGAGCGCACGATACCGCCGGGGAATGGCGTGATCACATCGGGCACCTCGGCGATGGCCTTGACCGCGCGCTCGCTGGCGGCAAGCACCGCGCCATGCGATTTCCCGAGCACGAGCAGATTGCCGCCGCCCACCGCCTTCTTGGTGAGGCCAGTGGTGGCCTCGCACACAAATTCGCCGTCCATCACCGGGATGCGCCAAAAGCGGCGGCCGCCGACCAATTTCGACATCTGCCAGCCGTCGCCGAAGAATCTGAGCGAGGCGCCGAGCTTCAACTTCTTCTCGCCTTCGAGTCCGGCGAAACAGGCCGAGCCCGGGCTCGTCAGCACGCATTGGCCGACGCGGTTGCGCAGCTGGCGCTGGAGCTTATCCGCATCCATGGTGAAGAGCAGCACCGCCACCCCCGGGCGGCCATCGAGCGTCTCGTCGGGCGAAAGCGTGCGCTCGATGCCGGCCTCCGCGCCGCATGCGATCACCGAGGTGGCGAAGCCGGTCATGGTGCGGGCGGAGATCAACGCCCACTCCAGGGAGGGCGCGGTGATGACGATCCGCGTGCCGACCATGGGGAAGGCCTCGGCGAAGGTCTCGACGATGGTGACGCCTTTGATCTTCAGTTCAGACATGGCAGGGCTGGCCCGCTCCCCCTTCGCCTTCGGCAACTCAGCGGCGCACCATTAAACAGGTGACCCGAGCGGCGCAAGCCACGCCAACGACATTCGTCAGTCCTGATTACGATTTGCGAGCCGGTCAGGACGCCTGCCGCATCAGGCTTCAGCCTTTCGGCTTGTCGTATTTGATGTAGGCGAAGCGCATGTCGTCGGCGGGCGTTCCTTCGAGCGCGCTCTCTTCCTTGCCGGGCTGCCAGTGGACCACGTCTTCGATCTTCTTGGCGAGCGCGAAATCCTTGTCGGTGATGCCCTTGGCGGCGTGGTTCTTCAGCCGCACTTCGACCCAGGCATAAGAGGCCGTGATATCGGGATGGTGCCAGGCGGCCTCGGCGAGATGGCCGACGCAGTTGATCACCATCAGCGTGCCCTTCCAGCTATTGGTGCGATAGCGGCGCCTGATCCAGCCGTCCTCGAGGTACCAATGGGGCAGCTCCTTCTTGAGCCGCTCCTCGACCTCGCTATCGCTATAGGTGCGCTCGGACGTTGCCATAGCGCCTCTCTTTTGAAAGAGTAATCGTCTCCCCTTTAGCCAGCATAACGAGAGGTTTCGGGCCGATCAATGGAAGCCTTTCCCGCTCAGTCACAAAGCGCAAGCAAGGCTCAGGGTCCTTCGCGCCAAGCGCGCGTAACCACAACGGCGCGGCTCCATTTTGGCTTTCTCGATCCAAGCGGGCGGGGCACGCGGCCGTTCGGCTCGTTCGGGCTTTCGCTCGATCAGCCAAAGACGCGGCTCATCCTGACGCCGGCCCGAACGTTCCAGGTGAGCGGCCCCGAGCGGGAGCGCGCCGAGCGCTATCTCAAGAGCATCGCGCGGAGCTGCGGCATAGAGGCAGCCTATAAGCTCCATATCGAGGAGGCGATCCCGCCTCATGCGGGCCTCGGCTCGGGGACGCAGCTTGCGCTTGCCGTCGGCTCCGCGTTTGCCGTGCTCGAAGGCTTGAGCCTTGATCCGCAGGAGATCGCGCCGCGGCTTGGGCGGGGGCTTCGTTCAGGCATTGGTATCGCCACCTTTGCGCAAGGCGGCGCCGTGCTCGACGGAGGGCCGCGCGAGGGTAGGCTGCCCCAGCTCATCAGCCGCCTTCCCTTCCCGGCGGAATGGCGCGTGCTTCTGATCTTCGATGCGACGTCAAGCGGGCTGGCCGGGGCAAGCGAAACAACGGCGTTCAATTCGCTTCCGGACTATCCGGAGAGTAAGACCGACGAGCTTTACCGGCGGATCATGCAAGGCGCTCTGCCGGCGCTCGCCGAGGCGGACTTCAAGACCTTCTGCGAGCATGTCGGCTATTTGCAGGCCTGCATGGGTGCCTATTTCACGCCCTTGCAAGGGGGACCTTATGCGAGCCAGCGCGTCGGCGAGGTACTCGATTGGCTCCGCAGCGAAGGTGTCATCGGGCTTGGCCAGAGTTCCTGGGGGCCGACCGGTTTTGCGTTTGCGGCGTCGGCGGCGGAGGGCGAAGCCCTGTTCGGCCGGGTCCGGGCACGGGACCAGCATTCCGGCCTCAGCTTCGCACTCGCGCAAGGCCGCAACGAAGGCGCAAAGATCGAGACAGGCGCGCGCGAAATCCAGTAAGTCACCGCAATTGAGACGCTTTGCCGCCTCGCCGAGTATGATAAAGCGAGGCAGTTAAGGCCCGCGACTTGAACCGCGACAAGCGGCCGAGCACGCGGGCCGAGCCTTAGCAGGGAGATGAAACGCCTATGGGGAACCCCCGCATTCTGCACATGATCACGCCGCTCAAGCATATGAGCCCATTCGACGTGAACATGGCGCTCGACGCAGGCTTCGACGCCGCCATTCCCTACACCAACGTCACCATCGAGGACGTGGCCGGACTCGTGCAGGACGCGATCTTCTCGCGCGGCCCGGAGGGCGTGAAGCGCACCGGCGTGTTCATCGCCGGCAAACGCGCGATCGAGGCGCTCGACATGATGGATCGCGCCAAGAAGGCCATGGTGCCGCCCTTCGAGATTTCCGTGTTCGCCGATCCTGCCGGCTCCTTCACCACGGCCGCGGCCATGGTCGCCTGTGTGAAGAAGGTGCTGCGAGATAAGTTCTCGATGGGGCTCAAGGGAAAGCGCGTGGCCGTGTTCGGCGGGACTGGGGTGGTCGCTTTCGCCTCCGCCGTCATCGCCGCCATGGATGGCGCTGCGTCGACCCTGATCGGTTACGACGGGCCGGAGCGGGTGCACAAGCTCGCAGTGGAGGCTCAGGCACGCTTCGGGGTCGACGTCGGCTATGCCGACGGGAGCACCGAGGAGCAGAAGACCGCCCTCGCGCGCGATGCCGAGATCATTTTCGCCGCAGGCCCTGCCGGGCGCCGGCTGGTGACGCTCGATCAGCTGAAACAAGCGAAGCAGCTGCGCGTTGCGACCGACGTAAATGCGGTGCCGCCGTCGGGCGTCGAGGGCGTGGGGGTCAACGACGATGCAGCGCCGATCCCGGGAACGGAAGCGGTCGGCATCGGAGCGCTCGCGGTCGGCAACGTCAAGTATCGGACCGAAGCCGGCCTGTTCAAGCAGATGATCAAGTCGGAAAAGCCGCTCTATCTCGATTTCCGGGATGCCTACGCCCTTGCCCAGAAGCTCGCAAGCTGAGGGGTCCTCGCTCCTGCTCGCGGCGATCTCCGCACGGGCGCTCGCGCAATCGGCGCGTCGCGCCGGCTTCACGCCGCTGGTCGCCGATTTTTTCGCCGATACCGATACGCAAGAGGCGGCGCATGCCTGCCGCAAGCTTAAGGGTGGCATCGAGCGGGGGCTGCGCGGTGAGAGCCTCTTGCGCGCGCTCGAAGCGCTGGCTGAACGCGCCCCCTCCCCCCTTCTCGGCTTCGTCTATGGCGCGGGCTTCGAGGATCGCACCGAGCTGTTGGCGCTGATCGCCAAAAGCTGGCCCCTGCTCGGCAATGATGCCGAGACGGTGAAGCGCATCAAGGCGCCGGACGCCTTCTTCGCCGAACTCGACCGACTCGGCATTCCGCATCCCTTGACGGCAAGCGAACGTCCCGCCAAGGGCGCCGGCTGGCTCGCCAAGAAGCGAGGCGGCGCCGGCGGCAGCCACATCGTCCCGAGCCGGCTCATGAAGGCCGCCCCCGATGCCTACTATCAGGAGCGCGTCGAGGGACGCGCCGTTTCGGCGCTCTTCATCGGCAATGGCAGCGGCGCGCGCGTGCTTGGCTTCAGCGAGCAATGGACGGCGCCTGCCCCTAAGAGGCTCTGGCGCTATGGCGGAGCCGTACGTCCGGCCGCTCTTTCCCCAGCGAGTGCGCGGCGGATGGCATCCGCCGTCATGCGGATAGCCCAGTCGTTCAAGATCAAGGGGCTCGCCTCCGCCGATTTCATGGTGACGGACGGAGATGCTCTTCTGCTCGAGATCAACCCGCGCCCCGGCGCCACGCTCGATATTTTCGACTGCGGCGCAACGCCACTCATGCGCCTCCATGTGGAGGCGGTGACCGAGGGGAAGCTGCCGACAAGCGGGCTGAAATTCGAGGGTGCCATGGCTTCGGCGATCGTCTATGCCGACAAGGGCGGTGCGGCGCCTTCGGGATTCGTCTGGCCCGAGTGGTCCGCCGACCGTCCTAAGTCATCGGAACGGATCGACAAAAACCGTCCGATATGCACTGTGTGGGCCCGCGGTAGCACCAAGGCACGCGCCAAGCGCCTGATTAAGGAGCGGATTTGCAAAATTCTAGCTGGGTTTCAAAGCGTTAGCAGGGGGGAAGACGGTGAACAAAAGGGAAGAAATCGCCGTAGCGCGCCAAACGACGTGGCCGAGCGTCAACGCCAAGGCGGAGCCACTCGTCAAAGCTCTCATCGATGACGCCGACGCCTTGCGGGTCGACGTCACGCGGGGGAAGCTCGGCGAATGCCGCATCGATTGCGGCGTGCGCGCCGTGGGGGGTCTGGAAGCTGGCCGCCGCATCGCTGAGATCTGTCTTGGCGGGCTTGGCCGCGTGGCGCTCGAGACGACCGATACCGAAAGCTCATGGCCGTTCGTGGTGACAGTGCACACGTCCCAGCCGGTGCTTGCCTGCCTCGGCTCGCAATATGCGGGCTGGAGCCTCTCGGCCGAAGACAACGGCAAGAAGTACAGCGTGCTCGGCTCAGGCCCGGCGCGCGCGATCGGCTCCTCCGAGAAGCTCTTCGACGAGCTCGATTATCGGGACAAGGCGGCAAGCGCGGTGCTCGTGCTCGAAGCCGATCGGCCGCCGCCGCCGGCATTGGTCGAGGAGGTGGCCAAGGCCTGCAAGCTCAAGCCCGACCGCCTCACCTTCATCTATGCGCCGACCTCGAGCCTCGCCGGCACGGTGCAGATCGCCGCGCGCTGCCTCGAAGTCGCGCTGCACAAAGCGCACGAGCTCCACTTTCCGCTCGACCATATTGTCGACGGCATCGCCACCGCGCCATTGCCGCCGCCCGCACCTGACTTCGTCGCCGCCATGGGCCGCACCAACGACGCCATCATCTATGGCGGCCGCGCCCAGCTCTTCGTGTCGAGCGGGGCGAAGGAGGCAAAGGGTTTGGCGGACAATCTGCCGAGCCTGAAGTCCAAGGATTACGGCAAACCCTTCGCCGACATCTTCGCCGCGGTGAAGGGCGATTTCTATGCGATCGACCGCATGCTGTTCAGCCCGGCCATGGTGACGGTGACGTCGCTCAAGACCGGCGAGAGCTTCGAGGGCGGACGCATCGATACCGCCGTGCTGTCGCGCTCCTTCGCTTAAGCGACCATGCGCACGCACCGCGCCACGGACGCCGCCATCGTGATGTTCGGCGATGGCCGCGACTGGCATGGGCGGAGCCTCACGCGCGCCTTCAAGCGGCGCGGGATCACCCCGCTGCTCGCGCCGCTCAACGAGTGCGGCTTCTCGACCGAGACCGCCACCGGGCTTTCCATCCCGGGCCTTGGCGACCGCCTTCCCGAGGGGGCGTTCGTTCGCTTCGTTCCCGGCGGCAGCTTCGAGGAGGTCACGCTCTATCTCGGGGTGCTGCATGCGCTGCGCGAGCTCGGCGTGACGGTGTGGAACGACGCCCGCGCCATCGAGCGCTGCGTCGACAAGTCGACCACCACCTTCTTTCTCCAGCGCGCCGGCCTGCCGACGCCGCGCACCTTCGCCCGCGTCGCCCGGGCCGAGGCCGAAGCGATTGCATCAACGCTCCTCGCCGAGGGGCGCAAGCTCGTGCAGAAGCCGCTCTTCGGGGCGCAAGGCAAGGGGTTGCGGCTGATCTCCGCCCTTGGCGATCTCGCCTCGCCCGAGGAGGTGAACGGGGTCTATTATCTCCAAGAGTTCATACCACCGGCACAGAAGCACCATCAGGACTGGCGGCTCTTCGTGTGCCAAGGCCGCGTCATCGCCTCCATGATCAGACACGGGTCCAGCTGGATCACCAACATCAAGCAGGGCGCCCGCGCCAAAGCCGCGATCGCGAGCCAGGAGCTTGTCGATCTTGCGGTCAGAGCCGCGTCATGCGTCGGCGCCGATTATGCCGGGGTCGACATTATCCAAGCGCGCGACGGCCGGTTCTTCGTGCTCGAAGTCAACTCGATGCCGGCCTGGAACGGGTTGCAGCGGGTGAGCCGCGTCCGCATCTCCGACCATCTGGTCGACGCTTTTCTCGAGGCGGCGCTTCCTGAAGAGCGCCGCGAAGGCCAAGAGGGCGCTTGACCAGGCCGCTCAAGCCCGACGCGATCGCCCGGAGCTTCCTTGACGCCTCCCTTGCCGAACTCGATGCGCTGAAGCCCGGCAATGTGCACCGTTTCGGCGACGGCCACCGCATGACGATCGCCGATTTCGCGGCGAGCGCCGAGGCGGCCGCCCCGCTCATAGGGCGGGCAGGGCTTACCGTGGGCAAGCGCATCAGGCTTGCGGTCGAGGCGACGCGGTGTGCCGCCGGGCAAAACACCAATCTCGGCATCGTGCTGCTGGCGGCGCCGCTTGCCGGAGCGGCGCTTGATCCTCGAAGCGGCGATCTCGAGAGCCGGCTTCACCACATTCTCCAAGAGCTCAGCGTCGATGACGCGCGCGAAGCCTACCGGGCGATCCGCGAGACTAAGCCGGGCGGGCTTGGTGAGGCGCCGCAGCACGATGTTGCGTCCGAGCCCGAGGTGAATTTGCTCGAGGCCATGGGAGCGGCGGAGAGGCGCGACCGCATCGCCTGGAACTACACCCATGACTTCGCCGACATCTTCAAGCTCGGGTTCAAATGGTTGGCGCATGCGCGTGAACGCTGGAGCGATCCCACCTGGGCGACCACCAGGGTCTATCTTGGCTTCCTCGCACATGTACCCGACACGCTGATCGAGCGGAAATTCGGGGAAAGGATTGCGGCCCGCGTGCGCGAAGAGGCGCGTCCCATTGAATCAAGCTTGACGGAGTGTCAGTCGCCTGAGGCCATGACCGCTCCCCTCACCGCCTTCGACCGCGCGTTGAAAGAACGCGGGCTGAACCCCGGCACCTCGGCCGATCTGACCGTGGCGACCCTGTTCGCGGCCGCGCTCATCGCGCTCGAAAGGTCCTGATTAAGGCGGGAAAGCGGCACTCCCCGCGGCGAACAATCGACTTGCCGATCTCTCAGCCCCCGGCTTATCTTCTCCCTCGCGGAGCTCTAACCAGGAGTTGCGGACGGAGACGCTTTAACCAAAGCTACTTTCGTCGGTGTGCGTCGGCGGGATCACCGCCAGCGCCCGCTAGCTAACACGTTGTATCAGCCCATTAGGGAGGGGGTTTCATGCCCAAAATCAGTGGAGTGTGTGTCGGCGAATCCCTCGTCGGCGATGGTAACGAGGTTGCTCACGTTGACTTGTTGGTTGGCCCACGTGGCAGCGCCGTCGAGCAGGCGTTCTGCAATGCGCTGACCAACAATAAGGACGGCTTCACCACCCTGCTCGCGGTGATCGCGCCGAACCTTATGACCAAGCCCCCGACGATCCTCTACAACAAGGTGACCATCAAGGACGCACGCCAGGCGGTGCAGATGTTCGGTCCGGCGCAATATGCCGTGGCCAAGGCGGTTGCCGACTCCGTAGCCGAAGGCGTTATCCCGGCGAACGAGGCCGACGACCTTTTCGTCACCGTCGGCGTGTTCATCCATTGGGAAGCCAAGGACGACAAGAAGATCCAGGACTTCAACTATCGCGCCACCAAGGAAGCCCTCGCTAGCGCCGTCAAAGGCGAGCCGAAGGCGTCCACCGTTACTGCGAAGAAGGACGCCGCCCACCATCCGTTCGCGGCCGGTTGAAAGGGAGAACCCCCAGGTCGGGGGCAACCCGGCAAAGACGGCGGTCCGGGCCCGATTCGGCGGTGGCTCCAAAAGCTGGGTTTCTGACGGATGGGCGCGTGAGCGCTCAGATTACGATCGCCGCTCTCGCAAGAGGGCGGCGATCTCTTTTTGCGTGATGGTTTCCGAGTGCAGCGCCGTCGCCAGGAGCGCGCCTTGCGCCTCTAACGACGCAATGGCGGCGAGATCCTGCGCATTCCTGACGCCACCCGCGGCAAAGACGGCACGGCCGTCGGCAACCGCGATGATGGCCTTGAGCCGATCGACATCGGGGCCGGTATCCGCGCCTACTCTGGTCAAGTCCATGGCGATTAGCCGCTTAGGCCACAGCGCGGGATCGCTGAACAACGGCTCGGGACCGCGGCTGCCGTCAGTGCCGAAATCGAGTGACAGCACGACACTCTCGCCGAACGCTCCTCGAATCTCCCGCCAATCGTCCACCGCGGCAAGGCTCTCGCTGCCGATCACCAAGGTCGCCCCAAGCGGCAGCCAGAAGGCGCAATCGGCAACGTCGGAGAAGCCTGCGTCGATCCACAGGGTGGTGTCGGGCAGCGCGTAGCCTAGCCCGCGAACCAGCTCGAAGTGATTGCCGGTGCCGGCGATGGCGTCGAGATCGGCGATATAGAGAGACGGCGAGCCGGTGACCGCGAGGAGCCGGCGGGCGATCGTTACGGGATCGTCGGCCGCGCCGAAGGGGCTCGCAATGGGACGATAGTCGGCACGGTTGCCTGCTTTGGCGTGGACGACGGCGCCGTCCTTGAGATCGAGAGCGGGGATGACAGCAAAGTCGCCCATGGGTCGCGTCTCCAAGCATTTAGGGCCGTTCAGGGCCGGGGTTTGCCACGGCCTTCCACTCCTGTAGATGCACAGCGGAGATGGCCGGAACAAGTCCGGTCATATCGCGAAAAGAGGACAAAATGACCACCGTCGTGGGCTGGGATTTGGGGGGCGCCAATCTGAAGCTTGCCCACATCGAAAAAGGACGTGCCGTCCACGTAGCGCAAATCCCCTGCCCGATCCGGCAAGACGTCAGCAAATTCGATGCTGCGCTCGAGGAGGCGCTTCGTCTGTGCCCCCCTGGCGCAGCACACGCCGTCACCATGACGGGCGAACTGTCCGATGTGTTTTCTGATCGCGCCGAGGGCGTCGCCTATCTGGTCGATATGATGCGGAGGGCCTCGGATGGAGACGCTTTCTTCTATGGCGGCAGGGCGGGCTTTCTCGATTGCATCCGCGCCGTGGAACGCTCTCCCGACGTCGCCTCGGCCAATTGGCATGCGAGCGCCACGCTGGTCGCGCAAGTCTTCCCTGACGGGCTGTTCGTCGACGTGGGCACGACCACGACAGACCTCGTCCCGCTCAAAGAAGGCGCAGTGGCGGCGCGCGGCTTTACCGACGGCGACCGGCTCGCCGAGAGCGAGCTCAT
>Ga0209887_1000615_pt1 | contig 10835 bp, 15 predicted proteins | sample GWRWN1_30_40_FD_187230 | JGI IMG/M metagenome (GOLD analysis project Ga0209887, IMG submission 187230) | Riverbed sediment microbial communities from areas with no vegetation in Columbia River, Washington, USA - GW-RW N1_30_40 (SPAdes)... | ecosystem: Environmental > Aquatic > Freshwater > River...
GCGGCGGCCTCGGTTCCCTCCAAGGTAAAGTCTGGCGCATTGGGTTGATGGGCGAGTCCTCCACCAGGACCAACGTCGTGACCCTGCTCAGTTCGTTGGAGGAGATTTTTGTCCGCCGTGCCTGGATCGCACGAGCCGGGATTGCGCTGGACGCCGCATCGCAACTGTATCTCAGTCCTAGTCAGGGAGCCCACACCGAAGAGCCAGCCCCAACCGGCGGGTGACGGTAGGGTCCGCTTATCACGAGAGGTGTAACCAACGCTATGACACGAACGTTGATGTGGGGAATCGTTTTCGTCTTCAGCGCCATCATCGGCGCGCTGGGCTTTTGGGGTCTCTCGCGGCTCATGGCGGATCGGGACGCCGCGGCCAGGATCCCGGCGTCGACGGCGGCGGAATATATCCATGCGGTCATCGAGGCCAACCGCACCGTCTACACGACACACGTCGTGGACAAGATGCAGGAGAAAGCCATCGTGCCGGCCCTCGAACACTGGAAACAGGAGGCCGCCCTCCCCCTCCCGGCCCAGTTCCTGATCGAGACCGGCAAACTTGTCGGAGAAAAGGGTCTCGGGATTCGTTACCGATTGGCGAGCCTCACGCCCATCTATGTCTGGAACGCGCCGACGTCGGACTTCGAACGAAAGGGGCTTGAAGCTGTCAGCAGAAATCCGGACCAGCCCTTCACCGGGTTCATTCGAGAAGGGGGGAAGCGATTCTTCAAGGCCATTTATGCCGACACCGCCGTCTCTCACACCTGCGTTGACTGTCACAACTCACACACCAACAGCCAGAAGCGGGACTACAAACTGCACGATGTGATGGGCGGCATTGTGATCACGATCCCGGTCGGACAATAGGACCCCATCGTGAGTGTGCACACCCTATGAAGCTGGCCTTTCGGCATGCGAGAGTCATTGACGGGCTTGGACGGGCACGCGAGCGGGCGACGCTCCTCGTGCAGGACGACCGCATTGCGAGAATCGGCGACGACCGGCAGGTGACCGTCCCCCGCGGCGCGAGGGAGATCGACGCTCGTGGAATGACGGTGCTCCCGGGACTGATTGATTGCCACGTCCACCTCTGCCTGGGCGGGGACGCGGACGTACTTCGCGCGATTCGGGAGGAGGACCCGGCCCTCACGTTGCTCAAGGCTGCCCGATCTGCGCGAACGACCCTCGAATCCGGCTTCACCACGGTGCGTGATCTTGGATTTCGCGATCACTCGATCTTCTCCCTCAGGCAGGCCATTCAGGACGGCCTCCTGCCCGGTCCCCGCATTCTGGCGGCAGGACTGGTTGTCTGCATGACCGGAGGCCACGCCCGCTTCATCGGTCGGGAAGCTGATGGCCCAGTCGAAGTCGTGGCAGCAGTCCGTGAGCAACTGGCCAGGGGCGCAGAAGTGATCAAGTTTATCGCCTCGGGAGGGGTGCTGACTCCTGGCACCTCGCCGGAGTCCGCGCAGATGACCCCAGAAGAACTGGGAGCCGGCATGGCCGAAGCCCGTAGGGCTGGGTGTCGTGTCGCCGCGCATGCCCACGGCGCCGAGGGGATGAAGAACGCGATTCGGGCCGGCGCTCACTCGATCGAGCATGCCACGCTGATGGACGATGAGGCCGCAGCCCTGATGCGCGAGCAGGGGGTCTTCATGGTCCCGACGCTCTCGGCCATTGCCAGGACCGCCGATTGCGGGCTGAATTGCGGGATTCCCGAGACGACCGTGCACAAGGCACGAACCATGCGAGCTCGGCACGAGGCCAGCTTCAAGAAAGCGCACCGAAGCGGGATCCCCATTGCGCTCGGTACCGACGCAGGCACGCCCTTCAACCATCACGGGGAGAATGCGCAGGAACTGGACCGAATGGTCGCCCTGGGCATGAGCCCAATGGAAGCCATCGTCGCAGCCACCGCCTCTGCCGCCCGATTGTTGGGCATCGAGCACCTGGTGGGCACGATCGAGGTCGGCAAGCAGGCCGACCTGTTGATCGTTGACGGCAATCCGCTCAAGAAGATCAGCCTACTTCGGGATCGGGATCGTATCGTGGGCGTGATCCAGGCCGGGCGATTCGTTTCAGGCGAGCTGTCGCGTGCCTGAAGCGAGTTGTGAGTTCTGAATTCTGAGTTTTGAGTTTGGAATTCAACTCAAGACTCAGAACTGCGGCGTCATCGCCGCTGATAGAACAGCTCCAGCGCGTCCCGGAACCCGGTCAGACGACCGCGCTGGAAGGCCTCCTGCAAACGTCCCTTCACCTCCTCGATCCGGTCTTCATCCTCCTTCAGGACAACGCGCTGAGAGATCATCATTTGTAAGGCCACAGCCAGCAGTCGCTTGGCTCTGGCTTCCATGTCGGGCGTCACGAATTCATGCATAGCCTGTGACGCACGCTCTGTGACGATCGTCTCTTTGAAACTGTCGTAGCCTTGTCGCTCAACCGTCCGTTCCCGGATCAGCGCCAACTCGGCCTTGACCCGCTTCACATCCTTCATCAGGATCGCGAAAATCTCTTTCCGCCCCTCGTCATGCAGTTTGCGCTCCATCTCCTCGAGGATGACAGCAGGGTCGGGCGGTTCCTCCTTCGCCTCGTAGGCGCCAAAGCGCAAGCGTTCAAACGTTTTTCGTGACTCCGGATCGCCGATGACCTCGTAGGCGGCGTTGATCTCACGGATCTTCGCCTCGGCTTCCTTGTTGCCAGGGTTCCGGTCCGGATGGTACTGGAAGGCCAGCTTCCGGTAGGCTTTCTTGATCTCTTGGTCAGAGGCGTCCCTCGCAACACCGAGCGTCTCGTAGTAATCGAGTCCGGCCATAGGAGCGCCAGACTATAGCATCGGGGGTGCAGAGCCGCAACACACAGGACCTCTCCCGACGCATGCCGCATGGACTCCTGTTTCCATCTTCACTTGACACAGGTCCGAAAGCTGCTTACCCTGGCACGCCGTTATGCCAAAGAACCAGGCCATGCACCACACTTCCTGGCACCACGGCGTCACGCGGTATCAATGGCTCGTCCTGTTCATCGCCTGGCTTGGGTGGGTCTTCGACTCCATGGACGCGACGATCTACGCCATTGTCCTGCATCCGGCTTTGGAAGAACTCCTTGGCTCGTCGACGGCGAACGGGTCAGTGAACCATGAAGCTATTGCCTGGTACGGCGGGATTATCTTCTCGATTTTTCTTATCGGGTGGGCGATCGGCGGCGTGCTGTTTGGAGTGGTCGCCGATCGTCTCGGTCGGACCAAAGCGCTGATCGCCACAATCCTTATTTACGCGCTGTTCACTGGCCTCGCGGCTCTGTCCCAGGACTGGTGGCATCTGGCGATCTATCGGTTCCTGACCGCGCTGGGGATTGGCGGAGAGTGGGCGGCAGGTGCGACGCTCGTCGCAGAAGTCTGGCCCGAAGAGAAACGAGCCAGGGCGGCGGGAATTCTACAATCGGCTTGGGCAGTCGGCTTTTTTCTCGCTGCCGCTTTCAATCTGCTCTTGAACGAGTACGGCTGGCGCGTCCTGTTCGTCGTAGGAGTCCTGCCGGCCTTCGTAGCCCTGCTTGTCCGTCTGTGGGTGAAGGAACCGGAGCGGTGGGTCAAGTCCCGTTCACAAGCACTCCTTTCCGGCGCGGGACGACGGGTGAAGCTCCTGGAGCTGTTCCACGGCGACCTCCGGCGCTCTACGTTGGTCGGTTCGCTGCTGGCCTTTGTGGCAGTTTTCGGACTCTGGGGCGCCACCAATTGGGTGCCCACGCTGGTGCGGGAATTGCCGGACTTACGGGGGTTGGACCGGGCTGCGCTGTCCAGCTCCGTCAGTTATGCCATCATGGCGCTCAATCTTGGGGCTCTCGTGGGCTATCTGAGTTTCGGTCCGCTGGCTGATCGCTTCGGGCGTCGTCCTATCTTCGCGCTGATGTGCGCGGGCAGTCTCGTGCTCTTGCCGATCACGTTCCTGACGCCCCATGCCTATGCCCACGTCCTGCTGCTCCTACCGGTGCTGGGCTTCTTTAACAACGGCATCTTCAGCGGCTTTCCCATCTATCTGCCGGAGCTCTATCCGACCCGTATCCGCGCAACCGGCGCCGGGTTCTGCTTCAATGCTGGACGCCTCCTGGCGTCAACAGGCCCCTTCCTTACCGGATTTCTCGTGACATCCCTCGGCAGCTTCGGACAAGCTGCCAGCGCCGTGGCCCTGATTTACCTGGTTGGCCTCGCCGTCCTGCCCTTTGCCCCGGAGACGAGAGGACAGCCCTTGCCCGACTAGCAGTCGCTACGTCCCTGATTCAAAGTCAGCCAGGACCCGCACCTTACTTCTGCGCGCGACAAGGTCATGCACGTTTTCGGTGGCCTGGGGCTCCTGGTCCGCCCATTGGCTTGGACCCATGTCGCAGAGGCCCTGAAAATGGGCGCCTTCCTCCATCGAGAACAACGGTGCATAAACCTCACCGATCAAAATTCCGGATTTGAGGAGCTGCACCTTTTCGCTGGCGGTGATGGTGCCCTTGATCTTTCCACTGCAGATCAGGGTGTCAGCGGTGATGCGGCCCTTGATGACCGCACATTCTCCCACCACGATTGTCCCTTTGGTGTGAAGTTCGCCCTCCAGGTGACTATCAATCCGAACCATGCCGTCGAATGTGACCACGCCTTTGAACGTGACGTCTTTCCCCAGGAAGGTGAAATTCTCGCTGTCGCCTTGGCTGTCTTTTTTCTTATTGTTGTGGTCCCACATCATGGTGTCTCTCCGTGACCTACTTACCCTCAGGAAGGAAATGGTACGACACCCCTACCATGAAGGTGTTTGCATAGTAGTCTCCTATAAGCCCAGCGGGCTGGAGATTGGGAAAACTGAATGTGGCGCGATCGTATTTGTATTCCCCAAAGAGCGCCACTTCTTTCGTCACGAATATACGCGCACCACCGACCAAGTGAAACCCGGGGCTCGTATCCGTGTCCGTGGAAAAAGACTGCGTAGACTTAGCGAAATAGATGCCCATCCCCAGGCCAGCATAGGGCTGGAACTTCTCTCCCGGATAGCGGGCCATTAAGCTGAATGCTAAGGTGGAGACTCGCAGTAGGGACCCTTGCTGACTGAACGCTATGGATGTTGCAGGACTAGTCGCGGTTGCTGTCTGCCCCTCCAGATTAGGAGTGGTCGTGTAGAAGTCAGCCTCGACACCCAGCCATTTGTAGCGGTCAAAATAATGCCCGCCCTTCACTCCATAGGCAAAGGCGTTGTTCAGGTCAAGGTTGCTGACCCGGGCTCCGCCTCCCGTAGCAAAGACGCTGCCCAAGTCCTCCGGGATGGTAAACCCGAGCTGAGCGCCGATGTATGACTCGGCAGAGGCCAGCGAAGGCAGAAGCGGCATCAACCCGATGAACACAACCACCAATAGCAACCGCATGTAATGGTTCTTTTGCATGATGACCTCCCCGGTTGGTCGAAGCGTGACTGGTTATTGTGTGGGACTACAAAGCCCCGGGGGCTGAAAACCCAGCGGGGAGGGATGCCCCCCAGGAGGACGATGGGGCATCCCCGTGGCGTGGCACAACCACCACGTTTCCCTCTAGGGCCCGGGTCGGCTGATTCTGATTCAGGGTGGGGACCGGGAACATGCTTTCCACCAGAACAGAACGCTGAGCAAGTGAGGTGCCTAATACCGGAGACTGCTTATGCTTGTAGTTTTGTTCACTTTTTCTGATGGCGTCCCGTAGCAGGAAACAGGGAAGTGAAGGGAATAGCCTCCACAGTTGCTCTGGTACGAAGCCGATCTCGCTGATTCTAAAGACATGAGAGTGCATCGATTTTCCTATAGGAAGTGTATGGATTTTCCTATAGGAGAAGCTGCGAAGAAGCTGCATTCGACGACCGGGCTGTTGGTGAGTGACCGGTCGCCAGCTAACTTCGACGAAATTCTAGCAGCAAGATGATTACGCGTTAAGCCAACTCCGCGGATGCCTGGAAGAACACATGGGTGGAGCTTGCTGACTGAAGCACCGCTTGCAGCCGGGGCCAGAAGGTGCAATAGTTAAAGAGGGAACGCTCTACGGGCGGCACAGATGACCACCGAGCTTGGACAGCACCAGAGCGATGTGCCGGTGATCGGGATAGCCTTGGCTATTGCCGTAGCCATTCTACTCCTTGATACCTTCACCCCGCAGGAAATGCCGCCGCAAATGCTCTATGTGCTCTGCATTCTGGCCTCCATACCGTCTCATCACGAACGCACGATCTGGGCGATGGCGATCCTCTGCACGGGCCTGACCGTGTTGGGAAGCTACCTTTCTCCGCCTACGTTCGATCTGAGTGTCATTCTCTTCAACCGGATTACCGCGATCCTCCTCCTCTGGCTGACAGCCGTCTTGGTCTGGCAGTATCGCCGAAACCATGAGCGGGTGCTGGTCCTGAATAAAGAGCTGGAAGCGCGTGTTGAGCAACGGACCCAAGAGTTGTCTCGCGTCTTCGAGGAGCGCGAGCAGCTCAATCGGAACCTCCACGACGATATCCTCCAATCCCTCTACGCCGTCGGGCTGAACTTGGAGGCCTCCCACCCGCCACAGACGACAGATTTCCCACAACTGACCGCGCCTATCAACCAAGCCTTGAACCAACTCAAACTCGTCATGCGGCAAATCCGCAACTATATTGCGGGCCCCCAGCCAGCTCGTGATGAGGGACAACCGTTCGACGTGGCCCTTGCCACGCTCGTGCTGAGCATGACCCTCGCGCAGGGACCTCATCTGCGCCTGACCATTGACCCGGGACTCTCCGACAACGTGTCGCGTGAACAAGCCGAATCTATTCTTCACTTCGTCCGGGAGGCATTAAGTAACTGCCTCCGACATTCTCACGCGCAGCAAGGCTTCGTGACCGCGCAACGCCGGAATGGCTTCCTCCGGATCGAAATCCAGGATGACGGGGTGGGATTCAACCCCGACGCTGCCAGGAAGGATGGCCAGGGTTTGTCCAACATGGGCGCTCGGGCACGAGCGCTGGGAGCGGATTTCAAGATTGTGTCCTGGCCGGGCCATGGCGTGCACATTGCGCTTGATCTCCCCTTGCCGCAACGGAGCTCCCCATCATGAGTGCAATGAAATCTATCGGGGTGCTTCTGGTGGACGACCATGCGGTCGTTCGTGAAGGGCTCAAGATGGTGTTGGCACGCGATCCCCAGATCAGGATCATGGGAGAGGCAGGTACCGCCCAGGAAGCGGTTTCAGAAGCCCGTCGCATCAAGCCGGATGTGGTCCTGATGGATATCCGCCTGCCCGACGGTGACGGCGTCCAGGCCTGCGGGGATATTCTGGAACAATGTCCGCAGGCTCGCGTCCTGTTTCTCACATCCTTTTCTGAGGACGAAACAGTGCTGGCGGCGATCCTCGCAGGCGCTCATGGGTACCTTATTAAAGAAATCGGGGTTGACACCCTCGTGGACTCAATCAAGCGAGTGGCTGGTGGCGAATCCATTCTAGACCAGGCTGCCACCCAGCGTGTGCTGTCCTGGGTAAAGACCCATGGCATATCCTCGCCCGGCTCCGGCCGCGAGCCATTGTCCCCACAGGAACAACGGATCGTGGCCTTAGTCGCCGAAGGCAAAACCAACAAGGAAATCGCCGCTGACCTTAGGCTCAGCCCCAAGACGGTGAAGAACTACCTCTCCACTATCTTCCAGAAGCTCCAAATCACCCGCCGGACCCAAGCTGTGGCCCTTTTTGCCAAGCAGTCCGCCAATAGGGCCAATCGGCCCTAGTCGTCTAGGGCCGTAAAACTTCGTATTGGCTCCCTCTTCTCCCTACCCGCGACTAGCGTCACCATGGTAAGCCTGACGTATGATTTCGACCCACGATCCCAAGTCCGTTGACCGATCCGAATCTCACTGGATCGGATGGCGGCAGGAAGGAGGACTGCCATGGATTGTCTGCGGTGCCACGGAATGATGGTTCAGGACTGGTTCGAGGATACCAGGGCCGATCCGCTGGACATGAGTTTTTACGGCTTGCGGTGCGTGTGCTGCGGGAACATTCTCGATCCCGTCATCGCGGCGAATCGGTCGAGGCAGCTCCTTGCCCCTGATCACGAAACGACACCACGCCTCCTCATCGCTGAGGCAGTCGAGAACTGGGATATCGATATCGAAGCGGCCTGATTGCTTATTGACGCTCGACCCAGCCTCGTCGGTCAGCGGATGTCCTGAAAGAACGCGCGGGGGAGGATCGGAAGGTGGAATTCGACGTGCAGAATGATGAGCAAGACGCGGGCGAAACTGCGCCAGATTCCCATCTTGACGAACTTGCGGGAATCGGTGAGGACCGGTGGCGAGAGCAGTACCGGGGTCACAACCAGAATCAGCTTTTCGCAGAAGCCCACATCCTCCAGGATCGGCTGATCCGGAAAACCACCCAGCCGCTCGAAGAGCGAATGCCGCACGAACATCGCTTGATCACCATAGATAATGCGGGAACGACGGCACCGGAAGTTGTCCAGGAAGGACACCAGTCGCAGCCGCCAGTCGTTGCCAGAAAACCGGTGGAGAAAGCCGCCGGCCTGGATAGCCGAGTCGGCTTCCAGGGCGTTAAGCCTGGCCAGTGCGCCATCCGGCAACTGGGTATCCGCATGGAGGAACAGAAACCATTCGCCAGTCGCGTGTTTCGCGCCGGCGTTCATCTGGGAAGCGCGTCCTTTCGGTGCAGTCAAGATGATGCGTGGAGCGTGATGCGTGAAATGTGAAGCGTCCGGGGCGATGAGAATCGGAGCAAACTCAAATCCGAAGTGATTGAGGACCGCACCCGTTCGATCCGTGCTCCCGCCGTCCACCACGATGACTTCATAGTCGCCCGGTTGCTGCAAGAGATGCCGCAGCGTCTCGGGCAGCGCCGTTTCCTCGTTGTAAGTGGGAATGATGACGGAAATCATATCGTCAGTTTTGAGTTGCGAACTCACAACTCACCATTCACAACTCATAACTCCTCCTTTTACCTCTCGTTTTTTGCTGTAAGCCAGGTCGGGACATAACTTTTGGCATCTGACGCCCAAGCAGAGGGATCTTCGTCAATCGATTCGAATAGGTCACTCACGGCGCTCACCATCGCATCAGTCAGAGCCAGGTACTCCTGCCCCCGGGGTCTGAGCGCTTCGGTGGAGGTCCGGCCGCTGGCCATCGCTCGCTCCAACGCACGGTGGCCGAACCCGTGATGGGCCTCTTCTTGGTGCAATAGAATGCGGCGCAAGCGTCCGAATGGCGCATTCCGCTTGAACAATCCGGCTTCGATCCGTTTCAGGATCGCCTCACCCAACCCTTCCAGGATGATCTGCTCCGCTAGAAGGGTTTCGGCCAAGTTACCTTGGTGGATCGCTTCCTCGATCAGCACCCGATACCGTTCCAACGGCAGAAGCATCGGGCATGAGCCAAGTTGACGCGGGGCTAACCAGGCAATAGCTCCCTGAAAGACCACAGCATGGTAGCCTTCTTGTCGCGCCTGCCCCAGGAGAAACCGACGCATACCCGCCTCCCGAGCTATCGCAGCCTGCACCTTGGACCAATCGCGGGCCAGGTGCTCCCCCTGCTCTGAGAATTGCAGCAGCCGGGCGAACGGCACCCGTTCGTCAGGACGGACGAGCATTTCCAGGGACCTCCTTTGGCGGTGTACCGTTCAACCGCCAGTCGTATTCAAGAAACTCCACCCTGTACGATGGTGCCTCCAGCTCACGAGCCAGGTCCGGATCAGTCACATAGCGCTTCACGTAGTTAATCAATGATCCGGAGTGAGCTATAAAGTCGTCCTCAAACCATTTGAAAATCATGGAAAGGCGGGCGATCTTCTGTTGCCGATCGAACTGGTTCCTAGTCGGATCGTTAATGAAGCCCCTGGCGCTCTCCCCCAATTGCTGGTCCAGCTTGTCTGCAGAATAGGCCCAGGACTGGAGCCTGGGGCAGGATCTGGACGCACAGACGATGGCGAAATGGATGAGCGGTTCGCGGAAATCCTGGATCAGGAGCTTCCGCTCCAGGTCATAGAGATTGATCGTCTCACCGCCGACTTGATAGTCCCGGGCGATGAAATAACGGTATCGCCCGACCAGCGTCATGGGGGAATAGCCGTCCAGGATGCCCTTGATGGCAAAGGCATTATAGGCGTTGATCCAGAAGGCCAGCCGATCCTGCCTGGTGGGCAATTTGTTCGGGTCCACTCGATCCAATTGCAGTAGGTAAGCCTGAAACCTGGCATCAGCCGTGATGCCTGGATAATTGACGACCCCATCCACGACATAGGCACGCAACAGCTCATCGAATGTTCGGTGGGAGAATTCGTTTGGAGCAATCGGCTCTGCCGGGTTGAAGGACTTGGGCACTGTGGAGCAGCCGGCCATCAGTAGCAGTGCCATAGCAAGGTTGAGGTTAAGGTTGAGAGGCGAGAGAACTTTCATAACCATGTTTTCCCCTTAGCCTCAACCTCAGCCTGAGCCTTCCAGGCGACCAGCGCGGAGAGCGGACGCCGGAGCACTGAGCCGACAACGCGGCTACCCAGCATGTTGCAGGATGAACGGTCAGAACAACGACGGATCGCGTCACGATCAAACCGAACCAGGATCTCTTCGAGCGAGGGCTCCAGCAGGTTCCCCGCATCGCTCAGCGCGAGGCATGGCGCGACATTTCCTGATGCACCGATCGCGATGCTGTATCGGCCGACCTTCAGCGGAATATTACAGTACCCACAGGTCGAGATGCACCGCAGGCAGACTTCAAAGGCAACCAGGACAGGCCGGCCCTGAGCGAGGTTCAGCAACGGCTGGGTGGTGGTGCGGAGTGAGGACATCACGTGAGTCTAGACTCCACGGGAAAGGTCTGTTGATT
>Ga0209887_1000616_pt1 | contig 10812 bp, 8 predicted proteins | sample GWRWN1_30_40_FD_187230 | JGI IMG/M metagenome (GOLD analysis project Ga0209887, IMG submission 187230) | Riverbed sediment microbial communities from areas with no vegetation in Columbia River, Washington, USA - GW-RW N1_30_40 (SPAdes)... | ecosystem: Environmental > Aquatic > Freshwater > River...
GCGCTGTGTTACCGTACGGGACTCTTCTCTTCGAGTTCCTTGCAACGGATGCACAGTGTTGCGTACGGGAGCACGCGGAGGCGCGCGGCATCGATCGGTTCACCGCAGCGCTGGCACACTCCATAGGAACCGTCATCAATTCGGGACAGCGCTTCTTCGACCTGGGCCAGCATGGCCTGCACGCTTGATTCCAGTGCCAGCCCCTTTTCCCGTTCGAAGGTGCTGCTGGCCACGTCAGCCAGATCTTCGTCGTAGCCGCCCCCGATATCCATCCCGACCTGCTCCTCGACCTCGGGAGCGTGCTCCTCCATGGCCTCGAGCTCTTCCGTCAGCCTCTCGCGTTCTTCTTCGAGCATCTTGCGGAACTCTTCGAGCTCCCGCCTCGATAGCGACTTGCCCCTGTTTCCCTTCGTGGGCCGGACGGGGCGCGTCGGCGCGACCCTGGTGGCGACCGCGCGGCTCTTGGCGGGCTTCCGCCCCGCTCTCGCCCTGGCCGGTTTCATTGCTTTTGCCATTCGCAAGCCTCCTGCACTCTTGCCTTCCTCTTAATTCTCCTGCGAAAACGCGTTTTTCCCGGATTTACTCCCCGTAGTGTATCCATTGCCCTATGTATTGACAAGAGGTTCAATTACGCCGGGGCCAGGACTGTTCGACTTGGGATACAGGGCGCGCCCTTCGACTAGCTCAGGGCATTCGACTCGGGGCGGCCGAGGCCATGAGCGAGCCCGGGTCGCGGGCGAGTCGAATGGCGGCGCTCGCCAGGATCAAATTGGAATCGAGAAGTGGCACTGTGAGATCCTGCTCACGCAGCACGAAGGGCAGCTCGGTGCAACCCAGCACGATGGCCTGGGCGCCGCCCGAGACCAGCGCGGCTGCCACGGCGACGAGTTCCCGGGTCACCTCCGGGCCCATCCGTCCCGCTTTGACGCCATAGATAGCCCGGTTCACCGCGTCCTGACCCTGTTCATCGGGCCCGACCACAGTCACCCCAAGGCGCTCAAATGCGTCGTGGTACAAGCGCGATCGGACGGTTGCAGCCGTCGCCAGAACGCCGACCTTGCGCAGACCGGGCACGGCATCGCCCGCCGACGCGGCGACCTCATTCATGATGTGCAGGACGGGAACGCTGACCGCCCGGCGTACGGCATCATAAAAGAAGTGCGCTGTGTTACAGGGAATCACGATGAAGTCGGCTCCGGCGCGTTCGAGATTTCGCGCAGTCTCGACCAGGGCCGGTGTTGGATCTTCACCGGTCCCGAAGATCGCGGGCGACCGGTCGGGGATCTTGGGGTTGTTGTCGATGATCAGCCTGAGGTGCTCTTGGTCTCTTCCCGCCGGCGTCAGTGTGAGGATCTTCTCGAAGAGGTCGAGGGTTGCCCAGGGACCGAGGCCGCCGAGCACGCCGATGACTTTCTCAGCCATGAGTTCTCCGCTGGTCTTCCGGCTCATTTCTTTCCCGCCGGCCGGATGCCTACCCTGACCTTTTCCCCGTCGAGGCGCAATTCAGCCACGCGGAGATTGTGTAACGATGCGAGCTTCTCATCCTTCGCCACGTCGACGGCCAGCGTCTCACGGGCGATGTAGGCGCGGTGGGCTTTGAGCAGCGGCTCGAGGCTGCCATCGTGGACGACAACGATCCGGTCGTCGACTGCCAGCCCGGCGTCCCTCCGCAGATTCTGGATCTGATGAACCAGTTCGCGGGCTTGTCCTTCGAGCACCAGCTCGGGCGATAAAGTGGTCTCGAGAATGGCGAACTCCCCGCCGGATCCCTCGGCCGCGAACCCTTTCGACTCATGCATGCGGGCTTCGAGCTCATCCCGGCTGAGCGTCAGCGCCTCGCCATCGAGCGTAATCGCCAGCCGCCCATCGCGCTCCAGCCGCTGCATCGCCTCCGCCGGTTTCAAGGCCCCAACCGCGCGGGCGACAGACTGGACCTTGGGCCCTAGCCGGGGGCCGAGGATATCGAAGCGGACTTTCACCTCGTAGGTGAGATACCGGGACGGATCATTCACAAACCGAACCTGCTTCACATTCAGCTCGTCGGCGATTTGCTCAAGGAGCTCGGGGTGCTTCGCCAGTGTCTGGTGTCGCGTGACCAGCAGCACGGCCGGCAGCGGCTGGCGCACCTTCAGGCGGGCATGGCTGCGCGCGGCACGTCCGAGCGCGACCAGTGTCCGAACACCTTCCATCAGCGCCTCGAGTTGCTCGTCCACGAGCGAGCGATCAGCGGCGGGGAAGTCCACGAGGTGGATGCTGACCGGCGCGTCCTGTTCAACGGGACGGATCAAGCCCTGATAGATACGTTCGGCGAGGAACGGCACGAAGGGAGCCAGGGTCAGCACGAGTGTTCGCAGCACACGGTACAGTGTGTAGTAGGCCGCACGTTTGTCGGCATCGTCTTCGCTCTTCCAGAACCGGCGGCGACACCGGCGGACATACCAGTTGGAGAGATCCTCCACGAGCGCTTCCACCGGCCGCGTCGCGCCCTGCGGATCATAGTCATCCAGACGGTCACTGACCGCGGCGGTCATCCGCTGCGTGCGGGAGAGAATCCAGCGATCCAGCATCGGCATGACGGGCGTGGTCTTGACCAGCGTGGAGAAATCAAACCGTTCCAGGTTCGCATAGGTCACAAAGAACGCATAGACGTTCCACAGCGGGATGACGAGCCGCCGCCGGACGTCGTCGAGCAAACCATAGCCGAAGTTGAGATCGCTCGCCGGATTCTGGGTGCTGTACGCCCAGCGCATCACGTCCGCGCCGGCGCGGTCGGCCGCCTCGTTGAAGTCGATGGCGTTGCCTTTGCTCTTGTGCATCTCCTCCCCATGCTCGTCCATCACGTTGGCGTATCCGAGGCACGTGCGGAATGGCTCTGCTCCGGCAAGGACCGCAGACATGACGAGTAGCGAGTAGAACCAGTTGCGATATTGGCCCGGAAAGCCCTCCGTAATGAAGTCCGCGGGAAACCACTGCGACCAGTACTCTTTGTCCTTGCGGTAACGCAGTGTGCTGAACGAGACGATCCCGGCGTCCAGCCAGGCATTGCCGACGTCGGCGATACGGGGAGTCAGGGTGTCGCACTTGGGGCAGCGGATCTTCACCGCGTCGATCCACGGCCGGTGCGGGGAGTGGCCGTCGAACGCCTCCCAGCCCTCAGCCGCGCGTTGTTTGAGCTCCTCGGCCGAACCGATCACGTCAAAGTGCCCACACTTCGGGCACGCATAGATCGGCAGCGCGAGTCCCCAGTACCGCTTCTTGCTGATCATCCAGTCGTGCATGTTCTTGAGCCAGTCGAGCTCACGGTCCAGTCCGAACTCGGGAATCCACCGGATGCGCCGCGTGATGTCCATCAGGTCCGCCCGGATGGGATCCATCGCGATGAACCACTCATCCACCAGACGAAACACGAGCTCGCTGTCACATCGCCAGCACACCGGATAGCGGTGGGTGTAGCGCTCCGACTTATAGAGCCTGCCGCTCTTCCGCAGGTGCTCGGTGATCGGCCCCGCTGCCTCATGGGTGCTCATTCCTGTGAGCCAGTCGAAGCCGGACACAAAGACGCCGTACTCGTCGATCGGCGCGATGACGGGGAGGTTGTGCTCTTTCCCGAGCTTGAAATCCTCAGCGCCGCACCCAGGCGCGATGTGCACGATGCCCGTGCCTTCCGCGCTGGTCACGTCCTTCCAGGGGATGACGCGGTGCTCGACGCCGCGCTGCACGGGCAGATCGTCGAACGGCCCGTGGTACCGCAGACCAACCAGACGCTCGCCCGGCAACTGCTCGACGACAGTGTACTTGCCGCGCAGCACACCAAGCGCGCCCTGCTCGAGGCACAGTTCCTCTTCGCCCTGGCGCACAAGCACATAAGTCAGCGTCGGATGTACGGCCGCAGCGACGTTGCTGGTCAACGTCCAGGGCGTCGTGGTCCAGACCAGCAGCGATCGCTTGGGTTGGTCCACGAGCGGGAAGCGCACAAAGAGGCCGGGGTGCGTGAGCTCCCTATAGCCTTCCGTGACGATCTCTTGCTCGCTCATGCCGGTAGAGCAGCGTGGACACCACGGCATCACGTCATGGCCCTTGTAAATCATCCCGCGTTCCCAGCAGCGCTTCAGGAATCCCCAGATCTGATAGTTGTTCTCATCCGAGAACGTGAAGTACGAGCCGCCGATCTCCGGATCGCCCAGGCGGCCCACGACCTGCTCCACCCGCTGGCGGACGGCACCGCCCTTCGCGGGATACGTCACGATCTGCGACGGGTCAGACTTCATCGCGGCCGCGAGCGCGCGTAGGTCACCCGGCTCGTTCCAGTCCATCCACATCCCGAGGCGCATGGACTGCGCCGTCTGCACGGCCGCGTAGGTCAGGACGCGCTCTTTGCAGAGGTTCACGAATGGGGCAATGCCGAACGTCTCGATGTCGCGCTTGCTCGTGAACCCGAGCTCCTTCTCCACCTCGACCTCAACCCACAATCCCTGACAGTCAAAGCCGTTCTGATACCGCTGCCGGAACCCGCGCATCGTCTTGTAGCGCTGAAACAGATCCTTGTAGGTCCGGCCCCACGCGTGATGGACTCCCATCGGGTTGTTGGCGGTGATGGGGCCATCCATGAACGACCACCGGCGTGATGAGCGCTCGTTGCGGCGCAGGTATTGGTCGACGATTCGCTCCTGAGCCCACCAATGGAGCTGCTCCCGCTCCATGGCGGGGAAGTCGACTTTAGACTCTACGGGTTTGAACGTCGCCATTTGCACCCTCAGTGCTTCCTACGAAGGTATCATAGGGAACGGCCTTTCGCACAGCGAACACGCAATGTACATGCGGGTTCCCATTGCTGATCGCTATATTCTCAAAGAGCTTCTCGGGCCATTCCTCCTCGGGATCGCGGTCTTCATCGTGATCCTGATCGGGGACATCCTGTACACGCTCGCGGAGTTCATCGCGGCTGGACGCATCACGATAGACACGATCCTGAAGTTGCTTGCCTATAAGATGCCGGCCGTCATGGTCATCACCTTTCCCGTGTCCACCCTGATCGGCACCCTGCTCGGACTCGGAAAGCTGGCGAAGAACCGCGAGGTTCAAGCCATGCGGCTCTTCGGCATGAGTCTGCTGAGAATTTTTGCTCCCGTTCTGGCTTTTGGTCTGGCGGTGGCCGGACTGACCCTCGTCACCAACGAGTTCATCGCGCCGTGGGCCAACCACCAGGCCAACAACCTCATCCGGCGCGCCGCGTTCGCTGAGGCCTTTACCCAGGTCCGCACGCAGGTGTTTTTCCGCGGGCCGGGTCAGCGTTTCTTCTATGTGGACCGCGTGGACGACAACCAACGCGTCCTGCATAACGTAATGATTTATGAGGCCGCGGGACCGCTTCCACGGTTGATCACGGCGCGGCGGGCCACCTTGCACGAGCGCAAGTGGTCACTGACCGGCGGGGTGATTCGTGAGTTTGACGAAACCGGGTTCACGCGTTATGAAGCGCAGTTCGCCTCCATGGAGATTGCCGTGGGCGTAGACAGCGGGATGTTCTTCGCGGGACAGAAAACCCCCGAGGAAATGACGGCCAAAGAGTTGAGACGGTACCTCGCGCTCTTCAGCAGCGGCGGCGCCGCGACCATGCGCTTCGCCGTCGAATACCATCGCAAGTTCGCCGTCCCATTCGCCGCTGCCGTCTTTGCCCTTGTCGCCGCCCCTCTCAGCGTCCAGACAGAACAGGGGGGACGCTTCCTTGGAGCGGGCTTGGGCGTGGTGCTGTTGTTCATCTACTATGTCGCGATGTCGATCGCGCGGGCCATGGGCGGGGTTGGGGCTCTGTCTCCCATCCTGAGCGCCTGGCTGCCCAACGTGCTGTTTGCGATCTGCGGGATCTTGTTGTGGGTGCGCGAGGAAGGGTGGCTGCGGCGCGCGCCCGTGCGCAGGGTGGTGACGGTCGGTGCGCCGCTTTAAGGTTGTCGTTCCCCTGCTGGTCGTCCTCGCCATCGGTATTGTCATAGGGCGAGTGTGGCGAGATCCGCCCGCGTCTCCAACTCCCCGGACCCAGCAGGCCCAACCCGCCCAGCCGCCTGCCATCGGCCTCCGTCAGGCCAGTATCGTCTTGCGCCACAAAGGGACGAAACAGGCGGAGGTCAGAGCCGCGTCCGTGGCGGTGAGCCGGGACCTCCGATACGCCGTGTTCAAGCGCATCGAGAAGGTCACACTCTACGACAAAGGGCAGGTGGTGCTGTTGTTGAGCACGGGCGAGATCGTGCTCGACCGGACGACGAATGACCTGGTCGCGCGCGGGGAGGTCGAGATCGCCTCACCTCAGGGCGATCAGCTGTGGGCTCCCGAGGCGCGATGGGTCAATGCCACGCAGCGGCTGGTATTTCCTCAGGGCGTGCGATTGAAAGTCGGCGGGGCCGAGGTCACGGCGTCCCGCTTGAACGTCGACACTCGCTTGCAAGTCTTCGTGTTGGAGGGCGGAGTGGACATCACGTTCCAACTGCCGACTGCCCGCCCATGAAGTGGAGTAAGAGCCGCGACCTCTTGGATAGGACGCGAAATCCATGAAAAACATGCGATGGATTGTGTCGGCGTTCGCTGTGCTGATCCTGACCTCCATCGCGGCGGGGCAAGGGTTCCAGGAACCCACCGCCGACCAGGGCCGGCTCCAGGCCGACCGTGTTCGTTACGACGCGAAGCAGAAGATCTTTACGGCCGAAGGCAACGTGCATCTGGTCATGGGCGACGTGGAGGTGCATGCGAAGCGCGCGCGCGTTGAGCAGATTCCTCAGCGCGTCACAGCGTCCGGCGAGGTGCTCGTCGTGCAGCGCGAGACGTCGCTTCGGGCGGCAGAGGTGATCTATGAAATGCGCCCAGGTCTGGTCAATGCCTCGGGTAATGTTTTTGTCGCCTGGAGAGATTTGATCGTCAACGCCCCCGCGCTCAAGTACAGCGTCCGCACGGAGCAAGTGGCTGCCCAGGGCGGGGTCAGACTCGCACAGGGGACGAGTATCCTGACTGCGCAGACCCTGGACGCGGACCTCCGCGCGAAACGGGCGGAAGCCACCGGGAAAGCCAAGTTGGTGCGCGCCGGTGGAGGGCTGGCCGGCACGCAGGATCGTGTTGCCAGCGCGCTGGCACAGGAGGAGACCACGATCACGGCCGCGCGCATGACGTTTCGCTGGGACACCAACGAGGCCCGCGCCTTCGATGGGGTCACGGTGATCCAGCCGGACAAAACCGCGCGCGCCAAGGAAGCGTTCTACTCGGAGACCGCGGGTCGCATCGAACTCCAGGGCGAGGTCGTGGTCGAGCAGCTCAGCGGAGAGTGGTTGGTGAAGGGCAAAGTCATCGACGCTCCTACGGACGAGGCATCAAAGAAAGCGCTGGCCTCAAAGACCACACTCACCACTGCGCGGCTCGTCATCGAACTGAAAGTCCGCAACATGCTGGCCGAAGAGAACGTGACGGTCACCCAACAGGCACGGACGGCAACCGGGAATCGCGCGACGTATACTGACAAAGACAAATTGCTTGTGGTCACGGGCAACGTGCGGATGCGCGAGGAGGATGGCAGTTGGCTGCGCGCAGACCGCGTCGTGATTTCGTTGATTGAGGAAACCTTTGAGGCGCTCGGGAACGTCGAGACAGAGTTCCGGGTGAAGCGAGGAAAGTAAGTCCCGCTCGTCCCCGCCCTTGATTTCTCGAATCCTTCTTATTAGCGCGCTCTCCCTGATCGTTGTGGCTTTGCTTGCCTCCGCGGCGGTGGGCCAAGAGGACGACCTCCCCGTCCAGATCAAGGCCGATTTCTTTCGGTACGACCGCCGCACGAGAGTCCTCACCGCGACAGGCAACGTCGTGCTTACGTTTCAGGACGTCACGATTCGCGGCGACGCGCTAGTGGCGAATCTGGAGACCGGGGCCGTGACTGCGGAAGGCCACGTCGTCCTCGAGGCCGCCGGGCAATCCGCCTCCGGCGACCTGCTCACTTACAACCTGAACACGCGCCTCGGGGAGATGGTGAATGCGCGGGCCGACTACACTGGCCCGCTCGTGTTGGGACGCGTGCACCTGCGCGCTCGGCGCGTGCTCGGTATTCCGAATCAGTTTGGGAGCATCAGGGATGCGTTCTTGACCACCTGCGATGAGGATGACCCGGTGATCCATCTCACTGCGGACGAGATCACCGTCTTCGTCAATGACAAGATCGTGGGACAGCGCGTTTCACTCTGGGTTGCCGGACGGAAGCTCTTCACGTTGCCCCAGTTCGTAATCTTCCTGCGCGAGCGTCGGGAAAGCCGGCTGGTGCCCATCGTCGGATACAGTCAGGTCGAAGGCTGGTTCGTGAAATCCGCGTACACGTATTTTATCAATGAAGATCACTACGGCATCTTACACGGCGACTGGATGGAGCGGATCGGCGTGGGGCTGGGCGTCGAGCACATCTACCGAACCGGCCGTGGCCTAGGTTCAGCCCTTGTGTACCGCCTCTCGAACAAGCAGACGGGCGGCGCGGATTTACGCGCCGTGTGGAGCCACTGGCAGCCGATCGGCCAGAGCATCACGGCGCGCTTTTATGCGGATTACCTCGGACGAACGTTTTCAGGCGGACCTTCCTCCAGCGACGTGTTTGCGGCGCTCGATCTCAGCGCGTTCACGCCACGGTCTGCGACGTTCTGGTTCACAACGCTCAGTCAGAGTTCATTCGGCCCCACGTCGTTCCTGACATCGCGATTCGCGCACAGTCAAACGCTCAGTCCCGAACTGTTTGGGGAAGTCTCGGCAGATTTCAACCGCAATATGAGCCCACTGGGGATGGACGATGAACTGTTCCCCAGACTGGCGCTTCGCTACTTCGGCCGCGCGCTCTCGGCATCACTCCTGGCCGAGACGCGTCTGGACCTCGACGGCGATCGATTTCCTGGAGATGCGCGCTATGTGCTGGAGCGTCTACCCGAGTTCACGTTCGCGCTCTTTCCGGTCCGCCTCGGCTCCACGTCCCTCATTGCCCAACTGGAGGGAGGATTGGGACGATTTCGCGAGACCACACCCGGCATCGGCAGTGGTGTGCTCGATGCCGGTCGCGCAGATCTCCAGGCAACGGTGAGCGGGCCCCTGCAGATCGGCCAGCGTGGCACGCTCGGCGTGCGACTGTTCACGCGCGGGACGTGGTACACGGCCGGCGGAGCGCTTCGCTTGTTCTACGGTGGACGGCTCGAGTACATCCAGCCCGTCACTGAACAGCTGGAAACAAGGCTGGGCTACACAGGCCAGACGGTCCAGGGCAGCAGTCCGTTCATCTTCGACCAGATCTTTGGAACCTTCAGCGTTGCAGACGCGCAAATTTCCTATCGCACCGAGAACGTGTTCGTGCGCACGACCGCCCTCTACGACTTTCAGCTAAGGCAGTTTGGAGCCGTCACAGCACAGGCGTTCTATGTCCCCCGCCCCGGCTGGAACATCGGGGCCGCGGCCAGTTACAATGTGAATCTAGGCCGGCTCGATCGAGTTGAGGCGAGCCTTGATCTGCGCCTCAGCGACGAGTGGCAGTTCCAGTACATCGGCGCGTTCGACGGGATCACGAGGCGTCTCACATTCGACCGCGTATCAGTGACCAGGGTATTTTGCGACTGTATGGCTGTAAGCCTCACATATCTCGGGGCGCAGCAGGAGATCTGGCTGGAGGCCTGGCTCACGGCGATTCCCTGGGGCCGAGGACGGATCGGCATCGGAGGCCGCGGGCAATTACTGTTCGACCAGCCGATTCCGTTCTTACAGCAGCCTTGACGCGGTAACGGGGTAACGCGGGAACGCGGGAACGCGGCAAAGAAAGGACGCTTATGACTAAGAGATTGATGGTGCCTGTGTTGGTGGCCGTTGTTCTCCTCTGCTACCCGGCTACCCGGCTACCTGGCTACCTCGCTCACGGGCAGATCGGTTCACAACTGCTCATCACAATGAACCTGGCCGAGCGGGCCAAGCCGGTGGGGGGATCGTACTTTATTGCGTTTACGGTGGATGACACGATTCTGCAGGGCCCGCAGAGCGACAGCAGCAACTGGACGCATTATGTCGTATACCGAGGGGGCCGCTTCTTCTTCGGACGCGTACCCCGGACGCCATTCAGACCATTTGAATTTCAGACCGTGCGGCCACCCGAGCCATATCTGTTCGGTCAGATTCTCCCCGATGGACGAACGCTCCGCGTCCGGGTCGCGCTCGCAGACTTGGTCACGGGGACATCGCTTCCGATGCAGATCAAAATCAACTTCATTACGGTCGATGAGTTCCTGCGACCACTCGACGCTCTGGGCCGGGGCGCGACAGAGCGGTTTGCTTTTGTGACACTGGATCTGCGCAGGGAGAACTACGTGGCGGTGACTGATCCTACCGGCGATGCCCCGGACCGCGCCTTCGACATCACCGGCGGCGACATACAAGTTACAACGCCCTAACTGATGTCTACCGAGTCTACTGGGTCTTCTTGGTCTTCTGAGTCCTCACCCACTCGACACGAGTCTTGTACGTCTAATGAGTCTTAAGAGTCTCCGAGTCTACCTACCGCTTGCTCTTAAGAACTACAGACCCATTAGACTCAGTAGACCAATAGACTCGTAGACCCGTGGAGTGTGGGTGCGGACTCAGTAGACTCAGTAGACTCAGAAGACCCAGTAGACTTTACTGTCTGCGTTCAGCAAACTTTCGGCGTTCCTCGTCCAAATTAACGGTGCGCAACATTTGAGGCAGGAACTCCGTGAGCGGGACTGTGGCCTGCTCATACTTGGCCAATTCAGTGGTGAAGTGATCGACGAGGATCAGACCCTTCGCATACTC
>Ga0209887_1000617_pt1 | contig 10809 bp, 6 predicted proteins | sample GWRWN1_30_40_FD_187230 | JGI IMG/M metagenome (GOLD analysis project Ga0209887, IMG submission 187230) | Riverbed sediment microbial communities from areas with no vegetation in Columbia River, Washington, USA - GW-RW N1_30_40 (SPAdes)... | ecosystem: Environmental > Aquatic > Freshwater > River...
CCGTCGGAGGTTGCGGCCTCGATCCGCTCGGGCGGCCTGTCGAACGTGAAGGCGCCGCGCATCCTGGCCATCCTGCGCGCGATCCAGGAACGCGAGGGATACATCGACCTGTCACGCCTCCGCCGCATGGGCGACGCGGAGGCGCGAGACTACTTGACCTCGCTTCCAGGGGTCGGGCCGAAGACAGCGGCCGTTGTGCTGGCCTTCTCGCTCGATCGACCGGCCCTCCCAGTTGATACGCACGTCCATCGCGTGGCGGGCCGGTTGGGCCTGATCCAGCCGAGGTCGTCCGGAGCCAAGGCGCAGGAGATCCTGGAGGCGATCACACCGCCGGACATCCGCGTCGCGATGCACGTCGGCCTGATCCGCTTGGGCCGGGAGATCTGCAAGCCTGGCCGGCCAAGGTGCGAGGTGTGTCCGCTCGTCGACCTGTGCCCGACAGCGCCTACGATCCTCGGCATGAGGGCCGGAGGTGCTGCCTGAGCGAGGGGCACATGCGGCTTACCCGGTTGGAGCGGGCGAGGGGAATCGAACCCCCGTCTCGAGCTTGGGAAGCTCACGTTCTGCCATTGAACCACGCCCGCTTGGCACCACCGGCCGGTCGCCGGCCTCGATCGGCCAGTGTATCGAGGCCTCGGGGGCCCTGCTTCCGCGGCGGACTCGGGCTTCGGGCTCTGAGCCACCTGTTAGCGTTCCTGCTCCCATGCAGGACCAGGTTGCCGACCGGGACCCCAGTTTCTGGCCGACTCTTCTCATGCGGCTGACCGGTGGGCAATCGCTCTCTGCAGACCAGGCGGCCGGCGCCATGCTGGCGATCATGGAAGGTAACGCCACCCCCGCGCAGATCGGTGGGTTCTTGATGGCCCTTCGCACGAAGGGTGAGACCGTCGACGAGATCGACGGCCTGTCGCGCACCGCGCTCGAGATGGCGCAGCCCGTGCGGTCCCCTGAGCCCGTCGTCGACACGTGCGGAACCGGAGGTGACCGCTCGGAGACGTTCAACATCTCCACGCTCGCCGCCATCGTGGCCGCGGGCGCCGGGGTCGTCGTGGCCAAGCACGGCAACCGAGCGGCCTCGTCGCGCTGCGGGTCGGCGGACCTGCTCGAAGCCCTCGGCGTTCGGATCGACCTCGGGCCGGTCGGGGTCGAGCGGTGCCTGGCCGAGGCGGGAATCGCCTTCATGTTCGCCCCCGTCTTCCATCCTGGCGCCGCGCATGCAGCACCGATCCGCCGGGAGCTCCGCGTGCCCACGGCGTTCAACTTCCTCGGTCCCCTTACCAACCCGGCCCGCCCGCACGCCCAGGTCGTCGGGGTGTCCGACCTGCGAATGCTGCCACTCATCGCTGAGGTCCTGGCCCGACGGAGGATCAGAGCCAAGGTCTTCCGAGGCCAGGACGGCCTGGACGAGCTCACGACGACCGGGCCGTCCACGGTCTTCGAGACCGTGGACGGCGACGTGAAGGAACGGCTCCTCGACCCGGGAGACCTCGGACTCGCCCGGGCAAAGGATGCCGACCTGAAGGGCGGCGACGCCGCGACGAACGCCGACATCGCGAGGTCCGTGCTCGCCGGCGAGCACGGACCCCCACGCGATGTGGTGGTCCTCAACGCTGGCGCAGCCCTTGAGGTGGCAGGGCGCGCGACGAGCGTCAAGGACGGGATGGCAGCCGCGGCCGAATCGATCGACTCCGGGGCCGCTGCCCGATCGCTCGAGCGGTGGGTCGAAATCTCACAGCGGGCGTCGGGGTGACCCACGCCGCAGGTCTCCGGTCCGACCCGGTAGCATCGCGGCGATGATCCTCTCGGACGTCGATATCCGAAAGGAGATCGAATCGGGCCGCATCGTGATCGACCCGTTCGAATCGGCCTCGATCCAGCCGTCCTCGGTCGACCTCCACGTCGACGACCGGTTCCGGGTGTTCGCCAACTCACGGTACCCCTACATCGATGTGAAGAAGGAGATGCCGGGCCTCACCGAGGTCGTCGAGGTCGCCGACCCGGACCCGTTCATCCTCCACCCCGGGGAGTTCGTGTTGGGGTCGACCCTCGAACGCATCGCCATCCCCGACGACATGGTAGCCCGGCTGGAGGGGAAGTCGTCTCTCGGACGCCTCGGCCTCCTGATCCACTCGACCGCCGGGTACGTGGATCCAGGGTGGGACGGCTATCTCACCCTCGAGCTGTCGAACGTGGCCAACCTCCCCATCACGATCTACCCGGGGATGAAGATCGGACAGATCTCGTTCTTCCGGCTCACGACCCCCGCAGAGCGGCCCTACGGGTCCAGCGAGACGAGGAGCAAGTACCAGGGGCAGCGCGGCCCAACCGCCAGCCGGTTCTTCGAGGAGTTCGGCGAGCTCGAATCTCGCTGATGCCGGGACTCGGGCTCGCCGCTCATGTGATCTTGGGGTCGACCGAGCGGACGCCCAGCCGGTACAGAGCTTCCTCGGCCGCGGCAACGACCTCCGGCACGGGGTCGTTGAGAACGGCCTCGACGATCGCATCCGCACCACGCGGATCCCCCAGCGTTGCCAGGAGCTGCGTGGCGCGGAGCCGGATCCGCTCGTCCGGATCCGAGAGCACCCCGATCAGGGGGCCGACGGCGTCGGGGCCACCGATCGCGCCGATCGCCTCGACCGCCCGTAACCGGGCGTCCGCTTCCGTGGAGCCGAGGCGTTCCGCCAGCCGGGCCACCCCGACGACCTCCCCGAGCAAGCCACCCACGATGGGCACCACCTCGGCCGTCCCGTGGAGCAACACGTCGATGAGCAACTCCTGCGACGATGGCCCGATCTTCCTCAGGAGGTCGGTGGCGGCACCGCGCAGGTTGGGAACGGCCAGCACGCCGGCCAGCCGCTTGGCTACCGCTGGCGAGCTCCACTGAGTGAGAACCTCGCTGGCGACCGTTCGCACTCCAGGATCGGCGTCCTGGAGCGCAGCCACCAGGAAGCCGAGCACTGCCTCGTCGTCGATGACGCCCAGGGCTCGTACGGCCTCCACCCGAACCTCGGGGAACGAGTCCCCGATCGCGTTGCCGAGCGCCCGTACCGCGGAGGTGTCGCGGAGCCGCCCGAGAGCCGACGCCGCCGCCGCCCGCACTGCGGGGACGGGATCCTGGAGGGACTGGATCGATGCCTCGAGGCAGGCCTGGCTGCCGCTCCATCCGGCGAGCTCGAGGGCGAGCACCCGCTCCTCCTGGTCGGGCGAGCCGTAGTGCATGAGCGCGAGCTCCGTCAGGGCGGCCTGGTTGGAGTGTGAGAACACCCAGCCAAGCTCCTTCCGCTCCTCGGTTCGGCACTGGCGAAGAGCCGACCACACGAACGCGTGATCGCTGTCCTCCCTCGAAGCGAGCTGGTTCATCGCCGCGCGTCGGACCTGTTCTTCGCCATCGGACAATCCCTGGAGAAGGAAGGGATCGGCCTCCCGACCCAGGCCCGGCGTGAGCTCCTCCATGGCCGCCGCCCGGACGACCGGATCGAGATCGGCCATCGCCCGGGTCATGGCAGCGGAGATTTCGATGTTGGCCCGCGCGATCACGTGGACCGCTGCGGCTCGAAGGGGCGGCGACTGATCGGTCTCCAGCACGAAGCGGGCGACGTCCACGTAGCTCGGGTCGCCGGATTCACCCATCACCTCCAGAACCGCCATGCGGACCGGAACCGAGGGGTCGTCGAGATGTCCCCGAAGGTAGGGCATGACGGTCGGACCCGACGAGCTCCAGAGCACTCGGATCGCTTCGGGCTTGCGAGATTCGTCGACCTGCCCCAAGAGGCCGATCAGGTCCTCGAGTCGCACCCGAGCGAGGGCCCGCTGGAACGGGTCGCGCGCCTCGAGTGGAAGCTCCATTGCTCGGTTCAGGATGTCCAACCCGAGCTCGTAGAGGCGCAGCGCGCCCACGGTCTCCGCCGCGGCGGAAGCCGTCTCCAGGTCACCCGTACGCATGGCCTCACGGGCCCACGCGAGGACACGGTTTCGCTCCACTCCCACCAGGCTCGACCGTGCCAGGTAGCGGACCGCCTCGTCCGCATCGTGCAACGAGCGGGCGAGTGACGCGATGCGTTCGGCTTCCGCGGGAGCAAGGGGCGCCTCGTCGGAGAGCTCCGATTCGCCGACCGCTGACCTGTCGGTTCGGGCGATGGCGTCGGCGGCGACCTCCGCAACTTCGCGGATTTCGTCCAGGGGGTCCGAGACCAGCGTGGCGAGCGCGCGGAGGATCTCCGGAGCCTCTTCGCCCTCCACCAGAATCCGGACGGCCCCCAGACGCCGGACGTCGGGCAGCGAGAGGCTGCCGACCAGCCGCGAGATGCCGACCGCCCGGCTCAGCCTGGCGATCGATGTGCCTTCGCCCGTCGTGGGGGGGGAATCCATCTCGCCGATCGAGGTGAGGAGCAGGTCGAGCTCGGTCTCATCGAGGGTCGACGTCGATGCCAGCAGATCGGGGAGCAGATCGAGCGCTGCCGCCTGAGTGAGCGGCCAGCGGCGTGCGGCGACCAACGGAGCGAGCAGGACGAGGTCGCGAGAACCACGTTCGGCCGCAAGGCGAACCGCCGTGGCCCGAACCTCGTCGGCCGGGTCCATGAGCGCCTGCTTGATGGTGGCGTCGTCGATGCGGTCGGCCCGGCTCGACAGGACCTCCAGGGCCAGCCTGCGGACCTCCCGATCGGGGTCGAGCAACAGGCCAACGACCTGCTCCAGCTCGCTATCGCCCGGGCCGCGCTCGGCGAGCTCCCTGAGGGCAAGGCGCCGCTCGTCGGGATCGCGAGCGGTGAGCGAAGCGCCGGCCTCTGGTTCGGCCTCCAGCACCGCCTCCGGAGGTGCCCCGTACGCCTGGATAGGGGCGAACTCCGTCTCCCAGTGAGCGACAGCTTCGACGGCTTCGGCAGGTTCGACCGGCTCGGCCGCTCCGGCACGAGCCGGCTCGACGGGCCCAAGCGCCACGACGACCTCGGGCTCAACCGCGGCCGGCTGATCTGAGGGTTCGGGCACGGCGGCGGGCGGTTGCCCAGGGACCTCAACGGCGGGCGGCTCCGGGATCTCGGCGGCCGGCTGCTCGAGCTCCTCCACGGCGGGTGGCTCCGGGATCTCGGCCGCCGGTTGCTCGGGCTCCTCCACGGCGGGCGGCTCCGGGATCTCGGCCGCCGGTTGCTGGAGCTCCTCCACGGCGGGTGGCTCCGGGATCTCGGCCGCCGGTTGCTGGAGCTCCTCCACGGCGGGCGGTTCGGCGATCTCGGCCGCCGGTTGCTGGAGCTCCTCCACGGCGGGCGGTTCGGCGATCTCGGCCGCAGGCTGCTCCGGCGGTTCGGGGGCGGCGGGAGCCTCCTCCTCGTCCTCCTCGGCAATCTGGGCGCGGCGCTCGGCGAGCGCCTTCAAGCTCCGGTACCAATCCTCCTCGTACGCGTCGACCTGCTTGCCCTTCGGAGGGGAGCCACCTGCATCGGAGGCTCCGGGGTTGCCGGAGGCGGCGTCGCGGACCTCGGATCCGTCTTCTCCCTTCTGGCCGAGGAGACCGCCGATCAGACCTTGCTTCCGTTCCATCTATCCCCCGCCTCCGGCCGTCGCCTTCCCGCTCCGCGATCCGGGCTCCGGTCTTCCATGCCCAGCCATGCCCGAGCCCTTCCGGGCGCGCCCGGATCCACTCCTGACCCCCGCCGGCATGCCGGTGACCACGGGAAGATCATCGCTTCGTAGTTGCGTTGGATGGCTCGACGTCCTCCGGGTCCATTGCGAACGGCGTGGGACCGATCCCCATCGAGACCGCAGCCATGGCGGCCTGTGTGCGGTTGCTCACGCCGAGCTTCCGGAAGACCGCTGCAAGGTGCGCCTTCACGGTCTTCTCGGACAGGAACAGGGCCCGGGAGATGTCCCGGTTGCTCTTTCCCTCGGCCAGCAGGGCCAGGATGTCGGTCTCTCGCTGCGTCAGGCTGGTCGACGGACGGCTGTGCGACTCGCTCTGGTCGCCGCTTCCTACCTCCATGGCATCGAACAGGTTCTGGATGACCCTGGGCGACAGGACGTTCCCGCCACCCGAGATCGCCACCTTGATGGCCTGCTCCAAGTCCTCAGGCGTCGCGTCCTTCAGCAGGTACCCCGCGGCGCCCTCGGCCAAGGCTCGCCGCACGTAATGCGCATGGTCGAACGTCGTGAGCACGATCACGGGCACCTTGGGCCACCTCGTCCGCAGCTCGTGGAGCAGCTCGAGGCCGTCGGTGTTTGGCATCCGCACGTCGACGAGGGCGACGTCGACCGGGCTGATCTCCATCACCCGAAGGGCCTCGTCCGCCCCCGCAGTCTCCTCGACGTCCGCTTCGCTGAAGCATTCGCGCACGACGTGAGCCATGCCGCGACGCACCAGCGCGTGATCGTCAACGATCATGATCCTCACGGTTCGTCTCCTCGCTCGCCGACGGGTAGCCGGGCGACCACCCGAGTCCCGCGCCCCGGGGACGACTCGATATCGAGAGTGCCTCGCACCTCGGCCACCAGGCGTCGCAGCATCTCCAGGCCGAGATGGCCCTGCCCCGGGTCCTCCGGGGATGCCTGGAAGCCCTGTCCCCGGTCCTCGACCTGCACCTCGACGCGCTGCGGCGTCGCCTGAACCCTGACGGCCACGTCCTTGGAAGCCGAATGCTTCGCCGCGTTGGCCACCCCTTCCCGGATGACGGAGGAGGCTGCCTGGAGGATCGGACCGTGCACGGCACCGAGGTCGCCCTCGATGGACCACGAGGCGGGGAGCCGCCACCGCTCCAGCACCTTCTGCACGACCAGCTCGAGCGGTTCCTCCTGGGGCGATCCATCTTCCGGTGAGCCATCCGGCGAGAGGGCGGCCAGCATCCGCCGGATCTCCTCTAGGGCTCGTCGGAGCTCGGTCGCCGCCTCGGCCAGCGCCGCCGTGGCCTGCGTGGGGTCGAGATCAACCCGCCTGGCCATCCACTCCAGCTCGAGCACCGACGCCGTCACGACCTGCGTCAGGCCGTCATGGATGGCATAGGCCCACCGGGTTCGCTCCTTCGCGTACGGGTCGTCGAGACCGTCCGAAGCGGAGGGCCTCCGGCCCGCGAGCGAGGAGAGCATCCCCCGCAACGCGGCGACCGATCGGACGGAAGACTTGGGCGTCAGGCGGGCGAACACCAGGTCATCACCGCGCGGGCATGCGATCCAGCCCTCGGCCCGTCCTTCGAGCACGTCGTCGAGGTGAAGCGGGAGTGGTCCCGACCCCGGTGTGGCCCACCAGGCGATCCTGCGAGAGGACGGGTCCGATCGCATGATGCCCACGGCGTCGAGGTTCAAGAGCTCGGCGAGGCGCCGGCATTCGGCGGCTTCGTCAGCCTCGTGGACGACAGCTGTCTCCACCCGTTCCCTTCCTTCTCGGCCGGCACGGCCCGCGGTCGTGCTGCCTGCCTCTCGCCCTCGACATCGCGGACGACACCGGGGGTCGTCCGTTCGACCAAGCCAAGCCGTTCGGTCTAGTTCTTCCTTCGGACGGTTCGGGGGCGCGCTTAAACCGCTGCCCTGGGGCAAAGCCTGCGTCGGGGGCGGCCGGGGGCTCGCTGAGCGCGAAGTCGTCGGTCTGAGAGAACTGGGGAAGCGAGGAGAGGGCTACTCCGAAGGGACTAGGCGATTCCCCGACGTCGCCCGCGCCAGGACCTGCGCGACGTCGGTCACCTCCATCTCGTCGCCCCGTGCCCGGGCTCCGTCATCCAACATCAGGAGGCAAAAGGGGCAGGCCACGCCGACCATGTCTGCGCCGGTGGCGGCGGCCTCGTCCATACGCTCCCGGTTGATGCGCTTGCCGATCCGCTCCTCCATCCACATGCGGGCTCCCCCCGCCCCGCAGCACAGGCCCCGGCTCCCATGGCGGGGCATTTCAACGGTCGACAGGCCGGGGACCGAATCCAGGACCTGGCGCGGCTCCCCGTAGACCCCGTTGTGCCGCCCCAGGTAGCAGGGGTCGTGATAGGCGAGCAGCGCTTGCACCTGCCCCGTTGGCTGGAGGCGGCCGTCTTCGACCAGTTGGGAGAGCAGCTGGGTGTGATGGAGCACCTGGTACCGGCCACCGTAGTCCGGGTACTCGTTGCGGAGCACGTTGAAGCAGTGGGGGCAGTTGGCCACGATCTTGGTGACTCCCGAGCCGTCCAACGTGGCCACGTTCTGCTCCGCCAGCGTCTGGAACAGGTACTCGTTCCCGATGCGGCGAGCCGGGTCACCGGTGCACAGCTCCCGCGGGCCGAGGATGGCGAAGGACACTCCGGCATCCCGCAGGAGGCCGGCCACGGCGCGCGAGACCCCGCGTGCTCGGTCGTCGAACGAGCCCGCGCATCCAACCCAGTAGACGAACTCCGGAGCCTGCTCGCCTCGGCCGAGCAGGGGCACATCCATCCCCTCGGCCCACGCCGCGCGTTGTGACTGGGGTTGCCCCCACGGGTTCCCGGCGGTCTCCAGGTTCCGAAGGAGCGCGGCCGACTCGGGGGGGAACCGTGACTCACCCATCACCAGGTTCCGCCGGAGATCGACGATGTGGTCGATGTGTTCGATGTCCACGGGACACTCCTGCATGCACGCGCCGCACGTCGTGCAGGCCCACACGACGTCCTCGTCCACGATCTCCGGGACGAGCGAGGTCTTGCGGATATCGCTGGACGTCCTTCCGGCTTCGAGGATCTTCGGCCCTTCCTCGAACAGGTGGTCCCGGAGGTTCATGATCAAGAGCTTTGGCGACAGGGGTTTCCCGGTGTTCCATGCCGGGCACGCGTTCTGACATCTACCGCATTCGGTGCACGCATAGAGGTCGAGGGCCTCCTTCCACGTGAGGTCCTCGACCGTCGCGGCGCCGAGCCGGATCTGGTCGGAGTCGGGCGCGTCCACATCGATACGGAGCGGTGTCAAGTACCCCCGGGGCTTGGTGTTCGAGAAGAACACGTTGATCGAGCTGGTCAGGATGTGCAGGTGCTTGGAATACGGGATGTAGACCAGGAACCCCAGGATGAGCAGGAGGTGCGTCCACAGGAAGAACGGTTCGTAGAGGCGAAGCACCGCCGGGGTCATGGGCTCGAACGCGCGAGCGAGCCCGTGCGAGATGGGGGTCCATGTCGGGCGCGCCTCGGCCACGCCCCTCGCGATACGGATCGCGTTCAGCGCGAACAGCGTGAGCATGATGCCGAGGATCCACACCAGGATGAGGTCCGCCTCCTGCATGTGGCTGCCCACGAACCGCTCCGGGCGTTGGATCTTGCGGATGGCGAAGGCCATGAGGACCCCGATCACGACCAGGAGGGCGAACAGGTCCTGGAGCAGCCCGAGCCACCCGCTGCGGCCGATCAACGGCAGGGCGAAGTCCGGATCCACCGCCTGCCCCATGGCTTCGACGATCGTGGTCAGAAGGACCAGGAAGCCCCAGAAGATGAGGGCATGCATCACCCCAGGCAGGAGGCGCTGGAGCAGCTTTCGCTGGCCGAGCACCACGGTCACCTCGCGCTCCAGCCTGACCGGCACGTCGCGCGTTCGATCCACGGGCCGGCCCAGTCGCACCAGCCCGTACAGCAGGCGAGCCCGCCGGGCGAAGAGTCCCGCGGCCCCGGCAACGAGGGCCAGGAGGACCGCCGCAGACAGGAGCATCAGGTGGCGAGTGTATATGCGGAATCGACGGCGGTCGTTGCCTCGGGCCCGGACCCCGTCGGGGCCTCCCGGGCAGCCTTCGGCCACCTGAGGGCCCCCTCTCTCCGCCAGGTTCCCTGCTCAGACCCTGGGTCCAGACATCCCTTCGGTTGCTGCCCAACCTTGACACTAAAGGACTCAGACTTTATCCTTCCACTCAGATCAAGAACGCACTCAGGAGGTTCGCTCATGCCACGAGCCGTGGGAATCGACCTGGGGACGACCAACTCGGTGGTGTCCGTCTTGGAGGCGGGCGAGCCGGTGGTCATCCCCAATGCGGAGGGCTCCCGGACCACCCCATCGGTGGTCGGGTACTCCAGGAACGGCGAGATCCTGGTAGGTGAGGTCGCGAAGCGTCAGGCCATCACCAACCCGGACCGAACCGTCCGTTCGGTGAAGCGGGAGATGGGCCGGAAGGACTGGAACGTCGAGGTCGACGGGAAGCGATGGACCCCCCAGGAGATCTCGGCCCAGATCCTGATGAAGCTGAAGCGGGATGCCGAGGCTTATCTGGGCGATTCTGTCGCACAGGCTGTCATCACGGTTCCCGCCTACTTCGACGACGCGCAGCGGCAAGCCACGAAGGAGGCGGGCCAGATCGCAGGCCTGGAGGTCCTTCGGATCATCAACGAGCCGACCGCGGCATCCCTCGCCTACGGCCTGGACAAGCAGCACGACCAGACCATCCTTGTGTTCGACCTGGGCGGCGGGACGTTCGACGTGTCACTGCTGGAGATCGGCGAAGGCGTCTTCGAGGTCAAGGCCACCCACGGTGACACGCACCTCGGTGGCGATGACTGGGACCAGCGAGTCATCGACTGGATGGTGAAGGAGTTCAAGAACGCCCACGGCGTGGACCTGGCGGCTGACCGCATGGCCCTCCAACGGCTGAAGGAGGCCGCCGAGAAGGCCAAGATCGAGCTGTCCCAGGTGGCCGAGACCACCATCAACCTTCCGTTCGTCACCGCGACGGCTGAGGGTCCGCTCCACCTCGAGATGAAGCTCACCCGGTCGGAGTTCGAGCGCATGACCGCCGACCTGGTCGAGCGGACCGAGGGACCGTTCCGCCAGGCCGTGAAGGATTGGGGCAAGGACGTCTCGGCCATCGACCACGTGATCCTGGTCGGCGGGGCCACACGCATGCCGATGATCCAGGAC
>Ga0209887_1000618_pt1 | contig 10803 bp, 8 predicted proteins | sample GWRWN1_30_40_FD_187230 | JGI IMG/M metagenome (GOLD analysis project Ga0209887, IMG submission 187230) | Riverbed sediment microbial communities from areas with no vegetation in Columbia River, Washington, USA - GW-RW N1_30_40 (SPAdes)... | ecosystem: Environmental > Aquatic > Freshwater > River...
CCTCGATCGTCCGTAATCAACACCTGCGGTGGTTACTGGATCGCCCGGTCAAGCCGGGCGATGACAAGAACTGCTGGGCCCACGCATCATTCGTCGATCACGAAATCGGCGATGACCGGCACATGGTCCGAGGTGCGCGGCCAGTCGCGCGTCTCGTCGAGAACCGTCATCGAGACCGCAGCCCCCTCGAGCGCAGGCGTCGCCCAGATGTGATCGAGGCGGCGCCCGCGGTTCGAGGCGCGCCAGTCGCGGTTGCGATAGCTCCACCAGGTGAAGAGCTTCTCCGCAGGCGGGACATGAAGGCGCATCACGTCCACCCAATCATGCGAGGCCTGTACGCGCTCGAGCCGCTCCACTTCGGCCGGCGTATGGCTCACCACTTTGAGGAGCTGCTTGTGCGACCACACATCGGCCGGAAGCGGTGCGACATTCAGATCGCCGGCCATGATCATGCGGTTCTTGGCCTTGCCGCGCATGCCGCCGAACCAGGCGTCCATCGCCTCGAGGAAGTCGAGCTTGTGGCGGAATTTTGGGTTGAGCGCGGGGTCGGGGAGATCGCCGCCCGCCGGCACGTAGATGTTATGCAGCACGAGGGGTTGGGCCTTGCCGCCCACGCCGTCAAGCGCGACGGAGAGGTGCCGCGCATGGCCGCGGCCGCAAATGTCGCGGCGCTCAATTCGTGTGAAGGGCAGGCGGGAGAGGGTGGCGACGCCGTGATAGCCCTTCTGGCCGGCCACGGCGATATGGGGGAAACCGAGCGCCCGCAGCTCAAGTTCCGGGAACTTGCCTTCGATGCATTTGATCTCTTGCAGGCAGAGCACGTCCGGCTGGCAGGCTTTGACGAAGCGGCTCACGAGATCGAGCCTGAGCCTGACCGAATTGATGTTCCAGGTGGCGAGGCGAAAGCGCATCGGAGGGCAAAGATCGGTGTGAGCGACGGGAAAAGCAAGTCGTGGGCACAGAGGTGCGCACAAAGAAGAAGCCCCAGAGACGGGGGGACTCGGGGCTTCTTCGGGTTCCTTATGGGGGGAACCTGTGATGGGGAGGGAATCCCATCACGGGAAGCGGCATATCACTTCTGCACGCCGGCGGATGGCGCATTTCGCCACAGCCTTAAGAGAAAGCCCCGGCCGAAGGTGGTTGACCGGGGCTTTCCAACCAAAGGGGTGATCGCAGGGACGATCACCGCGATCTCCATAGCATAACCCCGGCCAAGTGAGCCGGGGTTTTTCGTTGTGATCAAGACATCCGTTATTGCAGGGAGGCTACTGGTGCACTCGCTGTCCACAAGGCATGGGCAAGTTCGCGCGGCTTAGACAAAGCAATGCCGAAGCGAGCCGTGCCTGCGTGAACGACCAGAGCCATTGGCTCCGGTGCCACACCCTGACTCAAGCTAAGGGCTGTCGGGATGATCATTGGAATGTCAGCCGGCGATACGCCGCCTCCTACCGATGGCGTTTCACCGCTCATCTTGGCGGCATCCATGGCTGCCGCTAGAAGCATCGCCACGACGCTGGCAATATCCTTGCTTGGCATCCCAACGCCAGCCTCGGCCTCACCGCTCTTTATGAGGAACACCGTCACGCGTCCGTTCTTAGAGGCCTTACAGCCAATTCTTGCCTTCATTTTGGCCTTTGCCTTTACTTTGGCCTTTGGCTTGGCCTTTGGCATCGCACCCTCCCTAGTTTCAACCGGAGTCAGGGTAGCTCACAGCATTGGGTTTGGGGATACGCAATAGCCAAAAGAAACAGGCATGAATAGCAAGTCCATTTGGAAGCCAAAAGAAGAAGCCCCGGACGGGGGGTACGGGGCTTCTCCGGTCCTTATGGGGGGACCTGTGATGGGAGAGGGATTACCCATCACTGCAACCTACGTAGCAATCCAAACAACCGTTTCAACCCCGGCCAAGTGAGCCGGGGTTCGTCGCAGCGCTCAACCGCTGCGCGCACCGCTATCCGCAGTGGGTGAAATATACAATCCCCAAAAGAAAGGCGCCCAACCGCTGCGCGTGGTTGGGCGCCAGAAGCGCGTTTTTTTCGCGCGCGTGCCGGGAGGGAAGCCGGCACGAGCGAACCACATCTTCGGCTAGACGGGGGGCACTACCGATGAAAACGACGTGGTCCGCTTCTAGGATCCACACATAAGTAGATTTCGCACCGATTTCAACAGGCGCTCCGTGAAAAATTTAACGCTACGTAAATAGAAACCCCGGCCCTTAAGACAAGGGCTTGATTCGGCGTTATTTTCTCTCGATTCCCGAAAGGGCTGGGAATCGCCTAAAAGGGCGGCTGGTCGGGGCCCGAAACGCCCGTTTTCAGCCTAGCGGAAGGGCTGGAAGCTCTCCTTCGCGGTAAAGAAATCAGCCGCGACCTTTCGTCCCGATACGACGTCGGTGACTGTAACCTGCGTCGTCAATCCTTGCGCGTCGGTAATCATCCACTGTTTCAGCTGAAGCTCGGGCCCGCTGTCGAACAAAAGCCGGATGCTGCCCGCGGCGTCCCCTGACTTGTCTTCGAGCGATATGGCGAGCGTCCCCTCCTGGCTCTCGACCCCGACAATGCGGGCATCGCGGTCAAGATCGACCGCCTCGGACAGAAGCAGGCGGAAGGGCGTCGATTGGATGGGATATTTCTCCACCGTCTTCAGCTCGGCATCCTCAATGGCGAGAGAGCTCCCGTCGGCCACGATGCGCAAGCCGCTCGGCGGTGCATAATCGAATCTGATCTTTCCCGGCCTTTGCACATAGAAGCGCCCGGTGGAGCGCTTGTTGGTGGCATCGACCTGCTCGAAGCCGCCTTGAAGATTGGTGATGCTGTTGAAATAGGCGTTGATGCGCTCAACGGCTTTGGTCTGCTCGGACCCGATTAAGGGCGTCGCCGCCTGGGCCGCTTCGACTGCGGCTTCCCAGCCCGCTCCCTCGTCAACAGCGGTTGGGACCATCTCGTCCGGCGGAGGCGGTGCCCCTGTCGCCGACGTCTCGTCTCCAAGCGAGGGCCTGAGCTCGTCCTCGGGTTCCGTCAGGCCGGGCGGGGTGGCCGGAGTAGTAGCGGGAGGGCGCTTCACCACCGTGGTCGCGCTGTCTTGGGCAGGTGTGGGCCCTATGGAGAGCCAAAAGGCGAGCGGCAGCCCAAAGAGTAGCCCGGCGGCTCTGCAGCTTGTCATCAACCCCCCCAGTGGACCGGCGGCTCTAGCCTAAGAGGCAACCGATAGATGATTCAGGCAAATCTGGTCAACTTCTTGGCGGCGGCAAGATAAGGCGCCTAATAGGGCCTCTCGGCCTCGTCCCCACCGACCAGAATCTCCCGTTTTCCGGCATGATTGGCGGCGCCGATCAGGCCCTCGTTCTCCATGCGCTCGACCAGCGAGGCGGCGCGGTTGTAGCCGATGCCGAGCCGGCGTTGCACGTAGCTCGTTGAGGCCTTGCGGTCGCGAAGCACGACGGCCACGGCCTGGTCGTAGAGGTCGTCGCCCGACTCGCCTATGTCCTCGCCCTCCCCGTCCTCGCCCTCGTTCTCCTCCTCATCGGTGACGGCATCGAGGTAAGCGGGCGTGCCCTGCCTCTTCAGGTGACGCACCACCTTCTCGACCTCCTCGTCGGCGACGAACGGCCCATGCACGCGCATGATCCGGCCGCCGCCCGCCATATAGAGCATGTCGCCCTGACCGAGCAGCTGCTCGGCGCCCTGCTCGCCGAGAATGGTGCGGCTATCGATCTTCGAGGTGACTTGGAAGCTCACCCGTGTCGGGAAGTTCGCCTTGATCGTGCCGGTGATGACGTCGACGCTCGGGCGCTGCGTCGCAGTGATGAGGTGGATGCCGGCCGCGCGCGCCATCTGCGCGAGCCTCTGCACCGCGGCCTCGATGTCCTTGCCCGCGACCATCATCAGATCGGCCATCTCGTCAACGATCACCACGATATAGGGCATCACGTCGTAGTCCATCTCCTCCTGCTCGTAGATGGCGCGGCCGGTTGCGCGGTCGAAGCCCGTCTGCACGGTCCGCGTCAGAACCTCGCCCTTCGCCTCGGCCTGGAGGATGCGGGAATTGTAGCCCTTGATGTCGCGCACGCCCAATTTCGACATGCGCTTGTAGCGCTCTTCCATCTCGCGCACCGTCCATTTGAGCGCGACCACCGCCTTTTTCGGATCGGTGACCACCGGCGCGAGCAGATGCGGGATGCCGTCATAGACGGACAGCTCGAGCATCTTGGGGTCGATCATGATGAATTTGCACTGCTCGGGCGACAGCCGGTAAAGCAGCGACAGGATCATGGTGTTGATGCCGACCGACTTGCCGGAGCCGGTGGTGCCGGCGATGAGCAGATGCGGCATGCGCGAGAGATCGACGATGATCGGCTCGCCGCCGATATTCTTGCCGAGCGCCAGCGCCAGCCTTGCGTCGCTTTCCTGGAAGTCGGGAGTCTCGATCATCTCGCGCAGCATCACGATTTCGCGCCGGTCGTTGGGAAGCTCGATGCCGATAACATTGCGGCCGGGCACCACGGCGACGCGGGCGGCGACCGCGCTCATCGACCGGGCAATGTCGTCGGCGAGGCCGATCACGCGCGAGGACTTGGTTCCTGGCGCAGGCTCAAGCTCGTAGAGCGTGACCACGGGGCCGGGCCTGACATTGGTGATCTCGCCCTTGACGCCGAAGTCCTGGAACACGCCTTCGAGCTCGCGCGCATTCTCTTGGAGCACCTCGTCGCTGACGCCACGGCCGCGGGGAGTGCGCGACTGCTGCAAGAGGCGCGTCGGCGGCGGATCGTAAGGCGTGTCCATGCGCGAGGCGCGCGAGAGACCCGTATGCTTCTTCTTGGGTTTGAGACGGGTGATGCGGTAGTTCGGTGCGGTAATGTCGTCCTCAACCTCCTCGTCATCGATCTCCCCGCCGATCGACGCAGGGCCGAACGAGGGCTCGATGCGGCCGTCGGCATCGGGCTCTGGCTCGGCCTCTTCCCAAGCCTCCTCCTCGCTGTCGTCGAACTCTTCCACGTCCTCGTCGTGCGACACCGGGCGCCGGCGGAAGGTCCGCCGCAGCTTGGCGCCGGTATGCATGACGTAGTGCATGGCGCCGCCGAGCCAGGCATTGGCCCATTCGCCCGCAGCGCCGCTGCGCGGTGCCCAAAGCGCGATGAGTCGCGAGGTGCTCGTGCCGCAGGCGAACAGGAGCAGCATGGTGCCGATCACCAGAAAGGCGAGGCCGGCGACGAAAGACACCGCGGCGTCAGGGAGGAAGGGACCGATGACGTGAGCGCCGGCCATGAAGAAATCGCCGAAAATGCCGCCAAGGCCGTTCGGCAGAGGCCAGCTTTTCGGCTGGGGCAACGCCGCCAGCGCCGCGCCGAGCAGGATGACGGCCGCAGGCCAGGCGAGGAATCTCAGCCTCCGGCGGTTCGGCGTCGTGCGGAACACGAGGTGCCATCCCCATGCCGCCAGCGGCAAAAAGAGGATGATCGAGGCGAGGCCCAAGGATTGGATGGTGAGGTCAGCCACCACCGCCCCCCAGCCGCCCAGCACATTACGCGGCGCCGCGCGCGTCGCGTTGTTGAGGCTCGGGTCGTGCACGGACCAGGTGGCGAGGCTCGCCCAGGCGGCGCAGGCGATGGCGACGCTCACCAGGCCATAGCTGCCGAGCATGATCCGCCGCAAGCCGGACTCGACCGCTCCCGGCAGGAGGCGCCGCCGCTCCTTCGCTCTTCTTCTGCTGGCCATCCCTCAACCCAATGTGGCGACGACTCGGCTCAAGGCCTCGCGTGTGGTGTCCGCGTCATGCACGAGCGCAACCCTGATGTAGTCCGTGCCCGGATTGACCCCATCGGGTGCGGCTTGTGCGAGATAAGCTCCCGGCAGCACTCTGACACCACACCCTTTCCAAAGGGTTTTCGCGGCCTCCTCGCCGCCGCCGAAAGCCGCCAAATCGAGCCAAAGAAAGAAGCTCCCCTGCGGCCGCCGGTAGCCGTAGCGGCCCTTCAGGAGAGCGTCGGCGATGGCGAAATTCTTACCGTAGAGCGCGCGCCCCTCCTCGACATGGCGCTCGTCAGCCCAAGCCTTGGCCGAGACGTGCTGCACGGGAAGGGGCACTTGCGGGCAGGCGACGTTGCGGAAGCGGCCGAAGGCAGCGATGAACTCCGGGTCGCCGGCGACGAAGCCCGACCTCAGTCCCGGCAGGCCTGAGCGCTTTGACAGCGACTGGAATGCCACCACATTGGTGATGCTTCCGGTCTCGCCATAGGCCGTTTCGAGCACGCCGGGAGGAGGGGTGTCGCCATAGATCTCCGAATAGCATTCGTCGGCAAAGAGCAGAAAGTCGAAGCGCCGCGCCAGCGCTATGGCGCGGGCAAGATAGGAGCGGCCGGCAACGGCGCCTTGCGGATTGGACGGCGTGCAGAGATAGAAGGCGACAGTCCGCGCAAGGAGCGCCTCGTCGATGGCCTCAAGCTCGGGCAAGAACCCCGCCTCGGCGGAAGAGATCAGGAACACGGGCGTGGCGCCTGAGGCCGCCGCGGCCGCGCCATAGGCTTGGTAGAAGGGATTGGGAATCAACACCACCGGCCGGTCTGTCTTTGGCTTTCGTGCGAGGGCCGGAAAGATCGCCGAGAACAATCCTTCGCGCGAGCCGTTAAGCGGCAGCACGTGGCTTTCCGCATCGATCCGTCCTTTGAGGGTTGGATAGCGGCGCCCCATCCAATCGACGATCGCCTGGCGGAGAGCGGGGATGCCTCTGATTGGCGGGTAGCGGCCGAACTCGGTCAAATGCTCTTGCAGCGTGGGGCCGAGGAATGGCGGCACGAGCGCCTTGGGCTCGCCGAGAGAGAGGTCGATCGGGGATGCGCCCGGCGCGAGGCCATCGAGCAGATGAGTGAGACGCGCGAACGGCGAACGAACCAAATCGTCGAGGCTGGTCGGCGCGGCGCGAGGCGGCATGCGGCCGGTGTTACGTGATGGCGGCGCTGGCGGCAATGGGTGTCGGCGCGTCCGGCCAAATGAAAAAGCCCCGGCAAGAGGCCGGGGCTTTTAGTAAGAGCAAAAGTCAAGGGAGGAGGAGACTTAGCTCTGATTTACAAGGCTATTTTCCCTCATTCGGTTCCGCGCGACAGACGGCTATGGCACCACCTCGCCGTGCAGGTTGATGTCGAGGCCTTCGACCTCGACGGCCTGACTGACCCTGACGCCGGTGAGGATGTTGACCACGATGAGGATGACGAAGGTCGCCAATCCCGACCAGACGAGAGTGACGAGAACACCTTCAGCCTGAGTCCAGATCTGGCCGATATTGCCTTCGAGGACGCCTTTGGCGCCGCCGATGGCTTCCACCGCGAACACGCCAGTCAACAACGCTCCGATGATGCCGCCGATACAGTGGACTCCGAAAACATCGAGCGAATCGTCGTAGCCGAGAGCCCGCTTCACCACCGTAGAGGCGAAGAAGCAGCCGACGCCGGCCGCAGCCCCGATCCACAGTGCGCCTATCGGGCCGACGAAGCCCGATGCCGGCGTGATGGCGACGAGGCCAGCGACCGCACCCGAGATGATACCGAGCACGCTCGGCTTCCTGTGCACGACCCATTCGGCGAACATCCAGGCTAGCGCCGCCGTGGCCGTGGCGATCTGGGTGACGGCCATGGCCATGCCCGCCCGACCGCCCGAGGCGACCGCCGATCCCGCGTTGAAGCCGAACCAGCCGACCCACAGAAGGGATGCGCCGGCCACGCTATACACGAGGTTGTGCGGCGCCATGTTCTCGGATCCGTAGCCAGAACGCTTGCCGAGATAGAGGGCCGTAACGAGGCCCGCGATACCCGCGTTTATATGCACGACCGTCCCTCCGGCGAAGTCGAGCACGCCCGCGCCGCCGAGGAAGCCGCCGCCCCACACCCAATGCGCGATCGGCGCATAGACGATGAGCAGCCACAGGGTCATGAACAGCACTAGCGCCGAGAACTTCATGCGGTCGGCGAAGGCGCCGACGATGAGCGCCGGCGTGATGATGGCGAAGGTCATTTGGAAGGTCATGAACACCGACTCGGGGATCGTTCCCGCGAGCGAGTTGGTGCTGTCGAGCGTCATGCTCTTGAGCATGAATTGCGACATGCCGCCGAGATAGCTCTGCATGCCGCCGCCGTCGGTGAAGGCCCACGAATAGCCGATCACCATCCAAGCAACCGTGACGATACACGTGGTCGCAAAGCACTGCATCACCACGGCGAGCACGTTCTTCTTGCGCACCATGCCGCCATAGAACAGGGCCAGGCCGGGAATGGTCATCATTAGGACGAGTGCCGTGGATGTGAGCATCCACGCCGTGTCGCCGGTGTCGATTGCGGGCTTGGCCGGTTCGGTGGCTTCCGCCGCCTCCTGGGCAAGCGCCGGGTCGATGTGGAACAGCGCCAGCACAGCGAGCGCTGCGACCGCGCCGAACAGATATTTGGCAAGGGTCATCTTCTACCTCCCCCTTTAGAGCGCTGATTCGTTGGTTTCGCCGGTGCGGATGCGCACCGTCTGCTCGACGGGAACGACGAAGATCTTGCCGTCGCCGATTTGTCCGGTCTTGGCCGCGGCCACGATGGCGTCCACGGCTTTGTCGACCAATTTGGCAGGTACCACGACCTCGATCTTGATCTTCGGCAGGAAATTCACGGCGTATTCGGCGCCGCGATAGATCTCCGTATGGCCTTTCTGCCTCCCGTAACCTTTGACCTCGGTCACGGTCATGCCTTGCAGGCCAAGCTCGGTGAGGGCTTGGCGCACCTCATCGAGCTTGAATGGCTTGATGATCGCCATCACCAGCTTCATGTCTCTAACCCCTCCATGTTTACGGCTGCCGGGCTTCTGACCGCGTCCGTTCCAGCCGTGCGAACCCGAAAGCAGAGTCAAGCCCCGTGCCAACTCGGCTCCGGGGCGGCAAGTGCTTGGGTTTAGTGACTCTTTTTGAGGCGGTGGAGGACCAGGCCGACCCTGAGGAGGGCCAGATCAGCCTATAAAGTAGGCAGAAATGGAGGATTGCTCAGAAACTAGGCGTCTTTTCGGGCATTGCGCTCGCGCAGCAGGCCTTCCTGCGCCGTCGAGGCCACAAGTTCGCCGTCCCGGGTGAAGAGCGTGCCGCGGCAAAAGGCACGGCCGGCGCCTGAGCTTGGACTGTCTTGGGCATAAAGCAGCCAGTCGTCCGCCCTGAAGCGCCGATGGAACCAGATGGCGTGGTCGAGGCTCGCGAGCATCAGCCTCGGATCGAAAACGAAGCGGCCGTGGGCAATCAGCGCCGTATCGAGGAGCGTGAAGTCCGACGCGTAGGCCAGCACGCATTGGTGAAGCGCAAGATCGTCGCCGAGCGTGCCCGTGGCCTTGATCCAGACCTGCTGGGTGGGGGCGCGATTCTTAGGCGAGAGATAACGCGACAGGTCGACGGGCCTGATCTCGATCGGCCGCTCGCGCTGCCAATAGGCTTTGACCGGCTCCGGCAAGCGGTCGATGAGCTGCTCCTTAAGCTCCGCCTCGCTCGGCAGCGATTCCGGCGGGGGCACCTCCGGCATTTTGATCTGATGATGGAGCCCCGGCTCGTCCTTATGGAAGGAAGCGGCCATGGAGAAGATCGCTCGACCGTGCTGGATGGCCACCACGCGGCGGGTCGAGAAGCTGCCCCCGTCGCGAATGCGGTCGACCTCGTAGATGATGGGCACCGCAGGATCGCCGGCGCGCAGGAAATAGGCGTGCAGCGAGTGGGCCAGGCGCCCCTCGACGGTGCGGTTGGCGGCAACCAGCGCTTGCCCGATCACCTGACCGCCAAACACGCGCTGCCAGCCGACCTGCGGGCTAAGCCCGCGGAACAGGTTCACCTCGAGCGTCTCGATGTCGAGGATGGATAGCAGCGTTTCCAGCGCGCGGCTCATGGGTGAAGCCTTTCCTTAACAGGGCCCGCCCTTTAGCAGGTTCACGCGGCCTGCGGAACGTGGCATTGCTGGGAGATGGCGAAAGGAAAGACAAGAGGCCGGGATCGGTTCGACGTGGCGATCGCCGGCGGCGGGTTCGTTGGGCGAACGCTTGCGCTTGCGCTGGCCAAACTCGCGCCCAAAGGTTTCCGCGTCGCTCTGGTCGATGCCGAGGCGGCTCGTTCGGACAAGAGCGGCGCCGAGGATGCCCGGGCGCTCGCCCTTTCGGCGGCGACCAGAAATCTCCTCTCGGTGCTCGATCTGTGGCCGGCGCTCGCGCCCCAAGCCCAAGCCATCGAGGCGATCGAGATCACCGACAGCGACCTTAACGCTGCCTTGCGTCCCCATTTCCTCGGCTTCGACGATGAGCTCAAAAGCGACGGCGCGAGTGCCTTCATGGTCGAGCATAACGACCTGGTTCGCGTGCTTGCCGCTGCCGTGGCGCAGGAGCCTGCCATCGAGACCATTGCGCCCGAAACCGTGACCGATTTCAAGACTGACGCCTTTGCCGTGGAAGCGCGGCTCGGCAGCGGCAAAGAGATCGAGGCGCGCCTCCTCGTCGCCGCCGACGGCAAGCGTTCGGCACTGCGCGAGCGCGCCGGCATCAAATGCGTGGGCTGGTCCTATCCGCAACTGGGCATCGTCACCACCGTGGCCCATGCGCGGCCCCATCACGGCAAGGCCGTGCAGCACTTTCTCCCTTCCGGACCCTTCGCCATGCTCCCCCTCACAGGGAACCGCTCCTCCATCGTGTGGACGGAAGAGACAGCGCGCGGCGAGGCCATCATGGCTTTGGACGAGGCAGGCTTTCTCGACGAGCTGACCAAGCGCTTCGGCTTGAGGCTCGGCGAGATCGCCCTTGCCGGACCGCGCCAATC
>Ga0209887_1000619_pt1 | contig 10801 bp, 8 predicted proteins | sample GWRWN1_30_40_FD_187230 | JGI IMG/M metagenome (GOLD analysis project Ga0209887, IMG submission 187230) | Riverbed sediment microbial communities from areas with no vegetation in Columbia River, Washington, USA - GW-RW N1_30_40 (SPAdes)... | ecosystem: Environmental > Aquatic > Freshwater > River...
AAGCCGGCAGGCACTGTGCTAGCTGCGGCCAAGAGGGGAGCAGATGCCCGCGGCAACTCGGCGATCAGATCTTCAGTGGTCAGGATGGCGTGGGCGAAGGTCGGACCATTCAGCTCATGCGCGGCGCGCATCATTTCCTTGGTGAACGCCGCGGTTGCGTCCTTGACCAAGGTTACATGATAGCCGAGCTCCACCGCAAAGCGGCTGGTGGTTTCGATACACGTGTTGGCCAGGAGACCGATCACGATCACCTGGATGATTCCCTTCTGCTTCAGCCGAAAATCCAGATCGGTGTTTGCAAATCCGCTCCCGCCCCAGTGGTCCTTGACGATGACGTCGCCCGGTTGCGGCGCGAAATCGGCGTGCCACTCGCCGCCCCACGAGCCTCTCGCGAATGTCTGCATCTTGCCGGACGCAACCTGATAGGGGGTTGCATGGTCCCAGTTTTCATAGTCGCCGGGCTCCCAGCGGCGATGCGGCACGATGAAGACCTGGATCCCGGCCTTGCGAACCGCGGCGGTGATGGTTCGCAGATTGTCGAGCAGTCCGACTTCCTTGGCGACGCCTTCGACCAGCGGCCAGAGCTTGCCGCCCTCCGACAGGAAATCATTATAAGGATCGACGAATAGCAGCCCGGTTCTATTAGAAATATAGCGGGTCGTAGTCATCTGATACTTCTCCAAGTGATTTTTGTTCTTGCAACTGCATTTATGCGACCGGGATCGATGGCAAATCCAGCAGCTCGGGCTTGCCGCCTGCTATGACGGCTGCGGAGCCGTTGATTTGGTCGTGCGGCGTGCCCAGTGACGTAGGGTATAGAAGAGGCGAATCGCTCTCCGGGCATGTCTAGGACCCAGGTTCTTTAGCTGAGGGTTCCCTGTGTCTGATGGACATAACACCATATCCAAGCCGCAGGCGGGACAGCGCGCATGACCGGATGTTGTGTCTCTTGGAAGTGCCTATTCGCGTGCTTGCCAGTCGAGGAATCGCAACAGCCAACGTGGCCGCACGATTGGCACTCGCGAAGAGCTACCCAAAACGTTCCCTCCGCCAGGCACTCTTCACACGCGTTGGGAGTCCTTTGCGGGGGAAAGTTCTCGGGGGTGAGCCCCTCCAAATGTTCACATGACTTTGCCATAGGTTCCTCCTATCTCAAGTCTCTCAAGCGACAGATTTTTCTGTCTCCTATTCCTACTGTTGCCATCCTCCCCCGAGCGCCTTGTAGAGCTGAACGAGGGAAAGTAGCTCGTCAAGCCTGGCTTGAGCCAGGCTCAATTCAGCAACGAACAGGTCCTGATCCGAATTGAGAGCATTGAGCATCGTATCCACTCCGCCCTTGTATCTCATGTAAGCGAGGCGTTTTCGGTCTTGCAACGCAGTGACCAGCAACTCCCGCTGAGCGCGAACCTCCCTGACTTTTTGATACTGGACGAGCGCATCTGAGACATCGCGGAATCCTGTTTGAATGGCGTTTTCGTATTGTGCCAGCGCGCTCCGCTGTTGGGCTTCAGCCAATTCCACACCAGAGGTGATCCGTCCGGCGTCAAAGATCGTCTGTGTGACCTGAGGTACAAAGCTCCATATCCTCCTTGAACCCGAGAATAAATTCGCTAGTGCTGTGCTCTGGTAGCCGAATTCTCCGGTGAGCGTAATCTGAGGAAAATAGGCTGCCTTGGCGACGCCGATGTTAGCGTTGGCCGCGATCAGATTCTGCTCTGCCGCCTGGATGTCCGGACGCCGCTCTAGGAGCGATGAGGGCAAGCCGGCCGGCACTTCGGGGGGAGTTTGCTGCTCTGTTAGGAGGCGTCCTCGTGTTACGGGTCCGGGATTTCTGCCCAGCAGCAAACTGATTTGATTTTCTGTTTGCTCTATTTGCCGCTCTGTGTTCGGTATGGACTCTGCAGCACCGTAAACCAGCTGCTCTCCCTGTCGCACGTCCAAAAGCGTCGCGACACCGCCTTGCGCTTGAAGCTTGATCAGCCGTAGCGATTCATCGCGCGTGGCCAATGTGTTTTTTGCAATGGCCAGTTCCATGTCCAGTTCGAGAAGGTTGAAATAAGCGGTGGCCACGTCGCTGACCAGGGTTGTAATCACGGTTTTTTGGTTCCAATCCGCAGCCAACAAATCGGCTCGTGCCGCTTCAGTCGCCCGGCGCAGCCGGCCCCAGATGTCGATCTCAAAGGTAAAAAGATCGAGGAATACCGTGCCGAAGGTACGCTGGCGGCTGGTGCCTCTGGGAATGGTAAATTGTCCCTGCCGCGATAACTCAATGGAGTTGACATCGGCCCCGACGCCGAAGTTTGGATACTGATCCGCTCGTGTGATTCCGAGGTTGGCGCGCGCCGCATCCACTCGAGCGACCGCATCCCTAAGATCGTAGTTCTGGGCAAGCGCCGTTCGGATCAATTCCTGGAGCTGTTCGTCTGAGAAAACCTCGAACCATTTGAGGTCAGCAATGGACTCAGGGTCATGAGCTGTCGAGATAGGAGAACCGCGAAATACATCCGGCGCTGTCACCGGAGGTCTTTGGTAGTCCGGACCGACCATGCAGCCACCCAGCAAAATCGTCATAGTCGCCGCGAGCCAGCGCCTTTTTACGTGACGTTCTGTGAGCTCGATCCGCTCTTTCATCGTTCAGTTGCGTTCATCTCGTTGCGGGTGTCGGTTGCTGCGCCGACACCTCATGCTCCTGCCGGCGGCGCGAGAGACGCTCTACCACGTAAAAGGAGACCGGGATGAGGAAGCTGGCGATGATTGTATCGGCCAGCATACCCACGATCACCACGGTGCCCAGTGTTCGTCGCGCCACGCTCCCGGAACCCACAGCGATCCATAACGGCGCGAGGCCAAAGATAAACGCTAACGACGTCATAAAGAGTGCGCGCCGACGTACTCTCATTCCTTCCAGTGCCGCCTCCATCAGGCTACGTCCTTTCTCGAACTCGAGCTTGGCGAACTCGACAATCAGGATGGCGTTCTTCGCGGCGAGACCGATAAGCACGATCAGACCGATTTGGGCATACACGTCGAAGGCGTAACGGCGCATCCACAGGCCAGTCAAAGCGCCAAAGACCGCGATCGGCACCGTCAGCAGTATCGAGAACGGCAGCGACCAGCTCTCATAGAGCGCCGCCAGGATCAGGAAGACGAAGAGCAGCGAGAACCCGAAAATGGCGCTGGCGGGTATACCCTCTGCAGCCGCCTTCTCCTGAAACGACATGCCTGAGTAGTCGTAGCCCATTTCTCGCGGCATGGTCTGGGCAAACACCTCCTCCAACGCCTGCATTGCCTGGCCTGAGCTATAGCCCGGCGCCACGATGCCGTTGATTTGTGCCGCCCTGTAACCGTTGAAGCGGACAGTAAACTCCGGGCCGTAAGTGGTTTGCATCTTCACAAATGTGGAGAGGGGCACTGGTTGTCCGTCGCTGTTGCGCACACGGAATTGGCCGACATTATCCGCCTCGGTGCGGAACTCGCCCTCCGCCTGAACGTATACCTGCCACACGCGTCCGAAGCGATTGAAGTAGTTGACGAAGATCCCCCCCATGAAGGCCTGTAGCGTCTGGTACACCGAACCCAGATCCACCCCCTGCTTGAGCACCTTGTCGCGGTCCACGTCGGCAAAGACCTGCGGGGCGCTGGGGATGAACGTGGTGGTGAGCGAGGCTAACTCGGGCCGCTGGCGGGCGGCCTGGAGGAATCGATCCGTATTCTGCGCCAGGAATGCGATATCCTGGCCGGAGCGGTCTTCGAGCATCAAGGTTACGCCACCGGACGTGCCAATGCCTGGAATTGCGGGCGGCGCGAAGGCGAACACCTGCGCTTCGGGAAGCCCGGCGAGGCGCTGATTGAGCCCGCGCATGATGACGTCGGCGGTTAATCCCTGGGGATCACGCTCGCCCCACGGTTTCAAGGTGACGAAGTAGAAAGCGTTATATGTCGTATTGACAAAGCTGAGAAGACTGAACCCGACGACCGTATTGAAGGTCTGAACGCCCGGCGTCTCTTTCAGAATGCCTTCGATTTGCTTGGCGACGTTGTCGGTCCGTTGCAACGATGCGGCCGTGGGGAGTTGCACATTAAGAAAGAAGTAACCCTGGTCTTCCTCCGGGAGGAAAGACCTGGGTAACCGAGAGCCAAGCAGGCCAGAGGATAGAGCGATAACAAGAAGCAGCACGATAGAGAAGCCCGCCTTGTGGAGCAGGGCATCGCTCCCTATGAGGTAACCGTGCATTACTTTCCCAAACCCCCGATTGAAGCCGTCAAAAAAGCGCCCGAGAAGCCCTCGTGATTCCTTGCGCGGCCTCAGCAGCAGCGCCGACAGCGCTGGCGAAAGCGTCAGGGCGTTAAAAGCCGAAATGAGAGTCGAGATCGCAATCGTCACGGCAAACTGATTGTTCAGTCGCCCTTGAATGCCGCCGATAAACGCGACGGGTAAGAAGACCGACGCGAGAATCAGCGCGATGGCCACTATAGGCCCGGACACTTGTTCCATGGCTTTGAGCGTTGCATCGCGTGGCGACAGCCCCTGTTCGATGTGCTGCTCGACCGCCTCGACCACGACAATCGCATCGTCCACCACGAGCCCGATGGCGAGGACCAAGCCAAAAAGCGACAGCGTGTTGATCGAGAAACCCAGTAGCGGGAAGATTGCGAACGTGCCAACCAGGGAAACCGGGACCGCCAGCAGAGGAATTAGGGTCGCCCGCCAGTTCTGCAGGAAGATAAAGACGACAATTATAACCAGGGCGAGCGCTTCGAAAAGCGTCTTGACGATTTCCCTGATGCCTTCGCTCACCGCAAGGGTGGTGTCGAGCGAGACTGTGTAGTCGAGGTCTTGCGGGAATCTTTGTTTCAAATCCTCCATTAACTGCTTGGCATGGTTCATGGTCTCGATCGCATTGGAGCCGGGTAGCTGGTAGATGGAGATGATCGCGGCCGGATTGCCGTTAAGGCGTCCGATCACGTTGTATGTCTGCGCGCCCAACTCCACCCGAGCTACATCCTTCATCCGTACGATGGAGCCGTCCGGGTTGGCGCGAACGACGATGTTGCCAAACTCCTCTGCAGTCAGCAGACGGCCCTGCGCGCGAACCGTGTAGGTGAACTCCTGCCCGCGCGGCACCGGCTCGGCGCCGATTTGGCCGGAGGGGTTCACGGTGTTCTGATTGTTGAGCGCCGCTATGATATCGCTGATGGTGATGCCCAAGCTCGCCAGGGTGTCGGGCCGCACCCAGAAACGCATCGCGTACTGGCCCGCGCCGAAGATTGCTACCTGGCCGACACCAGGGACACGGCTCATCGGATCGTTGATGTTGATGTATGCGTAGTTCGCGAGGAAAGTGGCGTCATAGGTTCCTTTGGGCGAGTAGAGAGAGAACAGCGCCAGGGGGCTGGTGACTGACTTGAGGATGGTGACACCGAAGTTACGCACATCCACAGGAAGCTGCGACTCGGCCTGGAGGTAGCGCATCTGCGTGAGGATCTGGTCAGTGTTTGGGTCTGTGCCGACGTCGAAGTCCACCCTCAGTCGCATCAGCCCGCTGCTGGCGTTGGTCGAGTTCATGTAGATCATGTTATCGACACCCTGTAGCTGCTGCTCGATCGGCGTCGCCACCGATTGCTCGAGAGTCAGCGCATCGGCGCCGACATACGTGGCATTAAGTAAGATCTCCGGCGGGGCGAGTTCGGGGAACTGCGCGATCGGCAGTCGCACCATGGCGACAATGCCGATGATCACCATCACGATCGAAATGACCATTGCAACGATAGGCCGGTCGATGAAGAATTTAGACATGGTAATTTACCTCGGTTCAGGCTTTACCGTGAGCGCGGGTTTGGCTTCGGGCATCGCAGCAAACGGCTTCGGGTCGACCGTCATGCCCTGACGCACCCTTTGGATGCCTTCGGCAATCACCCGCTCACCCGATTTCAACCCCTTGTCGATGATCCACTCGGTGCCGACACGCTCCGCTACTGCGACAGGGCGAATTTCAACTTTGTTATCGTTCCCCACGACAGCCACCTGGTAGCTTCCCTGCAGCTCCGTCACCGCGCGTTGAGGAACGAGCAGAGCGTCTTTCTTCGTCCTGATTGTGGCCCGAACGCGGGCGAATTGGCCGGGACGAAGGATATTTCCCGGATTCGGGAACACTCCTTCCAACCGTAGAGTGCCGGTTCTCACATCCACCTGACGGTCCGCTAATGCAAAGCTACCTTTTTGGGGGTACAACGATCCGTCAGCCAAAATCAGTTCCAGCCCCCACTGTCTCACTTGTGCGGCGCGTTTCGCTGCATCCGGATTTTCCTTAATATAGTTGAGGTATCCCTGTTCGCTTACAGGAAAATAGACCTTGATTGGGTCAACCGTGGACACCGTCGTTAGCAGACCCGTCGGCCCCACTAGATCTCCGATCTGTGCTAGAGCGATCCCGGCAATGCCGTCAATAAGCGAGACAACTTTGGTAAAGCTCAGATTGAGCTGAGCTGCATCCACCTGAGCCCTCGCCGCATCGATTTGAGCTTTGGCTGCCCGGACTTGAGCCTGGGCAGCGAGATTGGCCTGGACGGCATTGTCCAGATCCTGCTGCGTGACCGCCTGCTCTTTGGCGAGCGGTTCATAGCGATTCACGTCGAGCTGAGCCTTGACTTGGTTTGCTTCAGCCTGTGCGAGCTGTCCTTCAGCATTAGCGAGCTGCGCTTTGGCCTGATCCAGCGCCGCTTGAAAGGTCCGCGGGTCAATCTCAAACAGCAACTGCCCCCTCTTGACGTAAGAACCTTCCGTATAGTTTCGCCTGAGCAGATACCCCGTTACCTGCGCCTTGATTTGGGCATTGATGAAACCATCGAGTGTGCCGATCCATTCAGAATAGATCGGCACGTCCTTTTGCTCGACCTGAACCACCTCTACTTCTGGCGGACGCGCCTGCGACTGCTCTGATTTGCTGCAACTGACCGAAACAAATAAAATTGCAACGACCGCGATCGTCCGCCATAGCCGTGGATTGCGGTGCACGAAACTGTCCATCTGTAGTCTCCGATTATCCCTTCTTTTGCTCCGGCACAAGAAGTAAATCAAGCACTTCTCGACATCTTTCAACCTCCTAGCACATTTCAGTCGGCGACGTCGCGGCGAGCGACGTCGCGATGCGCGAGATCAACTCGACGTCCCGAACGGTCAGCATCTGCTCGAGGTCCTTCGATTACTGGTCGTTGAATTACAGACCAAATTTATCTCCCCGGCGCGGCGGACTGGGGGAAAAGCGCCTCTGCGCTGCGCCGATCGACCGCAACGTCGCCGTCGGCGTCGAGTGCGCCATACCCGTCGTAGGAGTGTAGTAAAAATTGTCGACGGTTCTCGATTTTGCATTGAGTGAGTGCAAAGAAAACCCGCCGTAATGTCGGTAACAACGCTGTAATTCGTCGATCCGAATGAGCAGATCTCAATCAACGTTGGCCGCGCAAGTTTCTAATATCAATCGATCTGATTAGCTCCTTCGTTGTCGGGATCAGCGGAGGGGAAATACTGAACGCACGGAAGCCGAGTTCAAGTAGCGTTGGGATTACTTCCTCTCGCCCCGCCATCTCGCCGCAGATCGTGACCGGCTTCCCCGAGGCTTCTGCAACGATGATACCGAGCAACCGAAGCATTGATGGGTGGGTGTCCTCATAATAGTCACTCACCGTGGCATTATCGCGTCCGGCGACTAGAGTGTACTGGGTGAGATCGTTTGTACCCACGGAAAGGAAATCGGCGTGCCTTACGATTTGCCCGACCGTCAGCGCTGCGGCCGGCGTTTCGATCATTGCGCCGAGAAGCGGAAGCTTTTCGATCCTCATTTCGTGAGCGACCGCCACGAGCAGGTCGCGTATCTGTTGCATGTCACGCTCAAGGGTGACCATCGGCACAAGGATGCGAATGTCTTGGGCCTGCGAAAGCCGCAGCAAGCTTTTAAGCTGTGTGCGCGCAAGCTGCGGATAATCGAGCAGCAGTCGCACACCGCGTTTGCCGAGGAGCGGATTTGACTCAAATGGCAGCCGCAGGAAAGGAATCGCCTTATCGCCGCCGATGTCCAGTAGCCGGATCGTCACCGGTTTCTCGCGCAAAGGAGCAACCAGGTGTTGCAGTTCGCTGAAAAGCTCCTCGTCAGAGGGCGGTAGCTCACGCGCGAAGTAGAGCTCCTCAATGCGAAACAGGCCCACGCCGTCAGCACCGTTCTCGATGACGGTGTCGATGCCTGCGTGTGCCGCCAGATTCGCCTCGACCGATATCGTCTGGCCATCGCGCGTAATCGCAGGCTTGCCGCACTCCCCTTTACAGGTCAATAGGCTCGCGCGATAGTTTTCGAGTCGCTGTTCAAAGTCGCGACGTGTCTCGGGGTTGGGCGAAATTATCAGTGCCTCGCGAAAAGCATCGACCAGTGCTTCATCGCCGCTATGAATCTGGCTGAGCAGCCCGGACAAGCCGGCTAAAGTTGGAATGCCCTTTTCACGAGTGAGCAGAGCGGCGTGTGAGCCTTGCCCTAACGACTCAACGACAATCGCTTTCACGTCTCTAGTCGAGATGGCGACAACTTCTGATGGCAGCAGCCGCTGGGTTATCAGCACGCTACCTGCCGGCATGGTCGCAAGTCCGAAAGCATCCGCGCCTTCCAGTTGGCGCAAAACTCGCCGGGCCAAGTCGAGGATATCGTCGGCCCGCTCGCGAAGCGTCTCATCCTGGATCGCAGCGAACTTCGCTTCCCATTTGCGAAAGACTCTCTTGACCGCCTCTGCGGCACTCGTTAAGCCTCTGAGTTCCCTTTCAAACTCGTTCGAGGATAGGAGGCTCTCCAGCATCAACTGGTGAGCACGAAATATCTCAGCCAGGCTTGGATCAATCTGTTCACTGACTCGCCGCGCTGATTCTTCCAACTCTCTTTCCACCTGCACGAACGCCCAGCGAATTCGCTCCATCTCAGCTTCGACCTGGTGCGGCTCGATGCGAGACGTTTCTGCGCTGCTCTCGAGTATGTCACCTGCCACCCAAACTGTGCCGCACGCCAGTCCTGGTGAGATTCGGGTTCCCTTTAAACTCAGTTGCGTGCGAGATGATTGAGGTAAACTACCCGCGCTGGCTACGGGTTTAGAATCCATGGTTAGAGTTTAGCATTCCGGTCCATCAAAACAGATGATTAAGCAAGAGTACTAGTCATGGATTCGTCTCCCGTACACGGGCATGGCAACTCAATTTTCGTCTTCACTTTAGTGCTTGATCGTGAGAACCGCGCGAAACCGCGCCTTACCGCTCATCATGTGCTCGTAGGCTTCGGCCGCGCGCTCGAGCGGAAAAACCTCGCTCATCGCCCGCACACCGGTGAGCAAGCTGAAAGAAAGCGTGTCCTGGGAATCGACGGAGGTGCCTGAAGGCCAGCCAACGATCGAGCGTCTTCCGAGCAAGAGCGGAATGCCCGCGACTTGCAGCGGCTCGGCCGCCGCCCCGAGGATCATCAATTTCCCGTTGACGCCGAGGCCGCCCAAAGTCGCGCTCATCGCGTCACCGCTCGTCACCGATGTAAGACCAGGCGCCGAGTTTCTTGGCGAGCGGTTCCTTATCTATGTCGCGGGCGATGCCGACGGTTTTGAATCCCATCTTCGCGGCGAATTGAATTCCTAAGTGACCTAGACCGCCGATGCCCAGTATGGCCACGAGATCACCGGGTTGCGCCCCGCTGTTGCGCAATGAATTGAAAGTGGTGATGCCCGCGCACATCAACGGTCCCGCGTCCACCGCCCAAAGTCCTTCCGGGATCGCTGCCAAAGCGCTCGCCGGAGCGATCATGTATTCTGCGTAGCCGCCGTCGTAGGCGATGCCGGGAACCTGGGGCGCGACTTGACAGGTAACGAAATCGCCGCGCCGGCAAGAATCGCAGTAGCCGCAATGGCCGCCGTGCCAGCCCACGCCGGCGCGTTGGCCTTTGGCCCATCCCTCAACGCCGACGCCTACCGCATCGACAACGCCGGCGATTTCATGCCCCGGCACGCGCGGATACTGGATGCCAGGCCACAAGCCTTCCTTGGTCATAGCATCACTGTGGCAGATGCCGCAGGCTTCAACTTTGATCCGCACCTGGCCGGCACCGGGTTCGGGAATTTCCCGTTCGACGATCTCAAGGGCTCCATTTGCTCGGGTCACTTGCGCCACACGCATCTTCGACATAATTCCTCCAAATTTTTATGCAACGGGAACGGCGGGCGCTTCGGCGAGCGCGAGCTTGGTGAGCAGCGCGAGCAGATCCTCGCCGTTCGGCACCGGTTTTTTGATGTCTGTTGAGATCGGATTGCCGTTACTTATTACGATGCTGGGAGAACAACCGTTGCTGGCGGATTTCATATCGATTTTCTCGCCGATCAAAAACTGTCGACGTCGACAACGGCCCTGGCAAAAGCATGCGGCGCTTCCTGCGGCAGATTGTGCCCGATGCCGCCCTTGATAATCCGGTGCGAATACTTGCCGGAGAATTTCTTGGCATACGAACTGGCGTCGGGACGCGGCGCACCGTCGGCATCACCTTGAAGGGTAATCGTCGGCACGGTGATCACTGGAAATGCGGCAAGCCGCTTTTCCAGATCATCGTACTTCGGTTCGCCTTCAGCCAGTCCGAGCCGCCAACGATAATTATGGATGACTACGCTGACGTGATCCGGATTGTTGAAGGATGCTGCACTGCGCTCGAACGTGGCATTATCGAACTTCCACTTCGGCGAAGCGATCTGCCAAATGAGCTTCGCAAAATCGTGCCGATATTTTTCGTAGCCGGCC
>Ga0209887_1000620_pt1 | contig 10791 bp, 7 predicted proteins | sample GWRWN1_30_40_FD_187230 | JGI IMG/M metagenome (GOLD analysis project Ga0209887, IMG submission 187230) | Riverbed sediment microbial communities from areas with no vegetation in Columbia River, Washington, USA - GW-RW N1_30_40 (SPAdes)... | ecosystem: Environmental > Aquatic > Freshwater > River...
CAATTTTGTGCGGGGCTAGTGACAATTCTTGTGGGTATTTCTCGTCGCGCCGCCCCGCACCGAAGCCGCTTCCCGGTGCGATCTGTCGGTTTTCACAGTAGAAACACCGTGCGTCCACACGGTGGCAGGCGGGTTGCACGGCTAATAGGGTGGAGTGTAGAGGCCCTTGGCTGACCCAGGCGAGCTCGGGCCCCCCCGCCCCGCCACACGGGGCGTCAGGCCCGGAGGGGGAGGGTAAGAATGACTCGGAGATCCTGTCAGACGATGCTCACAGTCGTCTCCCTGTGCGTAGCCTCGGTCCTGCTCACCGGGTGCCCGAAGAAGTCGGGCCCGGGGGCCGGCGCGGGCGTGGGCGGTGGCGCCGGATCGGGTGCGGGCCAGGCCGGCGGCCTGCCCGGCGGCGGCCTTGCGGGCGGGGCGTCGGGCAGCGCAGGCGGGCCCGGCGCGATGGTGAGCACAGCGGGGGCGGGCACGACGCTCCCGGCCCTTCCCTCGCCGCAGGAGTTCGTCGAGACGTCCGCGCTGCGGGACATCCACTTCGACTTCGACCAATATGCCATTCGATCCCAGGACGCCCCGACCCTGGACGCCAACGCGCGTTGGCTCAAGTCGAACGCGGGGACCCTGCTCTTGATCGAGGGGCACGCGGACGAGCGCGGGACCAACGAGTACAACCTGGCGCTCGGCGAGCGCCGAGCCAGGGCCACGCGGGATCAGCTCGTCTCGCGTGGGATTGTGGCCTCGCGCATCACCATCATCACCTACGGCGAGGAGCGCCCGGTCTGCACGGAGCGCGCCGAAGCCTGCTGGACGAAGAACCGCCGGGCCCACTTCCTCGTCAAGTCGTAGCGTCGATCCGGGGAGGGGGGCTCCGCCCCCCTCCGTCTCGGCCGCTTGCAGTAGCTAACCCCCCCTTGACACCAGCACCTTGGACCGACCCGCGAGTCGAAAGCCGGAAAGCGCTGCCCAGGGGACCGAACGGCCCTGGGCATGGACACGACACACGGGGTCACAACAGCCGGGGAGCGTCAGTGGAAGTCGTGGGAGGGCACCCGGGCGGGTAAGGGTGGCAGGGGTCTCACAGCGGTCGCGCGGACGGCGGTGACGCCGTCCTGATGCTGGAGGACCCCCTCCACCAGCAAGAACGGCGCGTGAACGATCACCGCGCGATCCCGGTCGAAGAGGGGGGGACGGACGATCGCGTTGGCGATCCCCGTTTCGTCCTCGATCGAGAGAAAGACGAACCCCTTGGCTGTCCCCGGCCGTTGGCGAACGATGACGCTGCCGGCCACCCGGACGTGCTGGCCGTCGGGCACTGCTGAGAGGCCAGTCGCTGGGATCACCCCGAGCCGTTCGAGCTCGGCCCGACGGAGCGACATCGGATGCGGGCCGACCGTGAGTCCCGTGCCGCGGTAGTCGGCCACCAGGCGTTCCGCCACGGTCATCTCTCGGAGCGGGCACGGCTCGGCCGGTGGGGTCTGGCCAGCCCAGAGCGGGCCCGGCGGTCGCGCCGCTCGCTCCGCCGCCCAGAGCGCAGCTCGCCGCCGGAACCCGAGGCGTCCGAGCGCACCGACCTCGGCGAGCGTGATCAGCTCCTCCCGCGTGAGCCCCGCACGCGCGACGAGGTCGTCCACCGAGCCGAACGGCCGCGCCTGGCGCGCCGCGATGAGCCGGCGTCCGGCCGCCTCCCGCAAGCCCTTGACCGTCATCAGCCCGAGCCGCACCGCCCCGTCCTCCACCGTCGAGCGCCAGTCGGAGCGCCCGACGTCCACCGGGCGCACCGCCTGGCCGTGACGTTCGGCATCCTTCACGAGCGTCGCCGGGTGGTAGAAGCCCATCGGCTGGTTGTTGAGAAGCGCCGCGTAGAACTGAGCCGGGTGGTGCACCTTGAGGTACGCGCTCGCGTACGCGAGGAGCGCGAAGCTGGCTGCGTGCGACTCAGGAAAACCGTACTCCGCGAACGACGTGATCGCGCGCACGATCTCCTCGGCCGCCGCGCCCGTGATCCCGTTCCGGGCGAGGCCGGCGCGGAGCTTCCCCTCGACCGCTCGCATTCGCGCCTCGGAGCGACGAAAGCCGAACGCACGGCGTAGCTCCTCGGCCTCGCCGCCCGTCAGGCCGGCGGCCACCATCCCCATCCGGAGGAGCTGCTCCTGGAAGAGCGGCACGCCGAGGGTCCGCCGGAGGATCGGCTCGAGCGACGGGTGCGGATAGCTGATCGGGGCCCGCCCCGCCCGCCGCGCGAGGTAGGGGTGGACCATGTCGCCGATGATGGGACCCGGTCGAATGATCGCGATCTGGACGACGAGGTCGTAGAAGCGCTCCGGGCGCAGCCGCGGGAGCGTCGCCATCTGGGCGCGGCTCTCGATTTGAAAAAGCCCGACCGTGTCGGCCCGCTGCAGCACCGCATAGACGGCTGGGTCGTCGGGGGGCAGGTGCGCAAGATCCACGGGGCGCCCGGCGTCCTGGCAGAGCACGAGCGTGTCCTCGAGGACCGCCATCATCCCGAGCCCCAGGAGGTCCACCTTCACGAGCCCGAGGTCAGCGCAGTCATCCTTATCCCACTGGACGACGACGCGCCCCGGCATCGTCGCCGGCTCGAGCGGCACGACCTCGTCGAGCCGCCCGGCGCAGAGCACCATCCCCCCGGAGTGCTGGCCGAGGTGCCGCGGGAGCCCCTGCACGGCCGCCCACAGCTCGGCGAAACGGTGGATTCGCGGGTGCGTCGGATCGCACCCCGCGCGCGCGAGGTGCCGCGCGGGCGCATCGTCGGGATCCCGGTAGCCCCAATCGGGCACGAACTTCGCGAGGCGGTCGAGGAGGTCCGGGGGGAAGCCGAGCGCCTTCCCCACCTCCCGGGCGGCCCGCCGCGGCTGGTAGGTGATGACGTTCGCGGTCATCGCGGCGCTCCTCCCGCCGTAGCGCTGGTAGACATACTGGATCACCGCCTCCCGCCGCTCCCCCGACGGGAGGTCGAGGTCGATGTCAGGCCACTCGTGGCGCTCCTCCGAGAGAAAGCGCTCGAAGAGGAGCTCCATGCCGACGGGGTCCACAGCCGTGATGCCGAGGCTGTAGCAGACCGCGCTGTTCGCCGCCGAGCCGCGGCCCTGGACGAGGATGCCGCGCACGCGGCACTCACGGACGATGTCCCAGACGATCAGGAAGTACCCAGCGAGGTCGAGCTTCTGGATCAGGTCGAGCTCTCGAGCGAGCTGACGGCGGACCTGCTCGGTCACCGGACGGTAGCGCTCGCGTGCCCCGGCCTCAGTGAGAGCGCGGAGGTAGGCGATCTGCGGCCCGCCGCCCGGGACGGGGAAATCCGGGAAGCGGTAGCCGAGGTCTTTCAGCGTGAAGGTGCACCGCGCCGCCAGCTCCGCGGTCTCCGCCACCGCCGCAGGCTGATCGGCGAAGAGCCGCGCCATCTCGACGGGGGGCTTGAGCCACCGCTCGACGTTCGGTGCGAGGCGGCGCCCGACGGCGTCGAGCGGGGTCTTGAGGCGGACCGCCGTGAGGACGTCGAGGACGGGGCGCTCCGCCGGCGTCGTCATGCGGACGCCGTTCGTGGCCAGGCACGGGAGCCGCAGCGTCGTGGCGACGTCGGCCAGGCGGCGCGTGCGGAGCTCGCTCTCGCGCGTGAGGTGCCGCTGGAGCTCCACGTAGACCTGTCCGTGACCGAAGAGGGCGACGAGCCGCGCGAGCGTCCGCTGTGCCGCGTCGCGCCGCCCAACGGCGAGGTCGGCGGCGAGCGGGCCGTCGCTCCCCCCAGTCAGGCAGACGAGCCCCGCCGTTTCCCCTTCGAGATCGTCGAGGGAGGCCCGGGCCTGTCCCTTCGGGGCGCGCGCCTTCACGCGCGTCAGGAGCCGGCAGAGTCGGCGGTAGCCCTCGGGCGTCTCCACGAGGAGCGGGAGCCGCGCCCCGCTGGCGAGCGTGAGTGCCGCGCCCACGAGCGGGCGGATCCCCCGCTCGGTGGCCGCCTTGTAGAAGCGCGGCGCCCCGTAGACGCCGTCGGCGTCAATCAGCGCGAGAGCCGGGTACCCGAGCCGCGCGGCTTCCTCCGCAAGCCGCTCCGGCGACGAGGCGGCGTCGAGGAAGCTGAAAGCGCTCGCGGCGTGGAGCTCGACGTACTGCACGCGTGTTTAGGTCCAGTCGGCAGAGGTTGGCGGAATGTGTGAGTCCATGAGGAATTCACCCGGTGGTACGGCTAAGTCCGCGGACGGAAAGGCAGCGCGCGCTACCCCTCTGAATACGAGATTGGCCGGCGCAGGCCTGGCCGTTCGGTCGCCACTTATCGATCCGCGTCAGAGCGGCAGACACGATGCAGCCCGTTTCGACAGACTCGCTCCCATCCCGGGACGTAGGCCGTCAGCAGGCTCTTGAAGAGCTTGCCATGGTTGGGCACGAGGAGGTGGAGCAGCTCGTGAACGATGACGACTTCCTGAAACGCGGCATCCTCGTCGAGCAGGTCGCGGCTGAAGCAGAGCCGGCCGGCGAGCGAACATGAGGCCCATTTGGCCGTCATGCGCTGGACCTGCACGCGTCTGGGTTGGACCCCGATCCGGGACGCCCAGCGTTGCACCTCGGCCTTCAGAGTCGCCGCGTCGCGCGGCGCCGGTCGCCTGGCACGCTTCGCCACCAGTCCGCTCACTTTCGTTGCAGGTTCCGAAGCCGCTCGGCCAACTCGACCATTCGCTCCTTGCCGACTGCAGGCAGGAGGACCTTGTACAACTCGGCCTTGAGTTGGCGGAGCTCGGCGGCGTTGTGGGCGTGATTGGGGAACCGCGCGTAGGCGGCATCCAGCATCGGTGCCAGGCGCAAAGGCTCCGGGGCACCCGCTTGCTTGAGGACCCAGTAGATCGTGAAGGCATTCAGATCCAGGCCCGTCCTCTCCCGCTCCTTCCCGGCTTGGACAAACTCGCTGAGGAGCTGCTCCAGCTGCTTCAACGCTTCCTGGGTACCGAGCTGCCGGTCGTCATAAGCCTCGAGGATCGCCTCGGCTCGCTCGCCGATCGGCACCAGATAGGGCTGACGCTCGGCCTCCTCCGCGGCCGCCTGGGCCAGGCTCTTCCCGAGATTGAAGACTTTCGAGTTGGGCGACGCATTGCTCTTCTTCAACGCGTCGAGGGTCTTCTCGTCGATCCGGACGAGCGGCATCGTGGTATAGATTCTCGAACTCTCGATCCTCTCGCGGATCAACGACTCTGTTTTGTTCGCCACGTCTCGGTAGGGAGCCCCCTGCTTGCCGAAGGCGTTCCGGACCACCTCGTACAGGACCGACAGCCGGCCGTAGTCGTCGAGATGCTCCCGCAAGAACATGTCCGGCGAGATGATCTCGTAGAGGACCTCCAGCTCCTTGAAGAACTTGTAGAAGGCCTCGCGCTTCTCCTTGTCGCCGAACGCGTCGAGCGCCCGCTCGACCGCCTTGTCGTCGATGGGCTCCTGGCAGAGCGCGAGGTAGGTCGGCGCCCGCTCCGCCATCAGTGTGGCGAAGCGCTGCTTGAGGACGTCCAGGTTCTGGATCACGCTGCCCACGATGTCGGAGTCGAAGGCAAGCGCCTTCTCGAGCCGCTCGAAGATCCCCACGAAGTCCAGGACGAACCCGGCCGGCTTCTTGAACTCGCCTTCCTGCTCGTACGGCCGGTTCACCCGGGCGATGGCCTGGAGGAGGGTGTGGTCCCGCATCGGCTTGTCCAGGTACAGGCAGTAGAGAATCGGCGCATCGAACCCGGTCAGGAGCTTCTCGGTGACGATCAGGATCTTCGGGAGCGCACCCGGCCGGACGAAGGCCTTCCTGATCCGCTTCTCGTCGTCCTCGTTCAGCCGGTACTCGGCCAGTAGCGCGCCGTCGTTGTGGGCGGAGGTGTAGACCACGGCCGAGTACTCGGGTGGGAGGTGCCGGTCGAGGGTCTTCTTGTAGAGGGCGCAGGCCTCCCGGTCCACCCCGACCAGGAACGCCTTGTAGCCGAGCGGCTCGACGTTCTCCCGGAAGTGTCGCGCCACGAACTCGGCCACCCTCTCGACACGGTCTTCGGCTTTCAGGAAGGCCTTCAGGTTCACCGCCCGGTCGAGGATCCGGTTCAGCTCTTCGATGTCGCTGACCCCCTCGGCCTCCACCAGGTCGAGGAACTCCCGCTCGAGCTGCTCGCGCGGCACCCGGATGTCGTTCGGGGCCAGCGTGTAGTGGAGGGGCAGGGTCGTCCCGTCCTCGATCGACTCGGCGATCGTGTACTTGTCGAGGTAGCCCTTCTCGTCGTCCTGGCCGAAGACCTTGAACGTCCCCTTCCCGTACGCGATCCGGTCGATCGGCGTGCCGGTGAAGCCGATCAGCGTGGCGTTCGGGAGGGCCGCCACCAGGTAGTTCCCCAGGTCGCCGCTCGTCGTGCGGTGCGCCTCGTCCACGAAGACGAACACGTTCGGCCGTGGGCAGAGGTTCGCGTCCGCCCGCTCGAACTTGTGGATCATCGAGACGATGAGCCCCCGGTAGTCCGCCCGCAGGAGCTCGCGGAGCCGCACCTTCGACGTCGCCTGCTCGTAGGGGAGCCCGTAGGCCTTGAGGTTGACGAAGAGCTGGCTCTCCAGCTCGTTCCGGTCCACCAGCATGAGGATCGTCGGCTTCTCGAAGGCCGGATGCGCCAGGATCTGCTCGCCCGCCGCGATCATCGTGAAGGTCTTCCCCGCACCCTGGGTGTGCCACACCAGGCCGCGGCGCTTCACCGGATCCAGCGCCCGCTCGACGACCTTCTCGACGGCCCGGGTCTGATGCTGGCGCAGGGCGATCTTCCGCAGCTCGTCGTCCCGCTTGAAGAAGACGATCCAGTCGCCCAGGAGCTTGAGGAAGCGCTCCCGGGCGAAGAAGCGCTTGACCTTCCGCTCGAAGTTCCCCCGCTCCTCGTCCTTCCAGTTGAAGAGGTCCTTCCGGTCGAGACTCCAGGTGACGCCGTAGTAGAAGTCTAGGAGATGGGTGACGTCGAAGACCTGGGGCGCCGTCACCAGCTCCGGCGTCTCCCGGTGGTACCGACGGACCTGGGCCACGCCCTCGTCGACGCCGTCCCGTTTCGTCGCGCCCTTGGTCTCGACCAGCGCCACCGGGATGCCGTTGACGAGGAACATCACGTCCGCGCGATTCGTGTGCTGGCCGTTCGTGTACTGCCACTCCTCGGTGACCTGAAACAGGTTGTGCGCGGGGTGCGCGAAGTCGATCACGGTCACGTTCCGCTGGCGCCGCTCGCTCGCGACGTAGACCGAGCGCTCCCCCCGGAGCCACGCCAGCACCTCGGCGTTCCCCTCGATGGTGTTTCGCACCCCCTCGATCCGCGCGATCACCGAGTCCACGGTCTCCACCGTGACCACGCCGGGGTTGAGGGCGATCAGCTTCTCGCGGAGGGTGGGGTAGAGCAGCGCCCCGCTCTCCCCCCGGCGGAGGGTCAGGGTCTCCTCGGGCGAGAGGTATGCCCACCCGATCTCGGTGGCATACCGGACCAGCGGCGCCTGGACGACCGCCCGCTCGCTGGCGAGGTTAGGGGGCACGGCTCTCCCGAAAGCGACGGAGACGGCGGTTCACCGCGTCGACGTAGAAGGCCTCGGGATCGAAGCTGCCTCCGACCCACTCGAGCAGCTCCTCGTGCCGCTCATGACGTGGGTCCCGGATCGCCTCGAGCAGCTCCACGTGTCCCCGGTAACTCCCGCAGTCCTCGGGCGGACAGCCGCGCGCCCCCGTCAGACAGCGCGGATACCGGACACCGGGCTCCGCGGCCAGGATCTTCTCGACTTGGATCTCGTGCTGCCAGCCGTCGCCGAAGTCGTACAGATACTCGAAGCGTGTGTTCGACGGATAAATCACGTGGTCCAGCCGGACAGAGCGCTCCGGGATAACGTAGTAGCCTGGCGACTCCGGGGACGGCTGGCCGAAGCGCTGACCGCCGATGGTGAACTCGTGCAGATGGCTGTCAGTCCACCCCATGACCACCTGGAACACCCGGTGGAGCCGCGGCAACGTCATGTCCCCCGGGACCTGGACCCGTCGCCAGATCCGCGGTTCGATCGCCCGCAGTGTGATCTTGAGCTGATAGATCTCGGCCACGGGATCCCCCCGCTAACGCGTGTGAAGCATGCGTTCCGCCCACCGCAGGACCTGCTCGGACAGCTCGACGGCCTGGCCGTGCTCGGGCTGATCGACGGGATAACGGCTCCCGGGATACCGGGTCACGATGGCGTAATCGGAAAGCCGGTCCGCCTCCCAGAGACTCCCGGAATGACGTGGCCCGCCTGGTTCAGGAGCGCGAGCAGCTCTGAGATCCGGTGAGTCCGAGGAAAGTCGACCCCGTGGAATACGAGAGCGGCCTTGACCGCTTTCTCCGCCGCCTGCTGCGCATCGAAGCAGAAGTCTTCCCAGAACGCCTCTTCTGGTTTCGGTTGCTTCGCCCTTACCAGATTGCTCCGTGCCCGCCGCATCCATTCGGCCGCGACCTCGCGCGACCGCGCGTCAGGCGGCATAGACCACCCTACCCTGCAGGAGGGCTGGCCGGATGATGTAGCCGATCGTGTCCCGATCTCGTTCGACGTCCTCCGGCGTGACGACGATGATATCCTTCGACAACCCGGGCGCTACCCCTCGCAGCTGCCGATAGATCGTGCGGGCCGTCTCCCGTCGATCGGCACACGATTTGACCACCAGGAGATCCACGTCGCTGTCGGAACCCATTTCTCCTCGTGCTGCTGAGCCAAAGAGAATGATCTGCTCCGGCGCCACCGTCTCCACAATGCACCGAACGATCTCCGCGAGCGTCTCTTCGCCGAGCTCCCGGCGCGGCCGCTCCGCAGGCTTCGGGGCCGCCTTCACCGTCCGGCGGAGCGCGTCGGGAGGCTGGACGTAGAGCACCCGTCCCTGCTCGACGATCCCGCCGAGGTATCGATCGCCGATCTCGATCGCACGCCCGATCTCTTCCGGCCGTCGCACCACGACGTCGAGCGAGAAGTCGTGAGGGATCTCCTGGGCGATGCGTGCCGCCTGCTCCCGCGCCAGGCCTTCGAAGTCCATCTCCACTAGGAGGCCGACCTCCTCGAAGGCCTTAGGGCTGCCTTCGGCGTACTGCCCGAACAGGACGACCCGCTCCGGCTCGAATCGTCGCACCAGCTCAGCCATGAAACGCTCGACGGCTTCCGGCAGCTTCTCCTGGGCACTAGCACCCGCGCCGCTGGAGCCGGAGTATCCCTGTTCCCCTGCCCTTTCACCGCTAACCTGCGCTTCCAGAGGCACGCGCACCTGGCCGGTCATAAGCAGGTGGAGCATCGAGGAGAACGCGGCCTTGAGCCTGTCGCGTGTTAGCTCAGCCATCCTCAGTCGCCTGCCAATGGCTTCAAAGGAGGCTCCGATCTCGTCTTGCTCGCTCTGATCGGGTATCGGCACAAGGAAGGATGCGACATCTTCAAGGCTGAGGTTGGCCCTGGCAATCTCTTTTTTCTGGCGATGCATTTGATTGAGCCCAGATCGGGTCATGAGGAAGTGCATCAGGAACAACGGGTTGTAGCCGACTGACGACAACCTCACTAGCGCGACCGCTTGGTTGATGTTCGCCCCGTTTACATGCGCATCGGCGACAGCTACCCGACCGATCGAGGCGCCAACGATGTTGATGAGCAGATCACCCGAGGCCAGGATCGAGCGTCGCTCCTTACGATTGAAGTCTTCTGGCACGTGGGCGACTTCTGATAGTAACAACTCACCAGCTCCGATGTTTTGGCTTCGAATAAAGAGGACTCCATCCTCGCAGTAATCAAACCCTTGCCAGTTCGGTGATGACCCTTTTGTGATCAGTTTGGCGATCTGTCCAAGTCGGACCACTCCCCAGCTCTCAGGAATCTCGCCGATCTCGGTCTGCTTGAGAGGCTCGCCGTGGAGGCCTTCGCGGAAGAGCTTGGCCATGGTCGCGGCCCTCAGCTCCTTGAGCGTCCCCACGATCCTCTCCTGCACCTCCACCGCCGCCTGGATCTTCGACAGCACCGCTGCAATCGTCCGCTGCTCGGCAAACTGGGGCAGGGGAATGGGCAGTTGCTTCAGGCGAGCCCCTGAGAGGTTCGGGATCGTCGTTCTATTGCCGACGCCGCCGTACAGACCGAGGTGCAGAAACGCTGCCCACATCCAGTACATGACGAACTCGGGTACAACGTCTGACCGCTTTCTTCGCAAACGGTGCACGTGGTTCTGATACATACAATCCCCCACCGGCCCTCCCCAGACAGCGGTTCGGCCAATTTCCCCGCCCTCACAGACAAGGAGGTCCTCCGGCTTCAAGGACAGCCTCTCGGCTTCCTCCTCGGTGAAATCCATCTGATCAAGCGTGACGAGATCGACGCGCCCCCACAGCACGTTCGCGGTTCTTAGAAATGGCCGCGGCGAAACACCTGCACGCGCTGAAGGCGACAGCGCTTTACCCTGCTGTACATAGAAAGCGTCGCCCAGGCGCACTAACTCCCAAGTAGTCGGAAGATCGCCAAGCTCAGTCGATCGGAAAAGTGCGCTCAGTTCCACCATCTAGCGATACTCGATATCTTCAAAGCTCACTGCTTCGCCCGCGGCGATATCTCTCTTGACCTTCATCTTGAGAATCGCTCGCTCATGCGCAATCCCGGCGATGCCCAACTCGTCCGACTCTCTCCTGTTAGGGCAGGCTCTAAGAAACCCGATGAGGACATTCCGCACCACGACCTGCATGTCCGCCTCGAGGGCGGCAGCCCAGTCCACCTCGGCCAGCTTGTGCGGCGCCCCCTTCTGTGGCAACGTCGGCATCGGCGTAT
>Ga0209887_1000621_pt1 | contig 10790 bp, 11 predicted proteins | sample GWRWN1_30_40_FD_187230 | JGI IMG/M metagenome (GOLD analysis project Ga0209887, IMG submission 187230) | Riverbed sediment microbial communities from areas with no vegetation in Columbia River, Washington, USA - GW-RW N1_30_40 (SPAdes)... | ecosystem: Environmental > Aquatic > Freshwater > River...
CAACGTCCCGGTCGAGAACCGCGCCACGATCGGCAACATGTCGCCGGAGTACGGGTCGACCTGCGCCATCTTCCCGATCGACGCCGAGACGCTGCGCTACCTTGAGTTCACCGGTCGCCCACCCGAGCTGATCGCCCTGGTCGAGGCGTACGCCAAGGAGCAGGGCCTGTGGCACGACCCGGCCGCCGAGCCCCGCTTCTCCGAGCAGGTGGAGCTGGACCTCGGCACCGTCGTGCCGAGCCTGGCCGGTCCCCGCCGGCCGCAGGACCGGGTCGCGCTGAGCGACGCCAAGGGTGGCTTCCGGGCCGCCCTCGCCGAGATGGCCCCCCAGCACCACGCCGAACCGCCCTCGAGTCTGGCTGGGCCGGACGAGGCGTCGGAGGAGTCGTTCCCGGCCAGCGACCCGCCGGCGGCGATGGCCGGCACGACCGAGGACCCCAACCACGACGCCGCCCCCGCCGGCTGGTTCGAGCCCGACCCGGGAGGCGCCAGCGGGCGCCCGTCCAACCGGGTATCGGTCCTGCTGGCCGACGGCACCGCCTTCGACCTCGACCACGGCCACGTCGTGATCGCCGCGATCACCAGCTGCACCAACACCTCCAACCCGTCGGTGATGCTGGCCGCCGGCCTGCTGGCCCGCAACGCGGTCGACCGTGGGCTGGCCGCCAAGCCGTGGGTGAAGACCTCGCTGGCCCCCGGCTCCAAGGTGGTCATGGACTACTACGAGCGGGCCGGGCTGGTCCCCTACCTCGAGAAGCTCGGCTTCCACCTGGTCGGCTACGGCTGCACCACCTGCATCGGCAACTCCGGGCCGCTCGCACCCGAGGTCTCCGAGGCGGTCGAGCGCGGCGACCTGGTGGTCGCCTCGGTGCTGTCCGGCAACCGCAACTTCGAGGGCCGCATCAACCCCGACTGCCGCATGAACTACCTGGCGTCGCCGCCGCTGGTGGTCGCCTACGCGCTGGCCGGCTCGATGGACGTCGACCTGCTGAACGACCCGCTCGGCGCCGACCCCGACGGCAACCTGGTGTACCTGCGCGACATCTGGCCTTCCGGGGCCGAGGTGAGCGAGCTGATCGGCCGCGCGGTCCAGTCGGACATGTTCCGCAAGAGCTACGCGGAGGTCTTCCGGGGCGACGAGCGCTGGAACTCCATGGACGTGCCGACCGGGCAGGGCTTCACCTGGGACGACGCCTCCACCTACGTGCGCCGCCCGCCGTACTTCGACGGCATGCCGGCCACCCCGGAGCCGCTCGCCGACATCCGCGGCGCCCGCGTGCTCGCGGTGCTCGGCGACAGCGTCACCACCGACCACATCTCCCCGGCCGGGGTCATCAAGCGCGACAGCCCGGCCGGCCGCTACCTGGTCGAGCAGGGCGTCGAGCCCAAGGACTTCAACTCCTACGGCTCCCGGCGCGGCAACCACGAGGTGATGATCCGGGGCACGTTCGCCAACATCCGGCTCCGCAACCTGCTGGCGCCCGGCACCGAGGGCGGCGTCACCCTCCACCTGCCCGACGGCGAGCAGATGACGATCTACGAGGCGGCCATGCGCTACCAGCAGGAGGGCGTGCCGCTGGTGGTGCTGGCCGGCAAGGAGTACGGGTCAGGGTCGTCGCGGGACTGGGCGGCCAAGGGGACCAGGCTGCTGGGCGTCCGCGCGGTGCTGGCCGCCAGCTACGAGCGCATCCACCGCTCCAACCTGGTCGGCATGGGGGTGCTGCCGCTGGAGCTGCCGGCCGGGGAGACCGTGGAGTCCCTCGGCCTGACCGGCCACGAGACCTTCGACGTCGACGGCCTGGAGGGTGCCGGCTCCGGCGACTTCCCCGGCGAGGTCACCGTCAGGGCCGACGGCGAGGAGCTGCGCTGCCGGGTCCGCATCGACACCCCCAACGAGGTCGAGTACTACCGCCACGGCGGCATCCTCCAGTACGTCCTGCGCCAGCTCCGCGGCTGACGCTCAGGTCCGCCCGCCGGTCGCGCGGGCGCCCGCGGCCAGCGGGCCCGACGGCGGCCGCGCCGCCAGCAAGAGGTCGCCGGGGACGAACCAGGCCAGCGTGCCCGCCAGCGCCACCACCCGGCCGGCGACCAGGGTGGCCGGCGGGTCCACCTCGGCGCCGGCGAGCTCGGCGAGGGTGCCGGCCAGCGACCGCTGGCCGGCGGTGGTGGCCGAGACGATGACCGCGGCCGGCTCGTCGGGCGGGCGGCCCGCCGCGATCAGCCCCGCGCAGACCTCGCCGAGGCGCTCGGCGACCATCAGCACCACCAGGGTGTCCACCGCCGTCGCCACCCTGCGGAGGTCGGCCGCGCCGCCGGCCAGGGTCGCGCTGACCACCGCGACGCTGGCGGCGAGGCCGCGGTGCGTGAGCGGGACGCCGGCGTAGGCCGGCGCGGCGACCGCGGCGCTCACCCCGGGCACGACCTCGAACGGCACCGCCGCGGCGGCGAGGGCGAGGGCCTCCTCGCCGCCGCGGCCGAACACGAACGGGTCACCGCCCTTGAGCCGCACCACGGCCAGGCCGCGCCGGGCCCGGTCGATCAGCAGCCGGTTGATCCCGTCCTGGGAGATGGCGGCACGCCCGCGGGCCTTGCCGGCGTCGACCCGCTCGGCGCCGCGCGGGGCGAGGTCGAGCAGCGCGGCCGGCGCCAGCCGGTCGTGGACCACCACGTCGGCCCGCTGCAGGAGCTCGGCGCCACGCAGGGTCAGCAGCCGCGGGTCGCCCGGCCCCGCCCCGACGAGGTAGACGACCCCGCTCACGACGCCTCCCGCTCGCTGCCAGACCGCTCCAGCAGGCGGGTGCGCAGCCGGTCGGCGGCAAGGTCCCCTCTGCCGGCCCGGACCAGCCGCTCCAGCTCGGCCAGGTCGAGCGCGGCCCGCCAGCGGCGGGCCCGTTCCTCCAGGTCCGGCAGGTCGCCGAGGGTCGCCGCGCGGACCTCGCCGACCAGCTCGACCAGCTCGGCCCACTCGGGGCCGAAGCGCTCGCCCAGCTCGGCGCGGAGCCGGCTTGCCAGGGCGGGCGCGCGGCCGCCGGTGCCCACGGCGACCACCAGGTCGCCCCTTCGCACCACGGCCGGTGCGGCGAAGTCGCAGTTGGGCACGTCGTCCATGACGTTGACCAGCACCCCTGCGGCCCGGGCCTCGGCCGCCACCGCCGACCGCAGCGCCGGGTCGGCCGAGCCGGCCACGCACAGGAACGCGCCGGCCAGGTCGCCCGGGAGGTAGCCGCGGCGCCGGACGGTCACGCCGGGCTCGGCGGCGAGCCGGTCCAGCTCGGCCGCCGGTCCGGGCGCGACCACCGTCACCGTGGCCCCGGCGGCCAGCAGCCCGTCCACCTTGCCGGCGGCGACCGCCGCCTCGCCGACGACCACCGCCCGCCGCCCGGCCAGCTCCAGCAGCACCGGGTAGCCGAAGGCCATCACGGCCCCCGCCGGTCGACGTCGGCGCGCAGGCGCTGGAGCGCCGACGTGAAGCGCTCGCTCGGGCTGGCGTGGTGCAGCCCGCACTCGCGTGCCGGGTCCGCCTCCCACCACCAGCGCCCGGCGCGCTCGTCCTCCCCCGGCCGGGTCGGGCGGGTGCAGGGGGCGCAGCCGATCGAGGTGTAGCCGCGCTCGTACAGGGAGTTGACGGGCAGGCGGTTGGCGCGCACGTACCCCCAGACCTGGTCGCGGGTCCAGTCGGCGAGCGGGTTCAGCTTGACGATGCCGCCGTGGTCGGCGTCCAGCTCCGCCTTGGGGGTGCCGGCCCTGGCCCTGCCGCCGTCGCGGCGCAGCCCGGTCGCCCAGGCGTCCACGCCGGTCAGGGCGCGAGCCAGCGGCGCGACCTTGCGGACGTGGCAGCACAGCCGGCGCAGCGCGGGGTCCTGGCGGAACAGGTTGGGGCCGTTGCGCGAGACCATGGCCCCCACCTCGGCCGGGTCCGGGGTGACGACCTCGACCGTGAGGCCGAGGCCGGTCCTGACCGCCTCGATCAGCTCGTGGGTCTCCTCCGGGAGGCGGCCGGTGTCCAGGGTGAGCACCCGCACCTCCGGGTCGACGCGGCGGGCCAGGTCGAGCACGACCATGCCCTCAGCCTGGAAGCTGGTCACCACCGCGAAGCGCCGGCCGTAGGCATGGATCGCCCACGCCAGCACGTCGGCGGCGGGCAGCCGCTCCAGGCCGGCGAGGTCCGGCTCGGTAAAAGAAGTTCGCGCATTACCGTACCGTGCCACCTGATCGCCTTCAGGGATCCCGTGGTCTTGGTAATGCGCGGACTTCTTTTGGTGGGGATCAAGGCCGTGTGGCCAGTCGGTGGCGGTTGCCGCCACGGGCGGGCTCCTCTCGACGCGCTCGGGTTCGGGGCTTGCAGGCCCGGGCGGTCGGGAAGCTCGCGAGCTACGTCGTCACAGATGCGACCGCCGGGCCCACCGACACGCGCAGGACACGACCCACCCATGGTCCAGGGCGCGGTTGCGGGTCAGAAGGGCCGGGGTCATGCAGGTACCGTGCCGCATGGCGCCGCCACCCGTCAAGCCATAGCATCTGTCCACGCACCGTTGGGGCACCGTCATGGAGGATCGAACCGTGCCGCGCATCCTGTCCGGCGTCCAGCCGACCGGCAACACCCATATCGGCAACTACGTGGGCGCGTTCCGGCAGTGGGTGGAGATGCAGCACGAGTTCGACGCCTACTACTGCGTGGTCGACCTGCACGCCATCACGCTGCCCTACGACGCCGGCGAGCTGCGCGCCCGCACCCTTGAGGTGGCCGCCCTGCTGCTGGCCTGCGGCCTGGACCCCGAGGTGTGCACCGTGTTCGTGCAGTCCCACGTGCCCGAGCACACGGAGCTGGCCTGGCTGCTCAACCACCTGGCGACCGTCGGCGAGCTTCGCCGCATGACCCAGTTCAAGGCCAAGGCGGCCGAGGGCGGGGAGGGCGCCCTGCCGGCCGGCTACTTCAACTACCCGGTCCTGCAGGCCGCCGACATCCTGATCTACCAGGCCGACCGGGTCCCGGTGGGGGAGGACCAGCGCCAGCACCTGGAGCTCACCCGCGACGTGGCCGAGCGGTTCAACACCCGCTTCGGGCAGACGTTCGTGGTCCCGGAGGCCTACATCCCCAAGGTCGGCGGCCGGGTGATGGATCTCCAGATCCCCGGCGCCAAGATGTCGAAGTCGGGCGCATCGCCGGCGGGGCGCATCCAGGTGCTCGACCCGCCGGAGGTCATCCGCAAGAAGATCCGCTCGGCGGTGACCGACTCCGGCAGGGAGGTCGTGGCCCGTCCGGACAAGCCGGCCATCGCCAACCTGCTGGAGCTGTTCTCGGTCACCAGCGGCCGCTCGGTCGGGGAGCTGGAGCAGGCCTACGCCGGCCGCGGCTACGGCGACTTCAAGGCCGACCTGGCCGAGGCGGTGACCGCCTGCCTGGCGCCGCTCCAGGAGCGCTACCACGAGCTGCGCGACGACCCGGCCCACCTCGCCGGCATCCTGGAGGCCGGCGCGGCCAAGGCGCAGGCGATCGCGCGCGCCAACCTGGCCCTGGCCAAGGAGCGCATGGGCTTCCTGCCGCGGTGACCCTGGCCCAGGCGCTCTTGGGGGGCATGGGGGGCCCTCGCGCTGGAGGCGCCCACGAGCCAACTAGTTCGGTGTGGTCTTGGCAACAGGGAGGCCGGATCGCCTGATGACCTGAGCCACCTCGGCCACGAGCGCGCGCCGCTCCCGGTAGTTGGTCCTCGTACGCTCGAGGCGGGCCCGCGGCACGGCGAGTGGGTGGTTCTGTTCGGACCACCGGCGGTGGGCTCGTTCGTACCAGTAGGCGATTCCGACCGCGATGGCGCACACGATGACCGTCGCGGCGGCGTTGAGCCGCCTGAACGAAGCGTCTGCCACTCGAAGTTCGGCCATTCCGGCACAATCCTATCTGATCTGTCCATGCAGGCGACGAGGAAGGTGGCATGGTCACGTTGGGTATGCGGCGCGTCGGCAGTGACGATCGTGCCGGTCTGTGGGGCATCCGCGGCCTCCATCAGGCAGGCCCAGCCTGAACCGGCGGCTGGGCGTGATCGTGCCGCTCCCCGAGCCGCTCGGCGTCCACATCCAGGCGTGGCGGCGTGCCCTGCGCGACCCGACCGCCCAGCGGATCGGCCCGCACCTGACCCTGGTGCCGCCGCAGAAGGTCGCCGAGCACGACGTCCCCTCGGCGCTGGCGCTGGTCGAGCGGGCGGTCGCCGAGGCGGTGCCGTGCGTGGTCGAGCTGGACGGCGCGGCCACCTTCCTGCCCTCCAGCCCGGTCGCCTACCTGGTCGTCACGGAGGGCGGCCCGGCGCTGGACGCCCTCGAGGCCGCCCTGCGGGCGCCCCCGCTCGACCGCCGCACGCACCCCTTCCATCCCCACGTGACCGTCACCCAGGACCGTCCCGTCGGCGAGGTCGAGGCGGCCGCCCGCGAGCTGGCCGGCTTCCGGGCCTCCTTCCCGGTGCGGGAGGTCGCGCTCATGCAGGAGGGCCGCGACCGGGTGTGGCGGCCGCTCGCCGAGCTGCCGCTGGGAGCGTCCCCGCTGGTCCGCGAGGTGCCGTTCGCGGAGGCCGCCGCCGCCGGGCTGTTCCTGGTGGCGCCCGACCCGCCGCGGGTGCTGCTGGGTCGCCGCACCAGCGGCCAGGGCCGCCGCTACCCGGGGGCGTGGGACGCGATCGGCGGCAAGCCGGAGCCGGGCGAGTCGCTGCTGGCGGCGCTGGCCCGCGAGGCCAGGGAGGAGGCGGGGATCGAGCCGCTGGACGTGGCCGCGCTCGGCTGCTTCGACGACGGCGACCGGGCCGACGCCTTCTATCTGGCCACCGCCTGGAAGGGCGAGCCCGGCAACCGCGACCCGGCCGAGCACAGCGAGCTTGCCTGGGTGCCGCTGCACCGGGCGGCCGAGCGGCCGATGGCGCCCACCACCAGGAAGGCGCTCGCCACGCTGGCGACCCTGCTCGGGTCGCCGGCTTCGCTGCATCCACGGCGCTGATGTGCGATAACAGCGCCCGGTGACGGGGTAGTGCTGGACGACGACGGACACCAGGAGTCAAGGGGGACTGCCTTGGCCACGCAGGAGACGCCGACCGAGCCGACCACCGGCGAGCTGCTCAGGGGCATCGCCGACGATGCCACCACCCTGTTCCGGCAGGAGGTTCTCCTGGCCAGGCAGGAGATGGCGGAAGGACTGGCCTCCACCGCCAAGGCGAGCGCCATGCTCGCGGGCGCGGCTGTGCTCGGCCTGTACGCCTTCGGCTTCCTGCTCTACACGATCGGGGTGGCGATCGGCGGGCCGGAGTGGCTCGGCTTCGCGATCGTGACCGCGGTGCTGCTGGTCGTGGTGCTGGTCCTGGCGCTCCTCGGCCGCAGCCGCCTGGCCGCCTCCAAGGTCGCCCCCGAGCGGGCCAAGGCCCAGTTGCAGGCCACCGCAACCGAGCTGAGGGAGGAGATCAGATGGGCCAGACCGCAGCCGACACCGCCCGAGAGGTCGAGCTGACCCGCAAGCAGATGGAGGCCAAGGTGGCCAAGCTGTCCGAGCGCGCTCCGGAGGAGGCCCGCAAGCTCGCGAAGCGGGTCGTGTTCGCCGTCATCACCGTCGTCGCCGTCGTAGCGACCCGCAAGCTGATCGACCGGCTGTGGGAGCGCGTGACCGGCGAGCTGCCGCCGACCAAGGTCGAGAACGACGACTGACGGGCCGCCCCGGGGGCGTTGACCAAAGATTTCACTGAGCGTAGACTTCATCGCGTGGAGAATTCCTCGGATGGAGGTTCCTGGCCATGTGGGCCATGGCGATGAAGGAGCTCCGCCAGATGCGCCGCGACCGGCGCACGCTGGCGATGATGATCCTGCTGCCCGTGCTGCTGCTGGTCGTCTTCGGCTACGCGGCGAGCTTCGACGTCGACCGGGTGCGGACGGTGGTGGTCGGACCGCTGGCACAGGAGGTGGCCGGCAGGCTGCCCGACCGGCTGGAGGTGGTCGAGACCCGCGCCGACCTCGGCCGTGAGGGCGCCGTGGAGGCGCTGCGCGACGGCGAGGCGGTGGTCGCCGTCGTCACCGGCGCCAACGGCGATGCCGCGATCCTGGTCGACGGCGCCGACCTGTTCTCGGCCCGGTCGGTGGTGACGGAGCTGCGCGGGCGGCCGGAGCTGCCCGCCCCGGAGATCCTGTTCAACCCCGGGCTGGATACCTCCACCATCATGGTGCCCGGCCTGATGGGGGTCGTGTTGGTGTTCGTCGGCACGATCGCGACCGCGCTCGGCGTGGTCCGCGAGCGCCAGAGCGGCACGCTGGAGCAGCTCGCGGTCATGCCCTTCCGCCCCCGCGACGTGCTGCTCGGCAAGCTCCTTCCCTACCTGGGAGTGGCGGCCGTGGACCTGGTGGTGATCGTCGCCGCCGGCATGCTGCTGTTCGACGTCCCCTTCGTGGGCTCGCCGCTGGTCTTCGCGCTCGGGGCCGTGGCGTTCCTGTTCGTGACCGTCGGCGCCGGCGTGCTCATCTCGACCGTCTCAGAGACCCAGGGCCAAGCCATCCAGCTCGCCATGATGATCATGCTGCCGCAGATCCTGCTCTCCGGGCTGATCTTCCCCCTGCAGGCCATGGCCGCCGGGGTGCGCTGGATCGGCTACCTGCTGCCGCTCACCTACTTCGTCCAGGTGGCGCGCGGGGTGATGGTCAAGGGGACCCCGATCGACGCCCTGCTGCTGCCCCTCGGCATGCTGGCGGTGCTTGGGCTGGCCGTGCTCGGCCTGTCCATCGCCCGCTTCCGGCGCGACCTGGCACCGGCGGGCCGCCACCGGCGCCACGACGAGGTCGCCGCGGTCGGGGCTGGTGCGCGGTGAGCGCCAGCAGGTGGGGGGTGGACGCCCTCGGCGTGCGCTACGGCGACCGCGTCGCCCTCGACGACGTCACCTTCGAGGTGGCCGCCCGCTCGGTCGCCGCGGTGGTCGGCGGCGACGGCGCCGGCAAGACCAGCCTGCTGCGGGCGCTGGCCGGGACGGTGCGGCCGAGCGCCGGCACCGTCAGGCGACCCGACGACCGCCGCATCGGCTACGTGTCCGCCGGCCCCGGCGTGTGGGCCGACCTGACCGTGGCTGAGAACCTCGACTTCGCCGGCCGCGCCTATGGGCTCGGCGCCGGCCGGCTCCGCTCGCGGACCGCGGAGCTGCTGGAGCGGACGGGCCTGGGCGAGGCGCGCGGCCGGCTCGCCGGACGGCTCTCTGGCGGCATGCGCCAGAAGCTCGCGCTGGCCATGGCCCTGCTCCACGAGCCAGCACTGCTGATCCTCGACGAGCCCACCACCGGGGTCGACCCTGTGAGCCGGGTGGAGCTGTGGCGGCTGCTCGCCGGGGCGGCCGCCGGCGGCGCCGCCGTGGCGCTGGCCACCACCTACCTCGACGAGGCCGAGCGGGCGGCCACCGTGCTCGTCCTGGACCAGGGACGGGCCCTGCTCGCCGGCACGCCGGACGAGGTCCTCGCCGCCGTCCCCGGCCGGGTGGTCGAGGCGGAGGCCCGCCCCCAGGGCGTGCCGGCGTGGCGCCGGGGCGCCCGCTGGCGGGCGTGGTCGCCGGACGGCTCGCCGCTTCCCGGCACCACCGAGGTCGCCATGGACCTCGAGGACGCGGTGGTCGTCGCCCAGCTCGCGCGGGAGCAGAGGAGCGCGGCATGAGCGACCTCGCGGTTGCCCACGGTGCCAGCAGGCGGTTCGGCGACCTGCTGGCGGTCGACGACGTCCACCTCCGGGTCGGCGCCGGCGAGGTCGTCGGCCTGATCGGCGCCAACGGGTCCGGCAAGACCACCCTGATCCGGCTGCTGCTCGGGCTGCTGCCCCCCACCGCCGGCCAGGTCCGGCTGTTCGGCGAGCCGCCCTCGCGCCACACCCGGGCCCGCCTCGGCTACGTCCCCCAGTCCCTCGGCCTGTACGACGACCTGACCGTCGCCGAGAACCTCGCCTTCTCGGCCGGGGCCTTCGGCGTCCACGACACCGCGGCCCTCCAGGGCGACCTGGCCGCGGTCCGCGACGTGCTCGTCCACGAGCTGCCCCTGGGGCTGCGCCGGCGGGTCGCGTTCGCGGTCGCGCTCGGGCACCACCCCGACCTGCTGGTGCTCGATGAGCCCACCTCCGGCGTCGACCCGCTGCAGCGGGCAAGGCTGTGGGAGACCATCCGCGCCAGCGCCGAGGACGGCGCCGGCGTGCTGGTCTCGACCCACCACATGAGCGAGGCCGAGCAGTGCGACCGGCTGCTGGTGCTGGCGAACGGCCGGGTGGCGGCCGAGGGCACCATGGACGAGGTGGTCGGCGGCACCCGCGCCGTCGAGGTCCGGACCGGCCGCTGGGAGGAGGCGTTCACCGCCCTGGACGCTGCCGGGCTGCCCGTCAGCCTGGTCGGGAAGGCCCTGCGCGTGCCCGGCGCCGACCGCGAGGCGGTCGGCCGGCCGCTCGCCGGCGCCGGTGTGGACGCCGACCTCGGCATCGTCCCCGCGTCCTTCGAGGAGGCGTTCGTGGTCCTGGCCGCCGGCCGCGCCGCCTGAGGCGCGCCGGCCGTCACGCCTTGCGGAACAGCAGGGCGCGCTTCACCTCCTGGATCGCCTGGGTCACCTTGATGCCCCTGGGGCAGGCGTCGGTGCAGTTGAAGGTGGTGCGGCAGCGCCACACCCCCTCCTTGTCGTTCAGCACCGTGAGCCGCTCGGCGGCGCCCCGGTCGCGAGAGTCGAAGATGAAGCGGTGGGCGTTGACGATCGCCGCCGGCCCGAAGTACTCCTCGTCGGCCCAGAACACCGGGCAGGAGGTGGTGCAGGCGGCGCAG
>Ga0209887_1000622_pt1 | contig 10785 bp, 13 predicted proteins | sample GWRWN1_30_40_FD_187230 | JGI IMG/M metagenome (GOLD analysis project Ga0209887, IMG submission 187230) | Riverbed sediment microbial communities from areas with no vegetation in Columbia River, Washington, USA - GW-RW N1_30_40 (SPAdes)... | ecosystem: Environmental > Aquatic > Freshwater > River...
CCCGGGGCGTCGAGCACGTTCACCTTGACGTCGTTCCACTCGACCGGCGCCATGGCGAGCGAGACGCTCAGTCCCTTCTTGACCTCCTCGGGCTCGAAGTCCGAGACGGTGTTGCCGTCCTCCACCTTGCCCATGCGGGTGACGGCGCCGGAGGCGAAGAGCATGGCCTCGACCAGCGTCGTCTTCCCGGCCCCGCCGTGGCCGGCGAGCAGGACGTTGCGGATGTTTGCGGGTTCGTACGTCTTCACTGGCGTCCCTTTCGGCGAGGCGGTACGGAAGGAACCGGGGGATTCTAGCGCGGACGGGGGAGCGTCCTTCTGTCCGCTCCGGACGGGGTGATACGCTCGCCGCGGTGTCGGTCTCGGTGAACGCGCAGGCGAGAGGGCACGTGGCCTTCCTGCTGCTCGCGACCGCGGCGGCCGGAGCGGTGGGACTCGCGACCTGGCTGGTGCTCGACGGCCGGCCGGTCGCCGCGGCCTTGGGGGCACTGGCGGCCGCGGCCATCCTGCTGGCGGCCGATTCGATGGTGCACGGTCCCGGCGCAATGCTCGAGCGAACCGTCGCCTCATTCGTGGACCGGGCGTTCGACGGGGCGATCCTCGCGGCCATCGCGTGGGCATACCGCACCACCGACCCCTGGGTCGCCGCCGGCGCCCTCGTGGCGCTGGGGGCGAGCTTCCTGGCGGCGTACGTCCGCGCTCGCGGCGCGTCGCTCGGCTACGGCGTGGGCGAGAGCTCGGTCACTCGGGGGCTCCGCTACGGGTTGATCTCCGTGGGCCTGCTCACCGATGGGCTCGGTTGGACGCTGTGGACCGTGGCGTCGGTGATGGGCCTTGCGGCGCTGGTGCGCGCCAGCCAAGTGGCGAAGGAGGAGCGGGCCTGAGCGCCGAGACCCCCAAGGAACGGCTGGCCCTGTGGTCGTTCCGGCTGGTCGCCTGGCTGGCCAGGACCTTGCCGGAGCGAGCCGGACGCCGCGCGTTCGACGCGCTCGGGCGCCTGGCGTACCACCTCCTCCCCGGGGTGCGGGCCACGGTCGCGGCGAACCAGGCCATGGTCCTGGGGCGGGAGCCCGGGTCCGACCTCGTGACATCCGCCACGAAGGAGGCCTTCTCGCTGTACGCGCGGTACTGGTTCGACACGTTCCGGGCCCGGGTCCTCCCCGTCGCCGAGCTGAACGAGCGCACCGCGACGGAGGGCGTGGAGAACATCGACCGGGCTCTCGAGGGTGGCAAGGGCTGCATCACGGTCCTGCCGCACATGGGGAACTGGGACGTGGCGGGGCAGTGGCTGGCGGCCAACGACTACCGGATCGCGTCCGTGGCCGAGGAGCTCAGGCCGAGAAAGCTGTTCGAGTTCTTCCTCGAACATCGGGAGGCCCTGGGGATGAAGATCATCCCCCTGACCAAGGACGGGCACGTCGGGCAACAGCTCGGTGCGCTGCTCGGCCAGAACTGGATCGTTGCCCTGGTGGCGGACCGGGACCTCACCGGCCGGGGGATCGAGGTGGAGATGTTCGGCGCGCCCCGCAAGCTCCCGGCCGGGCCCGCTCTGCTGTCTTTGTCGACCGGGGCTCCGTTGATGGTCTGTCCGGTGTGGACGACCGACCACGGGTGGAAGATCCGGGTCGGCGCCGCCCTGGAGATCGAGCGCACCGGTGACATGCGAGCGGACGTGACCGAGCTCACGCGGAGGATGGCCGCGGAGTTCGAGCGGGCCATCGCTGCTCGGCCGGTGGACTGGCACATGTTCCAACCGGCCTGGGACGAGCGGCCGGGCTCCGGCGGGAGGGACGGCCGGGGCCGGTGAGGGTCGCCCTGGCCTGCCCCTATGCCTGGGACGCCCCGGGCGGCGTCCAGGTGCACGTCCGGGAGCTGGGGGAGCGGCTCCGGGCCCGCGGCCACGAGGTGATGGCGCTCGCGCCGTCTCGCTCCGAGCCCGCCGAGTCGTGGGTTCGGGCGGTCGGGCGGCCCGTGGAGGTGCCGTACAACCGCTCGACGGCCCCCATCGACCCCCGCCCGTGGTCGCTCCGCCACGTCCGCGAGCTCCTGTCCGGGTTCCAGCCGGATGTGGTGCATGGGCACGAGCCGTTCACGCCGAGCACCTCGATGTGGGCCACGCTGTCCTCCCCCGCTCCGGTGGTGGCGACATTCCACTCCGGGGCGGAGCGGTCGCTGCTGTTCGATCTCGCGGCCCCGGCGCTTCGAAGGATGGTTCGTAGGATCGCGGTTCGGATCGCCGTGTCCGAGCGGGCGGCGGCCTTCGCCCGGAAGCGGCTGGGAGGGGCGTTCCGGGTCGTGCCGAACGGGCTGGACGTCGCGTCCTTCGCCGCTGCGGAGCCCGCCGACCTCGGCCCCGGGCGCAAGCTCCTGTTCGTGGGGCGCCTCCACCGCCGCAAGGGATTCCCCGCGGCGGTGGAGGCGTTCCGGCTCCTGGCCACGGGACGCCCGGACCTCCGGTTGATCGTCGCCGGCGACGGAGAGGAACGGAGGGCGGTCGACCGCCTGGAGCCGGTCCTTCGGGGCCACGTGACGATGCTCGGCACGGTCCGGCACCGCGAGCTCCCGGGGTACCACGCGGCCTGCGACGTCCTGATCGCGCCGTCGCTCGGCGGGGAGAGCTTCGGCTACGTGCTCGTGGAGGCCATGGCCGCCGGGCTCCCCGTCGTGGCCAGCCGGATCCCAGGCTACGACGAGGTCGTGCGAGACGGGTGGGAGGGCTTCCTGGTGCCGCCGGGCGATCCCCGCGCGGTGGCCGAGGCGGCGGCCAAGGTGCTCGACGATCCCTCGCTGGCACGGAGCATGGGCGCGGCCGGTCGCACGAAGGCCGCGCGGTACGACTGGGCGGTCGTCGCCGAGGAGATCGAAGCCGCGTATCGAGAGGCCCTGGCGCTACGATAGGTGCGTGACCGCTCTCTGGATCGCGCTCGGTGTCGTGGCGCTCGTCGTGCTGTCCGGCATCTACCTGTTCAACCGCCTGGTCTCGCTGCGCAACCGCGTGGACAACGGGTGGTCGCAGATCGACGTGCAGCTCCGGAGGCGGTACGACCTGATCCCCAACCTCGTGGAGACGGTGAAGGGCTACGCGGCGCATGAGCGCGAGCTGTTCGAGCACGTGGCGGAGGCCCGGGCCCGGGCCATCGGCGCCTCGACCGTCGGGGACCAGGCGCAGGCCGAGAACCAGATCACCGCGGGCCTCCGGCGCCTGATGGCGGTGGCCGAGAATTACCCGGAGCTGAAGGCGAGCCAGAACTTCCTGGCGCTCCAGGAGGAGCTGACGGGGACCGAGTCGAGGATCGCCTACGCCCGACAGTTCTACAACGATCAGGTGATGCTGCTGAACACGCGGATCCAGGCCGTGCCGTCGAACGTCGTCGCGAAGGTCTTCGGGTTCACCCCCCGTGAGTTCTTCGATATCGAGGACCCGGTCCGCGGCCCGGTTCGGGTGGATCTCACCCACCCCTAGCCCGTGTACGAGCAGATCGCGTCGAACAGGCGGAGGTCGGTCGTCCTGGTGCTGGGGGCCATCCTACTGCTCGGAGCGGTGGGCTACGCCATCGGCTTGCTGACGCAGCAGGGTCCGGCCTGGCTGATCTTCGGCCTGGCCCTGGCGGTGGCCATGTCGGCCGGCTCCTACTTCTACGGCGATCGGATCGTGCTCGCCTCCACGCGGGCGCGCGAGGTCACGCCGGCACAGGAGCCAAGGCTGCACAACATCGTGGAGGGATTGGCCATCGCGGCCGGGATCCCCAAGCCCCGCGTGTACGTCGTGCCGGAGCAGGCCCCGAACGCGTACGCCACCGGGCGCGACCCCGAGCACTCCTCGATCGCGGTGACCCAAGGATTGTTGGACGCCATGAACCGGGTGGAATTGGAGGGGGTGGTGGCCCACGAGATGTCCCACATCCTGGATCGCGACATGCTGGTGGGGACGATCGTGGCCACGCTGATCGGCGCCGTCGTCCTGATCTCCGAGTTCTTCATGCGGGCCATGTGGTGGGGCGGGGTCGGCGGGCGGCGAGGCAACGACCAGGGGGGAGGGCCGGCCGCGGCCATCCTGTTCGCGGTGGGGTTCGTGCTGATCATCCTGGCGCCGATCTTCGGGCAGATCGTGCGGTTCGCCATGTCCCGGCAACGCGAGTACCTGGCCGACGCGCAGGGGGCGATGCTCACGCGGTACCCGCCCGGCCTGGCGGCCGCGCTCAAGAAGATCGCGGCCGCCAGCAGCATCCCCATGCGCTCGGCGAACAACGCCACCGCGCACCTGTGGCTGAACCAGCCCTCCCGGGTCCAGGGCGAGCGGATGGGCCCCCTGGAGCGGCTGTTCTCCACGCACCCGCCGATCGAGGACCGGATCCGGCGCCTCGAGGAGATGTGACGTTCTTGCCGCACCTCGTTGAGGGAGCCCCGGCGGGCGGGTAGCATCCTCGGGTCCGGCGCACGGCCGGTGCCCCGCAGGCCCCCCGATACCCAACGAATCCCATGGAGGTCCCTTGAGCTTGACGCGCCGCGGAAAGGCCACGGCGGCGGCGGCGACCGTCGCGGTCCTCGCCCTCGCCGGCGTGGGCTATTTCGCCATCTTCCCCGACCGGGCCCCAGCCTTCGTCCAGGACGCCATGTCCAGGGTGGGCCTGGCCGAGCCGCCGCCACCGCCGTCCTGCCCCCTCACGGGCCAGCCGGCCCCCCACGGGCAGGTCCCGGACCGCCCGGCCCTGGCCATCAAGGTCGAGAACCTCCCGGAGGCCCGGCCCCAGGCCGGGTTGGAACGGGCGGACGTCGTGTACGAGGAGCCCGTGGAGGGCGGCATCACCAGGTTCATCGTGGTGTATCAGTGCCGCGACTCGGGGAGGGTGGGGCCGGTCCGAAGCGGCCGGACAACGGATCCCAAGGTCCTCGTCCAGTTCGGTCGCCCGGTGATGGGCTATTCGGGCGGCCAGGCTTCCGTGGTGAGAGCAATCGACCGCGCCGGCGTGATCGACGTCAACGAAAGCAACGCCATCTCCGCGTACACGCGCGACGACAACCGCGCTGCTCCCCATGACCTGTTCACGTCCACTCGATCGCTGTGGAAGGCGGCGAGATCGAAGGAGGGCGCCCCCGCACCGGTCTTCGTCTACGATCCCGAGCTCGCGGGACCATCTCGGAAGGCCCGTACCGTGCGCCTGCCGTTCTCCTCCTACTCCAACGTGTTCTGGAAGTGGAGCCGCACGCAGGCTGCATGGCTCCGATCCCACGGGACCGTGCCGCATGTGCTCGAGGACAGCTCCCAGGTCCGTGCGGTGAACGTGGTGGTCATGCTGGTCCAGGTCAGTTCCGGGCCGATCGTCGACGCGGCCGGCAACCATTCGCCCGAGGTCGAGCTGACCGGCTCCGGGAAGGCCTACGTGTTTCGGAACGGCCGGATGATCCTCGGCCGGTGGGAGCGACCGAGCCTGAAGGACGTGACCACCTTCGTCACGAAGGCCGGCGAGGAGATCGCCCTCGCGCCCGGCGTCACCTGGGTCGAGCTCCTGCCCGATACCCTCGAGGTCAAGGCGCAGCGGTAGGCCCGGCCCACACCTCCGGGGGGCCCGGGGACCAGCGGTAGACTGGAGCCCTGGAGCGCGGGCAGGAGGCAAGCGTGGAACGCGAGACCGGCACCTTCCGGGTGAAGTCGGGCTTGGCCGAGATGCTGAAAGGCGGGGTCATCATGGACGTGACCAACGCCGAGCAGGCCAAGATCGCCGAGGACGCCGGGGCGTGCGCCGTCATGGCGCTGGAGCGGGTCCCTGCCGACATCCGCAGGGACGGGGGCGTTGCCCGGATGGCCGACGTGGCCAAGATCGAGGAGATCATGGGCGCAGTGACCATCCCCGTGATGGCCAAGGCTCGCATCGGCCACTTCGCCGAGGCCCAGATCCTCCAGTCCGTCGGCGTGGACTACGTGGACGAGAGCGAGGTGCTGACACCCGCCGACGAGGAGCACCACATCGACAAGTGGGCGTTCACCGTGCCGTTCGTCTGTGGGGCCCGGGACCTCGGGGAGGCCCTGCGGCGCCTGGCCGAGGGCGCGGCCATGATCCGGACCAAGGGCGAGGCCGGCACCGGCAACGTCGTGGAGGCCGTGCGCCACCAGCGAGCCATCCTCCGCCAGATCGGCTGGCTCCAGACGCTCCGCCCAGAGCAGTACGTCTCGTCGGCCAAGGAGCTCGGCGCGCCGGTCGAGCTGGTGCGGGAGGTGGCGGCCGCCGGCGGGTTGCCGGTGGTCAACTTCGCCGCGGGCGGCCTGGCCACGCCGGCCGACGCGGCGCTCATGATGCAACTCGGGGTGGACGGGGTGTTCGTGGGCTCGGGCATCTTCAAGTCCGAGGATCCCGCCGTCCGGGCCCGGGCCATCGTCGAGGCCACGACGCACTTCAACGACCCCGACGTCCTGGCCAAGGTGTCGAGGGGCCTGGGCGAGCCGATGCACGGCCTGGACATCAAGGAGCTCGGCGAGGAGGGGCTCCTCCAGGTCCGAGGCTGGTAGCCGCTCCATGGTTCGGCCATGAAGGGCGGCGTCCTCGCGCTCCAGGGCGACTTCCGGGAGCACGCGCACGTGCTCGCCGACCTCGGCATCGCGCCGGTCGAGGTCCGCCGTCCCGACGACCTGGCCCCGGTGGACCTGTTGGTGATCCCGGGCGGCGAGTCCACGACCATCGGGAAGCTCGCCGCGAGCGCGGGCCTGGTGGAGCCCATTCGGGAGCGCGCGGCGAAGGGGATGCCGATGCTGGGGACCTGTGCCGGCATGATCGTGATGGCGCAACGGGTCGAGGGAGGCGAGCCGCTGATGTCGGTCATCGACATCACCGTGCGCCGCAATGCCTACGGGCGGCAGGTCGACTCGTTCGAGTCGGACGTCGAGGTGGACGGGATCGACCATCCGGTACGGGCCGTGTTCATACGGGCGCCGATCGTGGAGGACGTCGGGCCCGACGTGACGGTGCTCGCCGAGCTCGAGGGGCATCCGGTCGTCCTGGAGCAGGGGAACCTCGTGGTGGCGTCGTTCCACCCAGAGCTGGCAGGCGAGACGCGACTGCACGAGTACGTCGCGGGAAAGGCGTAGATGTCCGGACACTCCAAGTGGAGCACGATCAAGCGTAAGAAGGCGGCCGCGGACGCCAAGCGCAGCAACGCGTTCGCCAAGCTGCTCCGGGCCGTCGAGGTAGCGGCCAAGGAGGGCGGCGGGAGCATCGACGGGAACCCGACGCTCGCGTCGGCGGTGGACAAGGCCCGAGACGCCTCCGTGCCCTGGGACAACATCGACCGCGCCATCAAGCGGGGGACCGGCGAGCTGGCGGGCGGCGCCCGCTACGAGGAGGTCACGTACGAGGGCTACGGCCCGGGCGGCGTGGCGCTCATCGTGGAGACCCTCACCGACAACCGCAACCGGACCAGCCAGGACGTCCGCTACGCGTTCACCCGGAACACCGGAACCCTGGGCGATCCCGGCAGCACGGCGTGGATATTCACGCGCAAGGGCGTCGTACAGATCGAGAAGGCGGCCCCCCTCGACGAGGAGAAGCTGCTCGAGATCGCGCTCGACGCGGGTGCCGAGGACGTCGCGGACGCGGGGAGCACGTGGGAGATCACGACCGATGCCACCGCGCTTCGCCGGGTCCGCGAGGCGATCGAGTCGGCCGGCATCCTTGTCCTCTCCGCGGAACTGACAATGGTCCCCCAGACCCAGGTGCCGGTGGACGGCGCCCAGGCCCGGCAGGTCCTCGCCCTCCTCGACGCGCTCGAGGAGCTCGACGACGTCCAGAACGTCTACGCGAACTTCGACATCCCCGACGAGGTCCTGGCCGAGGTCGGGTAGCCGCAGATGCTTGCCCGGCCTCCCCTTCGAACCTAGTCTGAACACATGTTCGAGCCGTGCGTGCTCGGGGTGGACCCCGGGCTGGCCGCTACGGGTCTGGCGGCGGTGTCGGAGACCAAGGGCCGGGCCCGGGTGATCTGGTCGGACACCGTCCGCACCCCCTCCGGCCTGGCCGAGGCGCACCGCCTCCGCCGGCTGGCGGCGGCGGTGCGGGACGCGATCCGGACGCACCGGCCTCAGGCGGTCGCCGTGGAGGCCGTGATGTGGGGCCAGAACAAGACCAGCGCGCTGTCGGTGGCCAGGGCCACCGGCGTCGTCCTGCTGGTCGCCGCAGAGGCCGGGATCCCCGTCGAGGAGTACGCGCCGCTGGAGGTGAAGATGGCCATCACCGGCATCGGCAACGCCGAGAAGGACCGGGTTCGTGCCGCATTGATCCGGGCGCACCGGGTGGAGGGTGTGCCGGAGCAGTCCGACGCCGCGGACGCGGTGGCCGTGGCTCTCTGCCACCTTCACCAGTCGCGCCTTCGCCGGGCGGCCCACGCCGCGGGGGGCGCCGGGGCCCGATGATCTCCTTCCTTCAGGGAGAGGTCGCCGAGAAGGGCGGGGGCAGCGTCGTGCTCTCGGTGGGAGGCGTGGGCTACGAGGTCCTGATCCCGGCCTCCTCCGCCGGGACGCTCCCTCCCGTGGGCCGGCCCGCCAGGCTGTTCACCCGGATGCAGGTGCGTGAGGACTCCATGGTGCTCTACGGCTTCGCCTCCCACGACGAGCGCGCGCTGTTCGATCTGCTCGTCACGGTGACCGGGGTGGGGCCCAAGCTCGCGCTCTCCTTCCTCTCGGTACTCTCGCCGGTGGCCCTCCGCCGGGCCGTTGCCGCCGGAGACGTCGCCGCGCTCACGCTGGTGTCGGGCGTGGGGAAGAAGGTGGCGCAGCGCGTGCTGCTCGATCTGAAGGACAGGCTGGGAGGCGACGCCGTGGTGGTCGAAGGGCCGCTCGCCGACGTCCGGGAGGCGCTGCTCGCGTTGGGGCTGTCGGCCCCCGAGGCGAGCGAGGCCATGGCCGGGATCCCGGCAGACGGCGACCGCCCGGTCGAGGAGCTCCTCCGACAGGCACTCCAGCACATCGGGCGGGGATAGTGGGAGGGGAACGGACCGTGCCGGAGGCCCGGATGCTGGAGCCCGAGCCGTCCCCCGACGAGCGCGAGTTCGACGCCGCGCTCCGCCCGAGGGCCCTCGGCGAGTTCGTGGGCCAGGAACGCATCAAGGAGCAGCTCGGGCTGTTGATCGAGGGCGCGGGCGCCAGGTCGGAGACCATCGACCACCTGCTGTTCTCGGGACCCCCCGGCCTGGGCAAGACGACCCTCGCCGGCATCGTGGCGAACGAGCTCGGCGTGGCGTTCCGGCCCACCTCCGGGCCGGCGCTGGACCGCCCCGGGGACCTCGCCGCGATCCTCACCAACCTGGAGGAGGGCGACGTCCTGTTCGTGGACGAGATCCACCGCATGCCCCGGCCGGTGGAGGAGGTGCTGTACCCGGCCCTGGAGGACTTCAAGCTCGACGTCGTCCTGGGCAAGGGACCGAGCGCCCGCAGCATCCGGCTGGACCTTCCCCGGTTCACCCTGGTGGGCGCGACGACCCGACCCGGGCGGATCACGCTGCCGCTCCGAGAGCGGTTCGGGTTCTCGCCTCGCCTGGACTACTACTCGCGCGAGGACCTGGCCAGGATCGTCCGCCGCTCCGCCGGCATCCTGCACGTGGCGATGGACGGCGAAGGCGCCGGCGAGATCGCGCGGCGGTCCCGGGGCACCCCCCGGGTGGCCAACCGGCTCCTGCGAAGGGTCCGGGACTTCGCGGAGGTCCGCCACGACGGCGCGATCGACGCGGAGGTCGCCAGGCGGGGCCTCGAGCTGTTCGACGTGGACGAGGAGGGCCTGGACAAGCTGGACCTGTCGATCCTATCGGCGGTCATCGAGAAGTTCGGCGGAGGGCCGGTTGGGCTCTCGACGCTCGCCGCCGCCGTTGGGGAGGAGACCGACACGGTGGAGGACGTGTACGAGCCGTACCTCCTCCAGCTCGGCCTGCTGAAGCGCACCCCCCGGGGCCGGGTGGCCACGGAACGGGCCTACCGGCACCTCGGGGTCCCCGTCAACGAGGCTTTGCCGCTGTCGTAGCCTGCCTCCCGGCATGGGCTGCGATAGCCTGTATGCTGCGGGTTCGTCCCGAACACGCGAAGAGGCTCCCCGATGATCCAGATCCTTGCCCAAACTGATGGAACGTCCTCGGGCGGCTCGCTCATCAGCCTGCTCTTCCCGCTCGTGCTCCTCGGCGGGGTCTTCTACTTCCTGCTCCTTCGACCCAACCGCCAGCGCCAACGCCAGCAACAGACCCTCCTCGAGAGCCTCCAGGTCGGTGACGAGGTCATGACCGCGGGCGGCATCTTCGGGACCCTGAAGGACATCGACGAGGAGGACGACACCGTCACCGTCGAGATCGCCCCAGGGACCGACGTGCGCATGCTCCGCCGGGCCATCTCCCAGCGCCTGGTCGAGGAGGCCGCCGAGGACGAAAGCGGGGGCGACGACGGGACCGAGGACCAGGGCTTCGACGAGGAGGCCGGCAGCCGGCCGTGAAGGGAAGCGCTGACGCCGCTCCGCGGGCGCCGTCGCCCGGTCGGGCGCCGGCAGCCGCGGAGTACCCCCAACCCGAGGCGGAGGCCGTCAGCCTGGAGGCGGTCCAGGCCAACCCAGAACTCTCCGGGTTCATCACGGCGGCCGACCGGGTCATGGAGGGTCTGGGCTACACGGAGCACGGCTTCCGCCATGCGAACCTGGTCGCCCGGATCAGCTACAACGTCCTTACCCGCGTGGGGTTCGACGAGCACACCGCCAACCTGGCGAGCGTGTCGGGATACCTCCACGACGTGGGCAACATGGTGTCCCGGGAGGTCCACGGGCAG
>Ga0209887_1000623_pt1 | contig 10781 bp, 7 predicted proteins | sample GWRWN1_30_40_FD_187230 | JGI IMG/M metagenome (GOLD analysis project Ga0209887, IMG submission 187230) | Riverbed sediment microbial communities from areas with no vegetation in Columbia River, Washington, USA - GW-RW N1_30_40 (SPAdes)... | ecosystem: Environmental > Aquatic > Freshwater > River...
GGTCGGTGAACTCGTTGAGCGGGCTGTCGTGTGACAGGTTGAACCTGCCTAACGGAGAAAGCAGCATGCCGCCGCGCAGCGCGAGTGAAGGATGGATGCGCAGGTCGATCGCCGCGTACTCGAGTTTGATCTCTCGGGCGCCGTCCTCGAACTCCAGCTCGGCGGCGATGTGATCCTCCATGTCGGGGTAGGTCGCAGCCGGGGCGAGGCCGAACGCGGTGTAGAAGCCGGCGATGTCGGCCAGCTCGGCCGACTTCCCGGCCATCTGGGGCGCGTCTCCGTAGGCCCCCTCGTACGGTGGGCAACGCACTTGGCGGTCGAAGAGGAAGACGTACTCGGCGGCCAGGGCGCCGGGGTCGACCTCCCGAGCGGTCGCGGCGAGGCGGGCGAGCGGGTCGCGGATCGCGGGCGCAGTGGCCGGCTGCTCCGCTACCAGGGCGGAGAGCCGTGCGAGCTCCTCGAGAACACTCGCCGTTGGGTACCCGAAAGCTCGACCGAGGAGCCGGTAGATCGCGGCGCGCGTCAGGGCCTGCTCGACCGCTGCGTCCAACGCCCTCACGGTTCCGAGCGCCTCGACGCTCATCGGGCGATCACCAGAGGCACCCACGCGGACCACGCCTTGCGACCCCCGACCTCGCGGTTCCCACCTTCCCAGACGGCGAACGCGGCCACGGTGCGGTCTCCGGCTCGGAGCTGGGGCGCGTTGATGTCATCGGAGACCATGGGTCGCGTGATCACGACGCGCCAGGTGCCGTCCTGCCACATGCCCTTACCGAAGGCGTGCTGGTCGGGCTTGACCGTCATCGAGCCCCACCCCTCGGCCATCTGGTCCAGCACGGGTGAGGCGCGGCCCCGGGAGATGGGGTTCTCGACCCCCAGCGCGCCGGTGTAGGGACGCGCGTCACTCGCCGAGAGGACCTCGTCCGGGTAGACGTCGGCCCAGGCGTTCGGATACAAGTCACGGACCGTCGGCGGCCCCTTATCCAGATCCTGCTGAAACGCCGCGCGCCACTGCATGATGTTCACGCGTCCCCCTTGGTTGCCCATCATCGGCGACGGCGGGGCGCCCTTGGTGTTCACCGGGAGCTGGACGGCCACCTGGTCTCCGAAGTTGTCGAGCACGATGCGATTCGAGAGGCTCGGATCCTTCCATTCGATGAGGAAGGCGATCCAACCCCCATTGTGAAGCGCGCGCACCACCAGCTCCTTGATGGCCGCGTCCGGCTTCCTGGGGAGAGTGACAGTCTGCGGGAGCATTGTGACCTTCACGGATCGCCCCTGCTTCCAGTGGGCCCCCAGGGGATTGTCGATCGGCCCGGCCCCGGCCGTTCTCGCGACAGTGATCGGCGTCTGGGCCTCGGCGCCAACCCCGAGCGCGAGGATCGCCACTCCCAGGACTGCGGCGATGGCGTGAGCAAGCATACCTCTTCCCCCTCAGGTGATGTTGGTGCGGTAGGCCTTGTGCTTGATGTCGTAGAGCTCGCGCACCACAGTGGGCTCGCGCAGCGGGACCCGGACGATCTCCGACTGCTTGGCGTCGTAGCCGATCACCCAGTCGTTGGCGAGCTTGAAGTAATGCGAGATCTCCGGCGTGGCACCGAAGAGCGTGAGGGCGGCGAGGAGCTTCCTGTCCTCGCTCGCCTTCTTGTACGTCTCGATGGCGTGCTCGACGCCCCAGCCGAACATCTGCCGCAGGTATGGCGGCGGCACGTGGATCGGTGGGATGTAGTAGGTGTTGGGCTCCAGACCGAACTGGGGATAGAGTGGGAGCGCGATCTTCTTCACGAACACCAGGTAGTCGAGGGGGTTGTCCGCGTCCGCCTTGTCGGGCGCGCTGATGAAGCCCTGGATCCGGATCTTGCCGATGCAGGTGATGGTGCACTGGGTCTGACGCCCGCCCTCGACCGCGGGGTAGCAGCCGATGCACTTTTCGCTCACGCGCGTCTGGGCGTTGAAGTAGACCTTCTTGTACGGGCAGGCCCTGACGCACTCGCGGTAGCCGCGGCACCGACTCTGGTCGAGCAGGACGATGCCGTCCTCTTTGCGCTTGTAGATCGACTGCCGCGGGCAGGCGCTGAGGCACGCGGGGTAGGTGCAGTGGTTGCAGATCCGGGGCAGGTAGAACATCCACTGCATGTGCGGCAGCGTGAAATGGGCGCCTTGGGACATGAGCCCGGTGCAGTCGTCCTCGCCGATGTTCGGGTGCGCGTAGTCGATATCCTCGGGGAGGTAGCCGAGGATCACCTCGCCGCTCGGGGCCGCGTCGAAGAGGGTCTTGCCCTTGTACACGGGACCGTCCATCTCCTGGACCCCGAGCTTGTCCAGGATGTTCACGTCCCAGCCCAGCGGATAGAAGCCGTAGGGCTTCGTCTCCACGTTGTTCCAGTACATGTATTCCTGCCCGCGACCCGGTGTCCAGGTGGTCTTGCACGCCACGGTGCAGGTCTGGCAGGCGATGCACTTGTTGGTGTCGAAGATCATGGCGAACTGCTTCTCGGGGCGCGGGGCCTCGTAGGGGAAGTCCATCTCGCGCCCGATCTGCCAGTTGTAGACCTTGGCCATCACGCGTCTCCTCTTAGGCCCTTCTGATGACGAAGGCGCCGCCCAGGTACTGCTTCATCGCCGCGCTCTCGTTGGTGGGCTGGAGCCCCAGGGTGACCGGCCGCCAGACCCCCTTGCCGCCCATCCCGCCGTCCTCCGCCTTGAGCACGCGGCACATCGCCTCGCGCGGCGCGCCGGTCACGCAGTGCACGTCGACGTTGAACCCCTTGGTCACCTCGTGCGTCCAGCTCTTCCGCGAGATCAAGGAGTGGGTCTGCTGGGTCGGCTTGAGCCACGACCGCGTCAGGCTCTGGTGGGAGCCGTAGCGGAAGAACGACTGGTAGTTGGTCTCCGGGTTCTTCGCGAGCCCGTCCACCCGCGTCTCGTGGCCGCGGATCGAGCCGGGCGTCGCCATGTAGCCGTTGTGCCACATGCGCATGATGCCGCGCGGAGTGCCGGGGTAGTAGCGGGCGCGGCAGAGGAGGCGGGCCACCTTGTACTCGGCCTCTCGTCCCTTCGCGTCCCACCCCTTGAACGGGGTGTCCTGGGGATCCCCATCCACCCAGACGTAGTCCCCATCGTTGACGCCGAGGGCCCGGGCGTCCAGCGGGTTGATATCGATGTACGCCTCACCCGTGTGGGGCGACCGCTTGTCGCGGCGGTACATGTCACCGAACGGTCCGAAGAAGTTCGACATGATGTCGGTGTCGATCGGCGTGGTGTGCGAGCCGTGCCGGTACTTCGGCGTGTGGAAGACCGCCTTGTACCCGGCGGGCAGGAGCGGGTGCTCAGTCGTGAGAAGCTCCTCGGGCGTGAGCACCACGTTGCGCCCCTGGCGCGCCGACCAGTCGCGCTTCGACCGGTGGAAGCCGTAGTCCTCCGGCGTCTTAGGCCGGATCGCCGGATGCGGCCGCGCGACGATCGCGTTGGGATCGTAGAACGTCGAGTCCACCGGCTCCCGGTAGATCACGAGATTCTCCCCCGCCTCGATGAATTCCGGCTCGCCCCGGTAGAACTCGAGCCGACCCGTCTTCGTGTACCAAGGCTTGGACTCGTGGACCTGCTCCCACGAAAAGGTCCGCGGGTAGGTCCGCGTGTTCATGAGGGCGGGGATCCCCTCGGCGGCCAGGGCCTCGAGGTCGCGGATCTGGTAGCCCTTGAGCGGGGCGCTCGCATCGATGATCCGCTGGAGGTAAACTTCGACCTGGTTGTCGGTGACGAACTTCCAGTAATCGGTGAACCGCCGGTCCCCGGTCAGCTGGGCAAGCGCCGCCGCGACGCCTGCGTACGTGTCCATGTCGCTCACCGTGCCGAAGTTGCGGCGGAGCGGCGTTCGCGGGAAGACCTGGAGGAACGGGTTCGTGTTCGACGCCGTCATGTCGGGGTACTTGAACTCCATCCACGAGTCCACGCCGTAGACGATGTCGGCGTACTCGCAGGAGCCCGACCACCACCACTCGTTGACGACGACGCACTCCTGGCGGGGGAGCGTGTTGAAGACCACGTTGTAGTGGTACTTGGTGTTCGCGATCTGGGAGTTGGAGTTGGTGAGCCAGATCGCCTTCGTCGGGGTCGGGACGTGGGCGCCGGTCGTGAACTGCTTCGTGCCTTCCTTGAGGATCACCTCGCCGGCCGCATAGTAGTGGAGAGACTCGGCGCGGAGATAGCTCCGCACCTTGACCGGGCCGTCCGGCAGGAGCTGGGTTTGGAACGGGTCCTCGGTCGTCCACAGCGGGGTCCCTGAGAAGAGGGTGTTGCGGTAGTTGCCGGCGTACGAGCCGACGTTCCCGCCCATGCGGCCGATGTTGCCGGTCAGTGCCGCGACGAGGAAGACGGCACGGTCCTTCAGGTCGTTGTTGAAGAACTGGTTGGGCCCCATGCCCATGGCGAAGAGGGTCTGGCCGCCGTTCGCCGCGATGGCGCGGGCCAGCGAGACGAGGGCCTCGGCAGGAGCCCAGGTGATCTTCGACACGGTCTCCGGCGGGAGCGTGTCGGCCAGGTACTGGCGCGTGAGGTCGAACACCGATCGCGCCTGGACCTTCGCGCCGTCGGCGAGCGTAATCTCGAAGGTCCCCTCGAGCGCGGGGTCGATCCCAGTCCGGGTGAAGTGCTCGCCGACCTGGCCCGGGCTCACGGCCACCGGGTTCCCCACGCGCGCGTTCCACACGACGAAGTCCGCGAACTCGGCCCGCAGGGCCTCGGGAATCTGGATGCCGTTCTGCTGCGCGGTCGGCGGCGCCGCCTGGCCGGTCCTGACCACGTTGACCCAGTTGGTCAACTCGGAATCCTTGTGGCCCGGGAACACGTCCCGTGCCAGGAGCGGCTGGAGCGTGTCAAGGCGGATCAGCCGCGGGAGGTCGGTGAAGCGCTTGACGAAGTCTCCGTCGAAGCGCTTCTCGCTCATGATCACCTGGGCGAGTCCGAGGGCAAAGGCCGGATCGGTGCCCGGCCGGATCACGATGATCTCGTCGCCCTTGTTGGCCGTCGCGCTGTACTCGACCGTCACGACGACGACCTTCGTACCCTTGAGCCGCGCCTCCGTCATCCAGTGGCTGTCGGGCATCTTGGTGGTGATCCAGTTCATGCCCCACACGAGGAGGAGGCTCGCGTTCTCGGCGTCGAACAGCTCGAAGTCGGATGTCTGGTCGCCGTGCACCATGGGGTGCCCGGGTGGGAGGTCCGTGTGCCATGAGTAGGAGTCCCAAGAGCCGGACCCCACCGCCTGATCAGGGCCGACGCCGCGCACGTGGGCGTCGAGAAGCGCCAGCATGTTGCCGAACCGGAAGGTTCCGAAGATGCGCGTCGCGCCGAGCTTCGCCATCCCGCCCCGGACCTTGGAGGTCCGGATGCCGGCACCAGCCACGGCGTCTACCATCGCGGGCTCGTACCCCTGGGCGAGCAGGTAGCGTCGCCCGGCGTCGCCGCCGTAGGAGCGCGCGATGTTCTCGAGAGCTCGGGCATGGAGCCGATAGGCCTCTTCGTAGGGCACCCGCATGAAGCTGTCCCAGCCGCGCTTCATGAGGTCGGCCGGCGCCCGGCCGGTCGCTGGGTCCCGCGGGAAACCGCGCTCCACCCACTCCTTGAAGCCCCTGCGGACGAAGGCGCCCTTGACCCGCCGGTCGCCGTAGAGCCGCCGGCCGAGGACCAGCCCCTTCTGGCAGCAGCGGGGATCCCAGCGATGTGACGCGCGGTTGCCGGCGAGGTCCGTCGCTTTGCCATAGCCGTAGGTCGGCTCGATGCGGACGAGGACGTTGTTCTTCAGGAAGCCGCGGAGGAGGCAGTTGTGTGTGTCGTTCGGCGCGCAGAGAAACGTGAAGGTGCGGTCGTGGCGGAAGATGTCGCGGTAGATCCGCTCCCAGTCCCGGTTCGGGTAATCGGCGAGGGGATTGGGGACGCGGACGGGGTCGAGGAAGCGGTACTGCCCGAGGAGATCCCCGGGGTTGGCCACGGTCCCCAACCCGGCCATCGCGGCGATCTGGAGAAACCGACGTCGGTCCATCATGGATTCCTCCATCATCTGGTCGCGACGACTTCGGCCTCGGGCGTCTTGAGCACGGCCTTCGGCCTTTGGGACGTCGCTCCCTGCTGGCGCGAGTAGTAGCCGTCGCCCGCGCATGAGCGGCAGAGTGTCCGGCCGCCTGCCGTGACCTCGCGTCCGTAGGTGATCCCCTCGCCGCACGCCTCGCAGTAGACACGCAGCCGTCGCCGCTCGAGCCGGCTCGAGTTCACGAGAACCGGCTCGACCCGGAGCAGGTCTCGCTCCGGCATGACCCGGTAGGCGGCCGTCTGCGCCTTCCGCGCGTCGGTCTCGCCCGGCGCCCAGAGCGGGGCCAGGTCGCGGGCGTCATCGCGCACGGCGACCCGGACCGCAACCTCGCGCGTAGTGTCGACGAAGGTGGCGGCCATCTTGCCGTAGTCCAGGTGCCTGAGGGTCCCCTTGCCGAGGCTCACCCCGGTCAGCGCCTGGATCGCATCGGTCGCGCAACGGTCGATCTCCACGAAGACGACGAGTCTCTTCCCCGCGCGTCGCGGCTGGTCCAGACCAGCCGCCCGGCAGCCAGCCACCACCATCCGCACGCCCAGCACCTGGCCGGGGCAGAGATGCCCGTGGAAGGCAACGGCTTCCTCGAGGAGGTCGTCGAAGGTGCGTTCGGATACGGGAGTCTCGGCGAACCTGGCGGTCGGCGTCATCAGCGCGTCCTCGTGTTCGGTCCGTTAGCCGGCTCCAGCGGCTTGAGCGGGGTGGGCCATGGAGCATACGCCCCTTGTGGGTCGCTCGGAGCAATAGCGGTGCCATGGCGCCGGTCTCCTCGGCACGTCGTCACGCGGCGCCTTTCCTGGGGATTGTGGTCTGCCGGTGCGGCGGGTGTGCTGGGCGGGTGGGGCAGCGCTGTCCAAATGGGGCGTCACTGCCCCATCGACCCGACACAGCCCCGCCGAGCGCCGCCGCTGCGTACTATCCTGGCCGCCGATGTCACGGGAGGTGGCGGAGTTCCTCCGGGTCAGCCCGGTGATCGCGGGGCTTCCGGCGAAGGATCGAGGCGCTCGGCGGGGTCGCCCGCGAGGAGGCTCACCGTGAACCGTGTCAACGCCTCGGACTGTCAGCCCGGGCTTCCACAGCAGGATCGGCACCTCGGCGGCCCTCAGGACGCGCTCCGCCACGCTCCCGAGGAAGAGGCGGCCGAGGCCGGTGCGACCGTGAGTGGCCATGGCGATCAGGTCGGCCTCTGCCTCCCGCGCGCGCTCCTGGATGACGTTCACTGCAGGGCCGAGGCGGACCGCGCAGGTTACCCGCAGGCCTTTGGCCTCGAAGCCGGCGGCGACCTTCGAGAGGTACTCTTGGGCCTCCGCTGTCCGGAGCCTGGTCGACTCCTCGACGTGGATGACGACCCCCGCCATGGTCGAGGGAGGGAGCGGCTCGATCGCGCGGACGAGAGAGATGGCGAGGTCGAATGGGCGGGCCAGGCGCTCCACGATCGGTAGTATCCCCTCGGAAAGCTCAGAGCCGTCGAGGGGGACCAGGATCTTCCCGATGACGCCCGGGCTCCATGACGGCTGGCCACGGATGAGGAGGACCGGAGCCGGCGCCCTCCGGACCACGCTTTCCGCGACGCTCCCCAGGAGCAGCCGGCTTAGTCCTCCCCGGCCATGGGTGGCCATGGCGATGAGATCCACCTCGTTCGCAGCCGCGGCGTCGGCAATCGCCTGACTGGGCTCGTCGTACCAGACGCTCCAGCGGACCGCGGGCAGAACCCGCACTCTGCGTTTCTGGGCCATTCTTGACAGGTAGTCCTCGGCCTTTTGTTGCACCTTTGCGTTGGCCTCGTTCGATCCCTGAGAGGGGAGGGCTTGGAGCAGGACGAGCTCGGCGTCGTGATCGCGCGCCAGTTCCGCGACCACAGGGATGATCGCCTCCGACAGCCTGGATCCGTCGAGTGGGACGAGAATTCGCCTCATCGTCCTGTCTCGCAGGGACGGCGTTCGACCGCCGGTCGAACGCCCTCCGATCTCTCCGCTCCGCCATACACCGGCAGTGGCGGCTCCCATGGCCGCCGGAAGGCCGAGTCCAGGCAGCGACGGCGCACCGCCCGCCCCCACGGGCGGGGTTCCGATGGCTGCCCGATCGGCATGGTCCCGTTCCACGCCACCGCGATCAGCTCCTTCACGCGACTGCCCGTTCGCCATGCGCGACGAGGAGCACGGGCGTCCTGGACGCGCGCTCGACTCGCTCCGCCACGCTGCCGTGCATCAGCCGTCGAAGCCCGGTCCGCCGGCGGGTGGCCATCGCGATGAGAACGACCCGCCGGAACTCAGCCTGTTGCAAGATCCTCTCCCTCGCGGGCTCATGCGCCCGGCGGCGCGGCCAGCCGGTCGGCCTACATCGCTGGCAGCAAGGCATGTGCCACCGACCCCGACGGGAGGGTGGACGTTCGTCGGAGGCGCTCCCGTCAAAGGGCGAGAGGGAGTTGGAAGTCCGACTGGCGTGGTCGCCCGCCGCGTCCCCAGGGCTCGACCTGCGGCATCCGTGTCCCACTGAGGCGCCGTGTCCCCAGGGGGTAGGGCCCTGACCGGGCGATCGGCGCTCCGGGGAGTGTCCTCCTCGGCGGGCGTAATTGGCTCTTCCCTTCGTCGCCTGACAGGCCTGACCGCTCGCGACTTCGCGCGATCGCCGGCGTGGCGCCGTCAGCTACATCGGGCTCCTGGCTTCCATGGGCGCGTGAGCATCGACCGGGTCTCGCTGCCCGGGGAGGCGGAGTGGCGAAGCGAGGCCCGGCGTGGGGCCTTGACGCAGTTCTGTTCGATGGAGTCGGCAAACTCGGCATCGGAGTGACCGAGGCGACCATTTACCCGATCTCGATCAGCGCGAGGTCGCGCGCGAGCTCGACGGGCCCTCCGAAGGCGATCCGGGCCTCGGCCAGCATGAGCTCCGCCAGCCCCTCGCTCGGCAGGTGGGTCAGGATCAGCCGGCCGACTCCCGCCTCCCTCGCAACCCGGCCCGCGTCGCCGGCCGTCGAGTGTCCCTGACGATGGATCTCCGGGGCGTCCTCGTCCAGGCCCCCCGCCTCGTGGACCAGCACGTCCGCGTCGCGAGCCGCGTCGATCAGCTGGCGAACGGGTCGCGTGTCCCCGCTGTAGACGAGCCGGACGCGCTCGAGCTCCACCACGCAGCCCATTGCCCCGCCTCCTACGGGCTGGTGGTCCACCAGGAACGTCCGGAGCCACGCCCCCCCCGGGAGCGTGGCGGTCGCCCTGTCGACCCCGGGAACCCAGCGGAGCTTGCCGCCGAAGAGCCGCGGCGCCACGCTCGCGACCGCGTCGAGCAGCTGCTCGATGCCGGCGAGCACGCGCGGCTCGGCGTACACCCGCGTCTCCTCGCCCGGCGGTCGGCGCCGCTCGCGCAGGACCTTGATGATGCTCCAGAGCAGCAAGGGCTCCAGGCCCCCGACGTGATCCACGTGCTGGTGGCTCACGAAGATGTCCCGGATCCCGGTCGGCTCGCAGCCTACCGCGACGAGCTGGCGCACGACGTCCAGCCCGCTCCCCGTGTCAAGGAGGATCCGCCCTCCCTCCGACCGGTCGCCCCACTCGACGAGCAGGCACGCCTGGTGCCGGCCCTCGTTCGCGGCGCCGCCGGTTCCGAGCAACCGGACGCGCAGGCGTGACGACATGGCCTCCCTCCTTGCTGGGTGCTCAACCCCGTCCGCGGTACGGCGGCACGCCCGGCTCGGGAACCCAGGCCCCTGCCGGAGACCGGCAGGTTCTGCCAGACGACGTCGATCCCGATCCCGCCGCGTGGATACCAGTAGCCGCCGATCCGATGGGCGCTCCGTCTGTTTGGGTGGCGACCAATTCTAGGAACCAGCGAGCGCAACGGCTGTCGCGCCCGCGGGCTGTCTGCCCCTCATTGCCTGGTGCGCTCCAGCGACGAGCCCCGTGGTGATCGGCCACCACGGCCTCGGGCGCCTTCCGGGCTGAGCAAGTGGTGCCGGACTGCGTAGGCCGCCGCCTGCAACCGGCTGTGCACGCCCAGCTTGCCGAATATGCTCTGGACGTGATTCCGCACCGTGGCCGGGCTCACGCGCAGGTGTTCAGCGACAGCCCTGGTGTTGGCCCCGCCGGCCACAAGCTGCAGGACCTCGAGCTCCCGGCGCGTGAGGGCGGCCGCCGGACTCGTTCCCCCGTCGGCCGGCACGAACCCCTGACGCCGCTGGCGCTTCAGCCCTTGGATCTCGCGCGACATGGGGATGTCCCGGAACACGTGCACGATCACCGAGCCCTCGCCACGCGCGCCAGAAACGGCCAGGGCGTTGACGACGAGCCGGATCGGCTTGCTGGCCCTCGTTCGGGTCGCCATCTCGAAGTGCTGGATCGGCGCCGAGCGGTGCCCTACGGACATGACATGGCAGCCGCGGTAGCAGAGCCGCCCGCCGGGGCCATCACTTCCGACGAAGACTTCGCAGGAGAGCCGGCCGACGACGTCGCGGGAGGAGTAGCCGAGGATCCTCCGGGCCGACCGGTTCCAGAGCGCGATCCGGCCCTCGGCGCTGACGGCGCATATGCCGTCGGCCGTTTCACGGAGCAACCCCTCGAGATCCAGCACGTCCGCCGTCGGGCCCGCGTTGCCACCGCCGCCGCGCGGTCGCGCGCGGTTTGGTGAACGGCGAACGAGCTGTCGCCCGACCCGTCCTTCCCGCCCCACCGAGAGAGCCGGATTCCGAGACATTGCCGCCTCTCCATGT